>FTHL01000385.1_pt1 | contig 46531 bp, 43 predicted proteins | sample 1640951 | NCBI WGS metagenome assembly FTHL01 (sample SAMEA3914788, study PRJEB12502) | metagenome | biome: forest; material: soil | place: Canada | collected 2011-07-03 | depth 0.1 m
CTGCTCCATGTGCGGCCCCAAGTTCTGCTCGATGAAGATCAGCCAGGACATCCGCGACGCCGCCAAGGCCCAGAACGAGGTCGCCGACGCGGGCATGGCGGAGATGGCCGTGAAGTTCCGCGAGGGCGGCGGGGAGATTCAGGTGAAGGTGTGAGACTGGTCGTAGAGCGCGCGGTGAGGGGGCGTCCCATCACCTGATTTTCGATACCGACGGCGTCTTCATCGACCCGCTTTGGGCCCAGGAGGCGCCTCGCTCGGTGGACTAGACGCGCTGGATCACCGGCTCTGGCGTCCCGGCCTGGCGTTCGTCGAAGGGGTCCCCGGACTGGTCGAACCACTCAACCGACGTGAAACGCGAGTCCGCCCCCAGCCCGCGGTTCAGCTTTTTCAGAAACTCCGCATAGGACTCGGCGGTCTTGTGGAAGAGTTTGTTCCACACCCCCGTGATGTCGCTGCTCACGAGCAGACACCAGGTGTGGATGTGTTGAGACTGAACGAAGAACTTCCGACGCTCGGTGGACACGACCGCCTGCCAGCCCTGTGCACCGGCGTAGACTGGCTCCGAGACCTGGTAACCCAGGCCCCTCAAGACCTCGGTGATGGCGGCGAGCACCGCGCGCCCCCCGAACTCGACAATTTCATCATCCTCCTCGACGGAGTCGTCGGGAATGGTGGTGATGAGCCGCGCCATGGATAGCAGAGTCATTGATTGTCGTCCGCGAGCATTCCGTAAGTCAGGCCGGCCATCGTGGCTGGCGCGGCATAAGCTGCAATCTTTGTCCGCAGAGGGGTGCCGTACCACAAGCTGCCCAGGGGCCCATATCGGCTCACTCCAGATTTTCGGGCTGACCACCTTCCCCTAATCGAACGTGGAAATGAGAAGCCATCGACGTAGGGGTCGACCTTGGCATGGAGCGCGTAGAACTCGCCAGTCGAAAGGTTCGATGGTTTCAGTACATTGAACCGGCTGTCTCTCAAATAATCGAAGGCCAGTCCAAGCGCCGGATTTTCTGGGCGCGTCGCCCGCATCGGTATGAACTGATGGTGGCCCACCCCTTTGTACGGCTTGGCCAGTCGGTTGGCCGCTCTGCGCCCGTAGGTGGCTACGTCGGCCGCAAACTGGGCTTCCTTGGACGCCGCGCTAAGCGCTCTCGCCGAATCGGCCAACGCCCCACCGTACAAAATCGTCCCAGCATCGAAAGCAAGCTCGCCTTGGTTCTTGCCAATTCGGAACGTCCGCTGAAACTCTTCGGGCACCCCGCCGGCCATGGGGGTCGCTTCAGGGTTCAACGCGACGTTCATCTGACTGAGTGCTCCGCCTATGTCGCTTGCCAACTGGCGGGGATCGGTCGCCCGCGACTTGGCATAGCCAAGTACAGCATCGCGCGCGTCCCTGACGTTGTCCCAAGCGGAATCCCCCGGCGCGCTGTGAGCCGCATCTGATGGGTTGAGTAGGCGCACCCCGAACTTCGCGCCATCTACGACCCCCTTCCCGGCGTTCCACGCGCCCCGCCCGACTCCGACAACGTCGCCTGCCAAAAGGCCGGCGGACCCCGCCGCGGATATCGCTGCCATATCCAGGGCGCTGGGGCGGCCTGAGGGGGCGGGCGACGGAGTCCTTACGATGGGTCCAGGTTCGGGCGCGAACGCTTCGTCCGTGTGAGGACTTAGATGTGCGTCGACGACGACCGGAACTGGGCCCGAACCCGGCTTGCTGGCGCGAACCACCGGCCCTTGAAAGCCGGCGCTTCGGGGCTCAGACAGCGGGCCTCCCGGCACGAGTTTAAGAGGCGGCGGCTCTAGGGCGGGCTGCGGAATCGCGTAGCTGCGGCCCGCGTAAATCGTTGAGTCCTGATCCGTCAGGCCGTTTACGGCTAAGAATCGACCAATCGCTCCAGGCTCGTTGGACCCCAGCAACGACGAAATGGTGTCTCCCGGACGCGCGGTCGCGATCCGAAAGCCCAACAGAGCTGGATCCTTGCGCCCGTCCTGCGTAGCGCCGCCGCCGATATCGAGAATGCCCACACGCCGTTGCGCAGGCTGAACTCCGGCCATGCCGCCTCCGTATGAAAGCCATGAAGGGGGGCGATGAAGTCGAACTGGCACAGGCTCGCCCGATGCCAACCACTCTCGTTCAATAGACGCGGAATGTCAAGAACAAAACAAGAACATAAACCGCAGATCAGGCTCGGATCGCCTACGCTCCCACCCAAATCCCATGGGTCCCGCTCCTGAGCCGGAACGGCAGCTTCACGGTCGCCACCCGCTCCATCGCCTCGGCGTCGACCACCACCAGGTCGGAGCTCATGTCGGCGTAGTTGGCGGCCACGCCCACCAGCCAGCCGTCGCCTTCGGGCGCGTCGGGCGAGCGCGGCACGAAGCAGCATTCCTGCAGGCTCACCGCGTCGCCGGCGAAGAAGCTCCGGGCCTCGCCGGTGGCCACCTCGATGCGCTGGTAGCAGTTGGCGGCGAAGCGGGCGGCCGGGCCCATCAGCTCTTCGCGCATCGGCCGGTCCGCGTCGCGGTGGCCGGCGAAGGCGGTGCGGTAGGGCAGGGTGAGGTAGCGGTCGTCGATCCGCGCCAGGGGGTTGTTGGCGCCGTTCACCAGCGCCTCGCCGAAGCGGTCGTCCTTCGAGTTCAGGTCGAAGCTCCAGCGGCGGATCTGCGAGGGCGCGCCGGGGCCGTCCGACACCGGCAGCTCCATGCGCACCACGCCCGCCTCGCTCACCGCGTTGAGGAAATGCAGGGTCATCCGCGGCGGCCCCTGAAACCAGCGGATGTCGCGGGCGTCGCCGTCGCGCGGGAAGACCCCCACCATGGTCGGCAGGCTCGGGTTCCATTCCCACATCGGCTCGCCGGCCTGCAGCCGCTCGGGGCTGGCCGCCATCGGGATCACCGGCAGCACCACGTGTTCCTGCGTCACCGCGATGTCGTGCATGATCCCGGGGAAGGGCGCCTTCAGCCACGTCTCCCGCTCGACCCGCCCGTCGGCGGCGATGTCGTAGACCACCACGTCGTCGGAGAGGTCGCCCCTGGCCTGGTAGCCATAGGCGAGCATCCGCCCGCTCCCGGGGTCCACCTTGGGATGGGCGCTGAAGGTCTCGCCGGTCAGGGCGCCGCCGAAATCGTAGGGGCCGAGGGTGTCGAGGCTGACGGGGTCGATCTCGTAGGGGAGGGCGTCCTCCTTCAGGACCAGCATCCGCCCGGCGTGCCAGACCAGGTTGGTGTTGGCGGCGCTGCGGTTGATCCCGGCGGCGGCGGGATCGTCGGTCAGGCGGTTGCGGTAGACGCCGAACAGCCGCCGCCCCGCGGCCCGCTCGGCCAGCAGCCGCTCGGTCTTCACATAGCGGCTCCTGTAGTGGACGCGGCCGGTCTCGAAGTGGAAGCGGCTGACGTGGCCGTCGCCGTTGAAGCCGGTCATCCACTCGTTGTCGGGCGGGCGGTAGGCGAAGTCGCACTGCAGCCGGTAGAAGCTGCCCTCGAGGCCGGGGGGCAGCGCGCCCTCGACCTCGCAGTCGAACACCTCCGCCTCGAAGCGGGCCGGCGCGGAAAACCCGCGCCCGAACATGGGGTGACCCTGGAAGCTGACGGCCATGGGGCAGCCTAGAGCGCGATGGCGCTCCAGCCCAGGGCGGGGGCGCTAGTCGCGGCGGGTCTTCTGGAAGGCGCTGAGGCCCGGGCGCTCGGCGGGGCCCACGTGCACCATCACCGCCACGCCGATCGAGCAGAGCACGGCGACCGCGGCGCTGATCCACTGGCTGTCGTTCATGCCCGCGGCGGCTTCCCGGCCGACGATGGCGGCGGTGAAGAACACCAGCACCGCCGACGCGCACTCGGCGACCCACGGTGAGCGCAACAGCCTGATCATGTGCCCCTCGAAACAAGCTTGAATCGGAGAGGCTACATGCCTAAATTCATGGGGCAAGGTCTCTGTGACATGGCGGCGCAGTCAGGCCTGATTGCAGCCGGCGGCCGTTGCACCCTGAGAGAGAGCGGCTAAGCTCGGGGCGCATTTGTCGGGGGACATCATGAGGATGCGTGGACTGGCGGCCGCCGTGCTGGCGGCGGGCCTGGGATGCGGCGCGGCGCGCGCGGCGCCGGTCGAGGCCTACGGCCAGCTGCCGTCGATGGACAACGTCACCATCTCACCGGACGGCTCCAAGCTGGCCTATGTGGTCCCGGTCAAGGGCAAGCAGGTGGTGGTGGTCACCACCACCGACACCGGGGCGGTGGTGACCGGCCTGACCGGCACCGACCAGAAGGTGCGCAACCTGATCTGGGCCGACGGCGACCACCTCCTGGTGCTGAAGTCGGTCGCCGGCTACGTGCCCGGGCTGATCAACGACAAGTCGGAATGGGAGATGGCGCAGAGCCTGGACCTGCCCAAGCGCAAGGCCTCCCAGCTGCTGCAGGCCGACCAGCAGGTCCGGCTGGACAGCCGGATCACCGACACCCAGGCCCAGAAGATGAACGTGATCGCCGGGACGCCCCAGCCCAGGATCGTCGACGGCAAGCCCGTGGTGTTCGTGCGAGGCGTCACCTTCGTCGACAGCGACGGGGCGGCCGCCCTGTTCTCGGTCGACCTCGCCACCGGGCGCAACAAGCTGGTGGAGCACGCCGACTCCTACCTGGACGACCGCGACTGGCTGATCGACCCGTCCGGCCAGCTCCTGGCCCAGATCACCTATGCGGAGCAGACCCAGAGCTGGATCCTCAAGCTGAGGCGCGCGGGCCAGTGGGTGAACGCCCTGGCGGTCAGGGCCGACCAGGATCCGCCGGAGGTGGAGGGCCTCAGCCCCGGCGGGACGGCGCTGCTGGTGAACACCGGGGCGGCGGGCCACGACGGGCTGGAGCTGGTGGCCCTGAAGGACGGGGCGATCACGCCCGCGCCGGAGCAGTTCTATGGCTTCGAGGACTACATCGCGGACCGGGCCACCCATCGCATCATCGGCGGGGTGACCATCGGCGCCGCGCGCGACTATGTGTTCTTCGCTCCCGCCGACCAGGCGAAATGGAACGGCATCCTCAAGGCGTTCCCGGGCGAGCAGGTCGAGCTCGCCTCCTGGAGCGACGACCGCAGCCGGATCGTGGTCAAGGTCACCGGCCAGGCCCACGGCGTGACCTACGTCATGGTCGACCTGAACACGCACAAGGCCACCGCGATCGGCGACGCCTATCTGGGCCTCAAGCCCCAGGACGTCGCGCCGGTGGACGTCGTCACCTACCGGGCCACGGACGGCCTGAAGATCTCGGCCTACCTCACCGAGCCCAACGGCCGCGCGTTGAAGAACCTGCCCCTGATCGTGATGCCGCACGGGGGGCCGGCCGCGCACGACGATCCCAGCTTCGACTGGTGGGCCCAGGCCCTGGCGTCGCGCGGCTATGCGGTGCTGCAGCCGCAGTACCGCGGCTCGACCGGCTTCGGGGCCGACTTCGAGGACGCCGGCCTGGGCCAATGGGGCCGCAAGATGCAGTCGGACCTGTCGGACGGCGTGCGCGCCCTGGCGTCGAAGGGCATGGTCGATCCCAAGCGGGTCTGCATCGTCGGCGCCAGCTACGGCGGCTACGCGGCCCTGGCCGGCGTCACCCTGGAGAGCGGCGTCTATCGCTGCGCCGTGGCGGTGGCGGGCGTGTCGGACCTGCACAAGTTCCTCTACGCGCCCGACCTCGACCCGAAGCAGAGCTTCAACCTGCGCTATTGGTACCGGCAGCTGGGGGTGCGCAGCGACGGCGACCCCGTCGTCGACCAGATCTCGCCGATCAAGCACGTCGACAAGGTCTCCGTTCCCGTCCTTCTGATCCACGGCAAGGACGACAGCGTGGTGAAGTTCGAGCAGAGCCGGATCATGGCCGACGCCCTGAAGGACGCCAAGAAGCCGGTGGAGTTCGTCGTCCTGGACGGGGAGGACCACTGGCTCTCCCGCTCGGCCACCCGCGAGCAGATGCTCGCCGCCACGGTGAAGTTCCTGGAGGCCAACAACCCGCCGAGCTGACGGGCCCCGCCGCTACAGCGCCCGCGCGTCGGGGCCCAGCGTGACCTCGCGCGTGCGGCCGTCCACCAGGGCGTTGGCGGCCCTGAGCCGGATCAGATAGGGCGCCTCGCGGCTGGTCCCGACGGGGTCGCCGCCCTCGGCCGCGATCAGCGCCTGCTTGCGCCACATCCGCCGCAGCATGGCGATGCCGGCGTCGGTGGCCGACAGGTGCTCCTCGCCGTGCAGGCTGACGTCGCCCTGGCCCTTCTGGCAGACGTAGTCGCTCTGCCAGGTCTGGTGGTCCTCCAGCGTCCACTGCTCGGCCGGCTTCTGCGGCCCCCAGCCGCTGAAGATCCCCAGGTCGCGCATCATCCGCATGGGATCGGCGCCCGCCTTGGTCCGCCCCAGCATGAAGGTGCGGAAATGGGTGTCATCGATCGGCACCGTCCAGCCGAGCCCGCCGAAGCCGGGGTCGTCGTTCAGCGGGGTGATGCAGTTCATGTTGGGCAGGATCGACTGGCTCATGCGCAGGTGGGCGCGGCCGTCGCCGAGGTCGCGGTACTGGATCGAGCGCACCCCGTCCTCGGTGTACTCGAAGCTGACCTCCGGCAGGATGGCGTAGGTGTCCACGAACTGGACCCCGTTCAGGTTGCCGTGCAGCCAGTAGAGGTGGAACGGGTCCAGCACGTTGTCGTGGAACTGGAACCAGTTGTAGTCCTGGTCGCCGACCAGGGCCGCGGCGACCCCATTGGCGTCGGGCATCTGCATCCGCTCCAGCCCGCCGTGGACGGTCAGCACCTCGTCGTCCTTCAGGTCCTCGACCACCGAGAAGCGTGGGAACGCCGGCTGCCTGTCCGGCGGGCCCATGTAGACGAACACCAGGCCGTGGGCCTCCACCAGCGGATACCAGGGCTGGCGCGCGCCGGCCGGGGCCGCGGCGCCGGGCTCGCAGGCCATCTCCACCACGTTGCCCTGCACGTCGAACAGCCAGCCGTGATAGCAGCAGCGCACGCCCCGCTCCTCGACCCGGCCGTAGAGGAGGCTGGTGCCGCGGTGCATGCAGCGCGGGTAGAGCAGGCCCGGACGGCCCGCGCGGTCGCGGAACAGCACCAGGGCCTCGTCCAGGATCCTCACCAGCCTGGGCAGGTGCGTGGCCTCTTCCGAGCGGCACAAGGGCTGCCAGTAGCGGCGCAACAGCTCCCCGCCGACCGTGCCCGGCCCGCATCGCACAAGGTCGTCGTCGGGCGCCGCCGCCGGGCGCCCATAGGCGCGCCCAGCCTTGTCGGAGGGCGCGATGTCGCCGCCGAAATCCATGGCCGTGTCTCCCCGGGGGCGGGCTCAGCGGCCGCGTCCTGACGCCAGTTAACCCCACAGCACGAGGCCTGTCATTCCGTGCTATGCTTCGGCCCGGGAGGAGCGCCAGGGTGCGCCGCGTGGAAACAGCGAGCTTCAGCCGCAGGCGGATTGCCGCGCTCCTGGCCGGCGGCCTGTTCGCGCCCATCGCCGCCCGCGCCGCGCCCATGGCCTCGCAGCTCGGCCAGTTCAACGCCCCGGTCGTGGTCGGAACCGAGCTGAAGCCCGCGCTCCTGCCCGACCAGACCAGCCGGCTGGGCGCCGACCTCTATCACCGCGTCACCGTGCCGGTGACCATCAACGGGGCGGGGCCCTACGCCTTCGTGGTCGACACCGGCGCCAACCAGTCGGTCATCTGCACCGAGATCGCACTGGCGCTCGGCCTGCCGATGGGCTCGCAGATGTCCCTGCACGGCGTCGCCGGCGTCGAGACCACCTCCACCGCCCTGGTGCAGGAGGTGGTGGTAGGCGGCCGCCACGAGCCCAACGTGCTGATGCCGGTGCAGCCCCGGGCGGCCATCGGCGCGGACGGCCTGCTCGGCATCGACCGCCTGCAGAACCGCCGGGTGCGGCTGGATTTCCGCGCCGGCCAGCTCACCGTCGAGGGCTCGGGGTTCGACGCGCCCCAGGCCCACGCCACCCGGGTGAGCGCGCGCCACCGCGCGGGCCAGCTCACCATCGTCGACGCCGCCGTGTCGGGCATCGCGGTCAGCGCCTTCCTCGATTCCGGGGCGGAGCGCTCCATCGGCAACCCGGCCCTGCGCGACCTCGCCACCCTGCGGCTATCCGACCTCACCTTGCAGAAGGTGCCGATCATCGGGGTCACCGGCGCCTCCGTGCCGGGCGAGCTGGCGGTGCTGCCCGAGCTGCGCATGGGCGACATGCGGCTGCGCAACATCCGCGTCACCTTCGCCGACCTGCAGCTGTTCCGGATGTGGGGGCTGAACAAGCCGGCGATCCTGGTCGGCATGGACGCCATGTCGGTGTTCGACGCCGTCACCTTGGATTTCGGCCGCGCCGAAGTGCTGTTCGAGCTGTATCCCGGAAGACGCGACCAGGCCGGTTGACCACCGGGCCGCCCCTCCCGGCCGTCGCCGCGCCTTGACCCGGCCCTTGCGGCGGGCATGCTGCGCCGTTCAAAGAGGGGACTATGAGTCTGGCGGGGCGGATCCGGCGTGAGTGGCGCTTTTTGCGACCGCTTGTCCGCACCCTGAACCGGGTCCGGTCGGTGACGGCCGAGTCCACGCGCCTGAGCTGCGATGACCTCGAGGAGGCGGTGAACCGCTGGCGCGAGCGGCCGGCGCTGATCTTCGAAGGGCGCACCTACAGCTACGGCGACCTCGACGCCATGGCCAACCGCTATGCCCACTGGGCGCGGAGCCGCAACCTCAAGCGCGGCCAGACCGTGGCGGTGCTGCTGCCCAACCGGCCCGACTTCATCGCCGCCTGGTTCGGCCTGAACAAGGTCGGGGTGACCGCGGCCCTGATCAACCACAACCTCACCGGTCCGGCCCTGTCGCACTGCCTCAGGCTCACCGACGCCAGCCAGATCATCGTCGACGCCGAGACCAGCGCGGCGCTGGAAGCGGTGCGCGGCGGCCTGGGCAAGCAGGTCACCGCCTGGACCCTGGCCACGCCGCAGGGCGACCAGCGCAACCTCGGCACCGCCCTGAAGGGCTCCTCCACCGTGCGGCCGAGCCGGGAGGCGCGCCAGGGCATGACCGCCCGCGACACCGCCCTCTACATCTTCACCTCGGGCACCACCGGCCTGCCCAAGGCCGCGCGCATCACCCACATGCGCATGCAGCTCTACATGCGCGGCTTTGCGGCCGCGACCGGCTCGGGGCCGCAGGACCGGATCTACTGCGCCCTGCCGCTCTACCACGCCACCGGCGGCGTCTGCGCCCTGGGTGCGGCCCTCCTGAACGGCGGCTGCTTCGTGCTGGCGCGCCGGTTCTCGGCCCACGCCTTCTGGGACGAGGTGATCAAGTCGGGCTCGACCATGTTCGTCTACATCGGCGAGCTCTGCCGGTACCTGGTGAATCAGCCCGAGGCCGATCACGACCGCCAGCACCAGGTCCGGCTGGCCTTCGGCAACGGCCTGCGTCCCGACGTCTGGCGGGCCCTGCTCGACCGCTTCGCCATCCCGCAGATCCTGGAGTTCTACGGATCCACCGAAGGCAACGTCTCGATGTTCAACTTCGACGGCCGCCTCGGGGCCGTCGGGCGCGCGCCGCGCTACCTGCGCAAGCACTTCAACGTGCGCCTGATCCGCTACGACCTGGAGACCGACGAGCCGATCCGGGCGGCCAACGGCATGTGCATCGAATGCAGGCCCGGCGAGCTCGGCCAGTGCGTCGGGGAAATCGGCCAGGACGCGCGCCGCAACTTCACCGGCTACGCCGACGCGCAGGCCACCGAGCGGAAGGTCCTGCACGACGTGTTCAAGGCCGGCGACGCCTTCTTCGCCACCGGCGACCTGATGCGCCAGGATCGGGACGGCTACTTCTATTTCGTCGACCGCATCGGCGACACCTACCGCTGGAAGGGCGAGAACGTCTCGACCACCGAGGTCGAGGAGCAGCTCTCCGCCATCCCGGGCGTCAGGGAGGCCACCGTCTATGGGGTGCAGGTGGGTCGGCTGGACGGCCGCGCCGGCATGGCCTCGCTGGTGACCGGCGAGGGCTTCGACATCAAGACGCTGAAGGACCAGCTCGAGGAGGCGCTGCCGCACTACGCCCAGCCGGTGTTCGTGCGCCTGCAGCCGCAGATCGAGACCACCGGCACCTTCAAGCACCGCAAGCTCGACCTGGTCGCCGAGGGCTTCGATCCGGACCGGATCAAGGGCCCCTTGTTCTATCGCAACCCGGCCAAGGGCTATGTGAAGCTGAGCAAGGCCGCCTACGCCAAGATCGTCTCGGGCGACCTGCGGCTTTAGGACTGGACATGCGCTGCGCCAACCGGGCCGGACCCCTCAGGGCGACATGGCGAACGCCATGACGGCGATCGCCACCCTGCAGCACGTCTCCAAGACCTATGGCGCGCGCCAGGCGCTGGACGGGGTGTCGCTGGCCCTGAACGCCGGAGAGATGACCGCCCTGATCGGCCCCTCGGGCTCGGGCAAGTCCACCCTGCTGCGTGCCATCTGCGGCCTCGTGCCGATCGACGCCGGCGAGGGCCGCATCGAGGCCTTCGGCGAGACGGTCCAGGCCCACGGCCGGATCAGCGAGCACGTCCGCCGCGTGCGCGCCCGCATCGGCCTGATCTTCCAGCAGTTCAACCTGGTGGGCCGGCTCAGCCTCTACACCAACGTCGCGCTGGGCCTGCTCGGGCGCATCGGCTTCCTGCGCGGCCTGTCCGGCCTGTGGCCGGCGGCCGAGAGGCAGGGGGTCATGGCCGCCCTGGTGCGGGTGGGCCTGGCCGACCAGGCCGGCCAGCGGGCCGACGCCGTCTCCGGCGGGCAGCAGCAGCGCGCGGCCATCGCCCGCGCCCTGGTCCAGCGCGCCCAGGCCGTGTTCGCCGACGAGCCGGTGGCCTCGCTCGATCCGGTCTCCGCCCGCCGGGTGATGGAGCTGCTCTCCGACCTCAACCGCACCGAGGGCCTGAGCGTGCTCGTCAGCCTTCATCAAGTCGACTACGCCCTGCGCTATTGTTCGCGGATCGTGGCGCTGAAGGAGGGCAAGGTGGTCTACGACGGCGGGCGCGCCGGGCTCGACCATGCCGCCCTGGTGGACATCTACGGCCCGGAGATCGAAGAGGTCTTCTGGGAAGGAGAGCCGACATGACGCCTGTGCGCCTGGTCCTGGCGGCGCTCTGCGGCGCGGCCCTGCTCGCGGCCTGCGGCAAGGCCTCGCAAGGATCCCAGGGCGCGGGCTCCAAGGTCGTCAACTTCTCGATCCTGTCGGCCGAGGACTCCCAGTCGATGGCGCGGGTCTGGCAGCCGCTGCTAGACGACCTGCACAAGCAGACCGGCCTCACCATCAAGCCGTTCTTCGCCTCCAACTACACCGCACTGATCGAGGCCATGCGCTTCAACCAGGTGCAGGCGGGCTGGTTCTCTGCCCTTCCGTCGCTGGAGGCGGTGAACCGCGCCGACGCCGAGGTGCTCGGCCGGGTGGTCTCCGGCGACGGCAGCGTGACCTACGAATCGGTGCTGATCGTGAAGAAGGGCTCGGGCATTACGCTCGACGACGTGCTGAAGTGCGGCAAGCGCTACGACTTCGGCATCGGCGACGCCAAGTCCACCTCCGGCACCCTGGCCCCCAACTACTACCTGTTCGCCCCGCGCGGCATCGAGCCGGCGGACTGCTTCAAGACGGTCCGCTCGGCCAGCCACCAGTCGAACCTGGCCTCGGTCGCCACCGGGGTCCTGCCGGTGGCCACCAACAACACCGAGGGCCTGCTGTTCGCCAGGCGCGAGCAGTCGGGCATGGCCGAGAAGGTGCAGGTGATCTGGACCTCGCCGCCCCTGCCGGAATCCGCGATCCTGGTGCGCAAGGACCTCGACCCGGCGGTGAAGGCCAAGCTGCGCGACTTCTTCCTGCACTACGGCCAAGGGGCTGACGGAGCCGCCCAGCGCAAGGTCATGCACGACCTCACCTACGCCGGTTTCATGCCCGCCGACGACAGCTACCTCGACCCGGTGCGCCTGATGGTGGCCAGCGACGACCTCGCCCGCGCCAAGCGCTCGGGCGACTCCGCCAAGATCGCCGTCGCCCAGAAGGCCATGGATGCGGTCAAGGCCCTGGCGGCGTCGCGGCCCAAGGCGCCCGCCGGGGCCTGATGGCCGCCGCCACCCATTTGTCCGGCGCGATTCCGCCGCCGCCGCGGGCCCCGCTCGCCCGGCGCCTGCTCGACGCCGCGATCTGGGGCGCGCTGGTCCTGGTGCTGCTGGCCAGCTTCGGGCCGGTGGAGATCCGCCGCCTGCCGCTGTTGTTCACCCACTCCCAGAACATGCGCGAGTTCGGCAAGGACTTCCTGCACCCCGACTTCAGCCAGTGGCGTCTCTACGTCGCCCAGATGTGGCTGACGGTGCAGATCGCCCTGTGGGGCACCCTGCTCGCCATCGTGCTAGCCATCCCGTTCGGGCTCGCGTGCGCGCGAAACCTGTCGCCGATCTGGCTGCAACAGCCGATGCGGCTGCTCATGAACCTGTTCCGCGCCGCGCCTGACCTCGTGATCGGGACCCTGTTCGTGGTGGCGGTGGGGCTGGGGCCCTTCGCCGGCGTCATGGCCCTGGCCATCAACACCGGAGGGGTGCTGGCCAAGCTGTTCTCCGAGGCGGTGGAGGCGATCGACCCGCGCCCGGTCGAAGGCGTGCGCGCCACCGGCGCCGGCAAGCTGCAGGAAGTCGCGTGGGGAGTGATTCCGCAGGTCGCGCCCCTGTGGACGAGCTATTCGCTGTACCGCTTCGAATCCAACGCGCGCTCCGCCACGGTGCTGGGCCTGATCGGGGCGGGCGGGATCGGACAGACCCTGTTCGACGCCCTCAACAGCTTCAACTACAGCGCCCTGTCGGCCATCGCCGTGGTCATCGTGGTGGCGGTCTCGATCATCGACCTCTTGTCGCAGGCCATCCGCCGGCGCCTGATCTGACCAGCCCGCCGACCGCTAGCGCGGACGCTTCGGCGGCGCAGCGGCCCGCGCCTGGGCCACCACCTCGTCGATCGCGTCGATCACCGCCTGCGGCTTCTGCTGCTGGATGTAGTGCGAGCTGCCGGCGACGGTGCGGTTGACGCCTCGGGTCGACAGCGCCGCGTAGGCGTCGTGGGCGCGCGCCCATTCGGCCCGCTGCAAGGGAATCTCGGCCCTGGCGGCGGCGGGGAAGTCGGGCGGCGCCTCGAAGTCCCCGGCGGTCAGGACCACCAGCGGCATGCGGCCGTAGTTGCGGTCTGGCCTGACCACGATCTGGGAATCCTGCCTGAGCAGCTCGGGCGACGAGTAGAAGGCGAGGGTGTCCATGGCCGCCGCGACCGTCTCCGGCGAGGCCCTGCCGGCCCGGCCGTCCAGCTCGGTGCGCAGCTCGGGCGGATAGGTCGGCGGTGACGGTGGCGGATGCAGGCAGCCATCGGGGTCGGGACCGCCGGGCCGGACCGTCCCGGCCCGCAGCGCGGCGGCGCAGGTCTTGAAGAGGCCGAGGAGCGGGCTCTGGTGGGTCCGCATCCAATCGGCGATGGCCGGGGTCACGCGGTCGAACCGCGCCGCCTGGTCGGGAATCGAGGGATCGACGAGCACCATGCCGACGACCTTCGACGGTTGGCGGTCCGCCAGCAGCAGGCTCTCAAAGGCGCCGAGGGAATGGCCGACCACGACGTAGGGCCCGTCGAGGCCGCCGAGCTTCAGCGCCGCTTCGAGGTCCGTCGTGGCGGCGTCGACCGTCTGCGGCTTCGGGCTGATGGCGCTGAGACCGAAGCCGGCCCGGTCCCAGGCGCAGACGCGGGTCGTCTCGGCCACCGCCGGCTGCACCTTGCTCCAGGCGATGCCCCAGTCCCCGGCCCCCGCGGTCAGGATGACGACCGGACGGCCTTTGCCCATGCACACGAGGTGAAGCGTCCGGCCATCGGGCAGGCGCACGGAATCGCGACTGCTGGCGTAGGGCAGCAGCGTCCGATCGACGACGGGCGGGGCGGTCTGCTGTGCGGCGGCGGTCGCGGCCAGCGGCAGCGGCGCCAGGGCCAGCGCCAGCCCAAGCCCCAGACCAGACATGCGCTCCATCTGCACACCCCCTCGCGGCGCCCCGTCGCTATGCCGCCGGGTGCGTCTCGCTCTTGTCGTGATGGCCGAACGGATTGGCCTTGCGGCGCAGGCGCGCCAGGCGCTTGAGCCGCCGCCAGAAGCGCCGCTTCTCGCGCTCCGGATAGGGCTCGAGGTTGCGCACGAACTCCTCGGCGCAGGCGCGCCAGGAGAAGCGCTCGGCGTAGCGGCGGACATTGGCGCGATCGATGTTCAGGGCCTGCAGGCAGGCCTCGCGCAGGCCGCCGGCCTCCTCCGCCAGCACCCCGGCGCCCGAGCCCGGGATGATGTCGACCGGTCCCGGGGCGGAGAAGCCCACCACGGGGGTGCCGCAGGCCATGGCCTCCAGGATCACCAGGCCGAAGGTGTCGGTGAGCGAGGGGAAGACGAACACGTCGGCGGAGGCGAAGCAGGCGGCGAGGTCCTCGCCGGACCGGTAGCCCAGGAACTGGGTGTCGGGGTAGCGTGACCGCAGCTCCTCGGTCTGGGGCCCCTCGCCGACCAGCACCTTGGTCCCCGGCAGCTCCAGCCTGAGGAAGCTCTCCAGGTTCTTCTCGACGGCGATGCGGCCGACGTTCAGCCAGATCGGCCGCGGCAGCCCCCGGAACACCTGGTCGCGGTCGGGGCGGAACAGCCCCGTGTCCACCCCCCGGGTCCACTGCGAGATGTTGCGAAAGCCGTGCCGCTCCAGCTCCTCGCGCATGGTGTCGGTGGCGACCATCACCCGCCCGGACGGCTTGTGGAACCACTTCATGTAGGCGTAGCCGGCCCCCACGGGCACCGGCAGGCGGGCCGAGACGTACTCCGGGAACCGGGTGTGGTAGCTGGTGGTGAAGGGCAGCTTCCACTCCAGGCAGATGCGCCGGGTGGCGAGCCCGATCGGGCCCTCGGTGGCGATGTGGATGGCCTCCGGCTCGAAGGCCTTCAGCCGCTCCTGGATCGGGCCGTAGCAGCCGACCGCGAGCCGGATCTCCGAATAGGTCGGCAGGGGCACCGTCTTGAACTCGCCCGGCTCGATGACCTCGACCTCGTGGCCCATGGCCCGGCACTCGGCGATGGTGCGCAACAGGGTGCGGACCACGCCGTTGACCTGAGGCTCCCAGGCGTCGGTCGCCAGCAGGATCCGCATCAGGCGATCGCTGCTTCCCCGGCAGCCTCGGGTTCTGTCTCGTCGACGGATGGGGCGCGCCGGCGGTCGAGCACGGACCAGGACCGGACCTTGGCCCACTCCAGGATCTCGAACCGCCCGTCAGGATGCTCGACCAGGGCGGTGCAGCTCTCCACCCAGTCGCCGTCGTTGGCGTAGAGCAGGCCGCCCTCGGCGCGGAGCGCGGCCTTGTGGATGTGGCCGCAGACGACTCCGTCCAGCCCTCGCCGCCGCGCCTCGTCCAACACGGCGGCTTCGAAATCGGCGACGAACTGCACTGCGTTCTTCACCTTGCCCTTGAGGTAGGCCGAAAGGCTCCAGTAGCCGAACCCCAGCCTGCGCCGGGCGCGATTGAACCAAGTGTTCAGCTGGAGGACGATCGCATAGGCCCAATCCCCGAGCAAGGCGAGCCACTTGGCGTAGCCGACCACCCCGTCGTAGGCGTCGCCGTGCACGATCAGGAGCCGCCGGCCGTCGGCGGTCTCGTGCACCGCCTCCTGGGCCACGACCACCCCGCCGAAGTGGACGCCGCAATAGGCCCGGGCGAACTCGTCGTGGTTGCCCGGGATGTACGTCACCTGCACGCCCTTGCGGCCCATGCGCAGGATCTTCTGCACCACGTCGTTGTGCGCTTGGGGCCAGTACCAGCCGCTCTTCAGCCGCCAGCCGTCGATGATGTCGCCGACCAGGTAGAGCTGTTCGCACTCGAGGCCGCGGATGAAGTCGAGCAGGAGCTCGGCCTGGCAGCCGCGCGTGCCCAGATGGATGTCGGAGATGAAGACGGCGCGATAGCGGCGGATCGGACGCTCGTCCACGCGGGGTCTCGCACGCGGCCGCGCCCACCCCTCCAGGCGCATCCGCCTCCTAGGGTGATTGCATGACAGCCCGATGACGGCGGGCGGCCAGGGCCCGGCCTGCCGGCGCTGCACGCCTTCGCGTTCGCGCGCGCCCGCGCGCGAAGCGGTCGGGTTAGCCAGGAGAAAAACCGCCGGACGGAAAGGGGTCAGGTCGCGCGCAGCCGCTCGATCAGGGCGGTGGTGGACGGGTCGTGGGTGAGGCGCTCGCCGCCTTCCAGCTCGGGCAGGATGCGGCCGGCAAGGGCCTTGCCCAGCTCGACGCCCCACTGGTCGAAGCTGTTGATTCCCCAGAGCACGCCCTCGACGAAGGTCTTGTGCTCGTAGAGGGCGATCAGCGCCCCCAGCCGCTCCGGCGTCAGCCGGTCCATCAGGACCAGGCTCGAGGGCCGGTCGCCGGGGAAGCTGCGCTGCGGCGCGAGCTCGTCGATCCGCCCCGCGTCCAGCGGCTTGGCCAGGAGTTCGCCGCGCACGTCCGCTTCCGGCCGCCCGACCATCAGGGCCTCGGCCTGGGCCAGGCAGTTGGCCAGGAGCTTGGCCTGGTTCGCCGCCGGCCCTTCGCGCGCTTCCGCCACGGCGATGAAGTCCACCGGGATGACGTCGGTTCCCTGGTGCAGCATCTGGAAGAAGGCGTGCTGGGCGTTGGTGCCGGGCTCGCCGAACACCACGGTGGAGGTGGCCCGCTTCGCAGCGGTCCCGTCGGCGGCGGTCCGCTTGCCGTTGGACTCCATCTCCAGCTGCTGCAGGAAGGCGGGCAGAAGCCGCAGCCGCTGGGCGTAGGGGATCACCGCCCGCGCCCGCCGGTCCAGGGCGTTGCGGTTCAGCACGTGCGCCAGGGCGAGCAGCACCGGCGCGTTGCTCTCCAGCGGGGCCGAGCCGAAGTGGGCGTCCATCGCCGCCGCCCCGTCCAGCAGGGCGGCGAACTCGTCCCAGCCGAGGCCGACGGCGCAGGACAGCCCCACCGCCGACCACAGCGAATAGCGCCCGCCGACCCAGTCGCGGAAGGCGAACACCTCGCGCACCCCGAACGCCTCCGCCTTCTGCGGATTGGCCGAGACCGCGACCATGTGCCGGCTTGCGCCGGGGCCCAGCCGCTCGCGCAGCCACCCGCGCGCCGCCTCCGCGTTGGCCAGGGTCTCCTGGGTGGTGAAGGTCTTGGAGACGGCCACGACCAGGGTGGACGCCGGATCCAGGCCTTCCAGCGCCTGGGCGATCTCGCTGGGATCGACGTTGGCGGCGAAGCGGAGCTCGAGCTGCGGGCGCAGGGGCTTCAGCGCTTCCCACACCAGCCTCGGCCCCAGGTCCGAGCCGCCGATGCCGATGTGCACCACCGCCTTGAACCGCTGGCCGGTGGCGCCGGTGATCGCCGCGCCGCGGACGCCTTCGGCGAAGGCGCGCATGGCCCGCCGGCCGGCCTCGACCTCACCCGAGATCGGCTCGCCCTTGGCCGCGAAGGCCTGGCCGTCCGGCGCACGCAACGCCGGATGCATCACTGCCCGGTCCTCCGAACGGTTGATCGCCTCGCCCCCGAACAGCCGCGCCCTGGCCGCCTCCACGCCCGCGGCGCGCGCCAGCGCCAGCGCGGCCTTCAGCGCCGCCTGCGACCACGGCTGCTTGGATAGGTCGAGGTGAAGCCCACAGGCGCCCAGGGTCATCGCCCGCAGTCGATCCGGCTCGGCGGCGAACAGGCCCGGCATTCCCACCGAGGACGCCTTGGCCGCCGCGGCCTCCAGCGCCGACCACGCCGCCTCGATTTCGTCCATCGGTCCCTCTGGTAGGCCGCTGTTTACCTGGGCGGCCGATGCTCTGACCGCCCTGCTTCGAGGATAAAGACCATGTCGTGCGATGTCGCTATGGCCGCCTACCTGTTCTTGGCTTCCACCGGCCCCGCCGCGCCCGCCCCGGCGCAGCCCGCGGTCGCCTCGGTGACCCGCTCTCTCGCCTCCGAGCCGCTGTTCGCCGACATCATCCAGCGCGCCGGCCGGCTGAAGGCCGAGGTGGAGAGCTACCGGGCCAACCCTGGCTTCAAGGCCGCCGCCACCGCCGTGCCCCTGCCGGGCTTCGACCGGTTCCAGGCCGACATCGCCGAGCTCTCGGCGCTGGACCTGAAGGGTCACCTTGCGCTGGCCGCCCGCGGCACCGACGGCGACCTCAAGTGCATCCTGCGCGGCATCTCCTACGACCTGCCGGTCAAGCTGAAGGACCTCGCCCAGGCCCCCACCGGCGCCGCCCAGGAGGCGGCCCTGCGCGACATGGGCTACCTCCTCAACGACAACGTCGAGGTGATCACCGCGCCCGAAGCGCCGCCCGCCTAGCGCGTCGCCACGAACAGGTAGCGGTTCAGGCTGAAGAAGAAGCCGCCCCCTCCGATCAGCATGTCCTGGTCGGCCCGCCAGGCGTCGATCTCCGCCGCGCCGATCCCGTGGCGCGCGCCGTGCCTTCGCGCGAAGTCCTCGATGCTGCGGGCCATCCCCGCCGCATAGCTGGTTGGCTGCCAGGCCGGGGCGAGCAATGGCAGGACCTCCACACGCCGGACCTCGAAGCCAGCCTCCTGCAGCAGCGGCCCGAGCCTCGAGGGCAGGTGCGGGTCGGCGAGGTGGTCGTCCCAGCACGCCAGCACGCGGTCCATCCGCGCCTGGTCCGAGCAGGCCCAGACCAGGCTGCGCCAGTCGGTGTCGAGGATCACGGCCCGGCCGCCGGGCCGCAGCACCCGGCGCAGCTCGTCCAGCGCCCGCGGCATGTCCGGCACATATTCATAGACCTGGGTGGAGACCGCCGCATCGAACGCCTGGTCGGGCAGTGCGAGCTGGACAGCGTCGCCCTGGATGCACTCGGCCTGGGGCAGGTCCTTCAGCCGCTCGCGTGCAATCGCCAGCATGTCGGCGGAGACGTCGAGTCCCACCACCCGTCCTTCGGGCCCCGTCAAGCGCGCGAGGTCGTAGGCGAGCAGCCCCGGCCCGACTCCGACATCCAAGATCCGCTCGCCGCGGCGCGGGGCCAGAAGGTCGAGCACCCGCGCGCGCTGGGCGACCATGTCGGGCGCCAGATAGGTGGCCTCCAGGCTGCGGGCGGCCTCGCCGTCGAAGGTGATCGCGCTCATGCGGTGCGCCTCAGTCGAGCTTCATGCCGGGCGGCGGAGGGAGGGGTGTCTGGGCGCAGGTCGGCTGGGCGTGCGCCACGGCGAGCATGGCTTCGAAGGTGACGTCGATGCCCATGGTGCGCCGGCGGTCCTCGAGGTGGGCGCTGTCCTCGATCGGATAGGGACGCATCTTGCCGCCGTCGCAGCGGAACTGGGTGCCGTAGCGCTGCGGTCGGCCGTCGCTGATCGCCACCCGGTCGAACATCTTCGCATAGAGCTCGCCGTCGATCTCGCCCTTGGCGACCAGCGGCCCGATCACCGGCAGGAAGCGACGCTGCAGCCCGGTCGGACCATGCTGGACAATGTGGAACGCGGCCTCGGAGGCCCTTGCGCCATACCGGCTGCGCAGGAACCAGCCTTCTGGGGGCAGCAGCCGCAACATGACGGCGGCGTCCGCCCGATCCTGCGCCTCGATGCGCACCCCGGCGGCGCGACTGGCCAAGTCACGCTCGTCAGGCGGCAACCTGGCGAAGTCGAAGGTCGTAATGACGGCGCGGGGCGCCCAGTCGAGGGCGCCCAACCGGGCCAGCCGCTCGGCGTCGTCCTTCGGCGGCGGCAGGGCCGCCTGCCGGGCTTTTTCCGTGTCGATGGCGGCCTGGACGGAGGCGACGAGCGCCTGCGCCTCGGGTGAAAGCCGGGTCGCGGTGAGCGCGGCGGCAAGCCATAGCCCGAGCGGCATCGGGGTAGCTCAGCCGGGCTTGGCTGCGCGGCGCAGGGCCGAGAGCACGATGTCCGGGGTCAGGATCTGCGGCAGCACCTGCTCGCCCGAGCCTGGGCCATAGACCAGATAGAGCGGCACGCCGGCGCGGCCGTGCTCGGCCAGGGCCTGGGCGATGGCCGGGTCGCGCCGGGTCCAGTCGGCGCGCATGTAGACGGCCTTGGCGCCGGCGAAGGCCTGGGCCACCTGCGGCCGCGACAGGGCCACCTGCTCGTTGACCTGGCAGGTCAGGCACCAGGCGGCGGTGAAATCCACCAGCACCGGCCGCCCCTCGGCCTGCAGCTCGGCGATGCGGGCAGGGCTGAACGGCTCGGACGGCAGGACGGCGGCGCCTGCGCCCGTCGCCTGCGCGGCGTTGGCGGGCGAGGGGGCGTTGACGCCCGCCACGGCCAGGCCGGCGGCGGCCAGCACCGCAAGCGCGCTGAGGCCGTAGAGTCCGGCCGCGCGCCCGCCCATGGCCTGCGCACGCTGCGCCGCCCCGAACACCCAGGCGGAGAAGGCGAGCACGACGGCGGCGGCGAACAGGGCCGCCAGGGCCGTCGAGCCGGCCTGCTGGGTCAGCACCCAGGCCAGCCAGGCCGCGGCCCCGTACATCGGAAAGGCCAGCACCTTCTTCAGGCCGTCCATCCACGCGCCCGGCCGGGGCAGGCGGCGCAGCAGGGCCGGTGCGAAGGCCAGGGCCACGAACGGCGCCGCGAATCCGAGGCCAAGGGCCGCGAACACCAGGAGGGCCACTAGCTCGCTTTGGGTCAGGGCCCAGCCGATGGCGCCGGCCATGAAGGGCGCGGTGCAGGGCGCGGCGACCACCACCGCCAGCACGCCGGTGAGCGCCGAGCCGATCGCGCCCTCGCGCGGGGCGCCGCTTCCCGCCTGCTGCAGCGACAGGCCGACCTCGAACAGGCCTGACAGGTTCAGGCCGATCAGCAGCATCAGGAGGCTCAGGCCGGCCACCACCCCCGGCGATTGCAGCTGGAAACCCCAGCCGACCGCCGCGCCGGCGGCCTTGGCGGCGATCAGGGCCGCGGCCAGGGCCACGAAGGTGGCCAGCACCCCGGCGAGGAAGGCCAGGGCCTGCGCCCTGGGGCGCGCACCGTCCCCGGCATGGGACGCCAGAGCCAGCGCCTTCATCGACAGGATCGGGAACACGCAGGGCATCAGGTTCAGCACCACCCCGCCCAGAAAGGCGAAGGCAAGGGCCAGGGGCAGGCCGAGGCCGCCGCCGGCCGCGCGGGCCGGCGGTCCCAGCCCCGCCGCCGCGGCGGGCAGGGGGCCCGGATGGGCAGTCACCTCATAGGCCTGGCGGTCCACCTCCAGCACGCCCTGCAGCGCCTGGGGGGGAGGCGCCTTGGCGAAGTCGACGCCCGGATCCAGCGACAGCGTCAGGCCATGCGGGCCGCGCTCAAGGCCCTGCGGAGACGGGTGCTTGATGACAGTGGAGGCGTAGGGGAAGAAATAGGCGCTGGCGATGGCGGGCCCATTCAGGGCCGCGCCGGTCACGGCCAGCTTCAGCCGCCCGCCCTGCAAGGCCGTCACCGCCTGCAGGCCTGATGGCCGGGGCGCCGCCGCGACGACCGCCCCGACCTTGGGGTTGATCGCCCCCGGGAGCCTGGCGACCGGCAGGTCTAGGCCCAAGGTGGCGTCCTCGGGGACGCACAGCTCCTTGCAGACCAGGACGGTCACGTCCGCCTTCAGTTGGACCTTCTCGCCCGGCCGCGCCGAGGCCGGGACGCTCAAGGGCACGGGCAGATAGACCTCGCCCTCGTAGCCGTAGTCCATCAGCGGGCTGACCGGCAGCCGCTTCGGAGCCGGCCAGAGAATCTCTCCGGCGCGCCAGCCGGGAGGCAGGGTCCAGCCCAGCTTCGGCGGCTCGCCGGCGTCGCCGGGATTGCGCCAATAGGTGTGCCAGCCAGAGGCGATCTTCTGGCGAAGGGCGATCCAGATCGGTCGGCCGGGGGCCGCTGCGGCCCAGCCGGGGACCAGCTCCAGCAGCACGTGGCCGCTGTTCACCGCCTGGGCCCGGACCTGCGTCGCCAGCAAGAGCCCGAGGGCGAGCGCGATCGCCTGCAATGGCTTCATGGGGGCGAAGTCATAGACGCTTCACGCGGTCAACGGAACGGGCGCGCCCGCCGGGACGCGGCCGGTCGGCGCGGCGGGCGAATCGGGCCACACCGCTAGAGGCGCAACGCTCAGGACGCACCATGCCCGCTCATTTCGAGGACCTGGAGATCGGCCGTGTCGTCTCGCTGGGCGAGGTCATGATCGACCCGGACATGGTCTACGGCTTCTCGGCGGCCTTCGCCCCCGGGTGGAACACCGACGACGGAGCTCCTGACGCCCTGATCTACGCCCTGTGGTCCAGGCTTGACCACGCGGCGTCCGCCGACTGGCCGCAGCTGAAGCGCCTCGGCGTGGACGCTCTGCGCTGGATGCGCAACCCGCCGGCCGGCGAGCGCCTGCGCGGCCGTCTCACCATCATGGGCAAGGACGCGGTCGGCGCGACCAAGGGGCTGGTGTTCGCCCAGCACGACCTGCTCGACGAGGAGGGCCGGCTGGTGTTCTCCTGCCTGACGCGCAGCCTGTTCGCCTGCCGCCCCTGAGGGCTAGGCGTTCGCCGCCTGCGGCGCCTGGGCCTGCTGGCGGGCCATCGACTTGGCCATCAGCCGCTCCCAGCCGAACATTGACGTCAAGTGCGCGTAGATCTGCGGCAGGGCGCCGTTGGACCTGAGGTCGACCAGCTTCTCGGTCGACAGGGCGTTCAGCCGGGCTTCGGAGACCGCGACGAACTGGGCGATCACCACCGGGTCGCCGGCGGGGGTGCCATCCTGGTTCTGCGGCTGGTAGGTGACGTTGCGGTCCTCCAGCAGGTCCAGGTCCTTCAAGAGCTGCACGAACGAGATGGTCATGCGGTACTGGGCCTCGAACTGGTCGCAGAACTGGATGCAGTTCTTGGTGTACTGGCTGGGCTCTCCGTTCTCGAACAGCTTGTACTGCCCGCCCGGCCGCAGGTGCGCATAGCCGCGGTCGATGCCCACCAGCATCTGGTCCTTGTCGGTGGGCGGCGGATTGGAGTTCGGGGTCGCCAGCACGAAGGGGTAGCGGCGCACATAGCCCGGCACATAGGCGTCGAGCTCGAACCCCGCCTCGGGCGTGGCGAACAGGTTCTGGCCCTCCTGCAGGCCGAGCACCACGATGGGCATCCGGTCTTCGCCAGCGAAGATGATCGGATAGCTGAGGGCCGCCGGTCCGAACTCCGGCACGGTGATCGGGATCACGTGGCTGGCCGCGGCGAAGCCGTAGCGGTTCGGCGAGACGTCCATGCCGAGGTCGCCGTGCATCTCCTTCGAGAGCAGCTCGGGCTGGTTGTAGAACAAGAGGTTGCCGGTGAGCGGGGCGGCGGAGGCAGGCACGGTGACCATGGAGATCGTCTCGCAGAGGGCCGCGCGGCGGCCGAAAAGGGGCGGATGCGGCTTCTACCGGATGCGGCCCCCCCTCGCAACGCGGGGCCCTTGCGCGGCTGGGGCGATTGATCGCACTGAGGCAGGAAGGCCAGGAGGACCCTGCCGTGGCGATCGCCTACCCTGACGTGCTGGCGTTGAAGACCGAGCCGGAGCGCTATGCCTGGAACGACCAGCGCGCGATGCTCTATGCCCTGGGGATCGGCCTCGGGGCCGATCCGCTCGACGAGCGCGAGCTGCCGTTCGTGTTCGAGAACGGGCTGAAGGCGGCGCCCACCTTCTGCACAGTGATCGCCTCGCCCCTTCCGCTCCTGGCGCGCAGCGGCGTCAACTTCGCCCGCGTCGTCCACGGCGAGCAGTCGATTGAGCTGCACCAGACATTTCCACCCGAGGGCGAGGCGACCGGCGCCATCACCGTCGAGGGCGTCTATGACAAGGGCGCGGACAAGGGCGCGATCCTGATCCTGCGCACCGAGCTGACGGATGGCTCGGGGGCTCCGCTGGCCACGCTGAGGCATTCGATCTTCGCCCGCGGCGACGGCGGCTTCGGCGGACCCTCCGAGGGCGAAGCCCCCCCGCACCAGGTTCCGGACCGCGCGCCCGACCAGTCGCTCGACCTGCCGACGCGCCCCGACCAGGCGCTGCTCTACCGGCTGTCGGGCGACCGCAACCCGCTGCACGCCGATCCCGGATTCGCCAAGGCGGTGGGCTTCCCGCGGCCGATCCTGCACGGGCTGTGCACCTACGGCATCGCCTGCCGGGCGGTGATGCAGGCCTACGCCGGCGTGGACCCGGCCCGCGTGCGCAGCCACCAGGCCCGCTTCTCCGCGCCGGTCTTCCCCGGCGAGACGATCACCGTCGATCTCTGGCGCGACGGCGACGTGGTCTCCTACGAGGCGCGGGTGAAGGCGCGCGAGGCGGTGGTGATCAAGAACGGCAGGACGCTCCTCGGTTGACCGCTCGGGCCTATCCGCCGCCGACCTCCGACGCGATCGCCGAGGCGCGGACCCGGCTGGCCGAGCTCGATCCCGCCCTGGTCCCGCTGCTCGCGGCCACACCCCTGTTCGAATGGCGCATCCGCCCCGGCGGCCTCTATGGCCTCGCCAAGATGATCGTCGAGCAGCAGGTGTCCGTCGCGGCGGCCGCGGCCATCTGGACGCGGCTGGAGGCGGGGCTTGGCGAAATCACCGCTCAAACCCTCCTGGCCCGCGAGGCGGAGGCGCTGCAGCCCTTCGGCCTCTCGCGCAACAAGGCCCGCTACGTGCGCGGCCTCGCCGAGGCCGAGGCGGAGGGCCGCATCGACTTCGCGGCGCTGGCGGCCCTGGACGACGAAGAGGCGGTGGCGGCGCTCACCTCGCTGAAGGGCGTCGGCCGCTGGACCGCGGAGACCTACCTGATGTTCTGCGAGGGCCGGCTCGACGTCTTCCCCGCCGGCGACGTGGCCCTGCAGGAAGCGATGCGCTGGGCCGACCAGGCTAAGCAGCGGCCCACCGAGAAGGCGGCCTATCTTCGCGCCGAGCGCTGGCGTCCCTACCGCGGCGTCGCCGCCCACCTGCTCTGGCGCTGCTACGGCGCGGTCCGGCGCGGGGAGATCGAGCGGGTCTGGACAGGGTGAGAGGCGCCCTCGGTCCGCGAGAGGGCGTCCCACAGGGCCGCTTGATCCTGGGTTCCGGCAATCGCGGAAGGCGTCAGGTCGAGCAGCAGGACGTTCGGGCGCTGCGGCGGACGAGACGGCGGTTGGGTCGTCCAGGCGACCGCGAACGCGGCCAACCAAACGGCGACGAGCGGTATGGTCCCGGGGTTCCGCGGCCGATCTTCGGCCCGCCGATGGGTGAGCGCCGCAACGCGGGCGACTAGCGGGTGCGCGCCGCCGCACGACCAACCACATCCCAAGGGCGAGCCGATCATCGCCGCCTGGCAGCGAAGCAGCGTTTGGACATAGCGTCGGCGCTCGGCCGGAAATCGCGCCATCACGGCGGCGTCGCAGGCAAGCTCCTGATCGAGCGTGATCGCCCTGGCGGCGGCGTGGACCAGCGGGTTGAACCAGTTCAGGCACTGGATCGCGAGGACAACGGAATTGTAGCGAGGGTCCAGCCGATCCATGTGCGCCCGCTCGTGCGCCCGAACCAACCGGCGTTCTTCGGGCGTGAAGCGGCGCGTGAAGTCCAGGGGGGTGACCAGGCGAGGCGCGAAGATCCCAACGACGGCCGGGCCCGCGCGGCCGGCCTTGGCGCGCCCCAGGAAGCTGGCGTAACGCCAGGCGGCCAGGCCGATGCTCCAGACCACGCCCAGCCCCCAGATCGCAGCCAGGGCGGCCCCGTGCCGGCCGTCTGAGAGCCACGCCGCCCCGTGACCCAGGTCAGCCTCCAGCGCGCCTGCGGGGCCAGCGGCTGTCGCCGGCGGGAACACCGCGCCGGCGACAGCCAGAGGGACCGCGAGCCACAGGCCATAGGCCCGATCCGCGCCTAAGCGCTGCCTCGCCATCCCCCGCAGGACCAGGACGAAGACGATCGCCGCGGCGGCGACGATGTTGAGCCTGACCACCAGGGACATAAGCTCAGTCGTCATCGTCCAGCCTGGCCATCAGGGCTCTCAGCTGGGCCACATCCTCGGTCGACAGCTTCTGGTGTTCGGCGAAATGGCTGACGAAAGGCGCCAGCCTGCCGCCAAACATCCGGTCCAGGAAGCTTTGGCTTTCGGCGAGCATGTAGTCGTCCCGCGGCAGAAGCGGCTCATACCAAGTGCGCCTTTCACGCCGCGTCGATTGGATCGCCTTCTTCTTCAGGAGGCGTCCGATCAGGGTCTTGACGGTGGCGTCGCTCCATTGTTGTGGCGCGGCGACCTCGCCGATGATGTCCTCGACCACCAGAGCGCCGCGCCGCCACAACACTTCCATGATCCGACACTCGGCTTCGCTGATGCGCATGATCTGCTTGACTGAAAATTACATATGTAGTTTCAATGAAATTACACTTGTGATTTTCTCGCGCGAGGAGATGAAGTTGGCAAGCCCCTTTCCGGTTCCGGGTGAGGCCAGAACCACCATCGACCTAGTTCGGCGGCGCTTGGTCCAGGGAACGGCCGCCGCCTTCGTCGGCGCCACGGCGCGGGAGGCGACTGCCGCAGCTCCCGAGCGCATCGACACCGCGGCCCGGCTGTTCCTCTCGGGCGCTCACGCTCCCGGCGTCTCGGTGGCCGTCATGCACGCCGGACGCTTTCTGTTCGCGAAGGGTTACGGGAGCGCCAACCTCGAAACCGGAACGCCGGTGACGCCTCAGACGGTCTTCCGCGCCGGCTCCATCACCAAGATGTTCACCGCCTCGGCGATCATGCGGCTCGTGGAACGCGGCAAGGTTAGGCTCGACGATCAGGTCTCGAAGTTTGTGCCGGAGCTGGTCAAGGCCGATCCGGCCACCGTGCAGATGCTGCTCAACCACACCTCGGGCCTGCATCCCTACACCGACGAGCAGTTCGGGCGGGAAGCCCGCTTCGCGCACACGCCCCAGCAGATGGTGGACTACATCGCCGCGCAGGCTCGGCTGCTCGATTTCCCGCCTGGAACGGCCTACGCCTATTCCAACACTAACTTCTATATCGCCGGCGTGATCGTCGCCCGGGTATCCGGCCAGCCGCTCGGGGAGTTCTTGGCAGCCAACGTGATTGCGCCCGCGGGCTTGGCCGCGACCGCCTTGGATCACGAGCAGGATGTGGTTCCGCACCGCGCCTCTGGCTACGTATCCGCACCGCGCGCACCTGGCGGCTATCGCAATGCCGACTTCATCTCCATGGATCCCCCAGGCGGGGCCGGACAGCTCAGGTCCACGGCGTCCGACCTGGTCCGATTTCATCAGGCGCTTTTCGCCGGACGCGTCGTGAGCGCAGCGAGCCTGGCGGCAATGACGACGCCGGGCCGCCTCGCCGACGGTCAGCTGTCCATACGGGAAGATGCACCGCTCTCACAGACCAAGCCGGGCTACGGCTTTGGCCTGGAGCTGGGATCCTTGGACGGCGAACCGACGGTTGGGCACGGAGGCGCAATTCCCGGCTTCACCGCCTATCTCGTCACTTTTCCGCGCCGCCATCTCAGCGTGGCGACCATGATCAATGGGGACCCGACCGCCGGAGAGCCGTTCATCGACGTCGAACGCGCCGCGCTCCACAGATTCGCGACCGCGACCTAGCGGCCCAGGCCGTCAAGCAGCGCCTGCAGCCGCGCCATGTCTTCGGGGAGCGGGCTCTCGAAGCGCAGGCGTTCGCCGGTGACCGGGTGCACGAAGCCCAGCACCGCGGCGTGCAACGCCTGTCGCCTGAGGCCGGCCTCGACGATGGCGGCGTGGACGGCGGGCGCGGGGGGGCCTGCGCCATAGACGGGATCGCCCAGGCAGGGGCAGCCCTTGGACGCCAGGTGCACGCGGATCTGGTGGGTGCGGCCGGTCTTCAGCGAGCAGGCGACGCGGGCCGCCAGGGGCGACTGCGAGGGCCCGAACGTCCGCTCGACCCGGTAGAGCGTCGCCGCCGTGCGCCCGCCCGACTTCAGCACCGCCATCTTCTTCCGGTCGTGCGGCGAGCGGCCGATGCTGCCCTCGATCTCGCCCGTGGCCGGCCGGGGCGCGCCGCGGGTGAGGGCGATATAGCTGCGCTCCAGGTCCCGCTCGGCGAACAGCCGGGTCAGGCCGGCGTGAGCCGCGTCCGTCTTGGCGGCCACCATGACGCCGGAGGTCTGCTTGTCGAGCCGGTGCACGATGCCAGGCCGGGCCACCCCGCCGATCCCCGACAGGCTGCCGCGGCAATGGTGCAGCAGGGCGTTGACCAGCGTGCTGTCCGCCGTGCCGGGGGCGGGATGCACGGCCATGCCAGCGGGCTTGTCGATGACGATCAGGTCGGCGTCCTCGAAGAGGATGCGCAACGGCAGGTCCTGCGGCTGCGGCGTGGCCGCGCGCGGTGCGGGCAGCTCCAGCCGGTAGCTTCCCGGGGCGGCCTTGGCCGAGGCGTCCGTCAGCACCGCGCCTTCCAGGCTGAGGCGGCCTTCGGCGATCAAGGCCTGCAGCCGGGCGCGGGAGATGTCGGGCAGGACGGCGCTCAGCGCCTTGTCCAGGCGTTGGCCGGCCGCCTCGGCGCTCAGCTCGATGACGCGGCCTTCGGTCATGGCTGGCGATTAGCGCAGCAGCGCAGGCGGGGCCAGTTCGGCGCGCAGGCCCTGGGGTCTCAGGCGGCGACGTCGAGCGATTGCACGAGCTGGCGGACCTGCGCCATCGCCTCGGGGGTCTTGGAGAGCTCGGTGACGGTCTCGGGCGCGCGGATCAGCTTCATCGCCTCGACCTTGGCCCGGTCGGCGGCAGGTCCCGGCGGCGCGGCCTCGCCCGAGGCCATCTTCAACAGCAGGCTCAGCCGCTGCAGCAGCGGGCCGGAGGCGCGGACCACCAGGCTGGCCAGCTTGCTGTCGGTTTCGATGCGCCCGCCGAGCTCGCCGAGCTTCTGCAAAGCCGCGTCGCAACCGGCCACGTCGCCGCCCGAGCGCACCACCTCGCGATAGATCTCCGCCAGGCGCGCCAGCCGGGCCGCGGGCGAAGTGCCATGGGCGCAGACCTCGGTTTCGAACCGCAGGGAGGAGATCGTCGAATGCAGCCAGCGCAGGGCCTGCAGCCGATTGGCCGCGCCGGTGACGTTCTCCAGCAGCCAGACCAGATCCAGCGCTTCCTGAACGCCGGAGCGCTCGTCCCTGAGGTAGGCCTCCACGAAGTCGCTCGCGACCAGCATCTTGGAGCGGACGATGAAAGCCTCGCGCACGTCCTCCAGCTGCAGCAGCGGGCCGGAGGCGGCGGTCAGGGCCATGGCCAGCGCGCGCAGCACCTCGATCTCGCCGCGCGGGTCGGAGGCGCGCAGCCGGCGCACGCCGTTCAGCTCCATCAGGATGCGCTTGCCGACGGAGGCGCGCACGCTCTCCAGGGCGGGCTCCTGCAGCCACTTGGCCAGGCGTTCGGCGGGCCCGGTGAGGGGCGGGATCTGGCGCGCGACATTGGCGTCGGCCCGGGCCAGGGCGTCCACCGCCTGGGAGGCGGCAAGACGGGTCAGGCCCGCGAGCTGGGCGCCGAGGTCCAGCTGCTCGCCGAGCAGGTCGGCCAGGCCCACCCGCGAGCGCAGGATCTCGCCCAGCGGCTGCTCCAGCACCAGGAAGGCGAGGCCCCGGCCGTCGCCGGGCTTGGGGGCTGCGTCGGCGAGGTCGAGCAGCAGCCCCACCTTTTCGCTCCAGCTCTTGGCGGGGGCGATGTGGCCGGCGACGGCGGCGCCCAGCAGGTACATCCGCTCCGGCTCGGCGCAAAGACGCGTGCAAAGGGCGGCGAAGCTCTCCTTGCGAAGGTCCGGCAAGAGCCCCTTGCGCCCGTCCGCCAGCACCCGGTCGATGGCGCGCTGGATCAGTTGCTGGAAGTTGCGGATCACCTCGTGCACGCCGACGCCGCGGCCTTGCGCCTCCGGCACCGAGATTTTCTGGACGGCGTGCTGCAGCTCCACGCCCGAGGCGTCGAGCTTCTCGACGAGGTCCGGACGGTGCAGCAGCTCGAAGGCGGTGGCGCGGTTGCGGGTGAGCCCGGGCTCGAGCAGCCGCCCGATCCGGTCGCGCGCATGGACGGTGTAGAGATCGGCGGGGCTGATGCAGGGGGGGCCGGTGTCCTCCACCGGGGCCTTGCTCTTCTTGGTCTCCGCCTCGCCCTGGCTGAAGATGGTGACGGTCTTGTAGCCGCCGGTTTCCGGGTCGCGGATCTCCTTGGTCACCTTCACGGCGACCACGCGTGAGCCCTCCAGCATCTCCTTGGCGGTGTCGAGGGCGCGCTCGCGCTCTTCGGTGGCCAGCTCGAGCGTGAGCGAGCTTGCACCGGCGCGCCGCGCGAACACTTCGTAGTGTATCTGCTGCTGATCCATGGCCCGCCCGCAGCGATGCTTGCCCGGCCAGGCTTTAATATCGCGTTGAAAACGCCGTGTTTCGGCCTAACTACCAGCCGACATTTGTCGCATGATCACGCCGGACCTGCCGTACATGGCCAATATCACCCTGGTGGATGACGACGAAAACATCGTCACCTCCGTGTCTCTCGCCCTGGAGAGCCACGGCCACGCCGTGAAGGCCTACTTCGACGGCGCCACCGGCCTCGCCGCCCTGGAGGCGGATCCGCCTGACCTCGCCATCCTCGATGTGAAGATGCCGCGCATGGACGGCATGGAGGTCCTGAGGCGCCTGCGCCAGTCCTCGGAGTTGCCGGTGATCATCCTCACCTCCAAAGACGAGGAGATCGACGAGATCCTGGGCTTCAACCTCGGCGCGGACGACTACATCCACAAGCCGTTCAGCCAGAGGCTGCTGATCGAGCGGGTGAAGGCCGTGCTGCGCCGCGCCCAACCGGAGGAGACCGATCCGCAGCAGCCGGTGGTCGGCTCCAAGGCTATCCGCCGGGGCAAGCTCACGCTCGATCCAGCCCGGCACGACTGCCTGTGGGACGGGCGGCCGGTGAAGCTCACCGTCACGGAGTTCCTGTTGTTGCAGGCCCTGGCCCAGCGGCCCGGCTTCGTGAAGAGCCGCGACAGCCTGATGGACGCGGCCTACGAGGACCAGGTCTACGTCGACGACCGCACCATCGACAGCCACATCAAGCGCATGCGCAAGAAGTTCCGGGCGGTCGACCCGGAGTTCGACGCCATCGAAACGCTGTATGGCGTCGGCTATCGCTACCGGGAGAGCTGAGCGGATCCGACGCCGGCGGTTCTGGGCGGGATCGCGCCTGGGACGCCTGATCGTCGCGCTCAACATTCTGGGCCTCGCCATCCTGGTGGTCGGCGCCCTCACTCCCAAGGAGCTGCGCCGCGGCCTGATCCAGGCCCGGCTGGACGGCCTCACCACCGAAGGCGAGCTGATCGCCAACGAGATGGAGGAGGTGGCCACCCAGGGCTCTCCCGAGCCGGCGCTGCAGGCCGACCGGGCGACGCTGATCCTGCGCTTCCTCGACATTCCGGGCTCCCAACGCGCCCGGCTGTTCGACGCCCGCGGCCAGCTGCTGGCCGACAGCTACCTCGCCGGGGACCGGGTGGAGTCGAAGCCGCTGCCGCCGGTGCGAAAGCCGGGGGCGCTCCATATCCGCCTGGACCCCTTCGCGCCCAAGCCCGACCCTAAGCGCATCGCCGCCGCCAGGGCGGAGCTGAAATGGGAGATCGGGCGCGCCTTGCGCGGCGAGATCGTCTCGGGCCTGCGCCACGCCGAGAACGGCGGCCAGGTGGTGTCGGTCTCGGTGCCGGTGCAGAGGGTCAAGGCCGTCCTCGGCGTGCTCACCATGGAGACCGGCGACGTCGAGAGCATCGTCGCCGCCCAGCGGCGCGCGCTCGCGCCCTTCATCCTCGCCGCGGCGGCCGGCACGCTGCTGTCCTCCTTCCTCCTGACCTGGCTGGTGGCGCGTCCGGTGATGCGCCTGGCAGGGGCGGCCGACCGCGTCCGCCTGGCCGGCGCTCGGGAGATCTCCCTGCCCTCCATCGCCCGGCGGGACGACGAGCTCGGCGACCTGGCGCGGTCGCTGCAGGCCATGACGGCCGAGCTCTCGCAGCGGATGGACGCGATCGAGAGCTTCGCCGCCGACGTCGCCCACGAGATCCGCAATCCCCTCACCTCGATCCGCTCGGCGGTGGAGACCCTCGACCTGGTCAAGGAAGGCCCGGCGCGCCAGCGCCTGTTGGCCATCCTGAAGCAGGATGTCGGCCGGCTGGACCGGCTGATCACGGACATCTCCAACGCCTCGAGGCTCGACGCCGAGCTGTCGCGCGAGGCGCCGCGGGTGCTCGACCTCGGCAAGCTGCTCTCGGAGATCGCCGGCCTCTACAGCCAGTCGGGCGGCCCCGAGGAGGGTCCAGTCCAATACGCGGGCCCGCCAGCCGCCGAGCGGGCGCGGGTGATGGGCCGCGAGGGGCCGGTCAGCCAGGTGATCCGCAACCTGATCGACAACGCCCGCTCCTTCAGCCCGCCCGGGGCCAAGGTGCTGATCAGCCTGGCGCGCGCGGGACGCGACTGGCAGGTGCGGATCGACGACAACGGCCCGGGAATTCCGCCGGAGAACCTTGAGACCGTCTTCGAGCGGTTCTACACCGCGCGGCCCAAGGGAGCGGCCTTCGGCGGCCATTCCGGCCTGGGTCTGTCCATCGCCCGCCAGATCGTCGAGGCCCACGGCGGCCGCGTCTGGGCGGAGAACCGCACCGATGGGTCGGGCGCCGTGACCGGCGCGCGGTTCGTCGTCAGCCTGCCGGAGCCCGAGCCATGATCCTTCACGCCGGGCTCATCGCCCTCCGCGCCCAGCAGCGCTGGCTGGGCGCGCTCATCACCGGCCCGTCCGGCGTCGGCAAGACCGATCTGATGCTGCGCGCCCTGGAGGCGGGCTTCGGCCTCGTCGCCGACGACCGCACCATCGTCTGGCCCAGCGACGGCCGGCTCTACGGGCGCGCGCCAGGACCTCTGGCGGGCCTGCTCGAGGCGCGGGGCCTGGGCCTGGAGCGGCGGGTCGCCCTGCCGGTCGCGCGGGTGCGGCTGGTGGTCGTGTGCGAGCGCGACCCCGCGGCGGTGGAACGCCTGCCCGAGCCGGCCTTCGAAACCATCGAGGGGGTCAAGGTCGCCGCGCTCAAGCTCTGTCCGCTGGAGGCCTCCGCCCCCGCCAAGCTCGCCCATGCGCTGTTGCGCCTTGGATGGGGGCCCGGTGCAGCGTAAAAGCCTGCCCCTGCATTCGGCCCAGTCGGGGAAAGCCGTGTGAGACGACTTGGATGATCGGCCTGGTGATCGTCACCCATGGACGCCTGGCCGAGGAATTCCTCTCCGCCATGGAGCACGTGGTCGGCCGTCAGCGCGCGGTCGAAACGGTGTGCATCGGGCCCGAGGACGACATGGAGCAGCGCCGCCAAGACATCCTGGAAGCGGTGGACCGCGTCGACGACGGCTCGGGCGTGATCCTGCTCACCGACATGTTCGGCGGGACCCCCTCCAACCTCGCCATCTCGGTGATGGAGCAGACCCGCGCCGAGGTGATCGCCGGGCTGAACCTGCCCATGCTCATCAAGCTCGCCAGCGTGCGGGGCCGCGAGCCGCTGGAAACCTGCATCGCCCACGCCCAGGACGCCGGGCGCAAGTACATTTCCGTCGCCTCCTACGTGCTCGCGGGCGACAAATGACCGCCGCCCGGTCGGTGGAGGTCGTGAACAAGCGCGGCCTGCACGCCCGCGCCTCGGCCAAGTTCGTCAAGCTCGCCGCCGATTTCGACGCCGAGGTCACCGTCAGCCGCGACGGCCAGACCGTGGACGCCCGCTCGATCATGGGCCTGATGATGCTGGGAGCGGGACCCGGCGCTCTGCTGGAGCTGAAGGCCGAAGGGCCGGACGCCGAGGCCGCGCTGGAGGCGCTGGTGGAGCTGGTCCGCTCCCGCTTCGAGGAAGACCTCTAGCGCCTCCGTTAAGGAGTTGAGTCTTCGGAGTCACACCGTCCGCTGAAATGGCGGCGCCGGTCGCGGCCAAGCTTGTGGACGGCCGCTTGCCGACTCTTTCTCGGCTGGCCGACTCCGTTTAAGGCACGAACCATGAACAGCTTCGACGTCGTGATCATGAGCTTGAGCGCGGTCGCCGTGCTCGCGCTCGCCAGCTTCCTCGGGGTCCTGCGCGCCCTTTTCCGCGAGCGCCGGCGCTCGCTCGATCTCCACCGCAAGCTCGCCGCCGCCGACGAGCGCTGCGTCCAGCTCGAGGCCAATCGCGAGCATGCCGACGCGCTGCTGCGCGCCCAGGCCGCGGAGTCCGCCAACATCGTCAGCGAGCAGCTGGTCATCCGCGCCTCGGAGACCTTTAGGTCGCAGGAGGAGCTCTCGCAGCTGCGCCTCGAAGGCCAGCTCAAGCCGGTCGCCGAGGTGCTGGCCAAATTTGAGCAGCAGGTCGTCGCCATCGAGGCCAAGCGCAACGAGGAGACCGGTCGGCTGAAAGAGCAGATCTCGATGCTGATGCGGGCGTCCCAGGAAACCCAGTTCGAGGCGCGCAAGCTCGCCGCCGCCCTGCGCCGCGGCGCCGGCGTTCAGGGGCGCTGGGGTGAGCAGACCCTGCGCAACGTGCTGGAGGCGGCCGGCCTCAACAGCCGCTTCGACTTCGAGGAGCAGTTCTCGGTGGCCACCGAGGACGGGCGCCGGCGCCCGGACGTGAAGGTGCGCATGCCTGGCGGCGGCGTCTTCGTGATCGACGCCAAGTGCTCCCTGAACGCCTTCCTCGAGGCGCAGGACGCGCTCGACGAGCCGGCCCGCGAGGCGGCCCTCGCGCGTCACGCCCAGAGCGTGAAGACCCACATGTGCACCCTCTCGGCCAAGGCCTACTGGGACCAGTTCGATTCCTCGCCGGACTTCGTGGCCATGTTCGTGCCCGGCGACGGCTTCCTGGCGGCGGCGCTGGACCGCATGCCGGACCTGATGACCGAGGCCATGGACCGCAAGGTGATCCTGGTCACGCCCACCACCCTGTTCGCCCTGTGCAAGGCGGTCGCCTACGGCTGGCGGGTGGAAGATCAGGCCAAGGGCGCGGTCAAGACCGCCGAGCTTGGCCGCGAGCTCTACAAGCGGCTGTCTGTGATGGGCGGCCACGCTTCGGCGCTGGGCAAGGCCCTGGAAGGCGCGGTGGGCAAGTACAACTCCTTCGTCGGTTCGCTGGAGAGCCAGGTGCTCACCCAGGCCCGCCGCTTCGAGGAGCTGGCGTCCGACCACGAGGGCCGCGAGCTGCCGGACCTGATCCCGGTCGAGACCGCGGTTCGCCCCCTGGCCAAGCTCGCATCGCCCGCCGAGTCCCTGCCGCAGGCGCGCGGGGAAGCGGCCTAAGCCGACGCTTGTATCGCCTGGCCTTCCGGGTCATTGCTTGAGCCAGGCGGTTCCCCTTTCGGGGGGCCAAGAGGGAAGGCGGTGCGGAGCTCGCTCCAAGACCGTCGCTGTACCCGCAACTGTGAGCGGCGAGGGCCCTCATCCGACGCGTCCCATTCGCGGGGCGTGAAGCCACTGGGCCAGCAGGCCTGGGAAGGCGAGGGTGAGGATCCGACGACCCGCGAGCCAGGAGACCTGCCGCCGCGTCGCTCGTCCTGGGCCCGGGAACAGGCCAAAGGCGCGGATTTCCGCTGAAGCGACTGGCCGGCCGCCGCCGGCGGAGCGGGCGCAGGCCCGCTTCGCGGCCGTCGCTCACCGGCCCGCCTGCGGCGCGGGCGGGCCCGCGGAGTCCGTTCCATGGGTCCAGCCCGTCTGCTCTGGGGGCTTGCCGCCCTCGTGGTCGCCTCGCCGGCCTTCGCCGCCGACCCGCCGGACGACTCCGAGGTCGTCGTCACCGCCACGCGCCTGCCCGAGCCGCTGTCGGCGACGCCAGACGCCCACGTCATCGATTCGCGCCAGATCCAACAGCGCCAGGCGAGCTTCGTCTACGACCTGCTGTCGGACGTCCCAGGCGTGGAGATCAGCCGCACCGGCGCCTTCGGCGGCATCTCCTCGGTGAAGATCCGTGGCGCCTCGTCCGACAAGACCCTGGTGCTGATCGACGGCGCCCCGGTGAACGACCCGCCCTCGCCCGCCGGCGGCTTCGACTTCTCCAGCCTCGACACAGCAGACGTCGACCGCATCGAGGTGCTGAGCGGCCCGCAGGGCTCGCTGTGGGGCTCGGACGCCATCGGCGGGGTGGTCTCCATCACCACCCGCGAGCCTGCCGGCCTGCGCGCCTCCGGAGAGCTCGGCGCCTTCGGAACCGAGCGCGCCACGGCCGAGGCGGGACTGGTCCGAGACGGCGGGGCCCTGGGCGCCAGCGTGGGCTGGTTCTCCACCGGGGGGATCTCCAAGGCCGACGCCCGCGACGGCAATCCCGAGCGCGACCCGTTCGACAGCTTCACCGCCCAGCTCAACGCCCGACTTTCGCCCGCCGACTGGATCAGCCTCGACGGCCGCGTCCGCTACAACCGCGCCAACGACGACCTCGACAGCTCCGGCGGCCACACCGGAGTGATCGACGGCCCCGACACCCAGCACTCGCGCACCTGGACCGGCTTCGTGCAGGCGCGGATCAAAGGGCCTTTCGGCTTCCAGCAGGAGCTGCGCGCCGACGGCATGGACCTGGACAGGCTGTCCGACAGCTTCTTCGGCGGGGTCGGCTTCCCGTTCGAAGCCAAGGGCCGCAGGCTCGACCTGCGCTGGACGGCCGACAAGCCGCATCTGGGCGGCAGCGACGTGCTGGTCGGCGTCGAGCGGGAAAGCTCGAGCGAAGACACCGGCGACGGCGGCCAGAGCGCGCGCAACTGGGCCGCCTTCGCGGTCTGGACCTTCAAGCCCTCGTCCCGGCTGAGCACCACCGTCAGCCTGCGTCGCGACGCGCCGCGCGACTTCAAGGGGGTCACCACCGGCCGCGCCTCGGCGGTGCTGGGTCTCGCCGCCGGCTTCTCTCTGGAGGGGGACGCCGGCCAGGGTTTCAAGGCGCCCTCGATCTTCGAGCGCACCTATCCCTGCTTCGAGTGCGTCCCGCCGGGCCCGGCGCCGGACCTGAGGCCCGAGCGCGCCACCGGCTGGGACGCCGGGCTCGGCTGGCGGGGTCTGGGCGGCCGCGTCACCGCCCGGCTGACCGCCTATGGCCTGAGCGTGCGAGACCAGATCGACTACATCTATCCCCGGGGCTACCTGAACATCGCTCGAACCCGCACCACCGGCGTGGAGGCCGAGGTGAACGCCTCGCTCCCGGGCGGCTTTTGGGTGCAGGGGGCCTATGCCTATGCGGACGCCCGCGACGCCACGACCCACGCGCTGTTGCTGCGCGTGCCGCTGAACACCGGCTCGGCGGGCCTCGGCTGGTCTGGGCCCAGGGCGGACATCACCGCCAGCCTGCGCGCCCAGAGCCGCGCCGCCGACGTCTATGGCGAGATCAGGCCGTTCGCCGTGGTCGACCTCGCCGGATCATATGCGATCACCCGCAACCTGCGGCTGACCGCACGGATCGAGAACCTGTTCGACACGCACTATCAGCAGGCCTTCGGCTACGGCGAGCCGGGCTTCGGCGCCTTCGTGGGGATCAGGATCAACACCCCCTAGGATCCTCTCGAGGAGCCGGGCATGGGCTGGGAAGGTGTTTCGGCTCTAGGCGGCCACGCCCGCGTCGAGGGCCACCGGGTCCTCCAGGGCCATGTCGTCCCAGTCGAGGTCGGGCGGCGGGCTCGCGGCGGCGGCGACCACCGCCTGCAGCTCGGCCGCCGTGGTCACGCCGACAATCACGGTGGAGGCTTCCGGCCGCGCCAGGGCGAAGCCCAGCGCCGCCTGCAGCGGGTCGCTGCGGCCCTCGGCGATCATCCGGCGCACCCGCGACAAGCCGCGCGAGGCGGACTGCAGCTGCGCCGGCAGCCGGTCGGGCGGCAGGAACAGCATGCCCTGCAGGAAGATCGAGCGCAGGTGCACCTCGAGGCCCATCTCGGCCAGCTCGGCCAGCACGCCGTTGATGATCAGCCTCTGGTCGAGCAGGCTCGCGGGAGCCTGGATGATGTCGGGCCGGAACCTCCGGGCGATCCCCACAGGGTCGTCGGAGGCGTGCACCGAGACCCCGACGCGGTCGACGAGGCCCTCGGCCCTCAGCCGCTTCAGCCGGTCCCACATGGCGGGACCCAGCGGGCTGAACAGGTCGCCGGCCTGCTCCACGACGATACCGTGGGCGCGCTCAGCGCCAAGGCGCTTCAGGGAATTGCGGGCTTCGGCCTCGACATAGTCGGGGCCCCGGTCGCAGCGGGCGGTCTTCAGCACCAGGCGGAACGGGTTGGGCCGCGGCATCACCTCGCCGATCACGCGCTCGGGCCGGCCCGACCCCAGCGAGGTGTCGAGCAGGCGCACGCCCGAGCGGGCGGCGATCTGCAGGATGTCCGCAACTTCAGTCTCGACCGGCCGGCCGCGAGGATTTGCGACGGGATAGTCCAGCCCGAAATGCGCCGCCGCCAAGCCGAGCTTGGCCCGCGGGTCGGTTACGCCGTTCATTGCAGCCCTCTTGTTCTTTCACCCACCGGAGCTAGGAGCCGATCATCACCGGGATTGCTTAATGAAGCCGTAGCGGGGCGCGCACTCTCCACCGCTGGGCGAGCTTGGGCTATCTGGAGCTCGATGGAGTCGTTTCCCGCCTATTTCCCGCTCGCCGGCCGCAAGGTGGTCATCGTCGGCTCCGACGAGCAGGCCGACGGCAAGGCCAGGCTATTCGAGGGCTCGCCGGCGGCCGTCGTGCGCCTGCAGGACGGCCGCGCCTTCGACCCGAACGCCTACCGCGGCGCGGCCCTGGCCTTCATTTCCGGGGAGGACGAGGCCTTCGCCCGACTGGCCGCCGACGCCGCCCGCGAGGCGGGCGTACCGGTCAACGTGGTCGACCGCCCCGAGCTCTGCGACTTCTTCACCCCCGCGCTGATCGATCGCGGCGAGGTGGTCGCCGCCGTCGGCACCGGCGGCGCGTCCCCGGTGCTGGCCCAGATGTACAAGGCCCGCATCGAGACCAAGGTGCCCGAAGGGGCGGGCCGGGTGGCCGCCCTGCTGCGACAGTTCCGCGACGAGCTGAAGGCGGCGTTCCCCGACATGGCCTCGCGCGGGGCCTTCGTGCGGGAGGTGCTGGCCGGCCCTGCGGCCCAGGCCGCCCTCGACGGGGACATGGAGCTTGCGCGTCGGCTGATGGGCGCGGCGCTGCAGGCCCGCGACGGCGCCTGACGCGGACAGGCCCCCTGGCTCGAGCGCGGGGGCCCCACTACGATGCCTGCCCGCCCGGAGTGAAAGCCCGTTGCCCGAGTTCAAGGACTATTTCCGCTTCTACGAGCCGGTGTGGCGCCGGCTCCTGGCGCGGCTCAGTTGGGATCCCGACCAGCCGCACACCATGGTCGAGATCGGGAGCTACGAGGGGTCGTCGGCCTGCTGGTTCCTGGCCAACATGCTCCGGTCCGCTCAAAGCCGCCTCTACTGCATCGACCATTGGATCGGCGAGGACGGCGAGCAGCGCTTTCAGCGGTTCACGCGCAACATCGCCGAGGTGGGCGGCCAGGACAGGGTCGAGGTTTTGCGCGACTGGTCCCACACGGGCCTGGCGGAGCTGGGCCGCCGAGGCGTCAAGGCCGACTTCCTCTACGTCGACGGGAGCCATGCGGCGCCGGACGTGCTGCGCGACCTCGTGCTCGGCTTCGAGATCGTGCGGCCCGGCGGCATCGTCTGCTGCGACGACTACCTTTGGAAGGAGGCCGCGCTGGGCGGCGACATCACGCTCGGCCGGCCCAAGATCGCCATCGACGCCTTCACCACCATCTATGGCGGCAAGCTGACCATGGTGAACCGGACCGCCATCACCCAGATCTTCTTCCGCAAGGACCGCGACTAGGGTCGGGATCCCGGCGAAGGCGCCCTCAGTCCGCCGCCACCACCTGGCCGGGGACCGGCACCACCCGGCGGGCGAGCCACAGAGGCGGGATGATCAGCAGCATGAGCCAGCCGGAAAGCCAGAACACGTCCACCGCCGACATGGCGTAGGCCTGGCCCACCATCGCCCGGCCGACCGAGGCCAGGGCCGTGGGCGCCTCGACCCCCAGCCGGTGCATCGCCTGCAGCGCCGGGTCGAGCGCGCCGGGACGCATGCCGACGCTCTCCGCCAGGCGGGTCTGGTGCAGCGCCTCGCGCCGGTCCCACAGGCTGGTGACCAGCGAGGCCGCGAAGCCGCCGGCGGTGATCCGGGCGAAGTTGAGCAGGCTGGTCGCCGCCCCCATCCGCTCCGGCGGGATCTCGCCCAGGGACAGGGTGATCAGGGCGGTGAAGAAGAAGCCCATGGCCGCGCCCTGCACCCACATCGGCAGCGCCAGGGCGCCGAAGTCGGCGTCGGGGGACAGGCCCGCGCGCATGAAGCAGGCCACGGCGAACAACAGCAGCGCCACCGTGGCGCTGAGCCGGGCGTCCAGCTTGCCCAGCACCCGCGCCGAGATCGGCGAGATGAGCACGGCCACCGCCCCCGCCGGCGCCAGCACCAGGCCCGCCCAGGTGGCGATGTAGCCGAGCTGGGTCTGCAGCCACAGCGGCAGAAGCACGGTGTTGGAGAAGAACACCCCGTAGCCGAGACAGAACGCCGCCACCCCGACCGCGAAGTTGCGAGAGCGGAAGGCGGACAAGTCGACGATCGGCGCCTTGTCGGTGAGCTCCCAGATCAGCCAGGCCAGGAAGCCCACGCCCGCGACGATCGCCAGCACCACGATCCGGGGCGAGGAAAACCAGTCCGCATCCTTGCCCTGGTCGAGCATGATCTGCAGGGCGGCGACCCAGACCACCAGCATCCCCAGGCCGACGCCGTCGACCCGCATGGGGCGGCCGGGGGTGTCGCGCCCTTTCAGCCCGCGCGCGCAGCCGATGGCGCAGGCGATGCCGATCGGCACATTGATGAAGAAGATCCACGACCAACTCATGTTGTCGGAGATCCAGCCGCCCAGGATGGGGCCGCAGACGGGGGCCGCCATGGTGGTCATCGACCAGACGGCGCTGGCCATGGTCGCCTGCTTGGGCGGGAAGATCGAGCGCAGCAGCGCCAGCGAGCCCGGGATCATCGGTCCGGACACCCCGCCCTGCAGCAGGCGGAAGGCGAGCAGCGACGGCAGGTTCCACGCCACGCCGCAGAGGAACGAGGCGATGGTGAACAGCAGCACCGAGCCGACAAAGGTCCGCACCGGGCCGAAACGCGCCATCAGCCAGCCCGAGATCGGCACCGACACGCCGTTGGCCATGGCGAAGAAGGTGATCACCCAGGTGCCCTGGTCGGGGCTGACGCCGAGGTCGCCGGAGATGGTGGGGATCGCCACGTTGGCGATGGAGGTGTCCAGCACCTGCATGAAGGTGCCGGTGGCGATGGCCAGGGCGGTCAGCGCCAAGGCAGCGCCCTTCAGCGGGGCGGGCCCTGCGGAGGGGGCGGCGTCCGACATGACCGGCTCCGTCAGCTCTTGGCTGCCACGTCGATGGCCGCGCTCATGGAGAGCCCGACCCTGAGCGGCCGCCGCTCCAGCTCGGCTGGATCGAGCGCGATGCGCACCGGTAGGCGCTGCACCACCTTGATCCAGTTGCCGGTGGCGTTCTGAGCCGGCAGCACGGCGAAGGCCGCGCCCGTGCCCCCCGCCAGGCCGGCGACCTGGCCGTGGAACTTCACCCCTGAGCCATAGAGGTCGGAGGTCAGCACCACGGGCTGGCCCACCCGCACCCGCTTCAGCTGCACTTCCTTGAAGTTGGCGTCCACATAGGCGCTGCGAACCGGCACGACCGCCATCAGGGGGGCGCCGATCTGGACCTGCTGGCCCACCTCCACACTCTTGCGCGCGACCACGCCATCCACCGGCGCGCGGATCACCGTGCGGGCGAGATCGAGCTCGGCCTGGGACAGCTTTGCCCGCGCCGCCGCCACCTCGGGGTTGGCCTCGACCGAGGCGCCGCTGATCAGGACGTCGTTGGCGGAGCGCGACCCTTGCGCCGCCACGGTCTGAGCCGCGGCTCCCAGCCGGGCCGCCCGCGCCGCGGTGAGCTGGGCCGTCGCCGTGTCGAGCCGCGATTGCGCTTCGGTCAGCTCCTCGCCGGAAACCGCGCCGGACGTGGCCAGCGCCTGGCGCCGCTTGAGCTCGATCTGGGCCCGGCTCACGTCTGCCTGGGCGCTCGCGATCTCGGCCTCCGCGCGGGCCACCTCGGCCTGCCGCGCCTCCACCTGGCCGCCCAGCGCCTGGGCGTCGGCGAAATAGGCCCGCACCTTGCGTTCGGCCTGGCCGAGGGCGGCCTCGGCATTGGCGACCTCCAGCCTGGCGTCCGCGTCGTCCAGGACCACCAGCACCTGACCGGCCTTCACCGCCTGGGTCTCGGAAACCAGCACCTTGGACACGGCGGCCGCCACCTGCGGGGTGACCTGGGCGGTGTCTGCCCCGACATAGGCGTTCTCGGTCGAAACCACGTCGCGCCCGGCCACCCACCAATGCGCGCCCCAGGCCGCCGCGCCGATCAGCACCGCCGAGCCCAGCATGGCGAACAGCATCTTGCGCCGGCCATTGGGGTTGGCGCGGGTGGCGGCGGCGGCGTCCGGGCGGTCGGCGGCGCGCAGCCGCAGAAGCGCCGCGCCGGCCGGTCCGGGTTCGGAAAGGGAGAGGGTTTCGGCCATGGGATGGCTCCTGGGCGCAGGTCGGATGAGGGAAAGGGTCAGGCGGAGGGGGTGGGGGCCTCGAAGCCGCCGCCCAGGGCCTTGATCAGGGCGACGTCGAGCGCGAAGGCGCGGGCCTGCAGGTCCGCCGCCGTGAGCCGGCTCTGCAGCATGGCGTCCTCGGCCAGCAGCACCGACTGATAGGTGGCGAGGCCGCCGCGATAGCGCAGGCTCGCGGTGCGCCAGGCGTCCTCGTTGGCCGCCAGGGCCTGTTGCGCCTCGGACAGGCGCGTTCCCAGCGCCCGCTCGCTGGCCGCCGCGTCCGCGGTCTCCTGGAAGGCCCGCACGACCGTCCCGTCATAGACGGCCACCGCCTCGGCATAGTCCGCCCGCGCACCCTTCAGGTTGGCGCGCAGGGCCCCGCCCTCGAAGATCGGCAGGGTCAGCGCCGGGCCGGCCTGCAGCATGTCCGAGCCCGAGGCGAACAGCTTGGACAGCCCCAGCGACTGGAAACCCGCCAGGGCGACGAGGTTGATGTCCGGATAGAACTGCGCCTTGGCCACGCCGATGCGGCTGGCGGCGGCCTCGGCGCGCCAGCGGGCGGCGGCCACGTCGGGCCGGCGGCCGACCAGGTCGGCCGAGAGACGGGCCGGCAGGCCGAAGGCGGCGATCTGCAGCTGGCCCGGGCGGCCGATGGCCAGAGCCCGGTCCGGGCCTTCGCCCATCAGCGCGGCGATCCGGTTCTTGGCGATGGCGATGTCCTCGTCGATGGCCGCGATCCGCTCGCGGGCCGTCGGGGCGCCGGCCTGGGCTTGGCTGAGCTCGGCGCGCGTGTCGAGGCCGTTCGCCACCCGGTCGGACACCAGCGTCACCGTATCCTGGCGTACCCGGAGCGCCTGCTCGGCCACGTCGCGCTCGGCATAGAGCCGCACCAGGTCGGCATAGGCGCCGGCGATGCCGGTGGAGAGCGCCAGCCGGGCCTCCGCGGCCTGGGCCTCGGCGGCGCGGGTTTCCGATGCCGCCGCGGCCACTGCCGCCCGGTTCTTGCCCCAGAAGTCGAACTCGTAGCTGAAGTTCAGCCCCACGAGCCCGGCCCCGTTCAGACCTTGCGGGGTGAAGGCAGGCGGAATGCCATTGTTGTAGCTCAGCTTGACGTCCTGCACCGAGGCCTGGGCGGTGAGGGTCGGCAGCTCGCGGGCGCCGGCCTGGGCCTGGAGTGCCTCGGCCTTGGCCACCCGCGCCTGGGCGGCGGCCAAGGTGGGCGAGCCCCTGAGGCCCTCCTCGATCAGGGCGTCGAGGGACGGGTCCTGATAGGCGCGCCACCAGGCGTCGGCGGGGAAGTCCCGCCCGGGGGCGGCGAAGGTCTGGGCGGAGGCGTAGTCGGCGGCCGGCTTGGGTCGCGCCGGCGGACCCGCCGGGGGCAGGCCGGCGCAGGCGCTCAGGACCAGGGCGCTGGCCGTCAGGGCGAGGACGGCCGCCCGGGCGGGGCGGGAAGGGGTGCGGGTCATGGCGGCGCCATCGGCTTGAAATAACCGTACGGTACGGTCATATTCGAGCCGCACATATTAGGCTGGTCCTGGGCCGGTCAAGAGGAAACCGTACGGTACGGTCAGGAGTTTTTATGGACGGGGAAGCGCCAAAATCTAAACGCGACCAGCGTCGTGACGCGATCCTGCAGACCGCCGGCGAGGTGTTCCTCGAGGAGGGCTTCAGCGCCGCCTCCATGTCGGCGATCGCCGCCCGGCTCGGAGGTTCCAAGGGGACCCTTTACAACTACTTCGAGTGCAAGGAGGACCTGCTCGAGGCCTTCGTCCGCGACTGCTGCCAGGGCTTCTGGGACCGGGTGTTCAGCTTCTCCGGCGGCGAGGACGTCGCGCTGCGCGAGCTGCTCACCAATGTCGGCGAGGCATTCCTGCGCCAGCTCGACGAGCCGGTGGTGCGCTTCGTGCGCCTGCTGATCGGCGAGGCCCAGCGCATCCCCCACCTGACCCGGGTGTTCTGGGAGAGCGGACCGGAGGCCAAGGCCATGCGCCTTGCCGGTTACCTGGAGGTTGCGAAGGCCCGCGGCGAGTTCGACGCCCCCGATTGCCGCCTCGCCGCCCGCCAGTTCCTGGCCCTGGTCCGCGGCGCCTTCTACTTCGAGCGTCTGCTCAACCTCAACAGCGTGGCCGACACCGAGGCCGCGCGCGCCGACATCGCCGCGTCGGTGGACCTTTTCCTCAAGGCCTACGGGGCGCGGCGGTAGCCGCCGCACTTGCGCCATCGTCCGGCGGCCTAGTAGAGCCGCGGCCGAAGGAGGCGTGGACCTTGGCAAGGGTGCGTCAGGCGGCGGTTACGCTCGTGGCGCTGGCTGTGGCCGGCGCGGCGGCCGCTGCGCCAGCCTCCGGGTCCGCGCTCTCCGCCCACGACCTCGCCCTTCTGAACCGGATCACCTGGGGCGCATCGGCGCCGTCGGCCGAGGAGTTCGCTCAGCTCGGCGCGCGCCGCTGGCTGGAGCGCCAGCTCACCCCGGGGCCCGATCGCCTGCCGGCGGCGGCCCAGCGCGAGATCGACGCCCTGCAGGTCTCCCGCGAGCCCGTGGCCGAGCTCGCCGTGCGGATGGACGCCCAGAAGCGCGCGGCCGCGCAGATCGCCGATCCGGAGCAGAAGAAGCAGGCCCAGACCGCTTTCCAGCAGGCCGCCACCGCCCTCGCCCGCGAGGGAGAGGCCCGCTCGCTGCTGCGCGATCTCTATTCGCCGGACCAGCTCAAGGAACAGATGACCTGGTTCTGGTTCAACCAGTTCAACGTGCACCAGTTCAAGGGCGACGTGCGGCCCCTGGTGGCCGATTACGAGGACCAGGCGATCCGGCCCCACGCCCTCGGCCGCTTCCGCGACCTGTTGGAGGCCACCCTCAGGCATCCGGCCATGCTGCGCTATCTGGACAACGACCAGAACGCGGTCGGGCACATAAACGAGAACTACGCCCGCGAGATCATGGAGCTGCACACCATGGGCGTGGGCACGGGCTACACCCAGAACGACGTGCAGGAGCTGGCGCGGATCCTGACCGGCGTCGGCGTCAGCCTCGCCCCGGCCGCGCCCAAGCTGAAGCCTGAGTACGAGCCGCTCTACATCCGCGCCGGCCTGTTCGAGTTCAACCCGAACCGTCATGACTTCGGCGACAAGGTGTTCTTGGGCCACACCATCAAGGGTCGAGGGTACGCCGAGGTGGAACAGGCCCTCGACATCCTGGCGCGCGAGCCGGCCACCGCCCGGCACGTGTCGGAAAGGCTTGCCGTGTTTTTCGTTGGCGACGACCCGCCGCCGGCCCTTGTCGAGCGCATGGCCAGGACCTTCGAGCGCACCGACGGCGACATCGCCGCCACCCTGCGCACCCTGTTCTCGAGCCGCGAGTTCGACGCCTCCCTGGGCAAGGCGTTCAAGGATCCGCAGCACTTCGTGATCTCGGCCCTGCGCCTGGCCTATGGCGATCGGGTGGTGCTCAACACCACCGCCATCCAGTCTTGGCTGAACCGGCAGGGGGAGGGGCTGTTCAACCGCGAGACGCCGGACGGCTATCCGCTCGGGTCCGCCGCCTGGAGCGGCCCCGGCCAGATGGCGCTCCGGTTCGACGTCGCGCGGCAGATGGGCTCGGGCACATTCGGCCTGTTCAAGCCGGACGGCGCGGCGCAGGACCCGCCCGGCCTTCCCCAGCTTCAGAACGCCCTGTATTTCGGCGCCATCGCCCCCACCCTGGCCTCGACCACCGACCAGACGCTGAAGCAGGCCGGCTCGCCGGCGGAATGGAACGCCTTCTTCCTTTCCTCGCCCGAATTCATGCGCAGATGACCGCCATGCGCCGCAGGGACCTGCTCAAGCTCGCCGCCGCCTCGGGCCCCGCCATCGTAACCGGCCGCGCGTGGGCCCTCCCCGCCGGTCAGCCGCGCCTGCTCGTCGTGTTCCTGCGCGGCGGCTATGACGCCGCCAATGTGGTGATCCCCACCGGCAGCGACTTCTACTA
>FTHL01000229.1_pt1 | contig 43407 bp, 39 predicted proteins | sample 1640951 | NCBI WGS metagenome assembly FTHL01 (sample SAMEA3914788, study PRJEB12502) | metagenome | biome: forest; material: soil | place: Canada | collected 2011-07-03 | depth 0.1 m
GGCGCCAGGAGCTGATCGACCTCGCCTTCGCCGAGGGCATGGAAGCGGTCGCCAAGGTGTGGCTGCCGCGCATCGTGCATCCCGCCCGGCGGGACGACGCGCCGCTGATGTCGCTGCTGACGGAGATGACCTGCCGCTTCACCGCCCAGGACTACGCCGACGAGGTCCACGCCCTGCTCCATCGTCCCGACCCCCGCGAGCTGCTGGCGGGCATCCGCTGCCCGACCCTGGTGCTTTCGGGCCGAGAGGATCCCCTCAGCACGCCTGAACGCAACACCGACATCGCCCGGCTGATCGCCGGAGCTGAGCTCGTCATCCTCGACGACTGCGGCCATTTCCCCCAGCTGGAGGCCGCCGAGGCGACCACTGCGGCGCTGGAGCGGTGGCTCTCGGTCTGAGGCGCCTTAGCGCCAGGGCTCGACGATGGCGTGGATGACGCCGTCCACCGCCTTGCCCGCCGTCGCCTTGATCGCCAGGTCGACCTCATCGAGGCCGAAGCTGTGGGTGCACATGCGCTCGAGCGGATAGACCCCCGAATTGATGATCTGGAGCGCCCGCTCCACCGCCTGGTAGGTGCGGCCCCGGCCGGACCTCACGGTCAGGTATTTGCGCTTGATGTCGCGGACGGGCACCCCGGACTCCATGCAGTTGACCCAGAGCCAGGCCCCCTGATTGGCCAGCTCCAGGTAGCGACGCATGTTCTCTCCGCCGGGATCGCCGGTGGTGTCGACAACCACGTCCAGCCCCTTGGCCACGGCCCGGACGCCGTCGAGCAGGTCGGTCTCGTCGGCGTAGATCACGTGGTCGGCGCCGATCTTCAGGGCCAGCTCCAGGCGGGCGCGGTCGCGGGCGAGGCCGGCGACGATCACCCTGGCGGCGCCGGCCTGCTTGGAGGCGATGGCGGCCCCCAGCCCCTGCTGACCCGGACCGATGATCAGCACCGTCTTTCCAGGGCCGGCGTTGACGTCCAGGGTCGCCCACTGGACCCCGTTGCCGAGGGGGATGGCCAGGGTGGCCAAGTGCGGCGACAGCGTCTGGGGAATGCGGTGGATCACTGTGTTCCACGGCAGGAACATGTATTCGGCAAAGCCGCCGACCAGGTGCGGCGGCGCGGTGAAGTCCATCAGTCCGAAGCGCCGGGGCGCAGCGTCCGCGAAGAAGTCGGCCTTGGGGCAGAACCGGTATTCGCCGCGCATGCACCAATCGCACGCCTTGCACGGCAGGTATTCCTGCAGGACCACCCGCTCGCCGACCTCCACGTTCCACATGGTCCGGGCCAACGGGCCGAGCTCGGCGATGGTCCCGACCACCTGGTGGCCCATGATGATCGGGGTCCACTTCTCGCCGCGGTAGACTTCGGGCTCGGCGCCGCCGACCCCTACCGCCTCGACCCGGAGCATGCCCTCCGCCTCGCCGATCGTCGGCCAGGGAAAAGTTCGGATCTCGGTGCGCTCGACGCCGGTCTTGACCGCGGCGCGAACCGTGTGGGGCCGCGCAGCAGGCCCGCCGTCAGGCGACATGCACGCCCCTGACTTCCTCCTTCCAGGAGGCTCCGTCCGGCAACTTGATGGTCTCGGCCGAGATCTGCCCCCAAGCGATCGGTTCCTGGGTTCCCGGAGGCGCCTCGCCCTTCTCCGCCAGGGCCCGCGCCGCGCGGATCATCATCCGCCGCCAGGCCACCACCGCGGCGTCCGAGGTGCCGAGGTGCTCCTTGCCCCGGTCGAGGATGCGGCCCTGCGTCTCGCTGACCGCGTGGTCCTGAGTCACCACCCCTTTCAGGCCCGACATCATGCCGGTCTTCATCCATTCGCGGTCCTGGTTGTACCAGGTGTCGATGTTGACCTTCTTGCGGAAGTCGGCGTCGAGCCAGATGCCGCCCTCCTCGATGCGGTGGGCCACGTCGATCTCGCGGGTGCTGTCGACGAACCACTGGAAGTGCCACGTGGAGATGTCGTCGCGCGGCACGAAGGCGTTGAACAGGCGGCGGTGCTTGATCTGGGGCGGCCCCTCCCCCGCCGGCGGGATCATGGTCAGAAACGGCAGAACCACCTGGGTGATGCGGATGTGCTGCTGGCCGTCGCCGAGCCGGCGCACCCCGGCGTAGCGCATGCCGTACTTGGTGAACTCCACCTCGAGCTTGGGCGCGAGGTCGCGCTCATGGTCGTACTTGGCCGGCGCGTCCCAGGGCTGTTCGCGATGGAGCACCCCGGCGTGGGCGGTGTCGATGGTCCCTTCCACAGCCTGAGCGTAGTTGCAGTCCTCCTGGATCTTGAACGCCACCGCATTGGGGGCGGGCATGGAGAACCAGCTGAAGTCGGGGAACGGGATCTGGTGCTCGGCGGGCCCCATGTACGCCCAGACCACGCCGGCTGCTTCGCGCACCGGATAGGAGACCGCGCGGATATTGTGCCGGGCGCCCTCCGGCTCGGTAGGCCGCTCCATGCAGCGTCCGTCCACCGCGAACTTCCAGCCGTGGTAGATGCAGCGCAGGCCGTTCTTGTCGTTGAGGCCCAGCGCCAGCGACGCCTGCCGGTGGGGGCAACGCTCTTCCAGCAGGCCGACCTCGCCGCTGGTGTCGCGGAACGCCACCAGGTCCTCGCCCAGGAGGCGGATCCGCACCGGAGGGCCGTCGGGCTCGGAAACCTCCGAGCTGAGCAGGGCGGGGATCCAGTAGCGCCGGATCATCTCGCCCATCGGCGTCTCGGGTCCGACCCGGACCAACGTTTCGTTGTCGGCGGGGGACATCATGGCTGGGTTCCTTTCAATCGGTCGAAGGCGGGGACGCGCCCCCCGCCGTAGCTTTGGTCAGGGATTAAGGTTGGCGTACTTGAGGGCCAGGAACAGACCCGCGCGGAGCTCGACGGCCGCGGCCTGCGGATCCTCGTCGACGCCCACAAGGTCGTGCACCTTGAAGATCATGGTCTTGAGCGCCTCGAGCAGGGCCACCGCCTCGCCCGGCGCGCCCTGCCGGCGCACCTCGCGCAGGGCCCCGTCGACCAACCGCCAGACCTCATCGAGCTCCGCCTCGCGATAGACGAGGTGCTCCAGGCTGTGCGAGCGCTCGAGCCGGGCGATCAGGGCCGCGAGGCTGGGGCCGTCAAAACCCTCGACCTCGTTGGCTTCGCCGATCGGCCCGACGCTCTCCTGCTCGGATCCGAAGGATGGGGTGTTCACAGTCATTGAACTTATCGACCCGGGGCTGGACGTCGGTCGGCCCACCGCCGATCTCGCGCAGGACTGTTATACAACATCGTATGCAAATTGAGAAAGGGGCAGGGTCGCCGGGGCGTGCGGCTTGCCGTTACGGCGGGCCGGCGCCGAAGCATTCAGGGCCGCCACGTCATGAACCCCATGGCGTGCCCGCTGCCCGCCTCGCTGCGGTAGCATGGGACGTAATCGACCAGCTCGGGCCGGAAGCCCGAGTCCGCCATCGCGCTCGCCAGGGGCAGCCAGTTCTTGATCTCCGACGTGCCGTCCTGGAACACGTGCTCGCCGAGCGCCTCGACGGGGGCAAGGTCTCCGTCCAGCAGACCCTGGATCAACAGCTGGTCGACACTTTCGTCGATCACGAAGTGGGTCAGGCCGCCCGAGGCGATCAGGGCCACGCGCAGGCCGCTGTCCCAGCCCCGGATCGCCTTCAGCACGGATCGTCCGAACGACAGGCACCGACCGGCTGTGGGCTGGTTGGGCGGGTAGAAGGTGTTGAGCAGGACCGGAACGCTCGGGATCGGCCGGTCGTGCATCAGCCGCCGATAGACAAAGCTGAACGCGTGCGGCGTCTCGGGTTTGGGCGACGACTTCATCACCGCGACGTCGAAGCCGTCGGCCATCGCCTGCTCAGCGATCTTCAGGGCGAGCTCGGGCTGTCCAGGGTACTGCGCCCCGCCGGCGGGGATATAGCCGGGGATGGAGATGCCGACCCCCGTAGGCAGGCCCGCCATGCGCTCGGCCGAGAACTCGCCGTTGATGATCGTGTCGCCGCAGAACACGCTGAGGGCCGGCATGAGCCGATCGTCGAACAGCTCCATCTGATCGTTGCCGATGATGACGGCGACGTCCGGCCTGGCTGCGTCGAGAGCTTCGGCCAGCCGCTCGATCGCGGCCTGGCACCTGCGGTGACGCTCCTCCCAGATGTCCGGCGTGATCTGACGCTCGAGGTGCTCGCCCCGACGGGCCTCGACGAGCTCGTCGAAGCTCCAGGTCCTGCCTCGCCAGGGGTGGCGGTTGGCCTTGTCGGCGGGGACACGCGCGCCCCAGTCCGCCGCGCGGGTGACCAGCATGGGTCCGTGGCTGGCGCCGATCCCGACAACGATTTCAGCCATGCGATCCTTTCTGAAGACGGCGCCGGGCGGCCCCGTCCTGCTGCGGACTTGCTCTGGAGACGCCCACGTTGCGGACGATGCGTCGCCCCTCGCTGCGATTGCCTCAATTGACGCTATAGGATACCAATTTTGTATATTTCCTGCTACAGGGTCAATCCATGACCTCGGCGGCCCGGAGGACGGCTCACATGCAAGGTTCTGTCGCGTCCAGCCGCGAGCCCGCCACGCCGCCGGTCCTGCGCGACAGCGCCCAGGCGCTCGCCTGCGCGCGCGAGCTGCTGCCCGAGATCGCCGCGCGGGCGCAACAGGCCGACGCCGACCGCGCTGTTCCGCGCGACACGATCGACGCCCTCCTGGCCAGCGGACTGTTCGGTATCGTCACGCCCAAGCTGTTCGGCGGCTCGGAGCTGGGCTTCGCGGACCTTGTGGCGGTGACCGCCGAGCTGGCCTCGGCCTGCTCCTCCACCGGCTGGGTGTATGGGGTGCTCGCGGGCCACAGCTGGCTCCTGAACCTGTTCCCAGAGCAGACCCAGCGAGAGGTGCTGGACAATCCCTCGTCGCTCACGGCCACCGTCTTCAGGCTCGCCGGAGAAGTGTCCGAGGAAGCCGGGGGCTACCGGCTCCGGGGCGGCGAAGGCAAGTTCTGCTCCGGCATCGACTTCGCCGACTGGGTCATCGTCGGCAATGCTGTGAAGCGCCCCGGCGCGCCCCCCGAGCCGCGCTTCTTCGTGGTGCCCAAGCGCGATGTGCGCATCGTCGACGACTGGTTCACCGTCGGCATGCGCGGCACCGGCAGCCGCTCGATCCGGATCGAGGACGCGTTCATCCCGGCCCATCGGTCGTGCAGCCTGAAGGAGATGCTGGCCGGCGCATCGCCCGGCGCGATCCTGCACAGCCGCGCGATCTACCGCATGCCTTTCGGCGACATCGCTCCCTATTCGATCATCGGCGCGCCGATCGGGATGGCCAAGGCCGCCGTCAACGCCTTCGCCCGGCGGCTCGGGCGCGAGCTCGACGGGGCCGAACCCATCAAGGTGGCCGAACAGTCCGCGCGCCTGGCGCGCCTGGGAGTGGCGTCCGCCGAGATCGACGCCGCCCTGAGCCTGGTGCTCGCCGGCGCTTCGCGGCTGGATTCAGCGGCCGACCCTTCCGACATCACGCCCGAGGAACGGGCGAAGTTCCCGCGCGACTGGGCCTGGGCGGCCCAGACGGTGCGGTACGCCGCGAGCCGGCTGTTCGAAGCCTCCGGCGGCACTGCCATCTATGAGCAGAGCGCCGACCAGCGGATCTGGCGAGACGTCAACGCCGCCGCCCAGCATTTCGCCTTCACCTGGGACACCGCGATGCCGGCCTTCGGGCGGGTCGCCGCGGGGCTGCCGCCTTCCGGCCAGCCCCTGTTGAAATCGGCCTGAGCGGGACGCGGCCAAGCTCGATTGATCGCCGCAGGCCGAACGGCCGATCATGCGGCGGGCGGAGCATGATCGGATGAAAGCCATTGTGCTGCGTGAGTTCGGTGGCCCGGAGGTGCTCCGGCTCGAGGACTTCCCGACGCCCGAGCCGGGGCCGCAAGACCTGGTGTTCCAGGTCCACGCGGTCTCGGTGAACCGCACGCTCGACCTGGCGGTGCGCGCCGGAGACTACGATCCGGCGATCCGGTTGCCGCATATCCTGGGGATCGACCCGTCAGGGGTGGTCGTCGCCGTCGGCGAGGGCGTCGCGGACCGCAAGGTCGGAGACCGTGTCGTCGCCATCCCCTGGCGCGCCGCAGAAGCGGGGCCGCTGCACTCCGTGGGGCGGCAGCAGCACGGCGGGTACGCCGAATATGTGCGCATACCCGCAAAGGCGACTGTGCTGATCCCCCCGGGCCTGGACTTCGCCGCGGCGACGCTGGTGGCGCGCCACGCGCCCCAGGCGTTCAGCCTGCTGCGCGACCGCGCCGCCCTGCAACAGGGAGAGACCGTGCTGGTGATGGGCGCGGCCGGAGGGCTCGGCAGCGCGGGCGTTCAGATCGCCAAGCTTCTGGGCGCCAAGGTCATCGCGGCGGCGGGCGCCGCCGATCGCGTGCAGGCGGCGCTCGGTCTCGGCGCGGACTTCGGGGTCGACTACGGCCGCCAGCCGCTCACCCAGTCGGTGCTGGAACTGACCGACGGCCGCGGCGTGGACGTGGTGTTCGAGAACATCGGCGACCCCGCCCTGTTTCCGCAGGCGTTCGCCGCCCTGGCCCGCAAGGGCCGGCTGGTGACCGCCGGAAGCCATGGCGGCGACGGCCGGGTGATGCTCGACGTGAAGCGCCTCTACCTCTACCAGATCGGCGTGCTGGGCGGCCTCGGCTTCTCCACCGCGGACGTGATCGCAAGCCTGGACGCCGCTGCGGCTGGGCGGCTCAAGGTGCTGGTCGATGCGGTGTTGCCGCTCGAGGCGGCCGCTGAGGCACACCGGCGGGTCGCCAGACGCGAAGGCCTGGGCAAGGTCATCCTCGACCCTCGCCTGCAGACCCCTTGACCGTCGTCGACGGCCGGCCGCGGGCCGGGCCGGCTACCAGAGCTGGCTGGACGCCAGCCGCGCGCCCTCGACCAAGGCCTGCAGCTTGGCCCAGCCCACCTCGTGGTGGACTCGGCCCAGGCCCATGCCGCAATCGGTGCCGGCCTGGACGTTCTCGCGCCCGACCAGCCTGGCGAAGTTCAGCAGCCGGTCGGCGATCACCTCCGGGTGCTCGACCGTGTCGGTGCGATGGGTCACCGCCCCGGGGATCAGCATCTTGCCCTCAGGCAACGGCCTGTCGCGCCAGACCTTCCATTCGTGCTCGTGGCGGGGGTTGGCGGCCTCGATGCTGTAGGCCTGGGCCCGGACCATGAGCATCAGGTCGACGATGTCTGCGAAGGGGATATCCTCGACGTGGGGACCGTGCCAGCTTCCCCAGCAGCAGTGATAGCGCACCCTGTCCTCGGGGATATCGCGCAGAGCGTGATTGAGCGCCTCGATGCGGATCCGCGCATAGCGCCGGTATTCATCCATCGACGGCTTGGGAATGAAGGTCGGCCAGGCGTCCGGAAGCCCGGGATCGTCGACCTGCAGGATCAGGCCGGCTTCGACGATGGTCATGTATTCGGGCCGCATGGCCTCGGCCAAAGCGAACACGAACTCCTCGTCAGTCTTGTAGTGCTCGTTGAAGATGAAATGGTCGATCCAGCCGGGCGCGATGGCCGGGAAGAAGGCTTCCACGTCGCGGTCGCCAAGCGCCGCCTTGAACCGTCCGATCTCCGTCTCGAGCTCGTTGAGGCTCTTGTTGCGAAGCGGGCCGGTGCAGACGATCCGCTTCGGGCGCGCCACCGCCGGCCGCGAGGCGTCTGCGTCAGCGTAATACTGGCTGAACGATTCGCGTTCGCGGCTCTTGAAGATGGTGGCCCCCACCTCCCCGGGCTGAAGATCGCGGACCGCCACTCCCTCGAGGCGCTGGAGGTAGTAGTCGGCCCCCCGGCGGCGCGCGAGCTCGCCGTCGCTGATCACGTCGATGCCGATGTCGAGTTGCTCACGCACGATGTCCTTCACCGCCAGCGAGGTGACGCGGGCGAACTCGGCGGGATCGATCTGTCCGCCCCCGCCGAGGCTCATGTCGAGCGCGGCGACCTCCGGCAGGCTGGAGGAAAGCCGTCCCGCGTGGGTGACGAGAATCCGGTCCTGGCTTGTACGCACTTAGGGTCCCCTCAAAGCCGGCGGAGAGCCGCGTCAGGCGGCCCTTTGAATCCGGACAAGCTATGATATTGCTAGCCGATATTGCATATATCGCTGGACGGCGATGGGCGGCAAGGGGGCCAGGGCCGCGGCGTGGGCACATGCCCGTCGAACCAAGATCCGCGCAGGGAGTCCTGATCAAATAATGCTGCTATCCCGACCGAAAATAGTTAGAAACTACCGACTACAAGACGGAAGGATGTGTCTTTGACCGAACTCGTCATAGACAGCGGCGTACCAGCCGCGATCGCTACTCAGCTTCGCGCGATGATCGCGCGTGGAACCTTTTCACCGGGAATGCGGCTCGGCCAGACCGAGCTGGCCGAGCAGTTCAACGCGAGCCGGGTGCCGGTCCGCGAAGCGCTCAAGCTGCTCAGCTCCGAAGGCATCGTCGAGCACGATCCCAACCGTGGATTTTTCGTCGCTCGCCTGTCCCGCGACGAGGCCGACCAACTGTTCGCCATGCGCCACCTGATCGAGGACGCCCTGCTGAACACCATCGAATGGCCGAACGCCGAGCAACTCGCCGATCTCGAGCGACGCGCGGAGCGCCTCGAGGAGCTGCTGAACGCCGGCGACCGCAGCGCCTGGTGGCCCGAGCACAGGGAGTTCCACACCATCATCTTCAACCTCTCGCCCAAGAAGATCATCGTGCGTGAGGCGATGCGCCTATGGACCCTGACCGATCGGTTCCGGGCCATCCTGCCGCTGCCGCGGCGCCCCAGCGCCGAGCGCAGCGTGGTCAACAAGCACGACCTCGTGGAGGCGCTTCGCGGCAAGGACCGCAAGAAGCTGCTGGCGGTGCGCCGCGACCGGCGTGAGGGATTCGAACGGCTGGTGCTCGAGACGCTGGAAGCGCGCGGCCTCTAGGCCGCAGGTCCGGACCTCCCCGTCACCTGAGCGCGCAGCGCCGGCCTCCAACGAGCGCATTCCCGGGCCGGGCGCCGTGCTTGACCTAGACGATAATGCCTACAATGATGTCGTACGATAGTGCCGCTTAGGGCTGATGCGGACACCTGGGCGGGCGCCTGCTGGGCGCCGCGCCGGCCGAGCGAGCAAGGTCCGGCGACAGATCGGACAGGGGTGGGGCGATGCCGGGACTACAGGGCAAGGTCGCGGTGGTCACGGGCGCCGCGCGGGGTTTGGGCGCCGCCTTCGCGCAACGCCTCGCCGCCGATGGCGCAGCGGTCGCCTGCATCGACATCCTGGACTCCTCCGAGACCGTCAGGGCGGTCGAGGCCCCCGGCGGGAGGGCGATCGGCCTGGCCGGCGACATCTCCGCGCCGCAGACCGTCCTGGACTTCGCGAGCCGGGTCCGGCGCGAGCTCGGCCCGGTCGACATCCTGGTCAACAACGCCGGCCTGCACCCTGTCCCCACCCCGTTCCAGGACCTCACCTTCGAGTACTGGCGCCGGACGATGTCGGTGAACCTGGACGCCATGTTCCTGATGATCCACGCCTTCCTGCCGGACATGGCCGCGCGCAGCTGGGGCCGGATCATCAACATCTCGTCCTCGGCCGCCAACGCGGCGCCGCCGAACGGCGCGCCCTATGTGACGAGCAAGGCGGGGGTGGTGGGCCTGACCCGCGCGGTCGCCGCGGAGGTCGGCAAGCAGAACATCACGGTGAACGCCATCGCACCCAATCCGGTGCGCACGCCGGGGGCCGAGCAGGCGCCCATCACCGAGGAGATGTTCCAGTCCATCGCCGCCATGCAGCCGATCCCCCGGGTGATGGTTCCGGTGGATGTCTCGGGCGTGGTCTCGTTCCTGTGCACGGACGACGCCGCCTTCATCACCGGACAGCACCTGCACGTGGACGGCGGCTATGTGCGGGGGGATTGAACGACCTCGCAACCGCAGGGCGGCGAGGCCCGGCCGCCCTATGCGTCAGCCGCAAATCCAGCGTACACAACCCTGAGGTCCGGGACCGAATCGAAGCAGATCTCGAAGAGACAGACCATGGACTCCGCCGCCGCCGTCGCCACATCCGAGCCCAGCCAGCCTGGGAACATCGTCGATGTCCTTCGGTCGCTGATCATCCGCGGAACGCTGGCGCCGGGGGAGCACCTGGGCCAAGCCGAACTCGCGACCCGGTTCAACATCAGCAAGGTTCCGATCCGCGAAGCCCTGAAGCAGCTGGCCGCGGAGGGCATGCTGCGGCACGACCACAACCGCGGCTACTTCGTGGCCGGCCTGTCCCTGGAAGAGGCCAGGCAGCTCTACCGGTTGAGGCGCTGGATCGAATCCGAGCTGCTCGGCAGCGCGCGGTGGCCGGACCAGAAGGAAGTGGCGGCGTTCCGGCACGGCTTCGAGGTGGTCGACCGGCATGCCAGCGACGGCGACCACGCGGCCTGGGCGGAGACGCTCAAGGAGCTTCGCCGGTCGATCTTCGACCTGTCGCCGGACAAGGTGCTGCTGCGCGAGGCCTTGCGGCTGTGGTCGCTGACCGACCGCTACCGGGCGGCCTTGCCGCGCGACATGGCCCAGAGCGCCGAGCGCGCCCTGGTGGATGCGCTCGAGCGCCGCGACCGGTCGGCGCTGCTGGGGGCCTATCACAGTCACCGCGACCAGGTCGAAGCGGCGCTGGCCGACGTCCTGGAACAGCCCCTCTGATCAAAGGCGCGCGGGCGGCGCTGGACCTGCGCGGACTGCCCGGCTAGAGCTTGGCGCTTCGCCGGCGCAGGGCGTCGGTGATGGCGATCGCGATCACGCCAAGCACCCCGCACAGGAAGCCGACGAGCTCGAAGTGGGTCATCACCAGCGGGCTGGGATCGGTCAGGTCAACCACCTTGCAGGGCTCCTTTGGGCGCGACGGTCGGGAGGTCGGCGGCGGGCCGGCCCAGGCGCCACAGCGGCTGCGCGGGGGCCCGGGGCCTCAGCAACGGCAGGTAGTAGCCGGCGTAGGCCGCGAACAGGATCACGTGGAACACGAAATTGCGCATCCCCGAGAGGCGCACGTGCGCCAGGTCCGAGAAGAAGAAGTTCATGATCATGATGGTCGCCGTCACGGGGAACAGCAGCACCAGGCCGAACGGGACCGCCACGTCGAAGAAGAGGCTGGCGCCCCCCACCACCTCCAGCGCCTTGGCCAGCTGGAACATGCCCATGTGCAGGGTCACCTGCATATAGGCCGCGCCGTTCGCATCGTGGGGTATCGGCTGCGGCCAGAAGTGCAGGAAGAAGTTCAGGCCTGACACCAGGTAGAAGCCGCCCAGGTAGAAGCGGACGAACGCCAGGGCGTACCGCTCGAAAAGCCTCAAGACCGTCCCTCCCCGCCTGACACAACCGACGGGAGGCCCCGCGCCCGACTTTGCGGGCTGTGAAGCCGTCCCGATCTGGCAAGAATTGTAATCTGATATTGAATACAATAGCAAGGCACGTCGCTCGCCCTTCCTCACGCCGGAGTTCGCATGGCCGCGCCCGCATCGCCCGCGCCACGCGGGAAAATCTCCTTCACCCTGGTGTTGGCGATGATGAGCGCCATCGGGCCGCTCTCCATCGACATGTACCTGCCGAGTCTGCCCACCCTGACGCGGGAGCTGCACGCGTCCGCAGCCGTGGGACAGGCCACGGTGGCGGTGTTCTTCGCCGGGCTCGCCTCGGGCCAGCTGCTTTACGGCCCCGCCTCCGATCGCTACGGCCGCCGCGGGCCCCTGCTGTTCGGCTTCGCCCTGTTCGCCGCCGCCAGCATCGCCGCGGCCCTGGCCGTCGACATGCGCAGCCTGATCCTTGCCCGCCTCGTGCAGGCGGGCGGCGGCTGCGCCGGCATGGTCATCACCCGGGCCATCGTGCGCGACCACTTCGATCACAAGGGCTCGGCGGGCTTCTTCTCGATGCTGTTCCTGGTCACCGGCGCCGCCCCGATCCTCGCCCCGTCCCTGGGCAGCCTGATCCTGACCTTCGCGGGATGGCGGGCCATTTTCGCCCTGCTCGGCGGCTTCGGCGTGACCGTGTTCCTCTGCGTGCTCCTGTTCCTGCCCGAGAGCCGTTCGGCGGCGGTGGCGGCCCAGGCGCGGAGCGAGCACCCGTTCCGGGCCTACTGGGGCCTGATCACGCAGCGGCGGCTATTGGGCTACCTCCTGGGCGGCGCGCTCAACAGCGCCTGCATGTTCACCTACATCGCCTCGGCGGCCGGCGTCCTGATGGGCGCGTACGGCGTGTCGCCGACGATGTTCGGCATCCTGTTCGGGATCAATTCGGTGGGCCTGATCGGGGGCAGCCAGCTCAACCGCCTGCTGCTGCGCCGCCATTCGCCGGACCAGATCCTGGCGGGTTCGGCGATCGTCTCGATCGCCTGCGCCGGCACGGTCGCCCTTGCGGCGATCCTGCCGGTGGGAGTCTGGCCGCTGATCGCCGCCCTGTTCGTCACCATCGCCAGCTCGAGCCTGATCCAGGCGAACGCCCTGGCCGGGGCCTTGGCCGTCGACGGCTCGCGTCCAGGCTCCGCGTCGGCCCTGTTCGGCGCGTGCGGATTCGGCCTCGGGGCCGCAGCGTCTTCCGTCGCCGGAGCGCTCAGCAACGGCACGGCCCTGCCTATGGCCGGGGTGCTTACCTGCTGTCTGGTGGGCTGCGCCGCCGCCCTGTTCGGCCTGGCCCTGCGCCCGCAAGCCAAGCCTGCGGCCGCCGCCGCGGCCGCCGCCTCGCCACCCGCGCCCTGACGCCCGTCTCCGTCCAGCCAGTCCGGCCTAGTGGTATCGCGTCCGGGATTGCGCGCCCGCCGCGTTGCCGGCGCCCCGCTTCTTGATCTCGTCGTCGACGATGAAGGCCTTGATGCCGGCGGCGTCCGCCGGCGACAGCACGTCGGAGAAATCTCCCATGCCGGCGTATTTGTAGGCGCCGCCGCGGACGATGCCGTCGAAGGCCGCAAGGGTGGCTGGCGACATGTTCCAGAGGTTGGGGAAGGCGCCGAAGGCCCCGCCGACCAGGTGGCAGCGCTGGCAGAGCAGCTTGTACTGCGCCTCGCCCTTGGCCAGCGTGGCGGCGTCCGCGGCGATGGGCGCCGGCGTCGGCTGCGGCGCCGGCGGCACGGCCGGCGGAGGCAAGGGCGTCGCGCCGCCGTCCAGCTTGAAGACCATCAACCGCTCGAAGTTCTCGTACTTGGCCGGCGCCAGGCCGGCTCCGAACGCACCCTGCTGGGGGCCGCCGAAGCCGCCGATCACCGCCACGTACTGCACGCCGTCCAGGGCGTAGGTGATCGGGGCCGCCATGATCGCGGTGCCGGTCTGGATTGTCTTCAGGCGCTTGCCGCCGGCGGCGTCATAGACGCTCAGGACGCCGTCGGTGCTGCCCTCGAACACCAGCCCTGCGGCGGTGCTCAGGACGCCGCCGCTGATAAAAGGCAACGGCTCCGACTTCCAGACCGCCCGGCCCGCGACCGGGTCCCAGGCGACCAGGCGGGCGTCGAACGCCTGGGACTGGCCCTTCAGCATCCGCACGTCCTGCGCCGAGGTGAAGGGTGGGAACTGGCCGTCCTGCTGCTGGTTGAGCGCGCCCGGCACGAAGTGATCGAGCGGCTGCACGATGCTCTTCATGGCCGCCTCATAGACCGGGAAGTAGACGAGGCCTGTCTGCGGGTTCCAGGACATGGGCTGCCAGGCGTGCCCGCCCGAGACGCTGGGCGACATGATCGAGGGATGCTGGGAATAATCGGCTGCTGGCGTGAGCCGCGGGCGGCCGGTCTTGAGGTCGACCCCGTCGGCCCAGGTCACCGAGGTGAAGGGATCGGCCTTCAGGAGCTCGCCGGTCTGCCGGTCGATGACATAGAAGAAGCCGTTCTTCGGCGCCTGCATCAGCACCTGCCGGATCCGGCCGCCGATCTTGAGGTCGGCCATCACCATCGGGGCGCAGGAATTGAAGTCCCAGCTGTCTCCCGGCGTCTGCTGGTAATACCACTTCATGCGGCCGGTCTTGACGTCCACCGCCACGATCGAGCCGAGGAACAGATTGTCGCCCCCGCCCGGGCTGCGCAGCCACTGCGGGTGCGGGCTTCCGTTGCCGAGCCCGAGATAGGCCAGGCCGAGCTTGGGGTCATAGACGATAGAGTCCCAGGCGTTGCCGCCGCCGCCGAACTCCCAGCGCGTGTCCTTCGACCAGGTCTTGCGGGCCAGGGTGACGTCGGGAGTCTCGTCCGGACCTTTCGCGGGGTCGCCGGGCACGGCGTAGAACCGCCAGGCCAGCTTGCCGGTGTCCATGTTGTAGGCGCTGACGTAGCCCCGGGCGCCCATGTCGGCCCCGGCGTTGCCGATCAGGATGTTGTCCCCCGCAACCTGCGGGGCGCCGGTGATGCTGTAGCTGAAATGGCGGTCGATGATGGTGTCCGCCCGCCACACCGGTTTGCCGGTCTTGGCGTCGACCGCGACCAGCCAGCCGTCGGTCGAGCCGACGAACACCTTGCCGCGCCATACCATGACGCCGCGATTGACCACGTCGCAGCAGGCCAGCCGACCGGCGGAACCGTCGGCCTGGGGGTCATAGGTCCACAGCGCCTTGCCGTTGCGGGCGTCCACCGCATAGACCACGCCCCAGGGGCCAGGGAAGTAGAGCACGCCGTCGACCATGACGGGATTGGCCTCGACCCCGCGATGGATCCCGCCGCGGACCACGAAGTCCTTGAACTCCCACGCGAAGCCAAGCCTCGCGACATTGCCGGCGTTGATCGAAGCGAGCGGCGAGAAGCGTTCGCCGTCAAGCGTGCGGCCGTTCACCAGCCACTCGCCGGCCTGGATCTGGCTCACCCGCTCGAGGTCGACCCAGCCGGGTCCCTGATGCTTGACGGGCGCGCTGGGCGACGAGCATGACAGCAACAGGGACGCGCCGAGGAGGATGAGGCCGCGGCGCCAACGCGAAGCTGCCGCGCCCGGGCCGACGGCCCGGTGTTGCATGTGGGCCATAACCATCCCTCCCCTTTTGATGCACACTATAATGGATGCATAATCGTATGACCATCCAGAGGCCCGAAGGGCTTGGGACCGCACCGCATTCCGGGCGCCGGCCACGCCCGACCCGGCTCGCCCAGGGAGCGGACGCTTGAACCCGACACATCACCTTGCCTCGGACCCGGGCCGGGCGGCCCCCGGCGACACCCAGGGAGCCAACGCATTCCAGATCCTGGTCCTGGTCGCGGTCTCCCTCGGGTTCGCCCTCGAGGGCATGGCCGCCCAGGCCTTCGGCCTCGCGGTTCCGGCGCTGAGCCGCGCCTGGAGGCTGCCCCACCAGGCCTTTGCCGACGTGACCGCGCAGGGCCTGGTCGGCTTCGCCGCCGGCGCCGCCCTCGCCGGCTATCTCGGCGACCGCTTTGGGCGAAAGACGCTGCTTGTCCTCAGCGTGGCCCTGTTCGGCGCCGCCACCCTGGGAACGGCAGCCTGCCACGACACGGCGCAGCTCGGCTGGGTGCGGCTGGCCACCGGCCTCGGCCTGGGCGGATCGATCCCCGTCGCCGCCGCCCTCATGTCGGAGTTCTCGCCCGCGCGCTGGCGGCGGCTAGCCATCGCCCTGGGCTTCATGTGCCTGCCGCTCGGAGGCTTCGTCTCTGGCCTGCTGGCGGCGCGGCTACTGCCCACGTCGGGCTGGCCCAGCCTGTTCGTCGCCTGCGGCGTCGTCGCGCTGGTTCTCGACCTGGGCCTTCTGCTGATTATCCCGGAATCGCCGAGCTACCTGGCCTTGCGGCCGCAACGCGGACCCCAGCTGCAGAGGATCCTGGCGCGGCTCGGACGCTCGACCCCGCCCGAGGGTCGCCTGGCGGCCGCAGAGGCTTCCCCGACCCACTGGCTGCAGCTCTTCGCCGCCCGGACCCGGGGGCCGACGCTGGCCTTGCTCGGCGCCTATTTCGCCCTCCTGCTGGGCATGTACCTGATCTTCAGCTGGGGCCCCTCGGTGCTCGGGCGTCTGGGGTTCTCGCTCGCTCAAGGGAGCGAGGCGCTGTCGGCCTTCGCGCTGGGCGGCGTCTTCGCCGGCCCGCTGTCGGGGTGGATCGCGCAGCGGTTCGGTCCCAAGGCGGGGGTCGTCGTGCTGGGGCTCATGGCGGGCGCGACGGCCGGGCTCCTCGCCTGGGTGGCGGCAGGCCGTCCCCACGGCTTTGCGAGCCTCGCCGCCGGTTTCCTGGTGCTGGGAGTCTGCGTCAGCGGCGTGCAGACGGCGCTCTATGCCCTGGCCGCCGAGATCTATCCGCCAGGGATCCGTTCGAGCGGCGTGGGGGCCGCGGTGGCCGCCGGCCGGGTCGGGGCCGTGCTCAGCTCCTACCTCGGCGTGCTCGGGCTCGGCGTGGGCGGCGCGCCCGCCTTCTTCGGCCTGGTGGGAGCCGGCGTGCTTCTGAGCGTGCTGGCGACGTTGCTCGTCCGCCCGGCCCGCGGTTGAGCGCCAGACGCCAGGGGACGACGCCTCGTCTCAGTACATGGTGTGGCGGTTGTCGCTGTGCTCCGGAGCTTCCTGCATCACGTCCCAGTGCTCGTGGATCAGGCCGCCGCTGACGCGGAAGATGTCGACGAAGACCTGCGCCCGGTCGCCCGGACGCCGGAAGATGTGGTGGTGGACCACCACCATGTCGCCCTCGGCGATGGTCCGGTCGACGATGTCGCGCATCTGCGCATTGCCGTTCGATTCCCATCCCTGCTCGGCCATGTAGCGGATCAGGCTGTCCTTGCCGTCGACCGGCACGAGCGGGTCGTGCTCGATGAAGTCCGGCGCAATGAAGCGTTCGATCGCCTGCCTCGGCTTGTGGGCCAGAACCAAGTCGTCGAAGGTGTCGACGACCTGGCGGGGCGATAGGGGTCCTTGTCCGGCGCGCCGGGAGCCGCTCCACGCCGGCGCCGCCACGGCCGCCGCCCCCGCAGCGAACAGAAGCGCGAGAGCTGCGACAGCCTTATGCGAGGAGCGTGCTTTCATCGATCGCCTGCGTCCTGGACCGAGCGGATGGGCGGACATCGCCTGGCGCCCGCCAGCGATTGCGGTGCGTGGATTATGCGCTTTAGGATGCCATATGGAATACTAATTCCAGGAACGTCGGCCCCCTCCCCGCCCTATGGCGGCCGGGCGGGTGTCGCCGCAGCGGGAGACCATGCATGCCGGAAATCATCGTCTATGCGGTCGAAGGCCGCTCCCTTGAGCAGAAGCAGGCTCTGCTCCGCGACATCACCGACGCCGTGGTCAAGAACTTCGGGGTCCCGCCGGGCGTGGTCACGGTCCAGATCGTCGAGTGCTCCGCGGACCTGAAGGCGAAGGGCGGCGTGCCCTACAGCCAGCGCGCCCCGGCGACCTGGGCGGCGCCCTGATCTGCGGGCGAAACCCCGACCATCATCGTCCCGTCAGAGGACGGCTTCCGACCACCGTTATCGAGGAACGCTCACGTGAAAATCCTGGCCCTGGTGCTGCGCATCATCTTCGGACTGCACTTCCTCTTGAACGGGCTGAACTTTTTCTTCCACGTCGTGAACATTAAGGGCCCCAACAACCCGATCGCGACCGAGCTGATGGGGGGATTTGTGCAGTCGGGCCTGTTCGACGTCGCCAAGGTCACAGAGATCACGGTCGGGATCCTGCTGCTGACCAACCGGTTCGTGCCCCTGGCTCTGGTGCTGGCCGTCCCGGTGGCCTCGATCATCGCCTTCGTGGACATTACCCTGGTGCGCACCCTGGTGGGCGGCTGGATCCTCGGCGGCGGCACCATCCTGCTCAACGCCGCGCTGCTCGTCTGCTACCTGAAATACTACAAGCCCATGCTCGCCTTCCGGACGACGCCCGGACTTGACTAGGCCCCAGGCCCGCCCCGGCGGCGCGGGCGGTGGACGTACCGAACCTGCGTCTCTAAGGTCCGGGCCGTGGTCGTGCGCGTCCGGATGCGCAGGCGCCGTGCGCGATCGACGCCTCCAAGGATCCGAGGCGTCCTTCGGCCGAACAAACCGAGCGAGGTTCGAGGATGAAGTCAGCGACGATGGCCGTGTTCGCGGCCCTGGCGTCAACGACCGTCTGCGTCCAGCTCGCCCACGCCCAGGTGAATGCCGGCGCGCAGGCCCCCGAGCCCGGCACGCCGTTCGTGATGACTCCCGTGGCGACCTTCGACCTGCCCTGGCGCCTGGCCTTCCTGCCCGACGGGCGCATGCTGATTACCGAGAAGCCGGGTCATATCTGGCTGGTGACCCAGGCCGGCGGCAAGACGCCGGTCGCCAACGCGCCCGCCGTCCTGGCCGAGGGACAAGGCGGCCTTCTGGGCATCTTCCTGTCTCCCCATTACGCCGCGGACCACACCGTCTACCTCACCTATGCCGAGCCCGGCGACGGAGGCTCCAGCCTGGCGCTGGCCCGGGCCCGGCTGTCCCTCGGCAAGGGCGCCGCGAGCCTGGACGGCCTGAAGGTGATCTGGCGGGACGGCGAGCGCGGCAAGGGCGGCCAGTTCGGGGCGCAGATCGCCTTCGCGCCCGACGGCAGGTCCCTGTACCTGACGGTCGGCGACCGTCAGCGCTTCACCCCCGCCCAGGATCCCAACCAACCGCTGGGCAAGATCCTGCACCTCACGCTGGACGGCGGGCCGGCTCCCGGCAACCCCATGGCCGGAAAGGTCGGCGCGCCGAGCGTGCCGGTGATCGACCCGGCGTCCGACACGGAAGCGGCCAAGACCGCGCCGGTGGTCCGGACCTACACCTTCCCCGGGCCGAACCTGTCGCCGGCGGAGACCTGGAGCACCGGCCACCGCACGCCCTATGGCCTCGCCTTCGCGCCGGACGGCCGGCTGTGGGAGCTCGAGCATGGGCCGAAGGGCGGTGACGAGCTGAACCTCATCGAGCCGGGCAAGAACTACGGATGGCCGCTCGTGTCCTACGCGGTCAACTACAACGGGGTGCCGATCCCGAGCCCGGACACGCGCCCCGACCTGACCAAGCCGGTCGTGTACTGGACGCCCGTGATCGCGCCGGGGAACCTCGTCTTCTACAAGGGCAAGATGTTTCCGCAGTGGAACGGCGACGCCCTGATCGGCGGCCTGGGGAGCAAGACCCTCAACCGGATCGTCATCGCCGGCGCGACCGCCAAACCGGCCGAGCGCTGGGACGTCGGCCACCGCATCCGCGACGTGGAGGTGGGTCCAGATGGCGCGCTGTGGATGCTTGAGGACGCCAAGCCTGGCGCGCTGTTCCGCGTGACGCCGAAGTAGCCGGTCGTCGCCGGCCGACGGCCCAGCCGGCGGAGCGGACCGCCTCCAGCGTCCCCGAAGACGGGCTCCTGTCGCCGTGGGCTTTCGGCCTTCAGGGACGCGACGGCTTGCCGGCCATGACCTTGGCCAGCAGTTGGGCGGCCTCGCGCTTGCGGCCCCGATCGGCGACCTCCCAGCCTCGACGGGACGGCGCCGCCATGGCGCGCTCGAGCGCGGCCCGCGCGCCGCGGACATCGCCGTGGTGGGCCAGGAACTGGCCCTGGAAGTAGTTGGCGTCCAGGCCGTCAGGGCTCTCGGCCAGGGCCTTGCGCAGATGCCGCTCGGCCTTGCGGGCGTGACCGAACCCGAGCGGCGCGCCCGGCACCTGATCGTAGAGCGCGCCCAGGTTGGCCTCGACCGATCCCGGCCCGAGCGCCGCCGCATCGAGCTTGAGGGCGGCCTCCAGGAGGTCGCGCGCCTGCCGCGCCAGTCCGAGCGACGACAGGTTGTGCCGGGCGTCGGCCTCGCAAAGGAGCAGCAGAGCCTCCCAGGCCAGGGGCTCGGCGCGCCCAGGATGGTCCTGCGCCAGCCGGCGGGCTTCCCGCGCGAGCTGCTCCGCTTCGCGGGCTTCGGCCTTTGGATCAGACACCTCGTAGTTCACCCGGGCCCAGCCATGCGCGAGGCGCTCCACCGCCGCCGGGAAGCCGTCTTGAGGCGCCGCCCGGGCGGCAGGCGCCGCCGCGAGCGCGGCGGCGATCACGGCCGCAGCCACCGGGCCCAGGCTGCTGCCGCCGCGTCCGGAAATCCGCTTCCTCGCCATGGCCTTAGGCCGCCATGCTGCGGCCGCGGCGCAGCTTTACCCGGCCTTCGACGACGGACCAGAGCACGATCCCGGGCGCGCCGAGCAGGACGTCGCGCGCCCTCAGCACGAAGGACAGGGCGATCGCCGAGGAGGGCTCGAGCCCCAAGGCGCCGCCGACGAGCAGGAATCCGCCCTCCTGCACGCCCGCGGCCCACGGCACGAGAAAGAAGGCGCTGCGGGCGACATAGACCAGGCTTTCGAGGGCCAGGGCGGCGGCGAAGTCGAGCGGCCTTCCCAACGCCTGGGCGGCCAGCCACACCTGCGCGGCGCCGAACGCCCAGGCCAAGAGGTGCACGGCCAGCGACAGCAGGGCCTGGGCGCGGCGCCGGAAGATCGCCTGCACCGCGTCGGCGAAGCGGATCGGCCTGAAGCCCAACAGCCGCAAGAGGCGCCCGAGCAGGCGCTCGGCCAGCCCCAAGGCGCCGGCATGGCTGCTGACGACGCAGAGCAGCGCCAGTGGAACCAGGGCGACGGCCACGATCCCGATCCAGCGCGGAGCGTCGCCCGAACGCAGGGCGTGCAGGAGCATGATCAGGCCGATCAGGGTGTAGATGGCCTGGGCCATGGACTCGATGGCGGCGTCCGCGATGGTCGACGCGGCCGACTGGCCCTGGTCCACGCCGCCGATGACGCCCAGCGTGCGCGACGCCATCGCCTCGCCCAGCGCCGGCACGAAACTCAAGAGATTGCTGGCGCCGTCGCGGATCCAGCGCGCGAGCAGGCAGGCCCACAAAGGCGGTCCGCCGGCCACCAGCCACCACGCGACGGCGCAAAGCGCCAAGGCGCCTGCCTGGAGCGCGCAGACGCCCGCGAGCCGCGCCCAGCCGATCGCCCTCAGGGCCTGGGCCACGGCGCCCAGGCCGGAATGCAGCGTCAGGATCACCGCGACCGCCAGCCCGAGCACGAAGGCCGCCGACGGCACGAGGCGGCTGACCAGCAACCTCGCGCCTGTCATAGCAGGTCGCGGAACCGTCCGAGGCGGACCTTGCCGGCGGCGACCGCCACGGCGGGATCGACGAGGCCCTGCAGCTCCTCGATGGCCCGCCAGTTCGGCGGCGGCGCGTGCGGGCCGGTGAGCGGGGCCGTGGCGGGGTGCAGGCCGATCTCCGACACCCCGGCCGGAAGGTTGGCGATGACCCCAACCAGGCGTTCGCCGGTCATGGCGCCTCCGTCGTTGAGACCGAAGAACCAATCGTTGCATTTCAGCCCGCCCGCGGCCAGCCGCCGCCGCATCGCCGACCACAAGACGGCGTGGCTCGCGGCGGTCATCCCCCGGGGCGCGCGCCCCTGGCGGCCCGGGGCCCGCCATGAGGCTAGCGCCGGCTCGCGCGGCACGCGCACGGCGTGGACCCCGAACTCCGGCGCCATCTCGTGGATGATCATGCCGAGCAGGGCCGGATGCTGGTGGAAGTGCCAGTGTCCGTCGACGTGGTCGAGCTCGAGGCCCGAACGGGCGAACAGCTCGAACTGCCGGCGCATCTCCGCCCTCGCTTGGTCGCGCACGGCGCGGAAGAGCGCGATGCGGGTCCCCGTCGCCACCGGCCGGCTGCCCAAATCGCGGCGATGTTCGTCGGCCAGGGCGGGGATGTCCTCGATCGGAGACGCCGCCGGCGCGTCCAGCAGCGCCAGATGCAGGCCGACGCCCAGCCCGGGCATGGCGCGAGCGCGCCGGATGGCGTCCGCGGCGGCCTCGCCGGTGACCATCAGGCTGGCGCAGGTGAGCACGCCCTTGCGGTGCGCCTCCTCGACCGCCTCATTGACCTCGAGCGACAGGCCGAAGTCGTCGGCCGTGACGATCAGACCCGGGACCGTCAACCGGTCGGTCCAGGCGCGGGCGCCGCGAGGTCCTCGACCAGCTGGCCGCCGGCGACCACGCGGAACATGCGGCCGCGCCAGCTCACGCGGGCGCCCAGGAATCCCTGCAGCCAGACCGCGAAGCAGAGCGCCTCGCGCCAGGCCAGGGTCCAGGGGGCGAACACCGCCAACGCCAGTCTGAAGCGCGGCGGCAGCCTGGACTGCACCACGCCGGCCAGCACCATGCGCAGGGCGACCAGGCACGCCAGCGCCGCCAGGCCGCGTATTCCATCGAGCGGCAGGATCAGGCCCGCCACCGCCGGCCAGCACCAGGTCACCAGCGAAGCCGCATAGGCCAGGGGCGTGGTGGCGCGGGTGGTGCGCGCCCACCGCAGCTCGTGGCGCAGCAGCTCGACCAGGGAGCGGTCCTGCACCAGGCAGCCGACCACCACTTCGGCCATGACCACCTTGAAGCCCTGGGCGACGGAGATTTGTCCCAGCGCATGGTCGTCGGCCAGCAGAGATGCGAGCGCACGGAAACCGCCGGCCCGATCCAGCACCTCGCGCCGGACTATGGTGAGCGGCCCGTAGCAGCTGTCGACCGGCGCCAGCCGGGCGGCGACGATGGCGGCCGGCAGGTACCACGCGTCGATCTGCAGCGCCCCGAGCCGGCCGATGCGGCCCGATCCCGGCGCGGGAACCCCGGCGTAGGGGCAGGTCACGGCGCCCACGGCAGGGTCGGCGAAGGAAGTGGTCGCCCGGCGAAGGCATTCAGGCTCGGCGCAGGCGTCGCTGTCGGAGACCGCGATCAGGCCGTGCCGGGCGCCGGACGCCATGTTGGCGAGGTTGCTCACCTTGCCGTTGGGACCATGCACCTCGGCGTCCACCACCAGGCTCATGTCGATGGCGGGAAAGGCGGCGATCAGCCGGCGCACGACCGCGATGGCGGCGTCATCCGGAGACTGGACCCCGAAGATGATCTGTAACGGGCCGGGATAGGCCTGCCGGCAGAAGGTCAGAAGGCTCTCTTCCAGGCCCGGCTCGTCGCCACAGAGCGGCTTCAGCAGGGTCAGCGGCGGGGCAGGCCCGATCGGCGGCGCATTGCGGCGCCACCGCGCGGCGCAGACGATGGCCAGCAGCAGATAGGCCATGGCCGCGAGCCAAAGGGCGAGGCCCAGGGCATGGGCCGCGTGCAGGATCAGCTGCAGCATGCGGCTAGCCGGCCGCGGCGGCGGGCTTGGCGGCGGTTCCGGACCGCACGAACCTCCGGGCGAGGCGCACCATGGCCGGCACGAAGCGCGGCCTCAGAAGGCGCGGATCGTAGCCGGCGAGGCGTCGGTCGTTCTCCGAGAGGCAGAGGTCCATCAGCTCCGCAAGGCTGATCTCGGCCCCCACCTGCTCGGCGCCGGTGACGGTGAAATTGTTGTCCTGCGCCCCGGCGTCCAGGCCACGGGCGATCGACATCCGCTCCCACGCCAGGAACATCCACACCGCCCAGACCTTCAGCTCGAACCACGGGCGGCGCCAGAGCGGCATGTTGCGGCGGCGCCAGGCCACCCAGTTCACGAAGAACAGGATGTGGCGGCCCTCCTCCTGGATGACCGGCTCGAAGGTGTCGACCAGCTCCGGGGGGAAGAAGCCCGAGCGCTTGGCGGTCTCGAACAGGCCGAAGGCGAAGAAGCTGTCGATGCACTCGGAAAAGCCGGTGACCATGAAGGCCCACTCGGGATCGCGCGCCGGCGGATAGGCCGGCTCGGGCTCCAGCGGGATGCCATAGGCCTCGACAAGATTGGACAGCACGACCTTGTGCCGGCCCTCCTCGAACGCATTGAGCTCGACCGCCTTGCGCAGGAGCGGGTCGTCCACGAGCTCGGCGTAGGCCTTGACCCGCCGCATCGCCCGGCCCTCGGTCTGCACCGCGATGTCCCAGATCGGCAGGCCGACCAGCCTGCGCAGGGTGTCCGGCTGAAGCTTCGGCCAGTCGATCACCGCGGGCCGGTACGGGTCGAAGGTGTCGAGCAGAGTCCGGCAGAACAGCCGCTTGTGCGCCTCGCCGCCCAGCTTGAACCGGCCGGGCGGCGGCAGCGGCCACGCGTCCGCGGAGATGTCCGGCAGGGTCAGGGCCGCCGCGCTCAAGCCGCGGCCTCGCGGCGATCCTTGAGGAACTGGAAGAACTCCACGCCTTCGCGCAGGCGTCGCTTCATCATGTCGGGGCTGCGGGCCATCTCGCCGACGATCGAGGCGATCTTGCCGGCCCGGAAGTAGAAGCGTTTGTAGAAGGTCTCGACGGAGTCGAAGATCTCCTCGTGGCTGAGGTGCGGATAGTGCAGCGGCGCGATCTGCACGCCGTGATCGTCCACCAGCTCGGCGTGTTCGGCGTCAAGCCAGCCGTTCTGAAGCGCCTGGTTGTAGAGGAAGGTGCCGGGATATGGCGCGGCCAGGGACACCTGGATGGTGTGCGGGTTGATCTTGGCCGCCCAGCTCACGGTCTCCTGGATGGTCTCCCTGGTCTCGCCGGGCAGGCCGAGGATGAAGGTTCCGTGGATGGCGATGCCGAGCTCGTGGCAGTCGCGGGTGAAGCGCTCGGCGACCTCGATGCGCATCCCCTTCTTGATGTTGTGCAGGATTTGCTGGTTGCCGGACTCGTAGCCGACCAGCAGCAGCCGCAAGCCGCCGTCCTTGAGCACCTTGAGGGTCTCGCGCGGCACGTTCGCCTTGGCGTTGCACGACCAGGTGACGCCGAGCTTGCCGAGTTCGCGGGCGATCGCCTCGGCCCGCGGCAGGTCGTCGGTGAAGGTATCGTCGTCGAAGAAGAACTCCTTGACCTGCGGGAAGGCCTTCTGCGCCCAGGCGATCTCCTCGATCACATGGCCGACGCTGCGGGTGCGGTAGCGGTGGCCCCCGACGGTCTGGGGCCACAGGCAAAAGGTGCACCGCGATTTGCAGCCGCGGCCCGTATAGAGCGAGATGTAAGGGTGCTTCAGGTAGCCGATGAAGTAGTTCTCGATCTTCAGGTCGCGCTGATAGACCGGCGTCACGAACGGCAGGTCGTCCATGCTTTCCAGCATCGGCCGGTCGTCGGTGTGGACGATCGCGCCCGCGCGGTTGCGGTAGCTCAGGCCCTGGATCGAGGACCACGGACGGTCTTCCGCCACCTCGAGCACGGTGAAGTCGAACTCGTTGCGGGCCACGAAGTCCACGACGGGCGCTTCCAGCAGGCTGAGCTCGGGCTGCACCGCGACCTTGGCCCCGATCAGCCCTGTCTTGAGGGACGGATTGGCGGCCTTCAGCGCCTGAAGGGTCGCGACATCGGACTTGAACGACGGGGTGGAGGTGTGGGCCACCACCATGTCGAAGTCCTTGGCCATGGCGGCGACCTCGGCCAGGCCCGTGCGGTGGGGCGGCGCGTCCACCAGCCGGCTCCCCTCCACCAGGGCCGCGGGCTGAGCCAGCCAGGTCGGGTACCAGAACGAGCGGATCTCGCGCTTGGCCTGGTAGCGAGAGCCGGCGCCGCCATCGAAGCCTTCGAAGGAAGGCGCTTGCAGGAACAATGTCTTGAGCATGAGATCTCAGGCTGGGGATAAGGTCTGGTCGGCCGCGACGGAGAAGCTGGAGCCCTTCCATCGCACCGCCTTGGTGAAATGGGAGCTGACAAAGACGGCGCATGATAGCAGGTCTCGCGCCGGCATGAGGAGCCACGGCCCGGAGCTGGCCCCGGCGGCCGCGTCGACGCGGGCCTTCAACCAGAACCGCGCGCCCAACGCCAGAGCCAGCACGGCCAGGCTCGCGGGCGCCCCGCCGGCCAGCACAGCTCCGATCAAGGCGAGCGGCGTGGCGTGGGTGACCAGGGTCCCGAAATGTCCCGCCGGGTCGATCGCCCGCACCGTCACCGCCCACCGCATCTCGTGGGCGAACAGCTCCGGAAGGCTGCGCTCGGCGCAGGCGTGCTCGACGAAGAATGGCGCCAGGGCAACCTTGTCGCCCTGCTCGTGCAGCGCCTGCCCGATCGCGTAGTCGTCGGTGAGGGCGTCGGCCACCCGGCCGAAGCCGCCGATCCGCTCCAGCGTCGGGCGGCGGATGGCGATGGTCGATCCCATGCAGGGCCGCGCCAGGCCTGTCGCCACGCCGAGCGTCACGTTGGGCAGGAAGCTGTAGCTGATCCCCATCGCCGCCAGCCGCGACCAGATCCCCCTGCGTCCCTGCCCATAGTAGTAGCAGGTGACCGCCCCGACCCCGGGCTCGGCCAGGGCCTGCACGACCCGCGAGAGATAGTCGGAGGGCACGGCGATGTCGGCGTCGCTGATCACCAGGACGTCGTGGCGGGCGTGGCCGAGCAGGTTGATCAGGTTGGAGACCTTGCGGTTGCTGCCGTGGACGCGGCCGTCCACCACCAGCTCCAGGTCCGCCCCCGGTTCGCGCTCACGCACCTCGGCGACGGCCTGCTGCGCCGGATCGAGCGGATCCTGCACGCCGGCCACGATCTGGACCTCCCCCGGGTAGTCCTGGCGGGTGAAGCCGGCCAGGTTGGAGGCGAGACCAGGCTCGTCCCCGCAAAGCGGCTTCAGCACGCTGACCGGCTCGGTTGGGCGAGGGGATTGCGAAGCCGGCTGGCGGATGCGGCCAACCATGGCGGCGGCGGCGATGGCATAAAGGCTTCCGGCGCAGGCCAGAATGAGAAACACAGCGGCGATGGATTGCAGCACCAGCATCGAAAGCCGTCTGTTCGATTCGCCTGTGGATTATGGACCGCCGTGGGCGGGCGCGGCGAAGCCAGTTTTCACCAAAATGGGGCGGGATTGAAGCAATTGATCGTCGCGTTTCCCCGCCTTGACCTAGCCACTATGTTCCGTTGTCACGCAATTGTGGCGCGCACCGACCTTTCGTCGATCCTCGACAACCGCGATGTCGCGACCTCTGGTCGCAGGCGCCCGCCCTGGCGCGCGGGAGCCGCGGCGCTCGCCTGCGCGGTTTCCAGCCTGGCGCCGTCGGGCCCAGCGCTCGCCCAGCCCGCCGCGACGCCGCCCGCGCAGGCGGCCGCACACGGCTCGATCGACCCGTTGGAGAAGCTCAACCGTGGCTTCTACGCCATCAACCGGCTGGTCGACCGGGTGGTGCTGCGCCCGTTCGCCCTGGCCTATCTGCACGTCCTGCCGGGGCCGCTCCGCCGCGGCGTGCACAACGTGGTGCACAATCTGGAGCGGCCCATCGTGTTCGCCAACGACGTGCTGCAGCTGCGCCCCAAGCTTGCGGCCAAGACCGCCGGCCGCTTCGTCGTGAACTCCACCGTCGGCCTTGGCGGGCTGTTCGATCCCGCCAGCAAGGCGGGGCTGCCCGAGCACGACAACGACTTCGGCCTGACGCTGGCCCGCTACGGCGTCACGCCGGGGCCCTATCTGGTCCTGCCGGTTCTTGGACCCTCGAGCTTCCGCGACGCCCTGGGCATGGGCGTGGACGCGGCGGCCGATCCCACCAACCACCTGCACTTCCGCCACGGCGCCGCGATCGGCCTCGCCGTAGAGATCGCCGGGGGATTGGACCAGCGGCTGGAGGCGGACGCGGACCTGAGCACGATCGAGCAGACCTCGACCGATCCCTACGCCTCGCTGCGCGCACTGTACCTGCAGGACCGCGAGCGCGCGGCCGGGGCGCCGCCGGTGAGCGTGGAGACCCTGCCCGCTTTGGACGAGCCGCCTGCGCCGTCGCCGGGCGAGGCGCCGCCGCCGTGACGGCCGGCGAGGACCTGGTGCTGGTGACCGGCGCGTCGGGCTTCGTCGGCTCGGCCGTGGCGCGGGCGCTGCGGCGGCGGGGCCTGCGCCTGCGCGCGCTCGCCCGGCCCGGGCGCCCGGTGGGCAACCTTCGCGGGTTCGACGGCGAGATCGTGGAAGGCGACGCCAGGGACGCGGCTTCCATGGCCGCCGCCCTGAAGGGGGTGCGCTGGCTGTTCCACGTGGCCGCCGACTATCGGCTCTGGGCGCGGGACCCCGAGGAGATCGTCCGCAACAACCTGCAGAACGCGCGGGTGGTGATGCAGGCGGCCCTGGACGCCGGCGTGGAGCGGATCGTCTACACCTCCAGCGTCGCGACCCTGTCGCTCGACCGGCTGCCGGCCGACGAGGACGCGCAGTTGGAGGAGGCTGCGGCCGTCGGGGCCTACAAGCGCAGCAAGCTGCTCGCCGAGCGGCTGGTGCAGCGCATGGTCGCCGAGCAGGCCCTGCCGGCGGTGATCGTCAATCCGTCGACTCCGATCGGGCCCAGGGACGTGCGGCCAACGCCCACCGGGCGGGTGATCGTCGAGGCGGCGGCGGGACGGGTTCCGGCCTTCGTCGACACCGGCCTGAACCTTGTGCACGTTGACGACGTCGCCGAAGGCCACTGGCTCGCCTTCGAGCGGGGCAAGGTCGGCGAGCGCTACGTCCTCGGCGGCCAGGATGCGACGTTGCAGCAGATGCTGAGCGCCATCGCGCAGCTGACGGGGCGCCGGCCGCCCCGCGTCCGGCTTCCGCGCGGGCCGCTCTATCCGCTGGCCCTGGCGGCGGAGGCGGTGGCGCAGCTCACCGGCCGCGAACCGTTCCTCACCGTCGATGCGCTCAAGATGTCGCGCAAACAGATGTTCTTCTCCTCGGCCAAGGCGGAGCGGGAGCTGGGCTATGTCGCGCGGCCTTATGCCGAGGGGTTGAAGGACGCCCTGAATTGGTTTCGACAAGAGGGCTATGTCTGATCCGCTCCTCGTCGCGCTCAGCGTCGCGCCGCTCGTGGGCTGGCTCTATCTCCTCGCGGGACGGGGCGGCTTCTGGCTGGCGCGTCCGCGCGACGATCAGGCGCCCGCGCCGCCGGCGGCCTGGCCCTCGATCGTCGCGGTGATCCCGGCGCGCGACGAGGCGGACGTCATCGGACGCGCGGTGGCGAGCCTGCTGGCGCAGGACTATCCGGCGTCCCTGCAGGTGATCGTCGTCGACGACCAGAGCGCGGACGGCACCGCGGCCAGAGCCAGGGACGCCGGAGCGGCGGCGGGGGCCTCGAGCCGGCTGCAGGTGGTGGCGGGCAGCGCGCCTCCCGCGGGCTGGACCGGCAAGCTGTGGGCGCAATCCCAGGGCGTCGCGCGCGCGACCGAGCTGAAGCCCGACTATCTGCTGCTCACGGACGCGGACATCGAGCATGCACCGGGCGCGGTGCGCGCGCTGGCCGCACGGGCCGCCGGCGCGGATCTGGTGCTCGCGAGCCTGATGGTCGAGCTGAGCTGCGAGACGTGGCCTGAGCGGCTGATGATCCCCGCCTTCGTCTTCTTCTTCCAGATGCTGTTCCCCTTCGCCTGGGCGGCGGACCCGCGGCGATCCACGGCGGCTGCGGCCGGAGGCTGCATGCTGGTGCGTCGTGAGGCGCTGGCGCGCGCCGGCGGCCTCCAGGCCATCCGCGGCAAGATCATCGACGACTGCGCCCTGGCCGCCTTACTGAAGGCCCAGGGCCCGATCTGGCTGGGCCTGAGCCGGCGGGCGAAGAGCCTGCGGCCCTATCGGAGCCTCGCCGAGATCGGCAGGATGATCTCGCGCTCGGCCTACGCCCAGCTGCGCTATTCGCCGTGGCTCCTGGCCGGGACGTTGGTGGGCTTGGCGCTGATCTACCTGGCCCCGCCGCTGCTGGCGGCCTTCGCCCCAGGGGCCGCCCGCTGGGCCGGCGCGGCCGCCTGGACCCTGATGGCCGTCGCCTTCCAGCCCACCTTGAGGCTCTACCGGCGCTCGGCGCTGTGGGGCCTCGCCCTGCCGGCGATCGGCGCGCTCTACGCCCTGTTCACCGTGGATTCCGCCGTCCAGGTCTGGCGGGGGCGCGGCGGCATGTGGAAGGGCCGGGCCCAGGCGCTCGCGGAGCAGGCATGAGCGCCGCAGCGGACTTCGCCTCGGGCAAGGGCCACAAGGACGAGAACTTTCCCGTCGCGTCCTTCATCCTGCAGCCGCGCCACAGGGGCCCGATCCTGGCCTTCTATCGCTTCGCCCGCGCCGCCGACGACGTGGCCGACCACCCGTCCCTCCCGGCCGCGACGAAGCTAGAGCTGCTGGAGACCATGCGCGCGGCCCTGGCCGGCGAGTCGAACGCTAGCCCCGAGGCGGCCCAGCTCAGGCGGGTCCTGGAGCAGGCGGACCTGCCGGCGGTGCATGGCCTGGAGCTCCTGAAGGCGTTCCGGCAGGACGCGACCCAGACCCGCTACAAGGACTGGCCCGAGCTGATGGACTATTGCCGCTGGTCCGCGGCCCCCGTGGGCCGGTTCGTGCTGGACGTCCACGCCCAGAGCCGGACCACCTGGCCGGCCTCGGACACGCTCTGTGCGGCGCTGCAGGTGATCAACCACCTCCAGGACTGCGCCAAGGATTACCGGAACCTGGACCGGATCTATCTGCCGCTCGACGAGCTGGATGCCGAAGGCGTCGGCGTCGATGCTCTGGCGAGGCCCGGCGCCTCCCCTGCCCTGCGCGTCGTGATCCGGCGCCTGGCGGAGCGGGCCCAGGACCTGCTGGAGGCCGCCTCGCCGCTGGCCAGGAGCGTAACGGACGGACGGCTCGGCTACGAGATCGCCCTGATCCACCGCCTCGCGCGGCACCTGGCGGCCTGGCTGACCCGCCGCGACCCGATCCGCCAGCGGGTTCACCATCGGCCCTGGGAAGTCGCCGGCCTGGCCGCCCTGGCGCTCGGGGACCAGATCGCGGCGCGCGTCCATGGCCGGCCGTGAGCTCGAGACCGGAATGACGCTCCAGGCGCCCGCACCCTCGCCCAACGCTGCCGCGCGCAGCTCCTTTTATGCGGGCATGCGCATCCTGCCCCGCCCTGAGCGGGAAGCGATGTTCGCCGTTTACGGCTTCTGCCGGCAGGTCGACGACATCGCCGACGACGTCGAAGGCAAGCGACCGGATCGACGCCGCGACCTCGACGCCTGGCGGCGCGACCTCGACGCCCTCTACGCCGGCCGCGATCCCGGCAGGGCGATCGCACTCGAAGGTCCGGTGGGCCGATACGGCCTGCGCCAGCCCGATTTCCTGGCGGTCATCGATGGCATGCAGATGGACGTCGACGAGGACATCCGCGGGCCCGAGCTCACCAAGCTGGATCTGTATTGCGACCGGGTGGCGAGCGCCGTGGGCCGGCTGTCGGTGCGCATCTTCGGCATGGACGAAGCGCCGGGGCTGACGCTCGCCCACCACCTCGGCCGGGCGCTGCAGCTGACCAATATCCTGCGGGACATCGACGAAGACGCCGGAATGGGGCGGCTCTACCTGCCCCGCGAGCTGTTGGAGGCGGCAGGCCTCGCAGGGCTGGCGCCCGACGCCGCCATCGCCGATCCGCGGGTGGATGGCGTCTGCCGCGAGCTCGCCGGCCTGGCGCGGCGGCACTATGGCGAAGCAGAGCTGGTGATGGCTTCCCGGCCCGCCGGACGGATGGCCACGCCGAGGCTGATGGGGGCGGTCTATTCCCGGATCCTGGACCGGACCGAGCGGCAGGGCTGGGCTCCGCCCCGGCGGCGGCAGAGGCTCGGCAAGGGCGAGCTGGCCTGGCTCGTCCTCCGGCGAGGACTGCTCGGATGAGCGGCCGAGTGCATCACGTCGTCGGCGCCGGCCTGGCCGGGCTCGGCGCCGCGGTCGAGTTGGCCAGGGCGGGCGAGCGGGTGGTCGTCTCCGAGGCCGCCGGCCAGGCCGGGGGGCGCTGCCGGTCCTATCTCGACCCCCAGCTCGGCCTCATGATCGACAACGGCAACCATCTGGTGCTTTCCGGAAACCGGTCGGTGAGGTCCTATCTTGAGCTCATCGGCGCCGCTGATCGCCTGCAGGGGCCCAAGGACGCGGCCATCGACTTCGCCGACCTCGCCACCGGGCGGCGGTGGACTCTTCGCCTGAACGACGGCGCCCTTCCCTGGTGGATCCTCGACCCCGGCCGGCGCGCGCCCGGCACCCGGGCGGTCGACTACCTGCCCCTGCTGAAGCTGATGCGGGCGGACGGCGAGCGAACGATCGCGGCCGCGCTGCCGACCCATGGGCCCTTGTGGGAGCGGCTGTTGCATCCATTCCTGCTGGCCGTGCTGAACACCGAGCCGGCCGAAGCGTCGCTCGGGCTCGCGGCCGCGGTGGTGCGCGAGACCCTGGCCGAGGGCGGCCGCGCCTGCCGTCCGCGGATCGCCCAGCCCAACCTCGCCGCAGCCTTCATCGACCCGGCCCTGACTTATCTCGGCGACCACGGCGCGACGGTGGGGTTCAATCGGCGCCTGTCGAGCCTGCAGACCGCCGGCGGGCGGGTGACCGGCCTGGTGTTCCCCGACGGAGCGATGACGCTCGGCGAATTGGATACAGTGATCCTGGCGACGCCGCCCTGGATCGCCCAGGACCTGCTGCCCGGGATTTCAACGCCGCGAAATTTCCGCGCGATCCTCAACTGCCATTTCGCCATGCCCGGACCCGTCCAGGCGCCGATGATGACGGGCGTCATCGGCGGGACGGTGCAATGGGTGTTCGCCTTTCCCGACCGTATCTCGGTCACCGTCAGCGCTGCGGACGAGCTGATCGAGCTGGACCGCGATGTGCTCGCCCGGCGGCTTTGGACCGACGTCGCGCGCCTGTTCGATCTGCAGGCCGACCCGCCGCCGGGGCGGGTGGTGAAGGAACGCAGGGCGCCCTTTGCGGCGACCCCCGCCGAAGCCGGCCGCCGCCCCGGTTCCAGCACCCCGCTGCGGAACCTGTTCCTTGCAGGGGATTGGACGGATACCGGACTGCCGGCGACCATCGAGGGCGCCCTGCGCTCGGGGGCGGCCGCCGCGCGGCTGGCCCGGGCGCCGCTAAGGAAGGCGGCCTGAGATGGCGGACGGCGCGCCTCCCGCCCTGGACGGGCCGGTCTTCAAGGACCTCGACGCCGCCGTTGCGCGCGCCGCGGGCGCCCTCGGCTCCCTGCAACAGGACGATGGCCACTGGGTGTTCGAGCTCGAAGCCGACGCGACGATACCGGCCGAATACATCCTGCTGCGCCACTACCTCGGCGAGCCCGACGACCTGGAGGTTGAGCGGCGGATCGGCCGCTATCTGCGACGGATCCAGGGCGACCACGGCGGCTGGCCGCTCTATCACGACGGCCCGTTCGACCTGAGCGCCAGCGTCAAGGCTTACTTCGCGCTCAAGATGATCGGCGACGACGTGGAGGCCCCGCACATGGTCGCCGCGCGCACGGCCATACAGTCGCGCGGAGGCGCGGGCGCGGCCAATGTGTTCACCCGCTTCCAGCTCGCCCTCTATGACGCGGGGCCCTGGCGCGCAGTGCCGACCATGCCGGTCGAGCTGATCCTTCTGCCCCGATGGTTTCCGATCCACCTGTCCAAGATGTCCTACTGGGCGCGGACCGTGATCGTGCCTCTGTTGGTGCTGCAGGCGCTGAAGCCGGTGGCCCGCAACCCGCGCGCCGTGCGTGTGGACGAGCTCTATCAGACGCAGGTGAAGGCGCGGCCGGCCTCCCAGGTCGCTAGCCGGAGCCGCCTCTGGACGGCCTTTTTCGGCGGGCTGGACGTGCTGCTCAAGTTGGCGGACCGGTTCTGGCCCAAGCGGCTGAGGCGGCGGGCGATCGACCGCTGCATCAACTTCGTGACCGAGCGGCTGAACGGCGAGGACGGCCTGGGGGCCATCTATCCGGCGATGGCCAACAGCGTGATGATGTTCGACGCCCTGGGCTATCGCGAGGACCACCCGGATAGGGTCCTGGCCCGGCGCTCGGTGGAGCGCCTCCTCGTGGCCCGGGACGAGGAGACCTACTGCCAGCCCTGCGTCTCGCCGGTGTGGGACACCGCCCTGGTCTGCCACGCCCTGATGGAGGCGCGCGAGGCGGGTTCGGGCGAGAGGGTCGGCCGCGCGCTCGACTGGCTGCGGCCCCGCCAGGTGCTGGACGTCGCGGGCGACTGGGCCGAGGCGCGGCCCGGCGTACGGCCAGGAGGCTGGGCTTTCCAGTACAACAACGCCCACTATCCCGACCTCGACGACACCGCGGTGGTGGTCATGGCGATGGACCGTGCCAAGAGGGAGCAGGCTGCGGGCGGAGATGACGCCGAGGCCATCGACCGCGCCGTGGAGTGGACCCTGGGCCTGCAGAGCCGGAACGGCGGCTGGGGAGCCTTCGACGCCGACAACGACCACACCCATCTGAACAACATCCCCTTCGCCGACCATGGCGCCCTGCTCGACCCGCCGACCGCGGATGTATCGGCCCGCTGCCTCAGCCTCCTGGCGCAGCTCGGCTACCCAGATTCCGATCCACGCGTGCGCGCCGCGCTGGCCTACCTGGAGGCGGAGCAGGAGCCCGAAGGCAGCTGGTTCGGCCGCTGGGGGGTCAACTACATCTATGGCACCTGGTCGGCGCTCTGCGCGCTGAACGCCGCCGGCGTCGCGTCGGACACGCCCATGGTCGTGCGGGCCGCCGACTGGCTGGCGCGCATCCAGAACGAAGACGGCGGCTGGGGCGAGAGCTGCGACAGCTATCGGCTGGACCGCGAGGGGCACGAGCGCGCGCCCTCGCGGGCGTCGCAGACCGGGTGGGCCCTGCTCGGGCTGATGGCCGCAGGTCGAATCGATGATCCCGCCGTCGCGCGCGGCGTGCGGTTCCTGCAGGCGACGCAGGGGCCGGACGGGCTTTGGCCGGAAGCCCACCATACCGGCGGCGGGTTCCCGCGGGTCTTCTACCTGCGCTATCACGGCTATGCGAAGGTGTTCCCGCTCTGGGCGCTGGCCCGCTACCGGAACCTTCGCAGGGCTAATTCCGGCCGGCCGGCGTTCGGCATGTGAGCCTGCTCATGGTCACCGGGCTGAAACGCGAGAGCCGCATCCTTGCCGGCCCCGGGATTGAGGCCATCGCCTGCGGCGGCCGGGCGTCCCTGCTCGAAGCGCGGATCGATGAGCTGGCGGCGCGCGCCACGGCGATCCTCAGCATCGGCCTGGGCGGCGGGCTCGATCCCCGCCTGCGGCCAGGGAGCTGGGTCGTCGCCGCCGCGGTCTCGCACGACTGCGCGCTGATCGAGACGGACCTGCCCTGGAGCGCGCGACTGGAGCGGTCATTGTCTGGGGCCTTCCGCGGCGTCATCGCCGGCATCGACGCGCCCGTGGCCAGCCCGGCCGAGCGGGCGGCGCTGGCCCACGCGACGGGAGCATTGGCGGCAGACATGGAGTCTCACGTCGCCGCCCGCGTAGCCGCCCGGAGGGGCCTTCCTTTCGCCGCGGCCCGGGTGATCTCGGATGGCGCAGGCCGGACATTGCCCGCCGCCGCGCTAGCAGGGATGAAAGCGGACGGCGGCATGGACCTGCTGGCGGTGCTGGCGGCCCTGGCGCGCGATCCGCGCCAGCTTCCTGCCCTGCTCCTGACCGCGGCCGAAGCCGGGACGGCTTTCCGGTCCCTAGTCGACGGGCGCCGGCTGCTGGGCGCGGCGCTGGCCGCCCCGCGCGCGGATCTCGCCGAGCTTCCGCTCGACGTGGTCTGAGAACACGAACTTGGCCGGCCGCTGCCGGTCGAGCGGTATGTCGGGCTTCATCGGGCCGTCGGTCCTGACGCCCCCCAGCGCGACCATCGCGGCCTTGATGGGATGGCGTACGGTATCCTTCACCGCGGTCTCCTCGAATCCGGAGTGCACCATGCAATCGGCGCACTTCTCGTAATTGCCGACGCCGTAATCGTCCCAGGCGGTGTCTTCCATCAGCTCATTGAAGCTCGCCGCATAACCTTCGCCCAGGAGGTAGCAGGGCTTCTGCCAGCCGAACACCGTGCGGGTGGGGTTGCCCCAGGGGGTACAGCCATAGGTCTCGTTGCCGGCCAGGAAGTTCAGGAACAGGGCCGACTGGCTGAACGACCAGCGGCGGCCGCCGTCGCCCCGCGCCAGGATGCCCCGGAACAGCTCCTTGGTCCGCTGGCGGGTCAGGAAATGCTCCTGATCGGGCGCGCGCTCGTAGGCATAGCCGGGAGACACGGTCACGCCGTCGACGCCGGCCACCTTCATCTCGTCGAAGAAGCGCGCGACGCGATCGGGATCGGCGTCGTTGAACAGGGTGCAGTTGATGCTGACGCGGAAGCCCTTGGACTTGGCGAGGCGAATGGCTTCCACCGCCTTCTCATAGACGCCGTCGAGGCACACCGACTTGTCGTGCATGGCCTGGTCGCCGTCGAGGTGGATGGACCAAGTGAAGCCGGGAGCGGGCTGGTACTGGTCGATCTTCTTGGTGAGCAGTAGCGCGTTGGTGCACAGGATCACGAACTTTCGGCGCTCGAGATAGCCGCGAACGATCTTCGGCATGTCGCGGTGAAGCAGGGGCTCTCCGCCGGCGATGGAGACGACGGGCGCTCCGCACTCGTCGATCGCGGCCATGCATTGCTCGTAGCTGAGCCGCTGGTTCAGGATGTCGTTCGGATAGTCGATCTTGCCGCAACCGGCGCAAGCGAGATTGCAGCGGAACAGCGGCTCAAGCATCAGCACCAACGGATAGCGCTGCCGCCGGGCGAGGTGCTGCTTGAAGATGTAGGTCCCGATGCGGACCACTTGCGACAGGGGAAGACCCACGGGCTGCTCCGAGTTGCGGCGACGGACGCCGCCAGGCGGTTGCGACTAGTTCCGCAATGCGGCGGGAAGACGGAACTCAATGTGTTCAGTGATGCCCGGCATTTCTACCACATCCACGTCCGAAAACGCGCGCAACGCCTCGATCACGCCCAGCACGAGCTCCTCGGGGGCCGATGCGCCGGCGGTGAGACCTACGGTGTCTACGCCCTCCAGCCACGCTGGGTCGAGCTCGGCGCTGCTGGCGATCAGGTAGCTGGGCAGGCCCTCCTCCAGCCCGATCTCGCACAGCCGGTTGGAGTTGGAACTGTTCTTGGCGCCGACCACCAGGATGAGATCCGCGATCTTGCAAAGGTCGCGCACGGCGGACTGACGGTTTTGCGTGGCGTAGCAGATGTCGCTGGTGTCCGGCCCGACCACGTCCGAGAAACGGTCGCGGAGCGCCTGGATGATGAGCCGGGTGTCGTCGACGCTGAGGGTGGTCTGGGTCACGTAGGCGATCGGCGTGTCGGACGGCAGGTCCAACTCGGCGGCCTCCGCTTCGCTGCCGACCCGGTGCACGGGGCCATCGACCTGGCCGAGCGTGCCCTCCACTTCCGGATGGCCGGCATGGCCGATCAGGATCAAGGTTCGGCCCTGCGCGACGTAGTGCTTGCCCTGGGCGTGCACCTTGGAGACCAGCGGACAGGTCGCATCGAGCACGGGGAGCCTGCGCCCCGCCGCCTCGCGGACGACCGATTGCGGCACCCCGTGCGCGCTGAAGACCGTGATCGCGCCTTCGGGAACGTCGGACAGATCCTCGACGAAGATCGCGCCCTTGGCCCTCAGGCCGTCGACGACGTGCCGGTTGTGGACGATCTCATGGCGCACGTACACGGGCGCGCCGAATTTTTCCAGGGAACGATCAACGATGTCGATCGCCCGCACGACTCCGGCGCAGAACCCTCGCGGCTTGGCCAGCACGACTCGCACGAAGTGACCCCTGTGATCTCCCGAAATTGCATAGCTAGAATGTGGCGGAAATTGGAACCCCTCGGTTGCTTGAAGCGGAAGCGGGTGCGGCGTTCGGTCACAAAGCTGACGCGATTTGCCTAAATCGCGCCGTTGTTCGTAATCACCCTGGATCGCGCCTCGCCCTCCGCCCGCCCGAATGATGTGATCGGCTGCCTCAGATGTCCTTGAGCAATCCCACCGCGGACCCCGAAACGGCGGCCGAACCAGCGACGCTCGAGGAGTCTATGCGCCAGGCCGCGGCGATCGTCGAGCGCGCCCTGGACCAGCTCCTGCCGGGCGCCCAGACGCCGCACGGGCGTGTGTGCGAGGCTATGCGCTACGCGGTGTTCGCCGGCGGCAAGCGCCTGCGGCCCTTCCTCACCCTGAGCTGCGCTCGCCTGTTCGGCGGCCCCACCGGACGCGCGGCGCGGGCGGCGGCGGCGATCGAAGCCCTGCACACCTACTCGCTCATCCACGACGACCTGCCCTGCATGGATGACGACGACCTGAGGCGCGGCCAGCCAACCACCCACCGGCGGTTCGACGAAGCCACCGCCGTGCTCGCCGGCGATGGCCTTCTTACCCTGGCGTTCGAAATCCTGTCCGGCGCGGAAACCCACCCCGACGCCGAGGTGCGGGTGGAGCTGGTCCGCCGTCTCGCCGAGGCGGCGGGCGCCAACGGCATGGTCGGCGGCCAGATGATGGACATGCGCGCGCCGGACGGCGGCTATGGCGAGCAGGACATCGTGTTGCTGCAGCGCCTGAAGACCGGCGCCCTGTTCGAGTTTTCCTGCGAGGCCGGCGCGATCCTTGGCCAGGCCGGCCCCGAGCACCGCCAACGGCTAATTGGCTTCGCGCGCGATTTCGGCCTCGTCTTCCAGATCACCGACGACCTCATCGACGCCAGGGGATCCGCTGCGGACGCAGGCAAGGCGGTGGGCAAGGACCAGGCTCAGGGCAAGGCGACGATGGTCTCGCTCCATGGCGTGGACGGCGCGCGCGCCGAAGCCGAGCGCCTGGCCTGGCGGGCTCATCGGGCGCTCGAGCCGTACGGCCTCGCGGCGGAGGGCCTCAGGCGCCTGCCCCTGTCGCTGTTGGACAGGGGGAGCTAAAACGTGCCCGGATCAAAGTTGGCGCATTAGATTCGGATGGCGGGTTCAGAAACCAAACTGCTCGACACGATCGGCATCCCGGCCGATCTGCGGAAAGTCCGCAAGGACCAGCTCTCCCAAGTCGCCGACGAGCTCCGCAAGGCCACCATTGACGCGGTGTCCGTCACCGGCGGCCACCTGGGCGCAGGGCTGGGCGTGGTGGAGCTGACCGTCGCCTTACACTATGTGTTCGACACGCCCCGGGACCTGGTGATCTGGGACGTCGGCCACCAAGCCTACCCCCACAAGATCCTGACGGGACGCAAGGATCGGATCCGCACCCTGCGCACCGGCGGCGGTCTTTCCGGGTTCACCCGGCGCTCGGAAAGCGAATACGACCCGTTTGGCGCCGCCCACTCATCGACCTCGATCTCGGCGGCGCTGGGAATGGCCGTGGCCCGCGACCTCGACGGCGCCGACAACCAGGTCATCGCCGTCATCGGCGACGGCGCCATGAGCGCCGGGATGGCCTACGAGGCCATGAACAACGCCGGGGCCCGCAAGAGCCGCCTGCTGGTCATCCTCAACGACAACGACATGTCGATCGCCCGGCCGGTCGGGGCGCTCAGCAACTACCTCGCGCGGCTGGTGTCGTCCAAAGCCTATCGTCATCTGCGGCAGTTCAGCCGGGACCTCCTGCCCAGACCGTTGCGAGGCCCCGCCAAGCGCGCCGAGGAATTCGCGCGCGGCATGCTCGCCGGAGGGACCTTGTTCGAGGAACTTGGCTTCCTCTATGTGGGACCGATCGACGGACATAACCTGGACCACCTGCTGCCGGTCCTGGAGAACATCCGCGACGAGGCCGGCGATCGGCCGATCCTGCTGCACCTTCTGACCAAGAAGGGCCATGGCTATTCCCCGGCGGAGGCCTCGCCGGACAAGCTCCACGCTGTCTCCAAGTTCGATGTCGCCACCGGGGCGCAGGCCAAGGCCCCGCCCCGCGCGCCCTCCTACACCAAGGTCTTCGCCCAGGCGCTGATCCAGGAGGCCGCCCTCGATCCCAAGATCGTGGCGATCACCGCCGCCATGCCGTCGGGCACCGGCCTGGACCTGTTCGCCGAACGGTTCCCCGACCGCATGTTCGACGTGGGCATCGCCGAGCAACACGGAGTCACCTTCGCGGCGGGCCTGGCGACCCAAGGCTTCCGGCCCTTCTGCGCGATCTATTCGACCTTCCTGCAGCGCGCCTACGACCAGGTGGTGCACGACGTGGCGATCCAGAACCTGCCGGTGCGTTTCGCCATGGACCGCGCCGGCCTGGTGGGCGCGGACGGCGCGACCCACGCCGGCAGCTTCGACCTCGCCTACCTCTGCTGCCTGCCAAACTTCGTGGTGATGGCGCCCGCGGACGAAGCGGAGCTGGTGCACATGACGGCCACTGCCGCGGCCTATGACCAGGGGCCGATCGCCTTCCGCTATCCGCGCGGCGACGGGGTCGGCGTTCCGATGCCGGAGCGCGGCCAGGTCCTGCCGATCGGCAAGGGCCGACTCGTGCGCGAAGGCAAGGACGTGGCGATCTTGAGCTTGGGCACCCGGCTGCAGGCGGCGCTCTCGGCGGCGGAACACCTGCAGTCGCGGGGAATCTCCTGCACCGTGGCCGACGCCAGGTTCGCCAAGCCGCTTGACGAGGAGATGGTCAGCCGCCTGGCGCGCAGCCACCGGATGCTGGTCACAGTCGAGGAAGGCTCGATCGGCGGCTTCGGCAGCCATGTGCTGGACTACATCGCCAACAACGACCTTCTGCGCAGCGGCTTCAGCGTGCGGACGATGAACCTGCCCGACCTGTTCCTCGACCACGATGACCCCTTCAAGCAGTACGAAGCCGCCCGGCTCAACGCCGGAGACATCGTGTCGGTGATCGAAGCCCACCTTGCGCAGTCGGCCTGACCGTGGTCGTCCGTACGTCATGGCGGATCGCCGCAGTGCTGGCTGTGACCCTCGGGCCGGCCGCGGTGTCCGCTGAGGCTGCCGATCCCGCTGCGGCGCAGATCGAAGCGTTCGACGCGGCGCTCATCGGAGCCATGAAACTGGGCAAGGCGGCCGGCATGGACGGGCGCTACAAGGCCCTCGCCCCCGCGGTCGAGCGCACCCTAGACCTCCCGGTGATGACGCGGTTCGCCGTCGGCCCCAAATGGACGACGTTCAGCGCAGGGGACCAGGCCGCCCTGGTGCGCGCGTTCGGACGCCTGAGCATCGCCACCTACGCCAAGAACTTCGACAGCTTCGGCGGCGAGACGTTTGTGATCGACCCCAAGGTCGACGCCCGCGGTCCCGACAAGCTCGTGCGCAGCCACCTGATCTCGCCCGGATCAAAGCCGGTGGATCTAGCCTACCGGATGCGCCAGGCCGTCGACGGCCGCTGGAAGGTGATCGACGTCTATTACAACGGCTCCATCAGCGAGCTCGCGACCCGCCGCTCGGACTTCGCGGCGGCCATAGGCGCCGGCGGGGCGCCGGCCCTGCTGAAGAAGATCGACGCCCTGTCCGACAGGCTGATGCGGGGAGCCTAGGCCTTCATCCGCGCCGCCGCGGGCGGGCCGAGCAGCGCCGGCTCGAACACCAGGGCGCACACCAGGGTCCAGATGATCGAGATCATCAGGATCTTGCCCATGCTGGCCGTGCCCGGGTGGCGCGACAGCCACAGCGCGCCAAACGCCACCCCGGTCGTCAGGGCGCTGAACAGCACGGCCCGCGTCAGGCTGGACTGAAGCAGGTTGGTCGCGCCCTCGCGCCAAGCCATCACGAAGTAGATGTGGAACGCCACCCCAACGCCGAACAGCAGGGGGAAGGCGATGATGTTGGCGAAGTTGATGGGCTGGCCGATCAAGACGCAGGTCGCCAGGGTCAGGAAGCCGGACAAGACGACGGGGGCCAGGGTGAAGCCGACCTCCCTGATGCTGCGCAGCTTCCAGTAGAGCAGCGCCGCCACCGCCAGGAGGGACAACACGCCCGCCTCGATGAACGCCCCGGCGATGGTCCTCGCCGCCTCCTGGATGGAGATGGGGCCGCCCGACGCATGCGGCGCGCCCCGCCGCACGGCCCTGGAGAACCGTTCGAGCGAGCGATTGTCGGTGCTCCCTTTGCGCGGGGTCGCCTCCACCCTCGCCTTGCCGTTCGGCGCGACCCAGTCGCGCACGAGGTCTGCCGGGAGGCTTTGAAGGGTCACCGGCTGGGCCGACAGCAGGTTGCGGATGCGGTCGAGGAAGCCGGCCAGCGGCCGGACGACCGCCGCCTCGAACATCCGCCGCTGGGCGGGCGGGGCGGCGGCCAGTCGTTGCAGATCCTCGGCGAGGCGCCCCGCGTCAGCCGACCATGGCCCGACCGGCAGGTCCGTGCGCAACTTGCTGGCCGCCTCGGCCAGGGCTTGGACCGTCTCCTCGTCGCTCGGCGCCGGCTTGATGTCGAGCGGGCTGACCGCGGTATCGAGCAACAGGGAGGCGTCCTGGATCACGGCCAGTTTCGCTGGTTGGTCGTCCGGCACGAAGCTGGAGAGGGTCACCGTCTGGCCGACCTCCGGCAAGGCGTCCAGCCTCGCAGCGGTGCGGTCGGCCGCGGCGAGCGACGGGGCCAGCACGTCGATCGCGTTCGGGGTCATGTCCGGATTGTCCAGCAGCGCCTTCAGAGCCGACATGGCCTCGCCCTTCGGGTTGCGCAGATGCAGGGGATTGAAGTCGAACCGCACGGCAGGGAGCAGGGCCACGCTGGCGAGGACGGCCAGCCCGAACGCGCCCAGCACAAGCCGTCGTCGTTTCATCAGGAAGGCGTCGACCGGGGCGAACCAGGCGAAGCCCACGGCCAGCTTCTGAAGCCCCGGTCGCAGGACCATGATCAGGGCGGGCAGAAGGGTCGCCGTGCACAGCAGGGCGACGATCATCCCGACGCCGGCGATAGCGCCAAGCTGGGCGACGCCCACGTAGGAGGTCGGCAGGAACGCGAAAAAGCCGAGAGTGATCGCTCCGGCCGCGACGATCAGGGCCGGCCCGATGCTTCTCGCCGCCCTCTGCAGCGCCGGGGCGACATCCGGATGCGAGAGGCGCTCCTCGCGGAACCGGACCATCAGCTGGATGCCGAAGTCGACCCCAAGGCCTACGAACAGGGGGATGAAGGCCACGGAGATCAGGTTGAAGCGGCCAATCATCAACAGGCCGAGCGCCGCGGTGACCACCAGGCCCGCCACCGTCGTCGCCAGTATGCCCGCCAGCATCCGCACCGACCGCGTCGCCAGCCACAGCATCAGCACCGCGGCCAGCGCCATCACGCCCGCCACTAGGCCGGCGTTCTCCTCGAGCGAGGAGAACTCTTCGTCCGACAGCGGGATGTCGCCCGTGAGCCGGACGCTGACGCCGTGCGCCGCATCGAGCTGCAGCTCGCGCGCCGCCTGACGGACGGCGTCCTCGGCCTCCGCCCCCGGCTCGAGCGCGCCGTAGTCAGGGCGGATCGAGACGAGCAGGATGCGCTGACGGGGCGCGGCGGTGGCGCCGCTGGCGCCGTTCATCAACGCCTCCCAGGAGAAGGCCGCCTGGCGTCCATGCGTCGCGGCTTCCGCGGCATCGGCCATGGCGGCGATCATCGGCCGCAGCTTTTCGGGGTCGGCAGATCCTCCCTTCACCCCGTCGAGGGCCGCCGAAAGCGCGTCCATCACGCCGCGCAGGCTGGGATCGCTGGCGAGCGGGCCGAGGATGGGCTGGGCCGCCACCAATCGGCTGGTCACCGTCGCCACCTCCGGCCGCGACAGGAAGAGCAGTCCGTTCTGTGCGAGGAAGGGACTATAGTCCGCCAGATCGACCCGCCGGACGATGTCCCGGCGTGACGCCATACGTTCCGCCAGCGCATGATCGGCCATTTCGGCAAGCTCGGGCGTGGCGGCCTCGATCAGCACGA
>FTHL01000273.1_pt1 | contig 43243 bp, 47 predicted proteins | sample 1640951 | NCBI WGS metagenome assembly FTHL01 (sample SAMEA3914788, study PRJEB12502) | metagenome | biome: forest; material: soil | place: Canada | collected 2011-07-03 | depth 0.1 m
CCACCGAGCCTTGCGTGACAAGCGCGTCACATGCCTCGTTTCTGCGCCACCGCGTCGCGCGCCCGGCCACCATCATGGCTGCGCTCGCGTCGGCTTCGCTACTCGGATTTCCAGGGTTTAACTGGGCGCCGAACAGCTCTGCGCACTCAAGCGTTTCTTTCATGAGGTCCTCCCAGCTCTCGCCTAGGCAGCTTCACCTCGCACGGCGGTCGGGCCGCGCCTATTTGTGGGTTTCCCTATAGGGAGTGTCCCTAATCGGACCGGGTCCCAGGAGCGTCAGGGTGCCTTCGCGAGCCAGCGGCTAGACCTCGCAATACAAATGCGGAGGATGATTGATGGCCTCGGAACAGATCGACCAAGGCCCGATGGGCGCCGTTTCGACAGCGTCACCAAGACCCTGATCGGCAAGCCGGCCAAAATTGAGGTCTCGTCCCTAGACCTGGGAGATCAGATCGGTGCGGCCTCGGTGTTCCGGCGGCCTTCGTCTCGCCGTGGATCGCCATTGCCTTTACAAAAGGGGCTTCTTGCACGTGGTTGATCCTGGATCGCCGCTTCGACCGCTGGCACAGCTTGCAGTGGTCTGAGGCGCCTCTGCCAGAGTCATCGGAAAACCGTTCTTGCCGTAGGTGTTTCCTAGCAATGGTCGAACTTGAACGGCGGCTCGCCTCTCCGGCGTGTCGGCGAAAACTCAGGACCTCCACCATCAAACTGTGTTAGGGTCGAGCGTCGTCGCCGCGGTGCAAAACCCGCGCGGAGGTTACGATGGGGCGAAGCGCTAAGCCGGGGCCCGTCGGGGCCGAGCCGCCATATGACGCAGTGCTGGGGGCTATTCGCCATGGAACCCACATTTGCGCCTTTTACGAAACCGACGAGGACCTCCTCGACCTGGTCAGCCAATTCTGCGCAGCAGGTGCGCGGCGCGGGGACCTGTGCTTGTGGATGATGCCCGAAGGCGTGGATTCGGACGCACTGGCGAGCGCCGGGGTTGAACTCCATTCGGCGGACGACGCGTACCAGCATGGTGGGTCGTTCCAATCCGGCCCTCTGGTGGCGTTCTGGCACGAGAAACTCGCTCAAGCCCTGGCTCAGCATCACACCGGCCTGTCCGCCAGCGGCCACACCTGCTGGTTGCAACAGAGGGACTGGCAAGCCTTCATGGAGTACGAGAACTACTTAAACCAGGTGATCGCCGGGAGACCGATTTCACTGCTTTGCACGTACCCGCTTTCCTCATGCAAGGCGGGCGACGTTCTCGATGTGGTTCGCGCCCACGAGGTTGCACTGGCAAAGCAACAGAAGCATTGGTCGGTGATACAGAGTCATCTGACGGATGGTAGTCTGGCCGCGCTAGATGTTGCTAGCCGGGTAGCATCTTTGTCGCCGCGCGAGCGGCAAGTGCTCCTGCTCATAGCCGATGGGGTCGTGACAAAGGGCATTGCATTCCAGCTTGGCCTCAGCGTCCGAACGATCGAGGTGCATCGCGAGCGCGCGATCAGGCGTCTGGGCGTGCGCACCATGGTTGAAGCCATAAGGCTGCTGACGCTGGCTTCGCCATCAGCGCCCTTGATGGACATCAGGCGTCGTACACGCCCCGGAACTCGGGACGTCGGCGCCTAAATGGCACAGCTGATAGGCCGGTCGACCTAGCTGGCGGTTGGCCTCCAACAGGACATCCTTGACCCCCGCGAGTTCCAGGGCATGGCCGTCTCGGCCGGCAAAGAGATCGCCACGCGCATCGTCGCCTCCGGGCGCGGATTCGGAAGGTGAGGCGATCAGCCGTTAGGCCTCCTCCCGGCCAGCCAGAGCGCCAGGTTGCGGGCATAGAGCTGGGTCGATCGGCGGGCCTCGGGCGTGCGGGTCAGCGCATCTCCTGGCGGCTCGCTGACGAAGCTCGGGGCGCCGGCGGCCGGGTTCCAATTGTAATCCGCGAAATGGTGGAAGGTGGATTGGGCGATGGCCGGCCCCCCAGCCTCGGATGGATCGAACGCCACGGCGATATTGAACCGGCGGCCCGTAAGGGTGCTCCTGCCGGTGGCGATCACCCGTGCGCTCGGATCGGCGGGCGGGGCCCCAACGGCGCCTTCATGAGGATGGGCGGGTAGATAGCCCAACGCGCCGCCTTTCGCTTCCGGGTCGATCAGGACGGGATGAAGTTCGCCGACGGTCTCGATAACCTGGAAATCGCCATTCGCGCCCGAATGATAGTTGGGCCAGGAGATCGTCGGCGTCTCGCTGTCGTCGATGCAATGACGATCGGGATCGGGTTCCTGATTCCTGGAATGGAAATAATGGGCGGCGCCGACTCCGCCCAAGGTGCAGACTGAGGAGCCGAGATCCATATGGTCGCGCGTCACCATCAGCCCACCGCCTTTCCTGCGGAAGCGCGAGATGGCCGCGCAATCTTCGGCGTCGAGACCCTCTCCAGTATCGACGGCGAACAGCCAGAGCTGATCATAGTCCGACTCGTCGAGGGTCGAGAGCACAGCGTCGGGCCCTGTCGCGGTGTCCCGATCGCGGGCCGTCACCCGGGTCATCGGCGCCCCGGTCGAATCCCTCAGCCCGGCAAGCGTATCGCGAAGCATCGAGAAGCGGCCGATATGCCAGTCGTCTTCGGTCGTCGGTATGGTTGTCTGCAGAAGGATGCGGATGGGTGCGGTCATGATTGTTTCTCCTTGCAGATCGCGCCGCCGGAACGCCTGCGCCCCGCCCGCGCGTTGCACAAGTTCATCGGCCATGGACCGCACTTCGCTCAGAGCTGCCTGACCCAAGGCAACGGAGCGACGCCAGTCCGATCCCGTGCCCCGGGCCGATCGGCCGGGCCGCAGACCGAAGAGAAAGTCGCACGCCTATGATCGCGTCGCGGCCCATCTCGCGGGCGGCTCCCATTCCAGCTCGAACTCAACGTCGCGCTTGATGTCGTCGTCGGTCCGCACCTCTGTCTCCCTCGACGAAATTGCTGGAGGCATAGCCTCAGCGCTCGCTGCGACGCGCTGATGGTTGTCAGGAAACCGCAATCGCCAGTCGCGGTTCGGACGAAAAGCACCGTCGCTCGCGCACGTGCGACGGTGGCATGGGGGCCTGCCTCCGTCCATTGCCGGCAAAGCCGCTTCACAGGCCGATTTCTACGGCGCTTTCAAATACTTATGAAGGATTCGAACCATCGAGTGGGAGTAGGTCTGGCTCGCCTATGCCTAGCCGCCCGGCCGCGGCCCGCTCACGCGCCAGACCGTGTCGCCGGCGTCGTCCGCGATGAGCAGCGCGCCGGTGCGGTCGAGGGCGACCCCCACCGGGCGCCCATGCACGGTCTTGTGGTCCTTGGCCAGGAAGCCGGTGACGACCGGGACCGGATTGCCGGAGGGCCGGCCGTTCACCAGCGGCACGAAGATCACCTGATAGCCGTTGAGCGGGCTGCGGTCCCAGCTTCCGTGCTCGCCGACGAAGACGCCGTTGCCGAACGCGGGCGAGAGCGTCTCGCCCTCACTGAAGGCGAGGCCCAGCGCCGCCACGTGGGAGCTCAGGCCGTAGTCGGGCTTGATCGCCTTGGCCACCAGCTCCGGCTTCTGCGGATGGACGCGGACGTCGACGTGCTGGCCCCAGTAGCTGTAGGGCCAGCCGTAGAAGCCGCCGTCCTGCACCATGGTGAGGTAGTCGGGAACCAGGTCCGGTCCGATCTCGTCCCGTTCGTTCACCACCGCGAACAGCCGGCCTGTCTTTGGGTCGACCGCGAGGTTGGTCGGGTTGCGGGTTCCCGAGGCATAGATCCGCTTGGCGCCGGTCTGCCGGTCGACCTCGTAGATGGCCGCGCGGCCCTCCTCGACGTCCAATCCGTTCTCGGTGATGTTGCTGTTGGAGCCGACGCCCACATAGAGCTTGGACCCGTCCAGGCTGGCGGCCATCGACTTGGTCCAATGGTGGTCGATCGGCCCGGCGGGAAGATCGGCCAGCTTGACGCCCGGCCCGGTGATCCTGGTCGCGCCCAGCGTGTAGTTGAAGGCGATGATCGCGTCGGTGTCGGCCACGTAGAGCGTGCCGCCCACGAAGACCACGCCATAGGGCGAGTGCAGGTGGTCGACCAGCACCGTCTGCAGTTCCGGCTTCCCGTCGCCGTCGGCGTCGCGCAGCAGGGTGATGCGGTTGCCGCCCTTGGCCGCCGCCCCGGCGCGGGCCTTCACCTTGCCTTGGATGTAGTCCTTGGGCCGGTAAGGCTTGCTGCCTGGGCTGTTGCTCTCGACCACCAGCACGTCGCCGTTCGGCAGGCCATAGACGATGCGCGGGTGCAGCAGGCCGGTGGCCATGGCCTGGATCTTTAACCCCGGCGCAGCCGCCGGCGTCTCGCCCGGCCTCCACCCGACCGCCGTCGGCACGCTCATCGGCGGAACCAGGAACTGGTGAGGCTCCGGCAGGTAGGGGTTTGGTCCGTACTGCCGCATGGGATCGCCGCCCGGCTGGTCGCAGGCCGCCAGCGCGGCCAGCACGGCCAGGGCCGGCGCGGCGCGAAGGACTGCGCCGGTCATGCCCGGTCTCCGGGAGCGATCGACGCGAGCGTGGTCACCCTCCAGCCCCAGAGGGCGCCCGCAAGCAGCAGGATGGTGACGACCACGGAAAGTCCAATCCCCTGGGGCACGACCGAGGTCCAGGCGTCGCGACTGTGGACGAACACATTCACCAGCGACAACAGCGCCGCCGCCGCGAGCGCCAGGAACGGGCCCCACCTGATCCGGCCGGCGCGGCCGCTGAGGAAATCGATCACCAGGACGATCGTGGCGACCAACGCCAAGACCAGGCCGGCGACGATCAGCCAGGCGGAAAAGTTCGCCCACTGCCAGAGCGAGGTCTTGCAGTACATGGCGTCGGTCGCGCAGGCCGCGATGAGCAGCGCCGAGCCAGCGCCGACGAACCCGGGGTGCAGCGGGGCCCGGTGCTGGTCGCTGGCCGTCGCTCTCGCCATGTCGTCCTCCTGGCGCCCGCTACGCCCAGGTGGAACGCGGTCGGCAGGGAAAGGCTCACAACGCGGGGATCGTCGTCCCACCCACGAGCATAGTCTGGGGCGCTTCGGGTGGCCACGGCGCATTTGTCCGCAGCGCCCCTCCTGCACGCCGCCACGAGCCTCCTCCGTCGGGCGGTCAGCTCCGCGGCGGTCCGGCCAGATCCTCCTCGTCGCCCGCCTTGTCCGTCCATCCGGCGGCGCGGAACGATCTTCGTCGCGGCTCTGTTCTGTTTTCATGAGCTTGGCCGTTTCAGGCCGCGGAGCGGAAGATGAGCAGCGTCCGATCTGAGGCGCGCAGCTTCCCGACGGCGGCCGGGATACTGTTCGGCCTCGGGCTCGGCGGCTTCTTCGACGGGATCGTGCTGCACCAAATCCTGCAGTGGCACCACATGCTGAGCAGCTGGTACCCGATCGACAGCCTCCGGAATCTACGGCTCAACATGCTGTGGGACGGGATTTTTCACAGCGCGGCCTACGTCTTCGTCGTCGTCGGGCTCTACCTGCTCTGGCGCGCGGCGCACCGGACGCATCTGCACTGGTCGAGCAAGATGCTGGCCGGCGCCCTTTTGCTCGGGTGGGGCTGGTTCAATGTCGTCGAAGGCCTGGTGGACCACGAGCTGCTCGGCGTGCACCACGTCAATGAACGGGTTGCGCCGGGCCAGCGCATCTACTGGGACATCGGGTTTTTGGCCTGGGGCCTGGCCATGATTGCGGGCGGCTGGCTGCTGCTTCGCCGAGGCAAGGCCGAGACGGCCAGGGGTCCAGGTCGGCCGTGATGGCGGCTCGCCCGCCCTCCAGATGGGAGCCGCGGCTGGCGCTGCTGGCCCTGTTGATCGGCCTCGCCGCGGCGACCTCTCCGGCCTGGCGCGTCCTGATGCTGGGGCGGGCCCCGACCTTGGACGAGTTGCTGCAAATCGTCTGCGAGCGCCCTGCAGATGGCCGGCGGGCCTGGCCCGGGACGTGACCTCTCACCCCTGTCGCCCCCAGCGCGCGCCGATCTTCCGCAACGCGCCTGCTGGACGCCGTTCCCGCCAAGCAGCGTTGGGGCCTCAAGGTCAGGCGTCGGCGGCGATCTTGGTGTCGCGCGGCTCGGGCCGCCCCTCGCGCCGTTCGACGTGATCCTTCAGGCTGAGCAGGAAGGTGGCCCACTTGGTGCTGCAATGGTGCATGAATTCCACGGCCTCGCGCCAACCGGCCTGCTTGAACAGCACGATGGTCTGGCCGTCGCGCCATTCGAGCCGGAAGCTGATCTCGGTGGGAACCCACTCCTCGGCCGGGCCGGTATAGCGCCAGACGACCAGACCCGGGTCCGCATGGACGACGTCCAGCCGGTTGTTGCGGAACTGGAATGCGCCGCCTTCTGAGGCGTCGCCGTGGGTTTCCGACGACCACCATTGGCGAATGTCCTCGACCGTGGTCAGCGCCTCGAACACGCGCTCGGGCTCGGCGACGATGCCGACGCGGTGCAGGATGTCAGGCAAATTCGGGTCTCCTTGCGACAACTGAGGGGGAGGGCTCGCGGGTGCTCACGGCGCGCAATTGGCCGATGAGTTAGTTTTGACTAACCGTTAGTAAACGCTAACGGCTGGTCAAGTTCGGTCGCAGGCCTTTGCGGTCGCGGCGGGGTCGCCAGCGCCTTCACTCTTGGCTGTTAGTGGCCGGGGCCGTCGGGGGCGTCACGGACGGACGGCGCCGGTGATCGCGGTTGCGCCAAGCTCCCTCGGCAAACCAGACGCGGAGCCAATCCGCGGCCGCGCCTCAGCGCGCGCCGGTGAACGCCAGGTTGTTGCTGAAGAACGGGATCACCGAGTCCTGGAACCGGAAGGCGACGTTGCTGGTGTGCGTCCCCGCGTAGACCTCGTAGGTGTTGGGGATGTGGTAGCTGTCCAGCACGGCGTGGAACTGGGCCGTCGGCTCGCGCAGGCTGTCCTGGTCGCCCACGTCCATGGCGATGGCGCGGTACTCGCGCAGGGCGCCGATGTACTGGTCGACAAACGACAGCGGCGAATTGGCGTCCCACTTGGCCATCACGTCCGGTTGCGGGGCGCCGTCCTTGCTGGGCAGGTCGAGGTAGAGCGGCGGGTTGCCGGGGTCGGGCGACCACGCCGCCGAGACGGCCAACTGGGCCTTCAGGGGAAACGGCAGGTTGGCCGCGTCCGCCGGTGAGCGCAGCGCCTTCAGCGTCGCCTGGCTTGCCGCGTCGGCCGGGTCGGCCGGCCGGATCGAGAGGCCGGGGCTCATCAGGTAGAGCGCGCCGAACACGTCGGGATGCTTCATGCCGATCCTGGCCACCCCGTATCCGCCCATCGAGTGTCCAGCCAGGCCGCGGCTGCGGCGATCGGGGATCGTGCGGTAGTGAGCGTCGACATAGGTCACCAGGTCGCGCGCCACGAAGCCTTCGAAGTCTCCGGTCGTGGCGGAGCTCGAGTACATCGAGCCGCCGTAAACGGTCTTGGAGTCCGGCAGGACGATGATCATGGGCTTGGCGCCCTTCGCGAAGGCGCTCTCGATGGTCTGCGGGACATGGATCTCATGGGTCCACTGCTCCGCGCCGATCGAATAGCCGTGCAGGGCATAGAGCACCGGATACCGCTGGTCGCGGTGGGCCGCGTAGCCCGGCGGCAGGATGACGAAGACGTCCCGGTCGGCGGCTTCGCCCTCGAGGTTGCCCTCGAGCGAGCGCGCATGCACCTTGATGTGCTCGACGGTGACCGGCTTGGCGCCCGCGACCGGCGGCGGCGTGTTGGTGCTCACCTGGGCCGATGCAGTCACGCCCGCGGCCAGAGAGAGGGCCAGCGCAGCGCCTGCGAGCCGCGTGTTCAATCTCATCCGGTTGCTCCCTATCGCTCCTGGCCCGCGGCCATCGAGGCGCGCTGGTCTCCCCCCGCGTCACCCTATTGTCCTACAAAAGCAGAGACAAGCCCTGCACGTCTGGCGATCCAAATGGACGGGGCGCTGCGTCCCGCCTCAAGCCCTGGAGGGGATAGGGCAAACATGGCGACCGCGGCCGTTCTTGCCCCTGACATTTGTATGAGTATTGATGGGGGCCGGGTTGGGGGAGCCAGGCATGCGGCCGGCAAGGCGATACCTGTTGAAGGGCGGCCTGGCCCTGGCGGCGGGCGCAATCGCCGCACCCGTGTCCGCGTTCGCAGACTGGGAGCCTTCGCTCCGCTATCCCGATCCTTCCGTCCGCAGTCTGGACAAGCGGTTCGACAGGTACCGGATCTCGGTCAACGCCAACGTCGAGCGTCTCTACACCGGCTGCCGCTGGAGCGAGGGCCCGGTCTGGATCGGCGACCAGCGCCTGCTGATCTGGGCCGACATCCCCAACAACAGGATGATGAAGTACGACGAGGCGACAGGGGAGGTCAGCGTGTTCCGCTCGCCCTCCAACAACGCCAACGGGTCGACGCGCGATCGGCAGGGTCGGCTGGTCACCTGCGAGCACCTCACCCGGCGGGTGATCCGTACCGAGCACGACGGCTCTACCACCGTGCTGTGCGACCATTTCCAGGGCAAGCGCCTCAACTCGCCCAACGACGTGGTGGTCAAGTCCGACGGCTCGATCTGGTTCACCGATCCCACCTTCGGCATCCAGGGCTTCTACGAGGGCGACAAGGCGGCCGCGGAACTGCCCGCCAACGTCTACCGGATCGACGGCGGGTCGGGCCGGGTCAGCCTGGCCGCGGAAGGGATCCAAGGGCCGAACGGGCTGTGTTTTTCGCCCGACGAGACCAGGATCTACATCGTCGCCTCGCGATCCTCGCCCAACCAGATCCTGGTCTATGACGTGGCAGGCGCCGACAGGCTCGCCAACCGCAGGGGGTTCGTCGATGCGGGGGAGGGCACGCCAGACGGCATCCGTTGCGACGTCGACGGCAATCTCTGGTGCGGCTGGGGCATGGGACGCGACGACCTCGACGGGGTCCGGGTGTTCGCGCCGGACGGCGTCGCCATCGGCCACATCACCCTGCCGGAGCGATGCGCCAACCTTTGCTTCGGCGGCGTGAAGCGCAACCGTCTCTTCATGGCGGCCAGCCATTCGCTCTACGCGCTGTACGTCAACACCCAAGGCGTGGGGTAAGGTTGAGAGGCGCGCAGCCAGGCGAGGGCGAAGGCGCTGGGCGTCAGGGGCCCGAGGCCCCCCGGCCGGCGGCGGACGCGATTGAGACGAACGCGCTCTACCGGAAGGTCTCGCTGAGGCTGCTTCCGCTGCTCGGGGCGTGCTACTTGGCCGCCTACGTCGACCGGGTCAACGTCGGGTTCGCCAAGCTCCAGATGACGCGCGAGCTGGGGCTGTCGAACCTGGCCTATGGCCTGGGCGCCGGCATCTTCTTCATCGGCTACTTCCTGTTCGAGGTGCCGAGCAACCTGGTCCTCCACCGGATCGGGGCCAAGGTCTGGCTCGCGCGCATCATGATCAGCTGGGCCGCGCTCTCCGCCGCGACGGCCGCACTGGGGGCGATCCACGCCATGTTCGGCCCGGTTGCGACCGGCTACGCCTTCGTGGCCGTCCGCTTCCTGCTGGGGGCCGCCGAAGCCGGATTCTTCCCGGGCGTCTTGCTCTACCTCACCTACTGGTTCCCGCCGTCGAGGCGAAGCCTCGCGCTCGGCCAGTTCATCCTCGCCCAGCCGGTCGCCTTTGTGCTCGGCGCGCCGCTGTCCGGCCTCATCCTGCAAACCGGGGGAGCCGGGGCGGGACTGCAGGCCTGGCAGTGGATGTTCGTCCTGGAGGCGGCGCCGGCGGCGCTCCTGGGGCTGCTGCTGCTCGGACGCCTCGACAATAGCGTGGCGCAGGCGCGCTGGCTCACCGAGCGCGAGCGGGGGCTGCTGGCGCGGGCCCTGGCGGAAGAGAAGCCGGCCTCGACGGCCCTGGACCTCAGAAGCCTCGCGCGCGAGGGCGCCGTCTGGCGGCTGGCGGGCGCCTATTTCCTGCTGGTGCTGGGCGCCTACGGCCTGAACTTCTGGCTGCCGTCGATCGTCAGGGCGATCGCCGGCTGGCGCGAGCTGACGGTCGGGCTGCTGACCGCCGCGCCCTATGCCGTCGGGGCGGTGGTGATGCTGGCCGTGGCTAGAGGCGCCCTCGACGCGCGTCATGCGCGCAGGCGTTCGGCCTTGATGTGCGTGCTGGCCGGCGCGGGGCTGGCGACCAGCGCCTCTTTCGGCGGACAGGCGTGGCTGACGATGGGCGGGCTCACGCTCGGCGTCACCGGCTATCTGGCCGCCAACGCCCTGTTCTGGCGCCTGCCGGGAGAAATCGTCGACGGGCGGGCCCTGGCGGCCGGCTTGGCGGCGGTGAATGCGCTCGGGAACCTCGGCGGTTTCGTTGGCCCCTACCTGATGGGCGCGCTCGCGCGCGGTTCCGATCTCAAGGCGGGCCTTTTCGTGCTCGCGGCCGCCATGGTCGCCGCGGGACTTGTCCTGGCGGCGAGCGGCGTGGGCGCCATGGGTCGGCCCCGAGTCCAGCCGGGGTCTATGCGAGCCGAAAATGTCTGACAAGATGCGGCCCGCGGTCGCGATCCGGGAGACGTTCAGATGAGACAATGGTTGGCGGTGGCGGCGGCCCTTGCGGCGGCTGGGCCCGCTTGCGCGGCCGACGCCCGGCGCGCCCCTTTCGGCGCCATGCCCGACGGCGCGCCGGTGGAGGCCATCACCCTGTCCAGCCCTCAGGGCAATCGGGTCACCATCATCACCTTGGGCGCCAGCGTGCAGTCGATGCTGGTGAAGGGCCGGGGCGGGCGCCTCGCCGACGTCGCCCTCGGCTATCCGGACCTGAAGGGATACATTGCCAAGCCGAACTACTTCGGCGCGACCGTCGGCCGGGTCGCCAATCGCATCGCCAAAGGCCGCTTCACCCTCGACGGGCGCGCCTATCAGACCCCGGTCAACGACGGGCCCAATGCGCTGCACGGCGGGACCAAGGGCTTCGACAAGGTGGTCTGGCAGGTGGTCTCGGTGGAGTCCGGGCCGACTGCGCGGGTCACGCTGCGCTATGTGAGTCCGGACGGAGACCAGGGCTACCCCGGCAAGCTCACCGCCACCGCCGTCTACGCCCTGGACGCGCACGGCGACCTGACCGTCGATTACACCGCCGTTTGCGACCAGCCGACGGTGGTGAACATCTCCAACCACACCTACTGGAACCTGGCCGGCGAAGGCGCCGAGGCCGGGGCCCTGGGCGAGCTTCTGACCATCCCGGCCCAGGAGTTCACCCCCGTGGATGAGACCCTGATTCCAACCGGCGAGTTCCGTAAGGTCGCCGGCACGGTGTTCGACTTCCGCGAGGCGAGGGTGATCAACCGCCGGGTTCGGGACGCGAGCGACGCCCAAATCCGGTTCGGCCGGGGCTACGACCACAACTGGGTGGTCAGCCGCACGCCCGCCGCGGCGCCGCGCTTGTTGGCCCGCCTCGAGGATCCCGCCTCCGGGCGGGTGATGGAGATTTTCAGCCGCGCGCCGGGCATCCAGTTCTATTCCGGCAACTTCCTGGACGGAACCATCGTCGGCAAGGCGAGCAAGGCCTATCGCGAAGGCGACGCGGTGGTGCTGGAGCCGCAGATGTTCCCCGACACGCCGAACCGGCCGGAGTTCGGCTCGGTGCGGCTGGAGCCCGGGCAGGTTTACGAGAACAAGATGGCCTTCCGCTTCTCGGTCGCGCCCCGGAAGTGACGGCTCTGGCCCCCCGAGGGCCGGCGCAGCGCGAGCGCCGTCTCAGGCCGCGGGGATTTCCGGCGCGGGCGCGAGCCCGTCGGCGGTCGCGCGCGGCCGGCACCCCCACAGCGCGTAGAACAGGGTGTACAGCTCGCAGGCGGCCGTGAGCAGGAAGCTGCGCTGCAGCCCATAGCGGTCCGCGAGCCAGCCCTGGACCACCACCAGCGCGCCGCCGGCGATGGCCATCACCAGCAGTCCCGAACCCTCCTCGGTGAGCGGCCCGAGTCCGCGGATCCCCAGGGTGAAAATGGTCGGAAACATGATCGAGTGGAACAGCCCGACCGAGATCAGGGCCCACATCGCCAGGGGCCCTTTCGTCGCGACGGCCAGCAGCACCACCGCGCAGGCGGCGACGCTGGCGAAGGCCAGAACCTTGTCGGCGGGGATACGTCGCATGGCGAAGCTGCCAACGAAGCGTCCGACCATCATCCCGCCCCACAGAAGGAAGAGGTAGTGCGACGCCGTCTCGTGGCTCACGTTGCCGATGTCGGGCGCGGACACGAAGTTGATGAAGAGGTTCGACACCCCGATCTCTGCGATCAGGTAGATGAAGATTGCGGGGACCCCCAGCACCAGGTTGCGGTGGCGCCACAGCGAATGGCGACGCCGCTCCGCAGCCTCCGCCCGCCTCGCCGCGGCCGAAAGGCCGGGCAGGGGAAAGCGGGCGATCACCACCGCCAGCACCACCAGCACCGCGGCGACGATCAGATAGGGCAGCTGCACCGCCCGTGCGTCGGCGAGCTTCTGGGCGTGAGTGAGGGCGCCAGCCCCGACCGCCCTGCCTGAGGCGCTCCGGCCGAGGATCAGATAGCCGCCGAACAGCGGAGCCAGGGTGGTGCCCATGGAGTTGAACGCCTGCACCAGGTTCAGGCGGGCCGGGGCGGACTCCGCTGGCCCGATCACGGCCACATAGGGGTTGGCCGCGACCTGCAGCAGGGTGATCCCGCTGGCGATCACGAACAGGGCGATCATCACGGCGGCGTACGAGGGGATCCGCGCGGCCGGGATCATCATCAGCGCGCCACAGGCCATGATGGCGAGGCCGGCGACCAGCGAGCGCCGGTAGCCGATCCATTCGATCAGCTTGGCCGAGGGCAGCGAGGCGATGAAATAGGCGATGAACCAGACCGACTCCAAAAGGGTGGTCTGGGCGTAGTTGAGGTCGAACACGCTGCGCAGGTGCGGCAGGAGCGTGTTGTTGATGACGGTGATGAACCCCCACATGAAGAACAGGCTGGCCAGCAGGGTCAATGCGGGCCGGTAGGCCGGCGCGCCGGCCGGAGCTGGAGCGGGCGCCACGCTCCCGGCGGCGGCTGGTCCTGGCATTGCGGCTTCCCTCCCGCCGGTCCGCGCGGGCGCGGGGTTCATTTTTCTTTTGTCTGAGTATATGCCGTCGAAAGGAGCGTCAACGCGCCCCGGGGCGGCGTCGCCCCGCCTCCCGCGGATGTCGAAGACAGTATCCATGGCCCGCCCTTCCTCTCGTCCGCTTCGCTCCCGCGCGTGGTTCGACAACCCCGAGAACGTCGACATGACGGCGCTCTATCTGGAGCGATACCTGAACTTCGGGCTGAGCCTGGAGGAGCTCCGATCGGGCCGACCGATCATCGGCATCGCCCAGACCGGGTCGGACCTGTCGCCCTGCAACCGGCATCACCTGGTGCTCGCCGACCGCATCCGCGAGGGCGTGCGCGAGGCCGGGGGCATCGCCCTGGAATTCCCGGTGCATCCGATCCAGGAGACCGGCAAGCGGCCCACCGCCGGCCTCGACCGCAACCTGGCCTATCTCGGCCTGGTAGAGCTGCTCTACGGCTATCCCATCGACGGAGTGGTGCTGACCACCGGTTGCGACAAGACCACGCCCGCTTGCCTGATGGCCGCCGCCACGGTCGACATTCCGGCCATCGCGCTCTCGGTCGGGCCGATGCTGAACGGCTGGCACAAGGGCGAGCGCACCGGCTCGGGCGCCATCGTCTGGAAGGCCCGCGAGATGCTGGCCGCGGGCGAGATCGACCACGAAGGCTTCATCCGGCTGGTGGCCTCCTCGGCGCCGTCGACCGGGTTCTGCAACACCATGGGCACGGCGAGCACGATGAACGCCCTGGCGGAGGCGCTCGGCATGATGCTCCCCGGAACCGCCGCCGTCCCGGCGCCCTACCGCGACCGGCAGGAGGCCGCCTATCGGACCGGGCTGCGCATCGTCGACATGGTGCGCGAGGACCTCAAGCCGTCCGACATCCTCACCCCCGCGGCGTTCCGCAACGCCATCGTGGTCAATTCCGCCATCGGCGGGTCGACCAACGCGCCGATCCACCTCGCCGCCATCGCCCGCCACGTCGGCGTCGAACTCCCGCTCCAGGACTGGGAGACCCACGGCCACAAGGCGCCGCTGCTGGTCAACGTCCAGCCCGCTGGCGAGTACCTTGCCGAAGACTATTACCGCGCCGGGGGCCTGCCGGCGGTGATCGCCCAGCTGATGCGGGCCGGCCTGCTCCAGGAAGACGCGCTCACCGCCAACGGCCGCACCCTGGGGGAGAACTGCCGGGACGCGGCGATCGAGGACGAGGACGTGATCCGGCCGATCGACCGGCCCCTGATGCAGGACGCGGGCTTCATCGTCCTGCGCGGCAATCTGTTCGACGCCGCGATCATGAAGACCAGCGTCATCTCCGAGGAGTTCCGGTCGCGCTACCTGTCCGATCCAAAGGACCCGGAGGCGTTCGAGGGGTGGGCGATGGTGTTCGACGGGCCCGAGGACTATCACCGCCGCATCGACGATCCCGCCATGCAGATCACGCCGCAGACCGTGCTGGTCATGCGCGGGGCCGGTCCGGTGGGTTATCCGGGCGCGGCGGAGGTGGTGAACATGCGTCCCCCCGCGTCGCTGATCCGGGCGGGCGTGCATGCCCTGCCTTGCCTGGGAGACGGCCGGCAGTCGGGGACCTCGGGGTCGCCCTCGATCCTCAACGCGGCCCCGGAAGCGGCGGTGATGAGCGGCCTCGCCCTGCTGCAGACCGGCGATCGCCTGCGCATCGACCTGCGCGCCCGCTCGGTCGATGTGCTGCTCCCCGGCGAGGTGCTCGCTCAGCGGCGGATCGCCCTGGAGCAGGCGGGGGGCTTCGCCTATCCGCCCTCGCAGACGCCGTGGCAGGAGATGCAGAGGTCGGTGGTCGGGCAGCTCGATACCGGCGCGATCCTGGAAGGCGCCGAAAAGCACCAGCGCATCGCCCGGGTCTGCGGGGTCCCGCGCGACAACCACTGAGCGTCTGGCGCTCGTCAGTCCTTGCGGGCCATCTCGGTGTCCTGCAGGGCGAGGCGCAGCAGCTCGGTCATGGCCAGGCGCGCCGCCTCGGGATCGGCGTCGGCGATCGCCGCGAACAGCGCGCGGTGGTCGGGGAGCGGATCTCGCGGCAGCTTGCGCTTGCGCTGCTTGAAGATGGTGGTCCAGCCCACCGCCGCCTCGATCGAGCTCGACAGCGAGACCAGATAGGCGTTGCGCGTGGCGTGCAGCAGGCTCTGGTGGAACAGCTGGTCGGCGGCTTGGCCTTCGGGGGTCGCGAGGCCGTGGCGCGCCATCTCTCCCAGGGCGTGGCCCATGCGGGCGAGATCGCCGGCGTCGCGGCGACGCGCGGCCAGCTCGGCGGCGGCGGGCTCGACGATCATGCGCAGCTCGAACAGGTCGCGGATGAAGGCGTCGCCAGGCTCGCTTTCGAAGGTCCAGGCCAGCACGTCCGGGTCCAGCAGGTTCCAGCGGGCCCGCGGGCTGACCCGCGTGCCGGCCTTCGGGCGGCTCTCCACCAGCCCCTTGGCGGCGAGGATTCGCACCGCCTCGCGGTAGGCGCTGCGGGAAACCTGCAGCTGTTCGGCGAACTCCACTTCACCGGTGAGGGTCTCGCCGGGGCTGTAGCGCCCGGTGACGATCGCGACGCCGAGCTCGTGGGCGATCGATCCATGGATCCGCCGCCCGCCGGCCGGGGCGGCCAATCGTCCGAACCTGGGTCTCGCCTGAGCCGCCAAGCCGCTTTTCCCTCCGCCGGGTCGCCGAACGCGCCCTGTGCATAGCACGGCCCAGGCTTGCTGGCAGGCTCGGCGGGTCGTAGTCATTTGTCGGACAAGAGCCGATCGGGAGGCGCGCGATGGACTTCGCTCGGGCGGCCATCGCCCTTTGCATGATCCTGTTCGCAGCGCCTGCCGCGGCCGCTGCCGAGCCGGCCGCCCCGGCCAGGGTCCAGATCGTGCTTCATGCCGATCGGGCAGGGGGGACCTACGACCGCCGGATCTTCAGCCAGTTCGCCGAACACCTCGGCCATGGAATCTATGGCGGCGTCTGGGTCGGCAGAGGATCGTCGATTGCGAACGTCGACGGCTACCGCAAGGACGTGCTCGACGCCTTGAAGGAGATCGCGACCCCGGTGGTCCGCTGGCCAGGCGGCTGTTTCGCCGACGAGTACCACTGGCGCGACGGCGTCGGCCCGGCTTCGAAACGTCCGGTCAAGGTGAACACCCACTGGGGCGGGGTGACCGAGCCCAACAGCTTCGGCACGGCCGAATACATGGGGCTGATCTCGAAGCTCGGCGCGCAGGCCTATGTCTCCGCCGACGTCGGCGCCGCCGACCCGGGCGAAGTCGCCGCCTGGGTCGAGTACATGACCTCGCCGACGGGATCGACCCTGGCTCAAGAGCGCGCCGCCAACGGGCATCCGGCGGCTTGGCCTCTGGCCTACGTCGGCATCGGCAACGAGCTGTGGGGCTGCGGAGGCAACATGCGCGCCGAGTACGCGGCCGACGTGACCCGCCGATACGCCACCTTCATTAAGGCGCCCGCGGGCCAGAAGATCTTCAAGATCGGCAGCGGCGCCAACACCGACGACTACCCCTGGACCGAGGTGATGATGCGCGAGGCGGGGGGCATGATCGATGGCCTGTCGCTGCACTACTATACGGTCCCGGGGCCTTGGGAGCACAAGGGCTCGGCCACCCAGTTCGCGAGCGCGAGTGGGCCGCCACCCTCGCCAGGACCTGGCGGATGGACGAGCTGCTCACCAAGCATTCGGCGGTCATGGACAAGTACGATCCGGCCAAGCGGGTCTGGCTGGTGGTCGACGAATGGGGCGCCTGGTACGACGTGGAGCCCGGCACGAACCCGGGTTTCCTGTTCCAGCAGAACACCCTGCGCGACGCCCTGGTCGCCGCCATCAACCTCAACATCTTCGCCCGCCACCTGGACCGCGTGCACATGACCGCCATCGCCCAGATGGTGAACGTGCTGCAGGCGATGCTGCTGACCGACGGCCCGCGGATGGTCCGCACACCCACCTACTGGGTCTACCAGCTCTACAAGCCCTGGCAGGACGCCGAGGCGATCCCTGTCGAGGTCGACAGCCCCTGGTACGGCAAGGACCAGTACGTGCTGCCGGCGGTGAGCGCCTCGGCAGTGCGGGCCAAGGACGGCGCCCTGAGGATCGCCCTGGCCAACGCCGATCCCGAGCGACCCGCCGCCGTTTCCGTCACGCTCTCGGGGGCCGCCCCCGCCAGCGTGGACGGCCAGATCCTCACCGCGCCCCAGATGAACGCGCATAACAGCTTCGACAGCCCCGACGCCCTGCGCCCAGCGCCGTTCGCCGGCGCCCACGTCGTTGGCGACCGCCTGAGCGTCGAGCTTCCCGCAAAATCAGTGGTGGTGCTGCGCCTGCGGTGACCGCCGATCGGATCGGCCTCAGAGCGCCCGGACCGCCACCGGGACGGACTCGGCCGAGCCGACCGGATTGCGCGCCGGCAGGCGGAACGGCGCCGCCTCGATCTCGAACACGTCCCCCGGGGCGATCCGCACGCCGTCGCTGAACGACAGGGTGGCGGCGCCGAAGAAATGGACGTGGAGGTCCCCCGGCCGGCGGAATTGCGCGTACTTGAAGTGATGATGCTCCAGGTTGGCGATGCTGTGGGACATGTTGGCTTCGCCGGACAGGAACGGCTTCTCCCAAAGCACCGTATCTCCGCGGACGATCCGGCTGGTCCCGCGCACCTCGGCGGGCAGCTCGCCGAGCAGGAGCTCGGGGCCGAGGGCCGCCGGCCGCAGCTTGGAATGCGCCAGCCACAGGTAGTTGCCGCGCTCGGTCACGTGGTCGGAGAACTCGTTGGCCAGGGTGTAGCCGAGCCGCACCGGCGCGCCGTCGCGATCGATCAGGTAGACGCCCGCGATCTCGGGCTCCTCTCCGCCGTCCAGGGCGAAGGCGGGCGAGGCGATCGGCTGGCCCGGCGCCACCAGCTGGCCGCCGTCGCCCTTGTAGAACCACTCGGGCTGCACCCCGACCTCGCCGGCGGCGGGCCGCCCGCCCTCAAGACCCAGCATGAACATCTTCATGGAGTCGGTCAGGCTGGCCCCTTCCTTGGCCTGACGGTGCATCTTGTCCCGGCTTTCAGCCGAGCCGAGGTGGGTCAGCCCGGTGCCGCTCAGCAAGAGGTGGGCGGGATCGGGGTGGTCGATGGGGCAGAGCAGCTCGATGGACTGCAGCTCGATCGGCTCGCTCGCCCGCGCCGCGACCGCGGCCAGGGTGGCGCCGGCGTCGATCGCAGCCAGCGCCAGCTCCAGCACGCTCTCGACGCCCGGGACGAGGCGCGCCACCCCGTCCGGACCGATCGTCCCCACCTGGCGGCGGCCCGAGCCCGTACGGAACTGGATCAGTGATCGGCTCACCGGCTTCTCCTTCTCCGGCTCAGGCCTGCCCGGCCATCAAGCGTCGGGCGCCCTGACCACGCCGTCGATGCGCCGGGCCAGCCGCCACGGATTGTCGTCCGCCAGCGCCGGCGGCAGCAGCGCGGCCGGCAGGCCCTGGAAGCAGACCGGGCGCAGGAAACGGATGATGGCCAGGCTGCCGACGGAGGTGGAGCGTCCATCGGAGGTGGCGGGATAGGGGCCGCCGTGGACCATGGCGTGCGCCACCTCCACGCCGGTCGGCCAGCCGTTGGCGAGGATGCGTCCCGCCTTGCGCACCAGCGTCGGCAGCAGTCGCCGCGCGTCGTCCTGGTCCGCCTCGTCGAGGATCAGGGTGGCGGTCAGCTGGCCCTCAAGGCTCTCGGCCACGCGGTCCATCTCGGCCAGATCGCGGCAGCGCACGACCAGGGAGGACGGGCCGAACACCTCCTGGCCCAGGGCCGGGTCGGCCAGGAAGCTGGCGGCCTCGGTGACGAACAGCGCCGCGCAGGCGTGATAGGCGCCTTCGCCCACGCCGCCTCGCGCCGCGCTGGCGACCGAGGGGTGGGCCTTGAGCGCTTCGACGTGCGTCTCGTAGGCGGCGTGGATCGCCGGGGTGAGCATGGTCGCCGGCCCCGGGGCCTCGGCCAGGGCCCGGCCCGCGGCGGCTACGAAGGCGTCCAGCGCTTCTCCCGCCAGACCGACCACCAGCCCGGGATTGGTGCAGAACTGGCCCGCGCCCATGACCAGAGACTGCACGAAGGCCTGCGCCACCGCCGGGCCGCGCGCCGCAAGCGCCGCGGGGAACAGGATCACCGGGTTGGTGCTCGACATCTCCGCATAGACCGGGATCGGCTCGGGCCGCGCCGCCGCCAGGCGCATCAGGGCAAGGCCGCCGCTGCGCGAGCCGGTGAACCCCACGGCCTTGATCCTGGGGTCGGTGACCAGGGCGGCGCCCAGTTCGTTGGACGGGCCGGGCAGGTAGGAGAAGACGCCGTGCGGCAGTCCGCTTTCCTGCACCGCCGCGCGCACGGCGCGGGCGACCATCTCGCCGACGCCGGGATGGGCGGGATGGCCCTTAACCACCACCGGACAGCCGGCGGCGAGGGCCGAGGCGCTGTCGCCACCGGCCACCGAGAAGGCCAGCGGGAAGTTCGAGGCCCCGAACACCGCCACCGGACCCAGCGCGACGTTGGTCCTGCGCAGGTCTGGGCGCGGCGCGGGCTGGCGGTCGGGCAGGGGGGAGTCGAGGGTTGCGTCCAGCCAATCTCCCTGGCGGGCGATCTGCGCGAAGAACCGCAGCTGCCCCAGGGTGCGGCCGCGCTCGCCTTCCAGCCGTGCGCGCGGCAGGCCGGTCTCGCGCATGGCCCGGACGATCAGCTCGTCGCCGAGAGCGCCGATCCGGTCCGCGATCCCTTCGAGCAGGCCGGCCCGCAGTGCCGGCTCCGCGCTGGAGAAGGGCTCGAAGGCGTCCCAGGCGAGCGCGCAGGCGCGGGCGACGTCCGCCGGGCCGGCGGCGCTGAACGGCGGCTCCAGAGGAGTCCCCGACGCCGCGTCGAGAGCGTGGTAGCTGGCGGCGCCCTGCACCTCGTCCGCGCCGATCAGGATTCGACCGTTGATCATCAGCCTGCAATTAACTCAGACAAAATGTCCCGACAACGGCGGTGCGACTCGCCTTCGTCGCCCCCCTTTTAGCGGGCGTTAGCGGACTCGGCCCTGGTTGGTCACCCGGTACCGAAGCCAGACGACGCCGCCGTCCAGCACCTCGCTGCCTTCAAGCGTGATCGAGCTCACCGCCGTCGGGGGCCCGGCATCCCGGTCGCCGGAATCGAACACGCTCGGCGCGCCTCTGGAGCCATCGACCCCTGGGGCGACGAGGAGGCTGATCTCATTGACCAGTCCGGCCCTGAGGAACGCGCCGTTGACGCCGCCGCCGCCTTCCAGGACCAGGCGGGCGATCCCAAGCTCCCGGTTCAGGATCTCCAGGGCGCCGTGAAGGTCGACTTCATGAGTTCCGGCGAAGATGTACGACACCCCGTCCCGACGCAGGCCCGCCAGGTGGGCGTCGGAGACCTGCTCGGTCAGCACCACGACGATGGGATCGCCATCGATGTCCGCGCGCCCCCACGCGATCTTGCCCTTGGCGTCGAGCACGACCGCATAGGCCGCGCGTTCACGCCGGATCAGCCAGGGCTCCCTCGCAAAGGCCTGGCCCTCCGCCCCGGCGTAGGCGTCGGCCCTGGCGAACTCCTGGCCGGTGACGCGCCCGACCAGCCAGGCGTCGCCGGCAAACGCCTGGTGGAGACGCTCGTAGGGACCGTGGATGTCCACGCCTTGCGGACGCCAGCGGCTCGGCAGGATCCGGCCATCGATGCTGGAGACCATGTGGCAGATTACGTGCGGCTGCATGCAGGCTCCCTGGTCATTCCGTGGGCCGGGCGGCGGGCTGGCTCATTCGCCCGGCCCCGCCAGATAGTCCTCGTCGCTGACCTTCTCCATCCAGATCACGGCTTTCCCGTCCAGGGCTTCCTGGATGGCGATGTGGGTCATGGCGGTGGTCGGCGTGGCGCCGTGCCAGTGCCTGTGGCCCGGCGGACACCAGATCACGTCGCCGGCCCGGATCTCCACGATCGGCCCGCCTTCGCACTGGGTCCAGCCACAGCCGGAGGTGACGATGAGCACCTGGCCCAACGGGTGGGTATGCCAGGCGCTGCGGGCTCCCGGCTCGAAAGTGACGCTGGCGCAGGCGACCCGGGCCGGCTCGGGGGCCTGGAACATCCCGTCGAGCCTCACTTGGCCGGTGAAGGTCTCGGCGGGCCCTTTGAGGGACGGGGTCGTCCCGTTGCGGTGGATCTGCATGGTCTCTCTCTCCCTCTCTCTGCCTCTCCTGCCGTGGAGTTCGCTCAGCGGCCGACGCGCGCCATCAGCTCCGCGGGATAGCGGTCGCCCTGCACCTGGATCGAGGAAACGGCGCATTCGATGTCCCTCAGATCCTCCGCGGTAAGCTGGATGTCCGCGGCGGCGAGGTTTTCCTCGAGCCGGCCGATCTTGGTGGTGCCGGGGATCGGAACGATCCAGGGCCTCTGGGCCAGCAGCCACGCCAGGGCGATCTGTGCGGGCGTCGCGCCCTTCGCCGCGGCGATCCGGGCGAGTTGATCGACCAGCCCCTGGTTCGCCTTGCGCGCCTGCGGCGTGAAGCGGGGCACGACGTTGCGGAAGTCCTTGGCGTCGAAGGTCGTGGCTTCGCTGATCGCGCCGGTCAGGAAGCCCTTGCCGAGCGGGCTGAAGGGCACGAAGCCGATGCCGAGCTCTTCGAGCGTCGGCAGGATCTCGGCCTCGGGCTCGCGCCACCACAGCGAATATTCACTCTGCAGCGCCGACACCGGCTGGACGGCGTGCGCCCGGCGGATCGTCTGAGCGCCGGCCTCCGAGAGGCCGAAGTGCTTCACCTTGCCTTGGGCGATGAGCTCCTTGACCGTGCCGGCGACGTCCTCGATCGGCACGGTGGTGTCGACGCGGTGCTGGTAGAACAGGTCGATGCGGTCGGTCTGCAGGCGCTGCAGGGCCGCGTCGGCCACCGCCCTGATGCGCTCTGGCCGGCTGTCCTGGCCGAGCTGCGCATTGCCTTCTCTGAACCCGAACTTGGTGGCGATCACGACTTGGTCGCGTACGGGCGCCAGGGCCTCCCCCAGCAGCGCCTCGTTGGTGAACGGCCCATAGGCCTCGGCGGTGTCGAAGAAGGTGACGCCGCGCTCGACCGCCGCGCGCAACAGCCGCACGCCGTCCTGGGTGTCCGTCGCAGGGCCGTAGCCGAAGCTCAGTCCCATGCAGCCAAGGCCGATGGCTGAGACCTCCAGGCCGCTGCGCCCCAATTGACGTGTCTGCATGTGCGAAACCCTGCCTTCCGAATGGATGAACCACGAAGCGCCGACCATGGCGGGCGCGGCCGCCCTCGGCGGACCGTCCTTCGCTGGGAGGCAATTTAGGGCAGGCGCCGACCCGCGATTAGCCGCTAGGATCGGCATGAACCTATGTCGGGGATTCATGAATGCGGCGCGAGGACCTCGGCGAGCTGGCGGCCTTCCTGGCGGTGGCCGAAGAACGTAGCTTCACCCGCGCCGCCGCCAAGCTCGGCACGTCGCAATCGGCGCTCAGCCACACGGTGCGCCGGCTGGAGTCGCGCCTGGGGCTGCGGCTCCTGACCCGCACGACCCGCCACGTCGCCCCGACCGAGGCTGGCGAGCGGCTGATCGAGACTTTGCGGCCCGCCTTCGACGAGATAGACAATCGCCTCGCCGCCCTCAGCGAGCTTCGCGAGAAGCCCGCAGGGACCATCCGCATCACCACCAGCCAGCACCCGGCCGAGACCGTCCTTTGGCCGGCGCTGGAACGGCTGTTGCCAGGCTATCCGGATATCAAGGTCGAGCTGACCATCGACCAGAGCCTCGTGGACATCGTGTCTGAGCGCTACGACGCCGGCGTCCGGCTGGGCGAGCAGGTGTCGAAGGACATGATCGCCGTGCGCATCGGCCCGGACATGCGCATGGCCGTCGTCGGCGCGCCGTCCTATTTCGCCGGACGTCCGGTCCCTCGCTCGCCGCACGACCTCACCGACCACCTCTGCATCAACTTGAGGCTGGCGACACTCGGAGGGCTCTACGCCTGGGAGTTCGAGAAAGGCGGGCGTGAGCTGAGGGTCAGGGTCGATGGGCAGCTGGTGTTCAACGATGTGCAGATGTTGCTCAAGGCGGCCGTCGCCGGCTTCGGCCTGGCCTGCGTTCCTGAGGACCACGTTCGCCCGTACCTGCAGGACGGGGGACTGGTGAGGGTGCTCGAGGATTGGTGCCCGCCGTTTTCGGGCTATCATCTCTACTATCCGAGCCGCCGCCAGACGGCGCCTGCGTTCGCCTTGCTGGTGGAGGCGCTCCGATATCGCCGACGCGTATGAGCCCAGAGCAAGGACGGACCCCTCGATGAAGCATCGCCGGTTCGGAAGCACCGGACGCGAGGTCGCCATTGTCGGCCAGGGCACCTGGTATATCGATGAAGGCGATCGCGCTGCGGCGGTGGCGGCTCTGCGCTGCGGCGTCGAGGCGGGCATGACCCACATCGACACCGCCGAGATGTATGGCGAGGCCGAGCTGGTCGTCGGCGATGCGATCGCGGGCCGCCGCGAAGGGCTGTTCCTGGTGTCCAAGGTGCTGCCGTCGAACGCCTCGCGCTCGGGCGCGGTCGCCGCGTGCGAGCGCTCCCTGAGCCGGCTTGGGACGGACCGGCTGGATTGCTACCTCCTGCATTGGCGCGGCCGTCACTCGCTGCAGGAGACCTTCGCCGCCTTCGACGACCTCGTGCGGGATGGCAAGATCCTGTCCTGGGGGGTCAGCAACTTCGACGTGGGCGACCTCGACGAGGCCCTGGCGGTCGCCGGGCCTGGCCGGATCGCCTGCAATCAGGTGCTCTATCATCTGGGCGAACGGGCCATCGAACACGCGGTGGCGCCGTGGTGCGAGGCGAACGACGTGGCCGTGGTCGGCTACAGCCCGTTCGGACACGACGGCTTCCCATCCACCGCGTCCGCCGGGGGGCGGGTGCTCGCCGAGATCGCCGACGCGCATGCCTCGACGCCGCGCCAGGTCGCCCTGGCGGCGCTGGCGCGACGCGCCTTCGTCATTCCCAAGGCGTCGACGGCGGCGCACGCCGCCGAAAACGCCGGCGCGGGCGACCTCGATCTCGAAGCTCCGGAGCTCGCCCGCATCGACGCCGCGTTCCCGCGCGGCCCCAGGCCGAGCGCCCTGCCGATGATCTGAGGCGCTCGCTTGATCGCCGGGCCCCGCCGAAGGCATCGTCGGTCGGGACGAGTCGAGAAGACAAACAGGGGAGGGCGCATGTCCGACGCCATCAGACGGCTGATCTTGCTGGGATGCGGCCTCGCCGCCGCCGTGGCCGCGGGCGCCGCCTGCGCCCAGGCGCCGCCGACCTGGGTGGACGACCAGCGCACGCTCCTGCGCAGTTCCGATCCGAAGCTCGCGGCCAACAAGGAGCTGGTGTTCGACATGTGGCGCGCGATCATCCAGGGCGCCCACACCGAGCTCGCGCCGCGCTACTTCACCAAGGACTACATCCAGCACAACCCGAACGTCGGGACTGGCCGCGACGCCATGGTCGCCTACATGCGCCAGACCCGGCCGGTTCGCCCGATCCAGCCCAACATCACCTTTCCTGTGGTGGCCATGGTGGCCGAGGGCGACATCGTGGTGGTGGCGACGGTGAGCTACGCGCCGGATCCCGAGGCCCCGTCGAAGAAGTATCCCGCGACCCACTTCGACATGTTCCGCATCTCGCACGGGAAGATCGCCGAGCATTGGGACAGCGTCGCCAAGGACCCCGCCGCGCTGCACTTCGATCCCAACACCCAGACCAAGCCCTGAACGGGGCCCGGCGAGGGCCGGGCCTCAGGCGGCCGTCGCGGCCTCAGCCAGGGCCGCCACCTTGGCCCAGCTGGTCGCCTGGAAGCTGGGCCGGACGTTCAGGCGGCCGAGCCAGTCCACGAGGTTCTTCCGCTCGGCCGTGAGCTCCGCCCACTCGGGCGTCATGGCGAAGAAGTCGAGCTGGGGCCCGAGCAGCATCTCGGCCAGCGACAGCTGCGCGCCGGCGAACCAGGGCCGATCTCCCAGCAGCCTGGACAACTCGCCCAGCACCTGATGCGCCTTGGGCATGGCGGCCTGAACCGCCTCTTCGTCCGCCGTCAGGCCGAGCAGCCTGGGCCCGACGACGCGCTGGAACACGATCACATTGGCGCAGCCGGGAAACAGGTACCAGTCGTTGATGTTCATCGCCTGGTCCATGCGGGCGGCGGCCTCGGGGTCCGCGGGCGTGAGGGCGGGCTCGGGCTGGACCCGGTCGATGTACCGGAGGATCGCCTGGGTCTCGTAGAGGGCGAAGTCGCCGTGCTCGATGGCCGGCATGCGGCCGAACGGGTGGCGCGAAAGATGCGGCTCCTGCCTGGTCTGGCCGGGGGCCAGCGGCGAAAGACGCCAGCGCGCGCCCTTCTCTTCAAGGGCGGCCAGCACCGCCCGCGCGAATGGGCTGCCCGGGATGGTGTGCACGATGAAGTCCGGCATCGGTCAGGCCTCGGTTTCGGCGAAGCGTTCGAAGTCGGCCAGGCGGGCGGGCCAGCCGCCGTCGAGCTGGCCGCGGATCGTCTCGGCGACAGCGCCGAACCGCTCGAGGTTGCGGTGCTCCAAGGTCACCCGCGTCCCGCCGGACGGCAGCGCATCGAACGTCAGTTCCACCTCGGTCAGGAAATCCGGGTCGTAGGCCCACTGACTGCCGAGCTGCCAGCCGAGCACGAGGCGGGAGGGCGGCTCCCAGACCAGCACCTTGCCCCAGGGGATCTCGTTTCCCTCCGCGTCGCGTTCGAGCCAGCGGCCGCCGGGGCGAGGCTCGATCAGGATCGCCTCATGCGGCGCCTTTGCCACCGTCTTGCCCTTGGGCCACCAGTCGCCGATCCGGGTCGTGAACAGATCGAAGGCGGCGGCCGGGGCTGCCTTGACCTCCACGCTGCGAACGATCGGGGCGATGCTCATTCCGAGCCCTCCTGAGGCCGGCCGGCGGCCGCTTGTGTGTCAGCAAAAGCCTGGAACGCGTCCAGGGCGGTGGTCCAGTGGGCGTCGAGCCAGTCGCGCATCAGGCCTATGCCGCGCGGATCGAGCCGGTAGATCCGCTTCGTGCCGACGGCGGTCTCGGTGACCAGGCCCGCCGCCTTCAGGACGCGCAGATGCTGGGACACGGCGGGCCGGGTGACGGGCAGGGTGCGGGCCAGCTCGCCGACGGCGGCCGGTCGCTCGGCCAGGCGCTCGAAGATCGCGCGCCGGGTCGGGTCCCCCAAGGAGGAGAGCGCATCGACCGCCAGTGAAGTTCGGTTAGCCATAGCTAACGGTTAGCGACTGCTTACACTCAAGTCAACCGCGCCGCGGGCGAAGGCTCAGAGCTTGCTCGGCTTCTCGATCTCGTAGACCGCCTCGGCGATCAGCTCGAGCTTCTCGCGGTAGATGGCCTGGGCGTCGTGGAGGCCCTGGTTGTAATAGTGCGGCCCCAGGGTCTCGCTGATGAAGTCGACCAGGAACACGGCGTCGAAGCCGGTCACCTCCAGGCTCAGCTCGTGCTTCAGGTAGCGCGTCAGGTGGCCGGCCAGGGCGTCTCGGGTGCTCTTGCTGAGCTCGATCTTGGACATTCGCAGGAGATTAGCCGAGCCGGCCGCGCAGATCAGCCTCCGGACGTGGCCGCCGGCTGGACAAGCTTGCATCCGATCAGCCCAGCGGCGGCGAATAGTCTGCGAAGGGTCGGCGCGGCCGCCCATCCGGAGATTTCAGATGAGCTTTCTCTTCGCCTTCTGGTGGCTGATCTTCCCGATCATGGGGTTCGCCACCGCCGCCTTCGGCATGTGGACCGGCTACCTGCGCCACAAGCAGCTGATGGAGCTCATGAAGACCTACGCCGCCCAGGGCAAGGACCCGGCGGAGGTGGCCAAGGCGGTCGGCTCGGCGGCCCCGTTCAACGGCCCGGCCGGGCCATGGGGCGGCGCCTGGAGCCATCCCTGGGGCGGCGGGGCCACGGCCCGCTGGGCCAATTGGGGCCCGTTCGCGGAGTGGCGGCGGTTCGTGGTCCTGGGGTCCCTGGCGGCGGGGTTCGGCGTGGCGTCATACTATGACGTGCTTCCCGGCACCCATGCGGCGTTCGGCTTCGTCGCCATCATCCTGGGCGTGCTCGCGCTCGGCAATCTCGTGATGGCGGTGATCGCCACGAGCCTGTCCTCCAAGCTGCGCAAAGATGGGGAATGATCCGCGCCGGGGGGCAGGCGGGCGGGGCGGACTTCGCGGGCCTGGTGGAGCAGCACCAGCGCGCGGTCCGCGGCTTCCTGAGGCGCCTCAGCGGCAGCCATGCCGACGCCGACGACCTGGCGCAGGAGACCTTCGTCACCGCCTGGAGCCGCCTGGATGCGCTGCGGCCGCAGGAGAGCGTGCGGGCCTGGCTGTGCGGCATCGCCTACCGCAAATGGCTGACCCACCGCCGCACCCAGGCGCGGCGGCAGGCGCGCGAGGGCGCCGCCATGGAAAGTCCGGACCAGCCGCGGCCGCCCTCGGGGGACAGACTGGACGCCGCCGCCGCGCTGGCTGTGCTGCCGCCGGAGCAAAGGGCGGCGGTCGCGCTGTGCCTGGCGGCGGAATTCTCCCACGCGGAGGCCGCCCAGGCCCTGGCATTGCCGCTGGGAACGGTGAAGTCGCACGTGACCCGCGGGCGCGCTAAGCTCCTGGAGCTGTTGGGAGGCCAAGATGAGCGATGCTGACCGGCTGCTGGCCGAGCTGTGGGCCGCCGACGAGCCGCCCGCGCGGGACGCGGCCTTCCTGATCTCGGCGCTGCAGGGCCTGGAGCGGCGCCGGTTCTGGCTCGGCCTGGCGTCGCTTGTTCCGCTCGCGCTCGCCGCCGCCGCAGCGCTTTGGGCCCTGGCGCCGCACGCCGCCGCAGTCGTGGCTGCGCTTTCCTCTGGCCTGCAGCCCGGCGCCGTCCTGCCGGCCGCGGCGGCGCTGACCGGGGTCTGGCTGCTGCTGTGGCTGGACCGGCCCGCGTCCCCGGCCGCCTGAGCGCCTTACAAAGAATTCATCCGGCCTTCCGCATCCGTGCGGCCGCGCCCAAGCCTCTTTGCTGACAGAGACGGTCAACCACCGTTCCACCGAGACAGAGGAGCGCACCCCAATGGACAACGGCACTGTAGCCATCGCCAGCGGCATGATCGTGCCGATCGCGTTTTTCGCCCTGGTCGGGGCCCTGATCATCGTGCCGCGGTATTTCAAGAGCCGCGAGCGCCAGGCCCTGCAATCGACCTTGCGCGCCGCCATCGAACGCGGCCAGCCGCTTCCGCCGGAGGTGATCGAGGCGATCACCCGCGACGCCAAGCCGACCCCGTCGCCGACGCGGGACCTGCGCATCGGCATCATCTGGATCGGCGTGGGCCTCGGCCTCGCCGCCATGGCCTACGCCATGGGCTACGCCAGCGACGATGCGAGCGAGGCCTTCTGGCCGCTGCTCGGCCTGTCGGGCTTTCCCTTCTTCGTTGGCCTCGCCTTCGTGGTCATGGGCCTGGTCAACCGCAACAAGGCCAAGGTCTGAGGCCAGGACACGCGAAGCAGGGCCATGGGGGCGCCACCACGCAATCTGGCCGGGCTCCACGACGTGGAGCTGGCGGGCCTGGCCTCGCTGGGGCAGCGGGCGGCCTTCGGCGAGCTGGTGCGCCGGCACGGCTCGGCCGTGCGCGGGCTGCTGCGCCGGATGGGCGCGGACCCGGCCCTGGCGGACGACGTGGCCCAGGACGCCTTCCTCGCCGCCTTCGAGCGGATCGCCGAGTTCAGGGGCGAGGGGACCTTCCAGGCCTGGGTCAAGCGCATCGCCGCGCGCCTGTGCGTCAAGCGCTTGCGCCGCGCGGCGCGGCTGGACCTGTCGGCCGAGGCGCCCGAGCCTGAGCCGGACGCGCGCCGGGAGGCGGATCCCAACGCCCGGCTCGACCTGGAAGAGGCGTTGAAGGCGCTGCCACGGGCCGAACGGGTGTGCGTCTCGCTCTGCTTCGGCGCGGGCTTCTCGCACGCGGAGACGGCGGAACTGCTGAACACCCCCTTGGGAACGGTCAAATCCCATGTCAAACGTGGTCTGGATAGGCTCAGAGGGCGCCTGGCGGCGTCCGACGAGGCCGGGAGACGGGTCCATGGATGACCCAGGTTTCGAGACGCGGCTTGGCCGCTGGTTCGGCGAGGCGCCCGCGTTCGCCGACGCGGACCTGTTCGCCAGCCGCATCGAGGCGCGGCTCGACCGCTCGTGGACGGTGCGTCGTCTGGTCATCGGCCTGGCCGGCCTGATCGGCGGCGTGTTCGCCGCGGTCCAGGTGCTGGGCGGCCACATCCTGGGTCAGGTCGCCGGCGCCTCGGGCGCCTCTTTCACCGCCGTCCGGGACACCGCCAAGGCCGTTGGCCAGCTGCGGCTGCTCAGCCTGTTGCCGGTCGGGTCGGAAGTGATGTGGGTCGGGGCCGCCCTCGCCATATTGGCGGTGGTGCTGATGGCCACCCGCGCGATCGAGGAGTTCTGACCTGTCCGCCCAACGCGAGACCGCCCGCCGGCTGGCGGCGCCGGACATCACCGCCCTCAAGGGGAAGACCCCGATCGTCTGCCTAACGGCCTATACCGCGCCGATGGCCGCCATGCTCGACGAGGTGTGCGACATCCTGCTGGTCGGCGACTCGGTCGGCATGGTGCTGCACGGCCTGGACAACACCGTCGGCGTCACCTTGGAGATGATGATCCTGCACGGCCAGGCGGTGATGCGCGGCTCGCGCCGGGCCATGGTGGTGATCGACATGCCGTTCGGCTCCTACGAGGGCGGCCCCGAGACCGCCTACGCCAACGCCGTCAGGGTGATGAAGGAGACCGGCGCCCAGGCCGTGAAGGTCGAGAGCGGGCCGGCGGTGGTGGAGACCATCGCCTATCTCACCGCCCGCGGCGTGCCGGTGATGGGCCACGTGGGCCTCAGGCCCCAGTCGGTGCTGGTCGACGGCGCCTTCAAGGCGCGGGGCCGCACCGACGCCGAGCACGACCAGGTGCTGCAGGAAGCCAAGTCCACCGAGGCCGCCGGCGCCTTCGCCGTGGTGGTCGAGGGCGTCGCCGAGACCCTGGCCCGCAGCATCACCGCCGAGCTGGAGATCCCCACCATCGGCATCGGCGCCTCGCCCGCCTGCGACGGCCAGGTGCTGGTCACCGACGACATGCTGGGCATCTTCGATTGGACGCCCAAGTTCGTGCGCCGTTACGCCGACCTGCGCACGGAGATCGACCGCGCCGTCCGCGCCTACGCCGAGGACGTGCGCGCGCGCCGATTCCCCGGCGCCGCCGAGACCTACCAGCTCGTCCGCCGCGCCTGACTTGAGCCTCCGTTGCGGCCTGGGCGCCTTGTCGCTAGGTTCGCGCCTCCTTTCAGAGCCCCCGGAGCCCCTCGCGCGTGACCGACATCTTCGAAGAGGTCGAGGAGCAGCTCCGCTCCGAACGATACGTCCAGACCTTCGCCAGGCTCTGGCCCTGGCTCGTGGGCGCGGCCGTCGCCGCCCTGCTCGCGGCCCTGGGCTGGTGGGGCTACCAGACCTGGCGCGACAAGCAGTCCGCCAAGGCCTCGGAGATCTACGCCTCCGCCCTCGACACCCTGGGGCAGGGCGATTCGAACAAGGCCTTCTCCCAGCTGCAGACCGCGGCCAAGCAGGCTTCCGGCGGTTACAAGGCGTTGATCCTGATGCAGGAGGCCGGCATCCGGCTGGACGAGAACAAGGTCCAGGAGGCGGTCGCCCTGTTCGACCAGGCCGCGAAGGTGTCGCACGACCCGACGGTGGCCGACATGGCGCGCCTCAAATCCGCCTTGGCCCTCCTCGACACCGCGCCCTATCCTGCGATGGAGGAGCGGCTGAAACCCCTGACCGACCCCAAGCGCCCCTACGCCAGCATGGCGCGGGAGGCCCTGGCGATGGCCAAGCTGAAGGCCGGGATGCTGAAAGAGGCGCGGGCGGACTTCGTGGTCCTGCGCCTCCTGCCCAACGCGCCGGACGGAGTGCATAGGCGCGCCTCGGTGGCGGTGGACGCCATCGACAGCGGCGCGGCCGCGCAGGTCCCCGCGGCGGTGAAGGCCGCCCTGGCGGCGCCCCCGCCGGCGCTGACCTTGCCTCCGGGCCTGCAGGGCCTGTCCGGCGGCCCCGCCCAGGCGGGCGCGGCGCCCCAGGCCGAAACGGGCCAATCCGGAGCGGGCCAATGAGGCGCGGTGTCTGGCTGGCGCTGCTGGCCGCGGGCGTCGTCGGCCTCGCCGGCTGCGGCACGGTCTCCAAGCTCAACGTCTTCCACAAGGCCAGCCCCAACAAGGTCAAGGCCGCTGAGGGCGAGCGGATCCCGCTCATCGCCCTCAACCAGCGGCTCGAGGTCTCCGACGCGCTGAAGGGCCAGGAGTTCTATCTGCCCGACCCCCTGCCGGTCCCGGACTGGCAGCAGCCAGGCGGCACGCCGGGGCAATGGATCGAGAACCTGCAGGCCGGCGCCAAGTTTGCGGTGGCCTGGCGGCACAACTTCGGCGAGAAGTCCGACCGTGAGCGGCACCTCACCGCGCCGCCCGTCGCCGCCGACGGCAAGATCTTCGTCATGGACAGCGAGGCCCACGTCTCGGCCTGGGACGCCGCGACCGGCGCCCGGCTCTGGCGGGACGACCTGGCCGTACGCACCCATCGCGACCGCGTCGCCTTCGGCGGCGGCCTCGCCTACGCCGGCGGCAAGCTCTACGTGACCTCCGGCTACCGCTTCGTGGCCGCGGTCGACGCCGCCAGCGGCAAGCTGCTCTGGCGCACCAACGTGGACGCGCCGATCCACGGCGCCCCCACGGTGATGGAAGGCCGGGTCCTCGCCATCAACGTCGACGACGAGCTGCAGGCCTACAATGTCGAGACCGGCGCCCAGGACTGGACCTACCAGGCCCTGACCGAGCCCGCCCGCATCCTCGCCGCCTCCAGCCCCGCGCCGGCGGGCGACACCGCCATCGCCGCCTTCGCCTCCGGCGAGCTGGTCGCGGTCCGCGCCGCCAACGGCGCCGAGGGCTGGACCGCCACCCTCTCGCGCACCAGCCGCACCAACGCCCTGTCCGAGATCCGCGACATCGCCGGCCGCCCGGTGGTGTTCCAGGGGGCGGTGTTCGCCGGCAGCCATTCGGGGGTGTTCGCCGACATCGACCTGCGCACCGGCACCCCGGCGTGGACCTTGCCGGTCACCAGCATCTCCACGCCCTGGCCGGCCGGCGACGTGGTGTTCATCGTCTCGCAGAGCGGCCAGGTGATCTGCGCCGCCCGCGGCACGGGCCAGGTGTTCTGGATCACCGAGCTGAACAAGGGCGTGAAGCGCAAGAAGCGCGCGCTCTATTCCGGTCCGGTGCTGGCCAACGGGCGACTGCTGGTGGTCTCCAGCGGCGGCGTCATGCTGGCGCTGAACCCCAAGACCGGCGTGGTGCAGAGCTCGCTGAAGCTGGGCTCGGGCGCCCTGATCGCGCCGATCGCGATGAACGGGACCCTCTACGTGGTGACCGATGAGGCCGACCTGGTCGCGATCCGCTAGGACGATGCTGGCATGGCCCTCCGCGTCGCCATTGTCGGCCGCCCCAACGTAGGCAAGTCCACCCTCTTCAACCGGCTGGCCGGCCGCGCCCTGGCGATCGTCGACAACCGGCCGGGGGTGACGCGCGACCGCAAGTTCGGCGCGGGACGCCTCGGCGACCTCGACCTGGAGCTTATCGACACCGCCGGCTTCGAGGACGTCGACGACGAGAGCCTGCAGGCGCGCATGCAGGCCCAGACCGAGCAGGCGCTCCAGGACGCCGACATCGCCCTGTTCGTGGTCGACGCGCGCGAGGGGATCACCCCGATCGACCGCATCTTCGCCGACATCCTGCGCCGCCTCGGCAAGCCGCTGGTGCTGGTGGCCAACAAGGCCGAGGGCAGGGCCGGGGAGGTGGGCGCGCTCGACGCTTTCTCCCTGGGCCTGGGCGAGCCGATCCCGCTCTCGGCCGAGCACGGCGAAGGCATGTCGGACCTCTACACCGCGGTGCTGCAGGCCGCTCCGTCGCCGCCGGACGACGAGGAGGCGGCGGTCGATCCGGAGAAGCCGGTGCGTATCGCCATCGTCGGCCGCCCCAACGCTGGCAAGTCCACCCTGGTCAACCGGCTGGTGGGCGAAGAGCGCCTGCTGACCGGGCCCGAGGCCGGCATCACCCGCGACGCCATCCCGGTGGACTGGACCTGGGAGGGCCGGCGGGTGCGGCTGGTCGACACCGCCGGCATGCGGCGCAAGGCCAAGGTGCAGGAGAAGCTGGAGCGGCTGTCGGTGCAGGACGCCCTGCGCTCCATCAACTTCGCCGAGGTGGTGGTGCTGATGATGGACGCCGCCCACGCCTTCGAGATCCAGGACCTGCAGATCGCCGACCTGGTCGAGCGCGAGGGCCGGGCCCTTGTGTTCGTCCTGTCCAAGTGGGACCTGGTCGAGGCGCCGCAGGCGCGGCTGAAGGCGCTGCAGGAACAGGCCGACGCCGCCCTGCCGCAGCTCAAGGGCGCGCCGCTGGTGGCCCTCTCGGCCGAGACCGGCTGGGGGCTGGACCGGCTGATGCCCGCGGTGCTGCGCGCCCACGCCAACTGGTCGGTGAAGGTGAAGACCCGCGACCTCAACGACTGGCTGAAGCTGGCGGTGCAGCGCCATCCGCCGCCGGCGGTGAACGGCAAGCGGATCAATCCCAAGTACATGGCCCAGACCAAGGCGCGGCCGCCCACCTTCGTGCTGTTCGCCTCGCGCGCCGACCACCTGCCGGAAAGCTACCGCCGCTACCTGATCAACAGCCTGCGCACGAGCTTCGACCTGCCCGGCGTGCCGATCCGGGTGACCATCAAGCAGGGCGCCAATCCCTATGCCGAGGAGGGCCGTGGGCGGTCCCGGGCCGCCCAGCGGGGCCGTGCCGGACCCCCCGCGGGACGCCAGCGCCGCTGAGCCGCCGCCGCCGCTTGCGATCTGGCGGCCTCTTCGACAAAGGTGCGCGCGACTGGAGGATCCGCCCATGCCTGCGCCCATCGACGTCTATTTCTGGCCGACGCCCAACGGGGCCAAGATCACCATTGCGATGGAGGAGATGGGCCTCCCCTACAATCTGATCGCGGTGAACATCGGCAAGGGGGACCAGTTCAAGCCCGAGTTCCTGGCGATCAGCCCGAACAACCGCATGCCGGCGATCGTCGACCCCGAGGGGCCGGACGGCGAGGCGATCTCGGTGTTCGAATCCGGCGCGATCCTGCAGTACCTCGGCCGCAAGACCGGCAAGTTCTATCCCAAGGACGAGCGGGCGCGGGTGCAGGTGGACGAGTGGCTGTTCTGGCAGATGGCGGGGCTGGGCCCCATGGCCGGCCAAGCCAACCATTTCCGCACCTATGCGCGCCAGATGATCCCCGACCAGCGCTACGTCGCCTATGGCGCCAACCGCTACGTCAACGAGTACCAGCGGCTGGCGGGCGTGCTCGACAAGCGGCTCGAGGGCCGGGATTTCGTCGCCGGCGACTACTCCATCGCCGACATCGCCGCCTATCCGTGGGTGCGGGGCATGGCTGGCCTCAACCCCGGGATCCACGAGGGCTTTGACCGCCTTTTGGGCTGGGTCGACCGGATCGGCCAGCGGGAGGCGGTGCAGAAGGCCGACCAGGCCGGCCGCGATTTGGTGCACAATGCCGCAGGCGCCGGGCGCGAGGCCGAGCAGGCCCGCAACGTGCTGTTCGGCCAAAGGGCGCGGCGCTGACCCAGGGCCTGGCCGCCGCCCGGCCTCAGGCTGCGGGCGCCGGGTCAGGCTGCCACAGTTCGATCGGATTGCCCTCGGGATCGTGGATGCGGGCGAAGCGGCCGACGCCGGGCGTGTTCCATTCCGGCTTGGTGATCACCGCGATCCCGGCGGCGCCGAGCGTCGCGCAAAGGGCGTCCAGATCGTCCACCCGCAGGTTCAGCATCCACTGACGGTCGGCGGCGAAGTAGTCCGTGTCGGCCGCGAAGGGCGCGAAGACGCTGGTCCCCGCCTGCGTCTCCCAGGCGCCGTAGGGCCCGGCGCCGACGCCGAGATGCTTCGCATACCAGGCGCTCAACGCCTCCGGATCCTTCGCGCGAAAGAAGAACCCTCCGATCCCCGTCACGCCCATCGCCGCCTCCCGCGCCATGCCGCAGCCACAGCAAAATATCAGGCGGCGGCCGCGCTGACACGAGGCGGGTTGGCGCGCCAAGTCGTTTCGCCGCGACCGCCATCATCCGGCTCGACCGACGAGTGCTGGGGCCCCAGCCGCCCCGCGAGGCGAAGGCGGCGTCAAATCTTAGCGGAGCGTTCACCTTCCGGTCAGGAGCTGTTTACAGCGATTAACCGCGAGTGAACTCAGGCCCCAAGAATTGTCATGGCGAATTCTGCCTTAACTATATTTTTATCTGCGAGGACTTTTCCTTAGCCTCCGAAGACCCGCAGACAGAAGCTGCGCAGGGGTCCAACGGGGGTAAGATATGTTGGCATGTATGCAAGCGGATCAGTCTTCGGGACTGCCGCTGCCGGCGCCGGGAGCCTCGGGTGACGAGCTGTTCCGGCTGGGCCTGCTCTACTCCACCGGCCAGGGCGGCGCGCCGCTCGACTACGTCTCGGCGCATATGCTGTTCAACCTCGCCGCCATGCGAGGCTCGATCGAGGCCAAGGTCTACCGCAAGGAGCTGAGCCAGGAGATGGACCAGGCCGAGGTGGCCGAGGCCCAGCGGGCCGCCCGCGAGTGGCTCGCCAGCGCCTAGAGCCTTCCAGGCTCGGACGACATCCGCCTCTGGGCGGACCGGCCCGTGACCCGAGCGGGCGGCGCGCGCCGGGCGCGCCGGATCAGAACACCACGCCGCTCGTGCCGTTCAGCAGGTAGCTGAAGCCGAGCGAGCCGGGCAGCAGGTCGCGGATCTGCCCCATGAAGGTCCCGGCCTCAGACAGGCCCGACCGCGGCACATAGACCACATCGAAGCGGCGCAGCGGCACGAGGTCGGCGTGGCCGGGATCCGAAACGCCGCGCACCAGGTTCACCGTCCGCATCATCGCCTTGCCGTCCGGCCCCCGGCGGATGACGATCACCCGGTCCTGGCGCCCCGAGGTCTTGAAGCCCCCCGCCTCGATGATCGCCTGCAGGGCGTTGATGTCGCCGGGCATGTCGTAGACGCCGGGCTTGTCCACCTCGCCGCCGACGAAGACCTTCAAGGGCGTGGCCGTCTTCACCGCCACATAGACCTCCGGGCGCAGCAGCTGGCCGGCATAGGCCTGGCTCAGCGCCGCCTCCACCTCGTGCGGCGTGTGGTCCGCCACCATCACCCCGTGGATGAGCGGCAGGGTCACGCGGCCGTCCGGCTGCACGATCACCGTCTTGGACAGCTCCGGGGCCGAGGGCACGCTGATGTCGAGCTCGTCGCCGGGATAGACGCGGTAGGGCGCCTCCTCGTCCGTCCAGGCGCTGTAGCCGATGTTGGTGAAATCCGCGGTCGGGCGCACCCGGGTCATCGGCGTGGCGCAGCCGCTGAGCACGAGGACGCCGGTCAGGCCGACGGCGCGGATAGCGGACCAGGACGCCATGAAGGGGGACTCTCGCAAAATGCGGTTGGCCTAAATCTTAAGGAAAATGGGTAACCGTTGGTTAATCGCGCCAGGAGAGCTTGGGCGGGCATGCGAGGTTGCGAAGCGCAATGAACTATTCGGGCGCCTGGACGGCCCAGACGGCGGCCTATGCGCCCGCGGGGGAGTGGGCGGCGCGGCCCCGCTACACCCCGGCGGACTTCGTCACCCTGCTGTGGCGCGAGCGCTACCTCATGGCCGGCGTGTTCCTGGTGCTGTTCCTGCTGGGCCTCGCCGCCGCCTTCACCCTCAAGACCGAATACCCGGCCCACTCCTCGATCCTGGTGAAGCTCGGGCAGGAGTACGTCTACGAGCCCAGCATCGGCGACGCCGGCCGCGGGGCCATCCCCACCACCGACCAGCTGGTGCAGTCGGAAGTGGAGATCCTGTCCAGCGCCGAGCTGCGCCGCCGGGTGATCGTCGGCCTGGGCTACGGCCGCGTCTTCCCCGACCACGCCCGCGTCTTCGCCGAGGCGGGCGCCGTGCGCAAGAAGGCCATGCTGGACCAGGGTGTCGCGGCCATGGGGACGGCGCTGAAGGTGGAGTCCGCCCCCGACAGCACGGTGGTGCGCCTGACCTATTCCGACACCAACCCCGACCGCGCGGCCCTGGTCCTGAACAAGCTGATCGACGAGTACATGGACTACCGCCGGCTGGTGCTGCTGGACGGGTCCGATCCGGCGGTGGACCAGCAGCTGGCGGCGTTCCAGTCGCGGCTGCAGGAGACCGACACCGCCTATCAGTCGTTCCTGGCCTCCAACAACATCGACGACTTCGACGCCGAGAAGGCCTCGCTGAACAGCCTGCAGGCCTCCCTCACCGACGAGAGCTTCCGGGTGCAGGCCCGGCTGCAGGAGATCGACGGCCGGCTCGGCGAGCTGGGCCGCCAGCTCGGCCGCATCAGCCCCGAGATCAGCCTCTACCACGACACCAACCCGGCGGCGGCCGACAAGCTGCTGCAGCTCAGGATCGACCGCCAGGACCTGCTCTCCCGCTACCGGGCCGACGCCCAGCCGGTGCGCGACATCGACCAGCGCATCGCCCAGATGCAGGCGATGCAGGAGCAGGCCCCCGGCGAGGGCGGCTCGCGCCGCATCGGCGTCAACCCGATCTACCAGACCGCCCAGTCCGAACAGGTGTCGCTGAATTCGGAGTCGGCCTCGCTGAAGCAGCGCCAGGCGGCCCTCGCCAGCCAGCTCGGCCAGATCGCCGCGCGCCGGCAGAAGCTCACTGAGCTGGAGCCCCAGTACCTCGGCTATGGCCGCGACCGCGACCTGCTCCAGGCCGAGATCAGGAGCCTGATGCAGAAGAAGCAGGAGAACCAGGCCGCCCAGTCGATCGGCCTCAAGAGCAGCGACAACATCCGCGTGGTCGAGCGGCCGACGCCGCCGCGCGCCGGCAAGAGCCTGAAGAAGCCGGTGGCGGCCCTGGCCCTGATGTTCGCCGCCTTCTCAGCCTTCTGCGCCGGCCTCCTGCGGGTGTTCCTGCGCAAGGGCTTCGCCACCTCGGCTTCGGCCGGGCGGACGCTGGAGCTGCCGGTCCTCGCCGCCGCCGCCCTCAAGCGCGACGTTTAGGTCCTTCGCGGGGTGCGAGTTTGGTTTAGCCTCTGGGGGCCGCGGGCGCTGCGATTCGGACCATGGTGAACTTGACCGCCGAAATGGCGCAACTCTGGGAGTCGCTCGGCGCGCCGAAGCCGGGCCAGGGCCGCGTCGTGCAGTTCGTCGCCGCCACGCGGGGGGAGGGGACCTCCACCATCTCCCGCGAGTTCGCCCGCTTCGCCGCCGGCCGCTGCAAGCGCCCGGTCTGGCTGGTGGACCTCGACCTTCTGGCCAACGGCCAGTACGCCGCCTTGGCGGCCGACACCGCCCGCTTCGGCGAGCTGGGCCCCCCCGCCGCGGCCACGCCTAATGGCCACGTCTTCTTCACCATCCAGCCGCCCGGCCAGGACAGCCGCGGCTGGCAGATCCCCGACGCCCAGTACCTGTGCGGCCACCAGGCCGGATCGACCGGCCTTTGGGTCACCCGCTTCCGCAAGGAGACGCTGAAGCCGGGCCAGCGCCCCGCGCTCGCGGTCGGCGGCGCCTACTGGTCGGGGCTCAGGCGCCATGCGGACATGGTGGTGGTCGACGCCCCCGCCGCCGAGCGGGCCTCCGCCGCCATCGCCATCGCGCCGATGGTCGACTGCACCGTGCTGGTGGTGGCCGCCGAGGGCGACGACACCCGCGGGCCGGCGGCCCTGCGCGACGCCATCGAGCAGGCCGGGGGCCAGTGCGCGGGCCTGGTGTTCAACCGCGCCCGGCTGCAGCCGCCCAAGTTCCTCAAGGCCATCCTGCCGTGACCGCCGCCCTGGCCGCGGCGCCCGTGCGCCCGCGCCGGGCGACCCTGGTCGAGATCGCCGCCTTCGCCATGGCGGTGTTCATCCTTTTGGTGTTCAGCCAGGGCTGGGTGCCGCTGGTGCTGGGCCACAAGGAGGCGCCGCAGACCGCCTTCAGCCGGGCGGTGTTCTTCGCGCCCTACCTCTGCGCCGTGGCCCTCCTGGCGCTGAACCCGGCGGACGGCGCGCGCACCCTCCTGAGGCAGCCGTTCCTGGTCATCCTGGTCTGGATCGCCGGCGCCTCGACCTTCTGGTCGATCGACCCGGGCGAGACCCTGCGGCGGACCCTGGGCCTTCTGTTCACCAGCCTTTGCGGGGTGGTGCTGGCCGCCCGCTTCCGCTGGGCCGCCCTGGCCGAGATCTTCGGCGTCACCTTCCTCATCCTGGCGGTCGGCTCGCTCGTCGCCGCCGTGGCCGCCCCGTCCTTCGGGGTGATGCAGGAGCTGTTCCCGGGGGCGTGGCGGGGCCTCTGGAGCGAGAAGAACTCGCTCGGCAGCAACATGACCATCGGCTTCGTGCTGCTGGCGGGCGCGGCGGTGCTGAACCCGCAGCGGGCCAGGCTCTGGGGTCCGGCGGCGGCCCTTTGCCTGTTCCTGGTGGTGATGTCCGCCTCCAAGACCTCCCTGGTGTCCTGCCTGCTCGGCGGTTGCGGCCTCGTCCTGGTGGCCCTGGTGCGGCGGGGCCCGGCCTGGCGGCTGTTCGCGACCTGGGGCGCGCTCACCGTGGCGGTGATGCTGCTGATGGGCCTCCTCTTCAGCGCCGACGTGTTCCTGGCCCTGCTCGGCAAGGACGCCACCCTGACCGGCCGCACCAAGATCTGGGGGGCCATCCTCACCTTGATCCCGCAGCATCCCTGGCTCGGCTACGGCTACGCCGCGGTGTGGTCCGACGACCGGCCGTGGGCGCCCCTGGCCTGGATCGTCAAGCTGGCCGGCTTCCGCCCCGGCCATGCGCACAACAGCTGGCTGGAGCAGTGGCTCGGCATCGGCCTGATCGGCCTTATCGCCTGGGCCGGCTACTTCCTGCAGACCTCGACCCAGGCGGTGATCGCCCTCTACCGCTCCAAGGGGGCCTACCTCGCCGTGCCGTTCCTGCTGGTCTACACGCTGACCTCGCTCAGCGAGAGCATCGCGGTGGTGTTCAACGACATGCGCTGGACGGTGTTCGTGGCGCTGGCGGCCAAGCTCGCCTATTCCGACCCGCCGCCGCCGCGGCCGCCGATCCGCCGTCAGGCCAGGCGGCGCGCGCCTTCGCCCACTGTCACCAGCTCCGCGCCGCCGGCGATGGCCCGGTCCACGAGGCGGCCCAGCGCCTCCGGCGTGCAGCCGAACGGCGAGGGCGCCTCGCCCACGTCGTGGGTGTAGAGGATCAGCCAGCCGCCCTCGGCCAGGGCCCGCTCCAGCCACAGCGCCGCCGCCGCCTCTCCGCCAGGCCCCTCGATGCCCACCGCCGGCGCCTGGTTGAGGTCTGCGCCCTGCCTCACCAGCCCGTGGTGCAGCGCCCGCAGGATCCCAAAGCGGCCGCCCAGGGCGCGCTTGGCGGCCATGGACACTTCGCCATAGGGATAGGCGAACGCCCGGGGCTCAGGGGCGCCCAGCGCCGCCAGGGCGGCGGCGTTGCGCTGGGCCTCGGCGGTCAGCGCCTCGCCCGTCGCCCGGCCGCAATTGATGTGGGAATGGGTGTGGCAGCCGACTTCGTGGCCCTCGGCGAGGAGCCGGCGCACGGCGGCCGCGTCGGCGTTGCGGCCCATCGGGCCGGTCTCGCCCATCAGCCCGGCGCAGAGGAAGTAGGTCCCCCGCACGCCGCGCGCTTGAAGCACGCGCGCGCCCGCGTCGGCCGCGCTCTCAGGCGCGTCGTCGAAGCTGATCGAGACCAGGGCTCGGGGCGTCGCGCCTTGCGCCGGACGGCGCTCGCCCAGCCGGGCCCAGCGCCGCCGCAGCTTGCCCGCGAGCGAGCGGTCCGCCCCCTCGCCAGCCATCAGGCCGCCTCGGCCCAGATCGCCGCGCGATAGAGCCGCATGCTGAAGGCGCGCAGCCGCATCGGCGCGGCTTCGGCCAGGGCCACGGCCTTGAGCAGCGGCCGCCACAGCCCCCGCAGCGGAACCTGCCGCAACAGCCGCGCCGCGCGATAGGCCGGATAGGTGCGGATCACGTCCGGGTGGGCGTTCAGGATGCGCCCGAAGTTGGCGCCGGACTGCTCGTACTTGCGCGCCAGGCCCTCGGGGGTGTCGAGCCCCAGGTGGGTGGCGGGATTGTCCAGGTGGGCGATGGCGTGGCGGCGCGAGACCCGCACGCCCCATTCCACGTCCTCCCAGCCCCAGCCGGCGAAGCCCTCGTCGAACGGCTCGGCCTCGAACACGTCGCGGCGGATCAGGAGGTTGGAGGTGAAGACGTACTTCTCCGGCTGCAGGGCGCGCAGGGCGGCCGGGGCGCAGTCGGAGCGGGACGCCAGGGCCCGGTGCAGGGCGTGCTCGCGCCGCGGCGGGGCCTGCAGCGTCGAGAAGCCGCCGAAGGCGACGGCCGGGTCCTGCCGCTCGATCAGCTGCAGGTAGCGCCGCAGGAAGTCCGGGGCGTCCGGCAGCATGTCGCTGTCGAGGAACAGCAGGTCCGCCGCCCGCGCGTGCCGGGCGAGCCGGTTGCGGCCCTTGGAGCGGCCCTCGTTGGCCACCAGCCGCACCGAGCGGGCCGGCAGGGGCGAAGCGTTGACAGCCTCGGTCACCGCCTGGGCCAGGGCCTCGTCGCCCGAGCCGTCGTCCAGCAGCACCAGCTCCACGGCGCCGCCCAGGCTCGCCGCTTCGCGGCCCAGCGCCGCCATCAAGGGGCGCGGGTCGTCGTGCAGATATGGGGCAAGCACCGACAGGCGCGGCCGGGCCGGGGCCCAGGCGCGGTTGTCGACGACCCATTCCTGGACCCGGGCGTTCATGCCGGCTGCCCCTGCAACGTGCGCACCAGTCCGGCGCAGCGGGAGCGGACCTCCGCCGCGTCGAGGGCGAACGCCAGGATCGCGTAGCTGACGACGCCTACGCCGGCCTTCAACGCCAGCTCCGCCAGGCCCCCCGGCGAGGGGCACAGCATCACCGCCAGCGCCATGCCGGCCGCAGCTGCGCCGCAGCGCAGGACCGCGTCCCAGGGGAAGGGCAGGGGCATGGCCAGCCGGCCCAGGCCCGCCGAGGCGAAGGCCCCCAGAAGGTAGCTGGCGGCGGTGGCCCACACCGCGCCGTCCAGGCCGTAGCGCGGGATCAGGACCAGGGTCAGAGCGAGGTTCGCCGCCGCTGGGATGGCCATGGCGAGCAGCAGCAGGCCTGTGCGCCTGCCGAGCGTGAAGGCGGTGTGGAAATAGTAGGTGGTGATCCCCGCCATCAGGCCGCTGAAGGCGATCCAGGGCGTCACCCGCGCCGCGCCCGCGCGCAGGTCCTCGCCGACCAGCACGTCCGCCAGCGGCCGCGCCACCAGCGCCAGGCCCACGGCGGCGGGCAGGCAGATCAGCACCATCACCGAGGCCTGTTCGCCCGCGGTCTCGGCCAACGCCTTGGCGCCGCCGCGCTCCAACGCCGCCACGGCGGCCGGCCCGCCCGCGGCGCCCAGCCAGATGAACAGCACGTCCAGCGTCCGGCTGGAGAGGCTGTAGCCCGCGTGATAGGCGCCCACGCTGCCGGGTCCCAGCACCCCGGCCAGGACGAAGCGGTCGGTGGCGGCCAGGGCCAGGGCCAGGATCAGCGACAGCGAGACCGGCAGGCCGTAACGGGCGTAGTCGGCCACGCGCGGCGGCTCGAAGGCCCCCTGCGAGGCCAGCTTCAGCTCCCCGCTCAGCACGAACACCAGGCAAAGCGCCGAGGCGACGCCCGCGCCGATCAGGGGCGCGGCGCCCCCGGCCCCGAGGGCGGCAAGCCCCGCGCCGAACAGGAAGGCGCCGGCGGTCTGGCCGATGTCCAGAAGGGCCGAGCCGCCGACGCGCCCGGCGGCGCGGCGGTGCTCCTGGGCCAGCTTCACCAGGCTGCGCAGCGGCGTCGCCACCAGCCCCGCCGCCACCGCGGCCTTCAGCGGCGCGGCCAGGGGCAGAAGCCAGAGCACGAGGCCGCCGCCGGCCAGCACGACCAGGGCGATCACCCCGAACGCGCGATAGATTGTGGCGAAGTGGCCGCCCAGGTCCCCGGCCGCCTCCTGGCGGGCGTAGAAGCGCGCCATGGCGGCCTCCAGCCAGGTCAGGGCGCCGGTCTGCACCAGG
>FTHL01000068.1_pt1 | contig 42112 bp, 43 predicted proteins | sample 1640951 | NCBI WGS metagenome assembly FTHL01 (sample SAMEA3914788, study PRJEB12502) | metagenome | biome: forest; material: soil | place: Canada | collected 2011-07-03 | depth 0.1 m
ATCCGCATCGACACCTATGTCGGCATGGCCATCTCCAACGCCGTGGCCCTGTTCATCATCGTCACCACCGCCGCCACGCTCAACGCCCACGGGGTCACGGACATCCAGACCTCCTCGCAGGCCGCGGAGGCGCTGCGCCCCGTCGCCGGCCAGTTCGCCTTCTTCGTGTTCGCGCTCGGCATCATCGGCACCGGGCTGCTGGCCCTGCCGGTGCTCGCAGGCTCGGCCGCCTACGCCCTGGGCGAGGTGTTCGGCTGGCACGTCGGGCTGGCCCGCAAGCCGGGGCGGGCCAAGGCCTTCTACGGCGCCATCGCCGTCGCCACCCTGGCCGGGGTGATCCTGAACGTCAGCCCGATCGACCCGATCAAGGCGCTGTTCTGGAGCGCGGTGATCAACGGCGTCGTCGCCGTGCCGGTGATGGCCATGATGATGCACCTGTCGAGCCACAGGCCGGCCATGGGGGACTTCAGGCTGCACGCCGGGCTCAAGACGGTGGGCTGGATCGCGACCGCTGTCATGGCGGCGGCGGCGGTCGGGCTGTTCGCCACCTGGGGCAAGAGCTGAGCCGGGCGTTTGCCGGCGGTCAGCTCCGGCAGGCCGCGACGAGCGCCTCTGTGACCCGGTCCAGATCGGCTTCGGTCATCTGGTTGTAGAGCGGCAGCAGCAGGCTCCGGTCCTGGGCGCGCTCGCTGCGGCCGAGCCGCGTGCAACGGGGACCGGCGCAGTCGCATCGGCCCCGTCCGGGGGCGCACGCCCAGGTTCCCGGCGGATAGGCCGGCTCGCGGTGGGCGCACATGATGCCCCGCCGGCTGGCGACGCCCCGCGCCGCCAGGGCGATCCTCGCGGCGCCCTGGCCGACGCCCTCGGGAAGCGTGACGCAGAAGCTCTGCCAGTTGCTGCGGGCCCACGCCGGCTCCCGCGGCAGCCCGACGTCCGGCGCGGCCGCCCCCAGCCGGCCGGCATAGTCCCGGGCCAGCTCCCGCCGCCGCGCGACCATCTGCGGCAGGCGCGCCAGCTGCACCCGCCCGATCGCCGCCTGCACGTCGGTCATGCGCATGTTGAAGCCCGGCTCCAGATAGCGCTCCTCGACCACGCCGACGTGGCGCCGCGCCGCCGCGTCCAGGTCGGCGCCATGGGTGCGCAGCCGGCGCAGGCGCTTGGCCAGGGCCTCGTCGGCGGTGGTGATCATGCCGCCCTCGCCGGTGGTCAGCAGCTTGCGCGGATGCAACGAGAAGCAGGCGGCCAGGCCGCGCGGCCGGCCGATGCGCCGCCACCGGCCGTCGCTCAGCACCTCGCTCCCGGCGGCGCAGGCCGCGTCCTCGATCAGCGGCAGGCCGTGCGCCTCGGAGATGCGGGCCAGGGCCGTGAGGTCGCACGGCATGCCCATCTGGTGCACCGCCAGGACCGCCCGCGTGCGCGGGCCGATCGCCGCCGCGACGCTGGCGGGATCGATGTTGAAGCCGCCGCTCTCGATGTCGGCGAAGACCGGGAGGGCGCCGGTCCGCCGCACCGCATTGGCCGTGGCGATGAAGGAGTGGCTGACGGTGACCACCTCGTCGCCGGGGCCCAACCCCAGCGCATGAAGGACCAGCTCCAGCGCCGCGGTGGCGTTGCACACCGCCACCGCCTGCGCCGCCCCGACGTGGGCCGCGAACTCGGCCTCGAAGGCGGCGACCTGCGGCCCCTGGGCGAGCCAGCCGGACAGCAGCACCCGCCGCGCCGCCTCGGCCTCCGCCTCGCCGACGTCCGGGCGGGCGAGGGGGATCGGCGGCAGGCTCAACGCGCGCTCATCTGGCGCACCCGCGCCCATTCCTCCGCGGTCACCGGCTGCACTGACAGGCGGGAGTTCTTCACCAGCACCATGTCCTTCAGCACCGGCTCGGCCTTGATCTCGGCGAGGCTCACCGGCCGAGCGAGGGGCTCGACCGCGGCCAGGTCCACGCAGACGAAGGCGCCCTTCTCGTCGGTCGGATCGGGATAGGCTTGCCGGACCACCCGGCTGATCCCCACCACGGCCTTGTCCTCGCCGGAGTGGTAGAACAGCACCGGGTCGCCGCGCTTCATGGCGTTGAGATGCTGCTTGGCCTGGTGGTTGCGCACGCCGGTCCAGGCGTCGGCCCCCGCCTTGGCGTGCTGCTCCCAGGACCAGGTCCCGGGCTCGGACTTCACCAACCAGTGCGCCATCGCGTCCTCCTGATCCACCCGCCCACCGCGCGCCCAGCGGGAACTTAGCCTTAGGCGGCGCCGTTAGGTTGCCAAAATAGGGAGGACCTCATGGGCCGCGGAATTCTGTTGCTGTTGCTGGGCGTGCCCCTGCCGATCGTGATCCTGCTCGCGCTGATCTGGCACTAGGGGAGCCTGCACATGACCGATCTCACCGCCTCTCAGGCCACAGCCCCCGCCGGCGCGGCTTCGGCCGTCTCGTGGGCCGCCATCCTGGCCGGCGCCGTGGTCGCCCTGGCCGTGTCCCTGATCATGGTCACGCTGGGCTCGGGCCTGGGCGCCGCCGCGGTCTCGCCCTGGCCGAACGTCGGGCCGGGCCCGGCGACCTTCACCGTCGTGACCGGCGTCTGGCTGATCATCACCCAGTGGGTCTCCGCCGCGATCGGCGGCTACCTGACCGGGCGGCTGCGCACCCGCTGGGTCAGCCTGCACACCCACGAGGTGTTCTTCCGCGACACTGCGCATGGGCTGCTGGCGTGGTCGGTGGCCACCGCCGTGGTCGCCGCCCTGGCCGCGACGGCCGCCGCCCCCGCCGTGCATTCGGTCGGCGCGGCCCTGGCCGCCGGGGGGACTCCGGACGCCTCGGACGCCGCCCGCCAGGCGGCGGACTCGGCCCGCAAGGCGGCCGTGGGCCTGTCGCTCTTCACCTCGGTCTCGATGCTGGTCGGCGCCTTCATCGCCTGCGTCAGCGCGGCGCTCGGGGGCCAGCTGCGCGACCTGCATCCCTAGGCTGCCCGCGTCACCGCGGCAGACGCGCCCCGCCTGGCGCGTCCATCCACGAACCGTGGAACAGCCAGGGCTGGCTGAACGGCAGGCGCACCGTGGCCAGGGGCTCGGCCTCCAGGTCCATGGCGTCGAGGATGATCAGGTCGGCCCGGTTGTCCGGCCGGGTGATCACCGCCAGCAGGAAGCCTTCGCCCTCCGGCGCGTCCGGCCGCCGCGGGACGAACACCGGCTCCTGGGCGGAGCCCTCGGTCTCGTGTTCCTGGCGTCCGCCGGTGTGGGTGTCGTAGCGGACCAGGCCGGTGCGGGTGGTGGAGAAACCGTAGCGGTAAGGCTGCATGGCGAAGCGCTCGTCGATCTTGGGCATGCCGCCGGCGGCGCCGTTGGTGAGAGGCCGCACCGTCACCTCGTCCGAGGACAGATCGAAGCTGATGCGTGAGAAGGTCCCCGGCCGGAACTCCGCCGGCCGGCCGTGCACCTCCTGGAAGAAGGTGAAGAACTGGCCGCTGTGGGTGGCCCCGTCGACGTGGACCGTGTCCCCCTCGCTGAAGGCGTTCATGAAGTGCGCCACCCCCGCGCCGGGGACGGAGAACCAGCGGATATCCTGCGTGGTTCCGGTCCTGGGCATGATCCCGAACATCGGCTCCAGCGAGGCGTCGAAGGCATAGAAGTCTCCCCCCGCCTTCAGGCGCTCGGGATCCACCGTGTACGGCAGGATGTGGAAGATCAGGTGGTCGCGGGTCACCGCCCAGTCGTGGGTCATGCCGGGGTAGGGAAGGGCGAACTCCTCCTCGCGGATCACCTTGCCGTCCCGGTCGATGACGTGCAGCGACATCTCGCCCTCGAAGCGTTTGTCGGAGAACTGGCCGTAGCTCCACCACTCGCCGGTCACCGGGTCGATCTTCGGATGGGCGCTCATGGTGCGCGAGCGCAGCTCGCCGCCGAAGCGGGCCTTGCCCAGCGTCTCCAGGGTGATCGGATCGAGCTCGTAGGGGATGCTGTCCTCCCTGAGGGCGAACAGGCGGCCGCGGTGAACCCAGGCGGTGGTGTTGCCGGTGTTGTCGCGGTCGGTGCCCGCGGTCGCCGCGTCGTCGGCATAGGGGTTGCGGTAGTGGCCGTAGAGCCGCCGCCGGTTCTTGCGCTCCAGCAGGAACCGCTCGGTCTTCACGTAGCGCTGGATGAAGTCGACGTAGCCGTCCTCGAAATGGAACGCGGCCATCACCCCGTCGCCGTTGTTGAGGTTGTCGTTCTCCAGGGTCGGATAGAGCGTGTCGCCGCCGCAGCGGAAGAAGCTCCCGTTCAGCTCGCGCGGGACCTCGCCCAGCACCTCGCAGTCATAGATCTCCGCTTCGAAGCGATATGGAGACACCGTCGTGTGCAGATAGCTCTGCACCGGCACGAACGGCGCCTGACCGAAGCGGACCACCGGCTTGTTCATAGGGCTTTCCTCCGTTGCTCGCGCATAGCAGGTCCCGCCGCCGGCGCCAGGGCCATGTCGGCCTGCCCAGGGCATGAAATCGACCTGATGCAGGTGGGCAACCGGCCTTGCGGGCGAACCTGCGCAAGGCGCAGGGCTCGCGGCGAGGTCGATCCTGGTCACGAGCGGTCGGGCCCGCGCGCTGGAAGTGCTAGCGTCCATTGATGGCTTCGACGTGCGTGAGCCGGCGCGTGCGGGCGCCGCGGGAGACGGTGTACCGCCTGCTGATCGACCCGGGCGCCGTGTCGGCCTGGATGGTTCCCGACGGCATGACCAGCCACGTGCATGGCTTCGAGCCCTCGGCCGGCGGCGCGTTCCGCGTCTCACTCACCTATCAGGCCCCGACGGCCGTCGGGAAGACCAGCGCCCACACAGACACCTATCACGGCCGCTTCGTCGAGCTCGTTCCGGGCCGCCGCGTCGTCCAGGCGGTGCAGTTCGAGACCGACGCGCCCGACATGCGAGGCTGGATGACGCTCACCATAAGCCTGACCGACAGCGATGGCGGGACCGAGGTGGAGGCTCTGCACGAGGGTCTGCCGCCCGGCGTTCCGCTGGTCGATAACGAGACCGGAACGCGGATGGCTCTCGACAAGCTCGCGGCTCTGGCCGAAGCCTTGGCCGCGACCGAAACGCTCGAGCGAGGAGGCCATCGATGATCCGGAAGGCAAACGCGGTTTGGAAGGGCGGCGGGCGCGACGGCTCGGGCCGGCTGACATCGGGCTCGGGCGTGCTGTCGGACGCCGCCTATGGCTTCAAGACCCGGTTCGAGAACGAGCCGGGGACCAACCCCGAGGAGCTGATCGCGGCGGCGCACGCCGGATGCTTCTCCATGGCCCTGGCGTTCGGCCTGCAGGGCGCCGGCTTCACGCCGGAGGAGATCCGCACCGAGGCCGCGGTGAGCCTGGAGCCGGAAGGTCAGGGGTTCAGGATCACCAGGTCCGCGCTCACCTTGCGCGCCCGCGTCCCGGGCATCGACGAGGCCAAGTTCCAGGAGCTCGCCAAAGGGGCAGAGAAGACCTGCCCGGTGTCCAAGGTGCTGAACGCGGAGATCACCCTGGACGCGGCGCTGGAAGGCTAGCGAGCCATCCCGCGGGTGGGCCGGCTCACATCCGCATCTTCGCCGCCGCCACGGGCGGGCGCAGGTCGATGACCGCCGCCTCGGCGGGCTGGCCCCTGGCGGGAAGCACGATCGAGCGGCGGACCGGCTTGCCGGTCATGAACGGGTGCCAGACCGTGAGCACGGCCGGGCCCGACGGCGCGTCGGCCAGCACCGCGACGCCGCCGGAGGTCTTGGCCGCCCAAGGCGTGTCGACCACGTCGATGAAGGCCATCATCCGGTCGTGGATGTTGCAGCCCAGGCCAACCGTTCCCGCCTTGTCGAACACCACCGATCGGCTCTCGTCCTCGCCATAGAGCTTCAGCTGGAACTTCTTGGCGGCGGAGAACGAGTAGACGTGGTGGCGCACCTTGTCGTTGTTGGGGAACCGCACCTCCGCGCCCACGGGCACGATCAGGACGAAGGGATGGAAGGCGATATCGCGCTGCACCATGCGGTAAGGCCAGGGGAACCGGATCGGCCCGGCCCCGGCTGACGCAGCGCTTTCCAGCGTCACCACGGCGTCCTCGACCGGGGCTCCCTTGGAATCCCTCACCGTCACGGTCAGGTCGGCCGCCAATGCGGGGGACGCCACGACGAGGGTGATCAGGAAACCGAGAAACCAGCGCATGGGCCGACTAGCTCGCGTCGGCGTGAAGCCCGCGTAAACAACTCCAGATCAGCGCGGAAATCATTCCTCAACGCCTGGCGCCCAAGGTCCCTCGATGGGTGGACAATGAACCAGCGTGTGAAGCTTGGCCTGGCGGCGCTGGCCGTCGCGCTCGTGTTCGGGGGACGGAGCGTCCGCGCCGAAGAGATGCGGGAGGGCGGCAAGCTCCTGTTGACGCATGGGGTCAGCAACATCGAGGGCGCCGCCGGCGGCGGCCTTGCGACCTGGGCCGTGATCGCCGGGGACGAGACTCGCGACGGAGTCGGCGGCGAGGCGCACCTGAGCTATGTCGGCTTGCCCGACTACCATCTGACCGACTACGGCGCCGCCATCGGGTTGTACGACCGGCTCGAGCTTTCCTATGCCCGCCAGGCGTTCGGCACCGGCGACACCGGCGCCAAGCTCGGCCTAGGCCAGGGCTTCACCTTTCACCAGGACGTCTACGGGGCCAAGCTCAGGCTGATCGGCGACGCGGTGTATGGCCAGGACACCCTGCTGCCTCAGCTCGCCGTCGGCGTGCAGTACAAGCACAACGACAGGGGGCCGATCGTCGCCGCGGTCGGCGGCAAGGACCACAACGGGACCGACCTTTACGTGGCCGCGACCAAGGTGCTGCTCGACCAGAGCCTGGTGCTGGACGCCACCTTGCGCATCACCAAGGCCAACCAGACCGGCCTTTTGGGCTTCGGCGGCGACCGCAAGAACGCCTATTCGCCGGAATTCGAAGGTTCGATCGGCTATCTGCTGTCGCGCCGCCTGGTGGTGGGAGCCGAGTATCGCAGCAAGCCCGACAACCTCGGCTTCGCTAGGGAAAGGGACTGGTTCGACGTGTTCGGCGCCTACGCCATCAACAAGAGCCTCTCGGTCACAGCCGCCTATGTGGACACCGGCTCCATCGCCACCTTCAGGAACCAGCGCGGCGTCTATCTGTCGCTGCAGGCCGGCTTTTGAGCCGGTCGGAGGACCCCCGCCCCATGATCCGATCCCTGGCCGCGGCTCTCGCCGCCTGCGCCGCCTTCGTCGTCCCCGCCCTTGCCGAACCCTCCCCGGATCATCCGGGGGAGGAGGCGGTGAAGCCCTACGCGATGTCCAACGCCAACGCCGGAGCGCGGCCCATGGCCGACCGCGCGGTCTATGACGCCTTTCACGGCCGCGAAGGGATCCAGCGCGTCGCCGACGGCGTGGTGGACCGGGCGTCAACCGATCCGCGCATCGCCGACATCTTCAAGGCCCATGATCTTGTGCGGCTCAAGCGCGTCCTGGCCGAACAGATCTGCTACCTGTTGGACGGGCCTTGCGACTACTCCGGGCGCGACATGAGCGCCGCCCATGCCGACCTCGGCATCCAGGACAAGGACTTCAACGCCCTCGTCGAGGACCTGCAATGGTCGATGACGAAGGAGCGCGTCCCGTTCCATGCGCAGAACCGTCTCTTGGCTCGGCTCGCGCCCATGCAGCGGTCGGTCGTGCAGCAGCGCTAGCAGGGCCCAACACGCGCGCGCAGGCCATCTTACTTGGAAGCTTTACCGGCAGAGCCAGAAAAAAAAGACTTCATTGGTATTCGTTGAATAATCCGACCCTCGTCCCTATCTGGACGATAAGAAATAAACACTCCTTCCGCTGCCGATCATCGTCCGGCGGGAAAGGGCGCTTCGCCCTCCAGGACCATCAATCTCATGACCAAGATCCTCACCGCCGCCCTGGCGCTGACCCTGCTCGGCGGCTCCGCGGCCGTGGCCACGGCCCAACCAGCCGCTTCGCATGGCCAGTTCTTCCCGCCGAGCGCAGCCCCCTACCATGCCGGCCAATCGCAGGACTCCGCCAGGACGGCCGACCGCGCTCACCCTCGCGCGTGGCGCGCGACCAGCCCGCAGGCGGACGCCGCCAGCCATCACGGGCGCTACCAGATGGCGCAATACGCGCGCCCCCAGGGCTACTCCGCCCGAGGCTGGGAGCGAGGAGCCCGGTTGCCGGCCGCGTATCGCACGCGGTCCTACGTCATCGGCCAGCCGCACATGTACGGCCTGCGACACGTCCGCTACGGCGAGAACTGGGTGCGGGTGAATAATGACGCGCTTCGGATCGGCCGCGACGGCCGGGTCGCCGAAGTCGCGCCGAACCTGTTCTACCAATAGGGCTCCAGCGGACCGGGGCGGACTCGCTTCCGGTCTGCGGACAATATTTGGCAAACCGGCGCCTTGACCTCAGACGGCCACCTTCGCGTCGCCGACATTCAGCAGATCCGTGGCGCGGCCCGTGAGCGTGAGAAGACCGTCTGCGCCAAGGCTGCCCAGGTCTCCGGGCAGAAACCATCCGCCGTTGAAGCCGGCCCGGGACGACGCGGCGTCGCCGAGATAGCCGCGGATCATTCCAGGCGTTCTGATCCGCACCCGCCCCACCGAGCCCGCCGGCAGGACGCGCCCCTCGTCGTCGACGATCGTCACTTCTGCCCACGGATAGGGATAGCCGACCGCGCCCTCCCGCGCCTCCAGATCGGCCGCCATGGCGCCGGCGGTCGGTCCCGCCTCCGGCGATCCATAGGCGCGGTGCAGCCGCGGCGTGAGCCGCCTGCGGACCTCCGCCGACGCGGCAGGCGCCAGGGCGCCGCTGGAACACCAGATCGACAGCCAGGGCATGGGCTCGGCGGCCGAGGCCAGCCGGGGCGGCAGCGCGCGCAGCTGATCGGGGGTGGCGATGAGCAGGTTGGGCTTCACCCGTCGCGGGCGCGCCGGCTCGAGCAGCAGCTGGATGCCCGAGACCCACGCGCCGCCCCACATCCACGCCGCCCAGGGCGCAAAGGCGCCCACCGCGGTGTTCAGTCCCATCAGAGACAGCACCCGCGAGTCCGGGCCGACCTCGATCGCGCTGGCGAAGCTGAACAGCCGGGCGTCGAACTGCTCTCGCGCGTAGGCTATCTTCCTGGCCTCGCCGGCGGCGCCTGCGGATAGCTGAATCGCCACCGGACCGGCCGGCGCGAGCGGGCGCAGCGGCGCCGGCGGCTCGGGGACTGGACTGCGCGACCAGCTCGCATCGACGACCAGGGCGCGGTCGGGCGCCGGACCGGCCTCGGGATCCCAAAGCACAAGGTCGGGCCCCACCAGCTGCAGCACCTCCCGCCGCGATGACAGGCCGACGGAGACGAAGGTCACGCCAAGCTGGGCGAGCGCGGCCGCCGCGACGACGTGCCGGTAGGAGCGGTCGAGGGCGATGGCTGCGACCGAGCCGGGCGCAACCGCGGTCCGCAGCCGCTGGGCGAAGCGTTGCACGTCCGCGTGCAGCGACCGGAAGCTGGTCACCCCGTGCGGGGTGATCACCGCGGGTCGGTTGGGGTGCTGCTTGGCCTGGAAGCGGACGATCTGCTCGAACATTTGGTCAGGCTTCCACCCTCGGGACCGGGGCCGCGACGGCCCTGGCGTCCGGGACCGTTCTCGCGATCGCATCGGCCAGGTCCTCGCGGGGGATCTTGCCCATCGGGTTGCGGGGAATCTCGGGCAGCACCGCGAGCCTGAGCGGGAGCTTGCTGAAACGCGCAGCGAGCCGCCGCCTCAGCTCCTTGCGATCGAACCCTTCGCCGACGGCGACGCCGATCCAGCCCTGCTCGAAGCCCTCGGCGTTGGCGATCTTGCACGCGCCGGCGTCGCGCACGCCTGGGCAGGCCAGCGCGACCTCCTCCAGCGAGGAGAACGCCATCTTGACTCCGCCCCAGTTGAACATCTCGCTGGTCCGGCCGGCGATCGTGAGCAGGCCGTCGGGGTCCAGCCGGCCGATGTCGCCCGGGTGAAACCAACCGTCCCTGAACGAGTCCCGGGACTGCGCCTCGTCGTCCATGTAGCCGCTGGCCATGCCTGGGCCGCGCACCCTGACCTCGCCGAGCTGGCCCGCTGGGACGGGCCGGCCGTCGTCGCCAACGATCTGGACCTGGGAGCCCGGATTCACATACCCGGCAGCCCCTTCAAGTCCTTGCAGACGGTACGCCGGGCCGCTGGCGGTGGAGCCCGCCTCGGTCGAGCCGTAGATGACAGAGAGCTGCGGCGACAGCCGGCGGCGGACCTCGTCCGCCAGGGCCTGGGGAAGCACGCTGCCGCCGGACCAGACGCTCATCCACGGCATCGGCTCGGCGTCGTCGGGAAGCTGGGCCAAGAGCCCCCGCAGGTGGGCCGGAGAGGCGAGCAGCACCGTGGGCTTCAGCCGCCTAGGGACGGCGGGATCCAGCAGAGTCTTGGCGTCGGCGACCGGGGCGCCTCCCCACATCCAGCAGACGAACGCCGCCGCCGACCCTCCGGCGGTGTCGAAGCCCATCATCGACAACAGGCGTGCGCCGGGCCCCAGCCTCAGGTTCATGGCGAGCAACAGCAGCCGCTCGTCGCCGCCCTCGCGCCGGAACAGAATCTTCTTCGGCGTCCCGGTCGTGCCCGACGACACCACGATGCTGGTGAGGTCGTCCGGCGCGGAGGGCCGCAGCGGCGGAACCGGCGCGTCGGGCGACGGCGCCCGCCACCAGCCGCCGTCGACCACCACCGCGTTGGCGGGCAGAGGCGCAGTCTCGGGTTCGCAGAGGACAAGGTCCGGCCGCAATTGCTCGGCCCGCTCGTGCAAGGTCGAGGGCGGGCTGGACGCCATGGTCACGCCCAGCTTGTAGAGCGCGGTGCGGAGCACGAGGTGCTTGTAGAACCGTCCGACGCCGACCAGGGCCACCCCGTCCGGCGCCACGAGATCGCGAAGCTTCAGCGCGAAACGCTCGACGTCCCGATGGAGGGCACGGTAGCTGACCACCCGCCCCGGCAGGATCACGGCCGGCCGCTCCGGGTGGAGCGCGGCCTGGTAACTCACCAACTCCTGAAACATGCGATACTCCGCCTGACGCCCGATTTTGCCGCCTCGGTGGCGACGGCGCGAGTCCCCGGCCGGTGCAGCACTACACCATGCGCTGTTCGGTCGGGGCGTCCGCGATCTCATTGAGACGCTGCGGCGGTGATCTGCGGCCGAAAGCGCGGCGCCTCGACGCCCGCCGACAAGGCGGCGCAGCTCACGGCGCAGGAGCGACCGCCACTCCCCAGGGCTTGGCCCCCGCCGGGATGCGCCGGATCAGGTTCAAGCTGGAGGCGCCGACAACGCTGACGTCGCCTGACGGCCCATTGGCCGTGTAGATTCGCCGGCCGTCCGGACTGAGGGCGACGCCCCAGGGTCGCTGGCCGACCTCGGTGGTCGCCGTCGTCTTCCCCGCGGCCGGGTCAAGCTCGGCCAGCAGGCGGCCCCGCCCGGTGCTGACATAGACCCGCCGCCCGTCCGGCGAGACCACCACCCCCATCGGCCGCGCGTCCTTGCCGGCCACGGCGATGGTCCCTACGACCGCGTGGGTGTGCGCATCGAGAATGGTGACGGCCGCGCCAAGCTCGTCGGTGACATAGGCCCGCGTCCCGTCGGGGGAGAAGGCGATGCTGCGGGGCCGGCCGCCGACGCCCAGGCGCTTGATCACCCGGCGCAGGGCGGCGTCGACCACCACGAGCTGGTTGTCGTCTTCCAGCGTCACATAGAGGAAGCGGCCGTCGGGGCTCAGCGCCACACCTTCGGGCGCTTCGCCGACCGGGATGCTGCCGATGGAGCGGCCGGTCTGGGCGTCCAGAACCAGCACCGCGCCCGCCTCCTCGCTGCCGGCATAGAGGATGCCATCCTTCGACAGGGCGAGCTGCTCTGGATCGACGATGCCGCGGATCACCCTTGTCAGCTTCAGCGAGACCGCGTCCACCACCCCGACGCCGTCGGCGGAACGGTCGGCGGGCGGAAGCTTACGCTCGTCCGCTCCCGGCGGGGCGGCCGGCGAGCCGGTCAGGGCCACGAATACGGTCTTGCCGTCCGCGGCCGCGACCACGCCCCGAGGTCGCTTTCCGAGAGGGATCGACGCCAGTCGCCGGCCGCTCTGGTCCAGCACCGTGAGGTCGCCTGAGCCCTCGTTGGTCACATAGATTCGGTACCCGCCAGGGCGCGGGCCGGCTCCCTGGTGACAGGCGCCAAGGACGAGCACGAACAGGACCGACGCGGCGCGGAGACGAATCACGGCAAGGTGCGGGGACTGAGCGAGGTGTGGCGCGATTTCCGCGAGGGGACGTCCATATCGGCCCAGCCGCCGCGCGGCGCAACCGGCTTCGGACAGAGTATCCTCAGGGCTCCAAGGTGAGCCGCGAGGCGTGAATCCATTTGGCGGCTCGGGCGTTTGGTAGTTCCCAGGCCCAGCTTTGCAGGAGCCCGACGATGGCCTCCAAGACCCAGACCGCGCAGGCCGACGGCGCGCACAGCTTCTACGTCCATGTGTCCGATGGTCCGAGCGGCGGCGGTCACCTCATCCCCGGGGCGGCGGACTCCTGTGAAGCGGCCATGCTCTTCGCGGAGGGCTGGGGCCATGATCCGACCGCCGGGAATGAGCTTCGGGTGCACGTGGTCGACCACGTCACCGGCGAGCGGTGCTGCTACACGATCGACCTCGGATCGGGCGAAGTCGGCCCCTGCTGAGGCGGGCGCGTCCGCCAGCCGGCTAGTCGCCGCCAGCCTGCACGTAATCGCGCCGCGCCTTGTCGAGGGCGACCTGCAGCCGGCGTCGGGCGGCCCGGAATTGGTCCTCGAGCTCACGCTCACGAGTCTGCAGCGCCTTCCGCTCCTGCTCCAGCGCGTCCTGAGCTCGCCGGTGAGCGGCGTCGGCGTCTTCCAGGGCCCGCTCTGCGGCCGCGAGGGCGGAGCGGTCGGGTTTTGGCCGCGCCGGTGCGGGCTTCGAACCACCGGTCGCCTTGGCGGGCTTCATCTTCGCCGGACGCGGCGGGGCGTCAGGGGCCTCGGCATCCCGGCTGAAGCGGGCCTTGGATCCGGCGGCGCGTTTCAGCACCACGCCCGGCTGCTCCATCGCCGCCTTAACGGCGTCCGCATCGTCTGTCGGCGCGGCGAGGCCTTCGCCGAACAGGTTCTGGCGCGTGCCCCACGCTTCCAGCGCCGCCTTCTGAGAGGGCGCGGCGACCACCGAATCGAAAAAGCCCATGTGGGCCTGGAACACCTTCAGCCGGGCCATCGGTCAGTGCGCGGACGAGGCGCCCTCGAGGTAGGCTTCAATCGCGGCCGGGTCAGAGCCGACCCGGGCGATGACGGCGCGCAGCTCCTCATCGCCGATCCCGAAACGTCTGGCCAACAGGCTTAGGGTCTCGGGCCCGCCCGGATCGAGGCCGCCGTCGCTTGGTTCGTCTGGCTTGGTGTCGCCCATCTCCGGCTCCGTTGCCTTCGCCGGGAGAACACGCCAGCGGCCGGAACGTTCGCTAGCGGCCGATCGCCTCGCGCCGGGCGAGGCTTTCGGCCGGCCAAAGCGTCTGCGGATCGTAATAGGTGTCGAACGCCGGGACGTCCTCGGGGAGGCGGACCCACGGCAGCTTGGAGCGGGTGAAGATGTGGGCGTCGGGCGAAACCGCTGCCGGTTCGTCCAGGGCGCCCACGCGTACAAATCGCAGGCCTGGGCGGCGGCCATAGTCGGACCATACCGCGGTCAGGCAGATCGGGCAGCGGTGGATGTCGTGCGGCCGGCCGCTCGACGTGGGAACCGGGATCGGCTCGGGCTGGCCTTGCAGCAGCTCGATCCGGTCGGCCTCGATCAGGCCGTTGAGGACGAAGGCGCTGCCGGTCTGTCGCTGACAGTCCTTGCAGTGGCAACAGTGTACGAACATCGGTTCGCTGGTGAGCCGGTAACGCACCGTCCCGCACGCGCAGCCGCCTTCCAGTCCCATCGCCGCCTCCTAGGCGCTCTGAAACACGCTCTGGAAGAGCACGGCGCCGTCAGTGGAGCCGAGCTCGGGTTCGAACGCCCGGTCAGGGTGGGGCATCATCCCCAGCACATTGCCCCCCTGGCTGATGATGCCGGCGATGTTGCGCATCGAGCCGTTGGGATTCTCGACGTAGCGGAACACCACCTGGCCTTCACCCTCCAGGCGGTCGAGGGCGGCGTCGTCGGCGAAGTAGTTTCCCTCGCCGTTGCCCACCGTCATCCTGACCTCGCGGCGGCCCTGGTAGCCGGCGGTGAAACGGGTCTGGCTGTTGCTGACCTCCAGCGCGACGGGCTTGCAGACGTATTTCAGCGAGACGTTGCGCAGAAGCGCACCCGGAAGCATTCCGGCCTCACACAGGATCTGGAACCCGTTGCAAATGCCGACCACGGCTACGCCGCGCGCGGCCGCGGCCTTCACCTCGGCCATCACCGGGGAATGGGCCGCCATGGCGCCGCAGCGCAGATAATCGCCGTAGGAGAAGCCGCCCGGCAAGACGATCAAGTCCAGACCCTGAGGGAGCTCCGTGTCGGCGTGCCAGATCATCTCCACCGGGGCGCCCGTCGAGCGCTCGATGGCCACCTTGCAGTCGCGATCGCAGTTGGAGCCCGGGAAGACGATGACGCCGGCTTTCACCCCACCTCCACCCGGTAGCTCTCGATCACGGTGTTGGCCAGCAGCTGCTCGGCCATGGCCCTGGCCTTGGCTTCGGCCGTTCCAGCGTCGGCGCCTCTCAGGTCCAGCTCGATGGTCTTGCCGACGCGCACGTCGGCCACATCGCCGAATCCCAGGCTGTGCAGGGCGCCTTCTATGGCCTTGCCCTGCACGTCGAGCACGCCGGGCTTCAGGAACACGTGCACCCTGGCCTTCACGCGACGCCGCCCTCGATGACCCGGGGCATCTCCTTCATGATTCCGAGCCGGCGCGCCACCTCGGTGTAGCTCTCGATCACGTCGCCCATGTCGCGGCGGAAGCGGTCCTTGTCGAGCTTCTCGTTGCTGGACGAATCCCACAGACGGCAGCAGTCCGGGCTGATCTCGTCGGCCAGCAGCACGCGCGAGAAGTCGTTCTCCCAGACGCGCCCATATTCGATCTTGAAGTCCACCAGCGTAATTCCCACCGCGCCGAACATCCCGGTGAGGAAGTCGTTGATCCTCAGCGTCATCGCCAGCATGTCGTCGATTTCCTGGGTCGAGGCCCAGTTGAAAGCGGTGACGTGCTCCTCGGACACCAGCGGGTCCCCGAGCTTGTCGTCCTTGTAATAGAACTCGATGATCGACCGGGGCAGGGGCTGGCCTTCGGGGATGCCGAAACGCTGCGACAGCGAGCCGGCGGCGACGTTGCGGCAAACCACCTCGAGCGGGATGATCTCCACCTCCTTGATCAGCTGCTCGCGCAGGTTCAGGCGCCGGATGAAGTGGTTCTGCACGCCGATCGAGTTCAGCCGCGTCATCACATATTCGGAGATGCGGTTGTTGATGACGCCCTTACCCTCCAGCACGGCCTTCTTCTGGGCGTTGAAAGCGGTGGCGTCGTCCTTGAAATACTGGATCAGGGTCCCGGGCTCAGGACCCTCGTAGAGGATCTTGGCCTTGCCCTCGTAGATCTTCTTGCGGCGGGTGGTCATGGCTTTTGCCTGCCCCGGAGGGGAAAAGGGGCCGTCACTCGAAGCGCCGCCGAACGGGGCGTCCGACTCGGCCTCTCGACATAGATAGGACGTCCGGACCCTAGCGGAATGGCCGCCTCTCCGCAAACGAAGGGCGGAGCGGCAAAGCGTCCGGATATGTTCTGCCCGTGCGGCGTGCGACGCATTGATCGCGCTGGTGGGGCGGGCTATGGACCTTCGCCCCGGGGGAAGAGTTCTAGTCCGTATGACCACCTTCGACGAGCGCGAGCAGGGCTTCGAGGCCAAGTTCGCTCACGACCAGGACACCGAGTTCAGGATCATAGCCCGGCGTAACCGCCTGCTGGGCCTGTGGGCGGCCGAGGTTATGGGACTGCAGAAACAGCATCTGGAAGACTACGCCAGGGCCGTGGTGAAAGCGGACTTCGAGCAGCCGGGCGAAGAGGATGTGCTGCGCAAGGTGTTTGAGGACCTCAAGGGCGCGGGTGTGTCGACGACCGAGGCCGAGGTTCGGCTCAAGATGGCCGAGCTGATGGCGGTCGCCCGTGAGCAGATCAAGATCGGCGACTGAGCGGATTTCGGGTGCGGCGATTGCTCCCGGACAAGCCAGTTGACGCCCGCCCCCCGCAGGTCAAGCTCGGTGCGTCGCACAGACTGAGTCTGCCGTGAGCCATTCGACCGAACGCAAACTCCTGGTCCCGCCGAAAATCCGTCGCGCTCGCGAGGATGACGCGCTGGACGTCGTGTTCTGGTTCACCGATCGGCAGGCGGCGATGCGTTGGGGCGGGGTGCAGGTGCCCGATCCGCTGCTCTCGCAATGGCTCGCTGCGCAGTTCCTGACGCCGATCCCCGAGCATTACGCCATGATCGACGACGACGACCGGCCGATCGGCTTGTTCGGCCTGCGCTTTCACGAGCGCGACCGGCGCGCCCACCTGATCCGCGTGGCCATTTCGCCGGTGCGCCGGGGAGAAGGGCTTTCAGCCCAGCTTCTGCGCGGCGCCGCGACCTTGGCCCGCGAGCGGCGCGCGCAGCGGCTCACGCTGAACGTCTACGCGTCCAACGCCGACGCCCGCGCCGCCTATGAGCGCGCCGGCTTCTTTCCCTTCGAGTTCGCCAAGGCTCGCGAGGACGCGTCCGGCATGATGGTGCGGATGCTCAAGCCGCTTTAGCGGTCTATTCGGCGGCCTTGGTCGACGCGACGGGGGCCGACTTGCCGAACACGCGCTCGAACACCGTATCGACGTGCTTGAAGTGGTAGGCGTCGTCGAACAGCTCTTCCAGCTCCGCGCGCGAAAGGCTGGGCCCCACTTCCGGGTCGGCCTGCAGCAGGTCGATGAACCTGCCTGCGCCGCGCCAGACCTGCATAGCGTTGCGCTGGACCGCCGCATAAGCGTCCTCGCGCGAGACCCCCTTCTGGGTCAGGGCGAGCAGCACGCGCTGCGAATGCACCAGTCCGCCCAGGCGATCGAGGTTGGCGCGCATGTTCTCCGGATAGACCACGAGCCGACGCACCACACCGGCAAGCCGGCGAAGGGCGAAGTCCAAGTGCACGGTCGCGTCCGGCGCGATGCCGCGCTCCACCGACGAGTGGCTGATGTCGCGCTCGTGCCAGAGCACCACGTCCTCCAGCGCCGGGACCACGGCGGAGCGGACCAGCCGCGCCAGGCCCGTGAGGTTCTCGGTCAGGATCGGGTTGCGCTTGTGCGGCATGGCCGAGGACCCCTTCTGACCGGGATCGAACGGCTCCTCTGCTTCCAGCACCTCAGTCCGCTGCAGGTGGCGGATCTCGGTGGCGAGGCGTTCGACAGAGGCCGCGACGACGGCCAGGGCCGAGAAATAGGCCGCGTGCCGGTCGCGCGGGATCACCTGGGTCGAGACCGCCTCGACATTCAGGCCGAGCTTCGACGCCACATGCGCCTCGACCCGCGGATCGACGTTGGCGTAGGTGCCGACCGCCCCGGAGATGGCGCACACGGCAATCTCTTCCCGGGCCCGGACCAGCCGCTCACGGCCGCGGACGAACTCCGCGTAATGGCCGGCCAGCTTCAGGCCGAAGGTGGTCGGCTCGGCGTGAATGCCGTGGCTGCGGCCGACGGTGGGGGTCAGCTTGTGCTCGAAAGCGCGCGCCTTCAGCGCCTCCAGGACCAGGTCCACGTCCTCGATCAGCAGGTCCGCGGCTCGGGAGAGCTGCACGGCGAGGCAGGTGTCGAGCACGTCCGAGGAGGTCATGCCCTGGTGCAGGAAGCGCGCCTCCGGGCCGACGATCTCGGCGACGTGGGTCAGGAAGGCGATGACGTCGTGCTTGGTGGTGCGTTCGATCTCGTCGATCCGGTCGGGATTGAAGACGGCGTTGCGGCCCTTCTCCCAGATCGTCTGCGCCGCCAGCCTGGGGATGACGCCGAGCTCGGCCATGGCGTCCGCGGCATGGGCCTCGATCTCGAACCAGATGCGGTAGCGCGTCTGCGCCGACCAGATGTCGGCCGCCTCGGGCCTCGCATACCGGGGGATCATGTGCGGTGAATGGGGAGGGGGCGGGCGCCTGTCAAGGCGCGCGGCTCAGGCCCCCTCGCTGTAGATGGCGTTGGAGAGGATCCAGCGGATCGAGTCCGCGCGGGCCTGGGGGAAGGGCTCGTCCGGCACCGCGTCCGCCATCGCCTTGTTCCTGGCCTCGATCACCTCGCGAAATTCCGGATGGCTGAAGATGAAGAGCTGGTTTTCCCTGATCCCGCGCAGCACGTGGCGGCCGGCCTCGACCTCGCTCATGGCGTTAAGCATCATCGGATGGGGCGGCGCGTCCTTGGCGATTTCGGGCATTTTGTAGCCGGTGTTGGCGAGGTGGGCGGGGCGCATCTGAGCCGCCTCGCCGAGATTGGATTTCACCGGCCCCGGCGAATAGACCGACACGCCGATGTTGCGGCCGATCATGTCGGTGCGCAGGGCCTCGGAGAGCCCGACCACGGCGAACTTGGAGGTGGCGTAGATTCCCACCGAGCCCAGCGCCGCCACCCCGCCCATGGAGGAGACGTTGACGATGTGGCCCTCCAGCCCCGAGGCCAGCATGCGCGGCAGGAAGGTCATGATCCCGTTGATCACCCCGCCGACGTTGACGCCCATCACCCAGTCCCAGTCCTCATAGGTAGCGTGCTCGATCAGGCCCCCGACGCCGACGCCGGCGTTGTTCACCAGCACCTGCACCGGCCCGAGCGCCCGCTCGGCCGCGTCGGCGGCGCGCACGAAGCCTTCGCGGTCGGTGACGTCGAGCTTGACCGGATGCACGGTCCGGCCGCCGAGCAGCGCCATAGCCTGGTCGAGGTGGTCCTTCCGCCTGTAGGTGAAGGCGACTTTCATCCCTTCCTCGGCCAGCGCCTGCACGATGCCGAGGCCGATGCCGCTGGAGCCGCCGGTGACGAAGGCGGCCTTACCCGCCAGATCGCGCATCTCAGACCTCGGCCCTGGGCAGCGAGCGGCCGCGGATCAGGTCCGCGCCCTTCTCCGCCACCATGATGGTCGGGGCGTTGGTGTTGCCGCCCGGGACGTCGGGCATAACCGAGGCGTCGATCACCCTCAGACCCTCAACGCCACGCACCCTGAGCTGGTCGTCCAGGACCGCCATGGGATCGCTGTCCACGCCCATCTTGCACGTGCCGACGGGATGTAGCGTGATCGCCCCCGTGCGCCGGACGAATGCGGCGAGGTCCTCGTCCGACTGCACGTCGTCGCCCGGCGAGATCTCCTCGCCGATCAGCTGGCTCAGCGGCGGCGAGTGGTAGATCTTTCGCACCGCCCGGATGCCCCGCACCATGCGGTCCACGTCGGACTTCTCCTTGAACAGGTTGATCAGGATCTTTGGCGGGTCGTGCGCGTCTGCCGACTTCAGGGTGATCTCGCCGCGGCTGTCCTGCTTCACCATGGAGAGGCCCACCCCGACCATGAACGTCGGCTTGCTGATCCCAGGGTAGTAGATGTCGCGGCCTGTCACGCCCGCGGCCATGCAGGTGAGCTGCATGTCGGGCCGGTCGGCATCGGGCGTGGTGCGGATGAAGACGTTGCCCGCCGCGCCGTTGGTGGCGAAGGTCCCCTTGCCGAGGAAGAACCATTTCAGCACCGACGCCACCGCCCGATCGAAGCGGAGCTCGCTCCTGATCATTCCGGGCCTGGCCTTCCAGCCCACGAACAGGAAGGGGTGCTCGACCATGTTGCGGCCGACGCCGGGCAAATCTGAGACCACCTCGATGCCGTGCTCGCGCAGGTGATCGGCCGGTCCAATCCCCGACAGCATCAGGATCTGCGGCGAGGAGATGGTCCCCCCCGAGAGGATCACCTCGCGCCGCGCGCGAACGGTCTTGAGCTCGCCGCCCTGCTCGAACTCCACGCCGGTTGCGCGCTTGCCTTCGAACAGGACACGGGTGGTCAGGGCGTTGGACTCGACGGCCAGGTTTGGCCGCTTGAGGGCCGGCTCCAGGAACACCCTGGAGGTCGCTGCGCGCCGGCCCGAGCGGGTGACAGTGACCTCGCAGCGCTGCGCGCCCTCCGTGTCGTCGCCGTGATAGTCCTCGGTCGAGGGATAGCCGGCGGCGATGGTGGCCGCCTTCAGCTCGTCGAACATCTGGTTGGAGTCGGGGATCCGGACCTCCAGCTCGCCGGAGCCGCCGTGGTACTTGCCTTCGCCGAGCCAGTGCCGCTCGGAGCGCTTGAAGTAGGGCAGCACGTCCGCATAGCCCCAGCCTCTGAGCCCCTTCTGGGCCCAGTCGTCGTAATCGAGCCGGTGGCCTCGGGCATAGACCATGCCGTTGATGGCCGAGGAGCCGCCGATCACCTTGCCGCGGGGCACGTCGATGCGCCGGTTCTCGGCATAGGGCTCGGGCTCGGACACGAAGTTCCAGTTCAGCCGTGGCAGCCGGTCATACTTGGTGAAGGCCATCGGCATGTCCTTCCACAGGCCCGTCGCCTTGCCGCCCGCCTCCAGCAGCAGCACCGAGACGTCGCGGTCCTGGGTCAGCCGGTTGGCCAGCACGCAGCCCGCGGAGCCTGCGCCGACGATCACATAGTCAAAGGTTCGCGCAGCCTGGCCGGCCATGCTCATGCCCCCTTCACGCCAATGCCGCGCCCGAACCGCACCAGGCGCGGAACGTCACATCTCGAACTGGACTTCGTCGACCTGGATGATGGGCATCTGCTTCGTGAACAGCGGCACCTCGTCGATCAGCTCCTGGGTGCGCGTCTCCATCGCCTTCAGATAGGCGTCCCAGTCCGCGATCCAGATGGAAATGGTGGCGACATAGGTGGGCGGCGGATTTCCCGGCTCGGGGATGCCTTTTCTGACCTCGATCTTATGCAGGGCCGGGCCCAGGATGTCCTTGATCAGGGGGGCGTGGCGTCGCTTGTAGAAGTCGTGGTCGAAGCCCTCGTTGTCCTTGGCCGGATAGAGCACGGTGATGCACTTCATGGGACGCCTCCTCGGTTCTTGATCAACGCGTTAAGGCGTCGGCTTGACGGGGTCAATCGACCGGAGCGGCGCCCAGTCCGTCCGGCTCGAACAGGACCGAACCGATACGGTCGTCCGCGGCCCGGACCCGCCGTTGAACCTCGGCCATCGCCGCCTCTACGTCACGACGGGTCATCCCCTCGGGAAAGCGCCAGGCGACCGAAACCAGGATGGCGTGCGGCCCGAGGTGCAAGGTGCGCATGCGCACCAGACTGCCGAGTTCGCCGCAACTGGCGAGCGTCGCCTCGACCCCCGCCACGATGGGCTCGGCCGCCGCTTCGCCGGCGATCAGGCTGCGCGTCTCGTTGCCGAGGAACAGCGCCACCGTGACCAGGAGCAGACCGATGCCGACCGAGGCCGCTCCGTCCGCCCAGGCCTGGTGCAGATAGGCCGAGGCGCACACGCCCACGGCGGCGATGGCCAGACCCCCGAGAGCGGCGCCGTCCTCGAGCAGGGTGGCGAAGACGTTGGGGTCCTTGCTGATCTGCAGGAAGCGCCAGAGCCGGATGCGGCGCCCTCGCACGACATCGCGGAACTCGCGGTAGGCGGTGCGGAACGACAGAGCCTCGCAGACCGCCGAGGCGGCGATCACCGCCAACAGCACGCCGGGGTGCTCCAGCCGGTTGGGGTGCAACAGCTTCTCGGCGCCCTCCCAGATCGCCGCCGCTCCGCCGGCCAGGAAGATCATCAGGGCCACGATGAACGACCAGAAATATGTCTCCATGCCGTGCCCGAACGGGTGGGCGGAATCGGCGGGGCGGGCCGCCCTGGCCTGGCCCACAAGCAGGAGCGCCTGGTCGGCGGTGTCGACCACCGAGTGGATTCCTTCGGTCAGGATGGCGGTGGAGCCGGTGAAGGCGAAGGCGGCGAATTTCACCAGGGCGATGGACAGGTTGCCGGCCAGAGCCACCAGCACCACGCGCCGGGATCCGGCGTCGACGGTGGCGGGGCGGGAGGTGCTCGGGGCTGTCATTTTAGGCCTGGGCGCGGAACGGGCGGAGGCTTTCGACCTTTCCTGAGCACGCGCTGCGCCATAAGGGCAAGTCGCGAAGGAGACCCCATGCTGGAGATCGTCGTCGGCACCAAGAAGTGGTCAACCTGGTCGCTCAGGGCCTGGCTGGCGCTCAAGCACACGGGCGCGGAGTTCACCGAGACCCTGATCCCGCTGCGGGAGATCGGGACCTCGGAGGCGGCGATCGCGGCCCACTCTCCGTCAGGCATGGTTCCGGTGCTGAAGGACGGCGATCTGGCGGTCTGGGACTCCCTGGCGATCTGCGAATACCTGAACGAGCGCTTCCCCGAGGCCGGGCTTTGGCCGCAAGACGTCACCCGGCGCGCCCTCGGCCGAGCCGCCGCAGCGGAAATGCACTCCGGGTTCGCGTCCTTGCGCGGCGAATGTCCGATGGACCTTGCGCTGCGCGTCAATGCTGACCTGACCGAGGCGACGGCCAAGGACATCCGCCGCATCGTCGCGCTTTGGTCGGACCTGCGGGGGCGGCACGGGGCCGAAGGGCCCTTCCTGTTGGGGCCGTGGTCGATTGCGGACGCCTTCTTCACGCCCGTCGCCACACGCTTCCGCAGCTATGGCGTCCGTCTGTCCGATTATGGCGACATGGGGGCGGCCGGCTCCTACAACGAAGCGTTGCTCGAAGCGCCGGAATTCAGGGCGTGGGAGGAGGCCGCCTTGGCGGACTAGGGTCCAGTGCGCCGCGGGGCGTCCCGATGCGGCTGTGCAGACCTGGATCCGACCGTCCGACAAGCAAACCTCTTTCGCGGCGATTATTGCAGGCTTGAAACAGACGTTGCCTAATTAGATAACTCTGTTATCCATCCCTTTGGCGCGCAGCCACCACTGCATGGCCCGGTTCATCGCCGATGCCGCCGCCTTGGGGGGAGACGAATGGTGTCGCCGGCGAGCGAACAGCCGTGCGCGTCCGACGTCTGGGCGCGTCGCCTGCGGGCTGCGGGCGAATTCTCGTGCGCCAAGGGCTGGGGACCCGGACAGGCGCTCGAAGGATTCTGGCGGGACGTGTTCAGCTCGTTGCGGCCGGGCTCGCGTATCCTGGAGATCGGTTGCGGCTCGGGGGACGTCTCCATCTGGGCGGCCGAGGCGGGACGCAGCCTGAGGATCGTGGCCAGCGATCGGGTGGCCTTGGTCGGGCGCCTTCCCCATCATCCCGCGGTCGAATTCCTGGGCGACGCTCCGGCGGAGGCGCTGCCTGTGGAGAGCGCCAGCTTCGACGCCGTGATCTCCAACTTCGGCATCGAATATGCGGATCATGCCAAGGCCGCGGCCGAGCTGGCGCGGGTGCTGAAGCCGGCCGGCGGCGGCATGCTCGTGCTGCACAGCGCCGACAGCACCGTCACCGCCATGAGCCGGGCGGCGCTCGGGACCCACCAGCGCCTGATCGCCGCGGATGTGCCCGATCGGGTGCGCAGCGCCGCGGCGCTGCGACCAGACCACCTGTCGCGACGCAAGCTGCTGAAGGATGTCTTGCGGCGCGAGCCTGAGATCCCCCCGCCGGCGCTCAGCTATTCCGGCGTCGAATATTTCGAGATCGCAAGGCGCCTGCTGAAGGGCGACCCGGCAGCGCGCCGGGACCTCGAGACCCTCGATGAAGCGGTGACCATGCGTCAGCAGATATCGCGGGAGCAGTCGCGCGTGGCGCTGGACCGGACGGCGCTGGGGGCTCTGCAGCGGCTGTTCCAGGCCAACGGCCTGGTGCTCGAAGTCTCGGAGCTGACCTACACCTATCCGTCTGGGCTCACCGACAAGGTCGGCTGGATCGGGCTCGTGAGCAAGACCGTCGTCAGCTAGGCCTTGGCCGATTTTGCGGGCGCCGCGACCAGCGACAGGAACGCTTTGCGGGCTGCGGCGCGGTCTGCCTTCAGCCGCGCCTCCAGGGCCGAGAAGCTGCGGGTTCCGCCAGCCTTCGCCAGGGTGCGCCGGAACGCCGGCGGCTCGGCGGACGGATCGGCGTTGTCGGGCAAGGCCGCCTTGAGCAATTGCGATAGGTTCTGCTGCAGCGTCCAGGCCCTCTCCAGGGCGGTTACCTGGGCCGCGGGCGCGAGTCCGGCCTCGCACAGCCGGCGCAGCGCCGTGGCGGTATGCGGCTCCAAACGTCCGCCCGAAGCTGCGTGGATCAGCTGCAGGTGCTGGGCGGCGAACTCCACATCCACCAGACCCCCCGGCGACAGCTTGAGGTCCCAGAAGCCCGAAGGCGGCCGTTCGCGCTCCATCAGGTCCCGCATGTCCAGCACGTCCCTCGCGGTCTTGGCCGGATCGCGCGGCCGGCGCAGGGCGGCCTCGACGGCGGCCGCGGCCACGGCGGCGAACTCGGGGGAGCTGGCCCAGGCCACCCGCGCCCGGGTCAGGGCCAGCAGCTCCCAGGTCTCCGCGGGGCCTTCGTAATAGGCCTCGAAGGCGCGCAGGCTCACCGCCACCGGGCCGGACGTGCCGGACGGGCGGAGCTGCAGGTCCACCTCATAGAGCCCGCCCTCCGCGGTGGGCGCGGAGAGGGCCGCCACCAGCCGCTGGGTGAATCGGCCGTAGAAGGTCTCCGCCGCCCAGCCCTTGCCGGCCGAGGCCGCAGCCGCCCCGTCGGGCCGGTACAGCGTCATCAGGTCGAGGTCGGAACGGGCCGTCATCTCCCGCGAGCCGCATTTTCCAAGCGCGATCACCGCGACCTCGCCAGGGAAGGTCCCGCCGATCCGCGCCACCTCCCTCAGCGCCGCGGGGGCGAGGCCCCTGACGCAAGCGTCGGCGAGATCTGCAAAGGCGCGGCCGGCGTCCTCGGCCGTGGCGGCGCCCGAGATCACCTGAACCCCAACGCGGAAGCTCTGCTCACGATAACCGCGCCGCGCCGCGTCCATGGCCGCCTCGAAATCCTCCGCCGCCTCGATGGCCGCGCTGACCGTGGCGACGTCGGCCTCCGACAGGGGCGAGAAGAACGCCGGGTCGAACAGGGCCTCGAGGGCCGCCGGGGACCGCGCCAGGGTCCGTGCGAGCACGGGCGCGAAGGCCAGAACGCGGACGATCAGGCCGAGCAGGGCGGGCTGGGCGAGCAGCAGCGACTGCACCTGCACGCCGCCGCTCAGGGCCCCGAAGAAGTCCACGAAGCGGTTGAACGCTGAGTCGGGCGCGCCCGACTCAGCGGCCGCCTCCAAGAGGCGCGGCGCCAGCCGGGTGAACAGCTCCCGGCCCCGCGGGGTGCGCGTGGCGTTGATGCGGCCGTGATGCCAGGCGCGGATCGTGGCCGAGACCTGCTCGGGGTGCGAGAATCCCATGCGGGCCAGAGTCGACAGGGTTTCCGGATCGTCCTCCACGCCGGTGAACACGAGGCTGCCGAAGCGGGAGGCGAGGGGCTCTTCGCCGGCGAACAGCTCGCCGTAGCGCCGGTTCACCGTCCGCAGGACGCGGCCGACGGCGGTGTCGAAAGCCTTCAGTCCGCCAAAGCCCGAAAGCGCGGCGATGCGGCGGCGCTCGGGATCGGCTTCCGGCAGCTGATGGGTCTGCTCGTCATGGATCATCTGCAGCCGGTGCTCCCAGCCGCGCAGGCGCCGGTAGGCCTCGGCCAGCTCCTCGGCCGCCTTGGCGCCGACGTGGCCGGCGTCCGCCAGGGCGGCCAGGGCCTCCAGCGTCCGCGGCGATCTCAGCTCGGGCTGGCGGCCGCCCAGGATGAGCTGCTGTGTCTGCACGAAGAACTCGATCTCGCGGATGCCTCCCGCGCCGAGCTTGAGGTTGTGGCCTGGCGCGGTCAGTCGCTGGTCGGTCTTGTGCACGTGGATCTGGCGCTTGATGGAGTGGACGTCTGCGATCGCGCCGAAGTCGAGGCTTCGGCGCCAGACGAAAGGATTCAGCTCCTGCAGGAAAGCCTGAGCGCGCGGCAGGTCTCCGGCGCAGGGCCGGGCCTTGATGTAGGCGGCCCGCTCCCAGTTCTGGCCCACGGTCTCGTAGTAGTCGAGCGCCGCCTCGACCGGCACGGCGGCGGGCGTGGTGGCGGGATCGGGCCGCAGCCGGAGGTCGACGCGGAAGACATAGCCCAGCTCGGTCCGTTCCTGGAGGAGGCGGGCGAACGCCTGGGTCAGCTGGGCGGCGAAGGTCTCTGGCTCCACGCCGGGGGCCAGCGGCAGAAGCGACGGCTCATAGAAGACCGAGACATCGATGTCGCTGGAGTAGTTGAGCTCGAAGGCTCCTTGCTTGCCCATGGCGATGACGAAGAGGCCGGGCAGGGCCGCCAAGTCCGGGCCGGCGAGCTTGCCGCGCTGGGCCGCCTCGGCCACTGCCAGGGAGAGGGCTCTGTTCACCGCGGCGTCGGCGAAGCGGCTCAGGGCTCCGGTGACCTGGTCGAGGTTCCAGACCCCGCCCAGGTCGGCGAGGGCGGTGAGCAGGTGCACGTCGCCTTTCAGTCGCCGCAGGGTCGGGGCGTCGGCGGTCTCCGCGGCCGTCAGCAAGCTCTCGAGGCGCGCTTGCGCCGGGGTTTGCAGGATCAGCCGCAGGCGTTCGGGCGCGTGTCGCGCAAGGCCGGCGAGGTAGGGGGACGCGCCGAATACCGGCTCCAGCGCCGGCCAGGCGGTGTCGAGCGTCGGCGCCCATCCTTCCGAGGCCGCCCCGCGCTGCAGGATCTCGCGGGCGCGCGCGGCCGCCTTGGCGTCGAGGACGGGTCCGCAGGGTTGCAGGCGGGCGGCGAGGGGCGGGGCGGCCATGGACGCTATGTGGCGCCAAGCCGGGTCGCGCTCCAGCGCGCCTGGGCCTTCAGGCTGGACGCGGCAGTACCAGGGCGACCCTCAGGCCGGGGCCCATGCCGCCGCCGGCGCCGGGCCCCTCGTCGATCTCGAGGCGTCCCTTGTGCGCCTCGGCGACGGCCGCCACAAGCGAGAGCCCCAGACCCGCGCCGGGCTGGGTGCGACTGTTCTCCAGCCGCACGAACCGCTGGACGATGCGGGCGCGGTCGGCCTCGGCCACGCCCGGCCCGGTATCGGTGACCGAGAACTCGATCTCGCCGGAAGACCGGCGGCGCGCGCGCAGCGCCACCGCCCCGCCGGCCGGGGTATATTTGACTGCGTTGTCCAAGAGGTTGGCCAGGGCCTGGGCGATGAACTCGCGGTTGCCGCGGGCCGCCAGCTGCGGGGTAAGCTCGGCTGTGAAGTCCAGGCCCTTCTCCTCGCAGAGCGGCTCGTAAAGCTCCGCCACGCCCGCGGCGAGCTCGCCGGCCTCGAAGCTGGTCGGATCCGGCGCCTGGCCGGCCGCCTGCAGGCGCGCGATCGCCAACACGGCGCTGAACGTCCGCAGCACGCCGTCCGCGTCCTCGAGCGCCTGCGCGAGGGCGGCGGTGGGATCGCCCTTGCCTGCCTCGACGTCGATCAGCGCCACTTCAAGCCGCGCGCGCAGTCGCGTCAGCGGCGAGCGCAGGTCGTGAGCGATGGCGTCCCCGGCGTGGCGGATGCCGGCCATCGAGCGCTCAAGCCGGTCCAGCATGTCGTTGAGCCCGGCGGCGAGCTCATCGAATTCGTCGCCAGCTCCGCGCACCCGGGCGCGGACCCGCAGGTTTCCACTCTGCACGGCGACCACCACGGCGTTCAGCCCGGCCATCGCCCGGTTGACGTTCCGGCTTACCACCAGCCCGCCGAGCAGGCCGAGCAGCAGCATGAGGGCCCCCGCGCCCCATAGGGCGCGCACGATCTTGACCACGAAAGATTCGGCTTGGCCGATGTCGGCGCCCACGAAAAGCCGCTCGCCGGTGGGCAGGCGCACCTGTTCGCCGCGGGCCGGCTGGCGCACCTCCGCTCCGGAGGGGTCGGTCTCGGTGACCCGGAACTGGGTCCAGGCGGTGTCCTGGTTGCTGTTGATCGGCGAGACCGCGACCGACCCGGTGACCCGCTGCCCCTTCGAATCCATGAGCAGGTAGAGGAATGGCCGGCTGTCGGCCATACGTTCGATCAGGGCCTGGTTCAGCGCATTGGTTCCGCCCTGGCTGTAGACGGTCTCAAGCGACCTCATCTCCGCGCTGATCTGCGCGTCGGCGCGCCGCGTCACCTCGCCGGCGGTCACCGCGTAGATGTAGAAAAGAAAGGCGGCCGCGGCCAAGGCGAACACGGCCAGGAACATCAGGGTCAGCCGGAACGGGGTGGTCCGGAAGAGCGAGGGAAGCCTCATGCAGGCGATCTAGGGGGCCGGGCCCCCATCAGGCCTCCAACCGGTAGCCCGCTCCGCGCACGGTCTGCAGCATCGGCCGCTCGAAGCCCTTGTCGATCTTGGAGCGAAGCCGGGAGATGTGCACGTCGATGACGTTGGTCTGCGGATCGAAGTGGTACTCCCAGACCTTCTCCAAGAGCATGGTGCGGGTCACCGACTGGCCGGCGTGGCGCATCATGAACTCCAGGAGCTGGAATTCGCGCGGCTGCAGGTCGATCTCCTTGCCCTGGCGGCGAACGGTGCGGTGGATAAGGTCCATCTCCAGCTCCCCGACCTTGAGCACGGTCTGCACTGAGCCGGTCTCGTGGCGGCGCGCCAGGGCCTCGACACGGGCCATGAGCTCGGCGAGGGCGTAGGGCTTTACCAGGTAGTCGTCGCCGCCAGCCTTGAGCCCCGCCACGCGGTCGTCGATCTCGCCGAGCGCGCTGAGGAACAGCACCGGCGTGCGATCGCCCTCGCGGCGCAGGGCCTCGACCATGGCGATGCCGTCCATGCGGGGCATCATCCGGTCGACCACCATCACGTCGAAGCTGTCCTGGCGGGCCATCTCCAGCCCCTGGGCCCCGTCGGGCGCGTGCAGGCTTTCGTGGCCGCCTTCGGAAAGCCCGCGCGCCATGGCTTCGGCGGCCGGCTGGTCGTCCTCGACAATGAGTATGCGCACGCGTCTCCCCCTCCGCGCGCCTCGCGGCAGCCGGCCCCCGGGCGCGCGGGCGCCCGGGGGAAACAGGCCGCTACGGCGCGATCTTCAACGCCAGGAACAGATTGCGCCCGGCGCGGTGGATTTGCAGCAGCACATTGGCGTGGCCGGCGCGCTTGGCCGCGTCGACCGCCGCCGGCACGTCGGCCGGACTGGCCGCCTCGCGGTCGCCAGCGCGCACGATCACGTCGCCACGGCGCAGGCCTTTCTTGCCTGCGTCCGAGGTCGCCTGCACGCTCTCGACCACCACCCCGCGCACGGTCGGGGCGATGCTGTAGCGGCGCCGCGCGCTCTCATCGAGCGGGCCGAAGCTCATGCCGAGCGCCGACGGCCGCGGCGCGACCGGGGTCTGTGGCGAGGAGCCGCCCTGGTCCTGGTCGTTGTCGTTGTCGGCGGTAGCCAGCTGGTTCTCCGGCGGACGCACGCCAGAGTGGATGTCCACGTTCACCGTATGGCCGTTGCGGAGAATCTGCAGGTGCAGCACGTCGCCGGTGTGCGACTGGGCCACGGTGCGGGTCAGCTCGGTGGAGCTCGACACCGCGTGGCCGTTGACGGCCAGCACGACGTCGCCGGGCTGCACGCCGGCCTTGTCCGCGGGACCCCCGGGGACGACCTCGGCGACGATGGCGCCCTTCTTCTCACTCAGACCCTGACTCTCGGCGATCTCGGGCGTCACGGGCTGGATCAGGGCGCCCATGTAGCCGCGGGTCACCTTGCCGCCGCTGATCAGCTGATGCGTGACGGTGTCGGCCACGTCCGAAGGAATGGCGAAGCCGATGCCCACCGAGCCGCCGGACGGCGAGAAGATGGCGGTGTTCACGCCGATGACCCGCCCATAGATGTCGAAGGTCGGTCCGCCGGAGTTGCCGCGGTTGATGGGGGCGTCGATCTGGATGTAGTCGACGAAGGTCGAGGACTGGTCCTGCAGGTTGCGGCCATAGGCGGAGACGATGCCCGCCGTGGCGGTGCCGCCCAGGCCGAACGGGTTGCCGATGGCGATGACCCAGTCGCCCACCCGGGGCTTGGCCGAGTTCTCGAAGCTGACGAAGGGAAAGTTCCGGCCTTCGACCTTGATCACGGCGAGGTCGGTGGCCTCGTCGCGGCCGACCACCACCGCCTTCAGCTCGCGCTCGTCCTTGAGCGTCACCTTGATGTCGGTGGCGTTCTCCACGACGTGGTTGTTGGTGACGATGTAGCCGTCGGACGAGATGAAGAAGCCCGAGCCCGAGGACATCGCCTGGGGCGCCGGCGCCTGGCCGCCGCCGTCCTTGTCGTCCGGATCCTGCGGCTGCTGGCCGCGCGGGACGATGTCGAAGGGGAAGCCCTCGAAGCCGGGCAGGCGCAGGGCCCGGGTGTCGACCTTGGAGGTGACATCGATGGACACCACGGCCGGGGACACCCGGTCGAAGATGTCGGCGAACGAAAGCGGCGCTCCTGGCGGAGGCGCGAAGATCGGAGCGGTGGACGCGCGGATGAGCTCCGGCCGCTGTCCGGCGTCGGCAGGCGGCCAACGCACGCCCGCGCCGGCGAGCGCCGCAGCGGCGATACCCGCTCCGGCGACAGCGCCCAGGAAATAGCCCGTCTTGCGAACCGCCATTTTTCAACTCGTCCTTTCAGTCGCCGGACCTGGGCGCGCCTCGCATGGCGCCATGCCGCAGCCGGCCAGTCGTCTCAAGTTACGTTTCCGTCATTCCAGGGTGGGCCCTGGGGCTAATCTGGGGCGGAACGGTGTCAAGTCTTTCCTGCTGCCGCAGAACCTTTAGCTGGGCTTCCTCTTCCGGCGTCAAAGCCGCCTCGAGAGGCGTCGGGGACCGTGCCCGGAGAGCGAACAACGCGCCGCCCGCCAGAACGATCACCAGCGGAGTCAGCCAAAGCGCGGCGTTGCCCACAGTGAAGCGCGGCTTCAGCAGCACGAATTCGCCATAACGCCGAACCATGAAGTCTTTGATCTGGGTATCGGTGCGGCCGACGGCAACCTGCTGGCGGATGATCAGCCGCAAGTCGTCGGCCAACGGCGCCTCGGAGTCGTCGATCGACTCGTTCTGGCAGACCAGGCAGCGGAACTGCTGGAACAGCTTGCGGGCGTGCGCCTCCTGGCCGGGGTCGGGCAGTCGTTCGGCCGGATCGGACGCGGCCGCGCCCAGGCAGAGCACGCCCGCGAGGGCGGCCGCCGCGGCCAGGCGCCGGCTCATTCCGCCGGCTCCAGCGCCGCGGGCAAGGGTGCGCGCCGCGGCAGGCCGATGCGGAGCCGTCGGTCGGACAGGGAGATCAGCCCCCCGAGCGCCATCACGATCGGGCCGAAGAAAATGAACCTCGCCCAGGGGTTGAAGTAGGCGCGCAGCACATAGGTCGGGGCCGATGCGGCGGCGCTGGACTCGCCCAGCACCACATAGAGGTCGTCCAGGCCCCGCTGGCAGATCGCCACCTCCGAGGTGCTTTGGCCGCCGGCCGGATAGAAGCGGCGCTCGGGCCGCGCGGTGCATACGCCGAGGCCGCCGCGGGAGACCGAGACCGTGGCCCGGTCGGCGTCGTAGTTGGGCCCGGCGACGGCCGCCACGGAGTCCAGCCGGAGGCTGTAGGCCCCCAGCGCCGCCGCCTGCCCCGGCGCGAGGTTCTGCGCCATCTCATGCTTGAAGGCGGTCTCGAAGCAGGCGCCCAGCACGAACAGGCCGAGACCCAGGTGGGCCAGGGTCATGCCCCAGGCGCCTCGCGGCAGGCCGGCCAGCCGCCTGGCCGCCTGGGCCAGGGAGGCGCGGCCGAGGCGGGCGCGCTCGGCCAGCTCGGCGAAGGCCCCGAACACCAGCCAGCTGCCCAGCGCGACGCCGAGCGCCGCCCAGATGCGGGTCGGCCGCTCGACCGCCAGCACCGCGCCGGCGGCGACCGCCGCAAGCGCCCCCGCCCACCACAGCCGTTGCAGGGCGCCCAGCGCATCGCCGCGCTTCCAGGTCAGGAGCGGCCCGGCCGGCAGGATGATCAGGCAGGCGGCCATCAGGGGGGTGAAGGTCAGGTTGAAGAACGGGGGCCCCACCGAGATGGGCTCGTTGGTCAGGGCCTGGCGGATCAGGGGATAGAGGGTGCCCAGCAGCACCGTTGCGGCGGCGGCGGAAAGAAACAGGTTGTTCAGCACCAGGGCCCCTTCGCGGCTGATGGGCGCGAACAAGCCGCCGGGCGCCAGCTTCTGGGCGCGCCAGGCGAACAGGCCGAAGCCGGTCCCCGCCGCCAGCCCCATGATGGCGAGCAGCAGGACGCCGCGGGTGGGATCCACCGCGAAGGCGTGCACCGAGGTCAGGACCCCGGAGCGCACCAGGAAGGCGCCCAGCATCGACAGGCTGAAGGCGAGCAGGCCCAGGAACACCGTCCACCCCGCCATCGCTCCGCGCTTCTCGGTGACGATGGCGGAATGCAGCAGCGCCGTCCCGGCGAGCCAGGGCATGAAGCTGGCGTTTTCCACCGGGTCCCAGAACCACCAGCCGCCCCAGCCGAGCTCATAGTAGGCCCAGTATGAGCCCAGGGTGATGCCCACCGTGAGCAGACTCCAGGCGGAGAGGGCCCACGGCCTCACCCAGCGCGCCCAGGCCGCGTCGATGCGGCCCATGATCAGGGCCGCCACGGCGAAGGAGAACACGATCGAGAAGCCGACGTAGCCCGAGTAGAGGAACGGCGGGTGGATCGCCAGGAAGGGGTCTTGCAGCAGCGGGTTCAGCGAGCGGCCTTCCACGGGCGGGTTTGGCAGCCGCACGAAGGGGCTCGAGGCCAGGGCCGTGTAGCCGAGGAACAGGACGCCCAAACCGCCCTGGACGGCGACGGTGAGCGACTTCAGGGGGGAGGGCAGGCCGCGCCCGGTCAGGGCCACGGCCGCGCCGAAACCGGTCAGGGCGAGGTTCCACAGCAGCATGGACCCTTCGTGGCTGCCCCAGACCGCCGCCACCTTGTAGAGCAGCGGCTTGGCCGTGTGCGAGTTGGCCGCCACGTTGGCCACCGAGAAGTCGGAGCGGACGAAGGCGTACATCAGGGCGAAGAACGCCGCTGCGGTGGCGAGGAAGGCGGCCGTCGCCGCCCCTTCGCCGGCCCCCTGCAGGGTCAGGGAGCGCCGGGCGTAGCCGGCCGCGGAGAGTCCCGCCTGGGCCAGCGACATGGCCAGGGCGAACAGCAGGGCGAAGCTGCCGAACTCGGCGATCATTGCATCGTCGCCTGGCTCGCCGGCCGCCACTCGCCCGACTTCTTCAGCGCCTGCACCACTTCCTTGGGCATGTAGCGCTCGTCGTGCTTGGCGAGCACCTGGGTGGCGGTGAACCGTCCGTCTGGATCGAAGGCGCCCTGGGCGACCACTCCCTGGCCTTCACGGAACAGGTCCGGCAGCTCGCCCCGGTAGACCACCGGATCGACGGTGGCCCGGTCGGTGATGGCGAAGGCCATGGTCCCGTCCTGCAGCCGCCGAACGCTGCCCGGCTGCACCAGCCCGCCGAGCCGCACGGTGCGGCCCGCCGGCACGTGCTTGGCCCTCGCCTCGGTCGGCCCGTAGAAAAACACCACCGCATCGCCCATGGCGTAGAGCGACAGGCCGACGGCCGCCGCCAGCACCGGCGCGGCGGCGGCGAGCACGGCCAGGCGTCGGCGCGCCTTGCGGGACTTCGGGAGGATGGACATGGAGTGCGCCGGCCGCCTTTCGGCGCCGGAACATAGTGGCTTGCGCGGGCGACACCAGCGCCCGCGTGGCCGCGGCTCAGGCGGCGTCGGCGGCGGGGACGCGCGGCGGCGCCGCTTCGGCGGCGGGCGCGGGCTTGTCGAGGATGAAACGCATGATCTGCGCGCCGCGGCGGGCCATCTCCTGCAGCTCGGCCGGCGCGTCGGCCTCGGCCTCGGCGACGAAGGCCTCCAGCTCGCGCACCAGCCGGAGCAGGCGGGGGGCCGAGACGATCATCCGCGCCTGGGTCTCGATCTTTTCCGGGTCGCGGTCGTATTCGGCGCCCGGGGTGCGCCAGCCTCCCCAGTCCTGGCGGTCGGTGACCACCACCGGGTACGTGCCCGGATAGGGGTGGTGGGCGCAGTCGTGCGGCTCCTGCCACTTGTTCTTGGCGCGCATCAGCCGCCAGACGCCGCCGTCGTCGGCCGACGGGTCGTCGGCCTGCTCCTCGGCCCGCAGCTCCTTGGCCTGGAACTCCCGTCCGAGGCCCACATCGTAGGTGATGCGGACCGGCTCGTCGAAGCCCTTGGCCCAGATCGGCACCAGCTTCTGCACGACGGCCCAGGCGCCGACGCTCTCGACCCACACCTTCTGATTGGTATGGAACTGGGCCTTGGCCATGGATGGGTGCTCCGCGTGGTCGGGCGCACTCTAGGCAGGAGTGGTTGACGCGGGGCTAAGCGCGAACGGGCTCAATCCGCGACGCCCAGCCCCAGGCCGCCGTCGATCGGAATCTGGGCCCCGGTGACATAAGCCGACGCCGGCGAGGCCAAGAACAGGGCCAGGCCTTTCATGTCGTCGGGGAAGGCGACCCGGTGCATCGGGATGGTCTTGGAGATGGCGTCCTGGACGCCGGGGTCGTGGGCGTGGCCGCCGCCGATGTTGGTCACGAAGAAGCCGGGCGCGATGGCGTTGACGGTGATGTTGTAGGCCGCCAGCTCGAGGGCGACGTTGCGCATCAGGTGCGCCGCGCCGGCCTTGGCCGCCATATAGGCCGCCCCGATGCCGATCTCGGTCACGTAGGCGGCGAGCGAGGTGGTGACGATGATCTTGCCGAATCGGCGGGGGCGCATGTGGCGCGCCGCCGCGCGCAGGGTAGCGAAGACGCCGTTCAGGTTGATGTCGATCACCCGCTCCCAGCGCTCGTCGGCATAGGCTTCGAGCGCCCCCTCGGGGTTGCGCTTGCGTCCGCCGCCGGTCCAGCCGCTGACGGGGCCCGGCCCGGGATCGATCCCCGCATTGGCGAACACCACGTCGAGCTTGCCGTATTCGGCGGCGGCCTCGTCGAACGCCCGGTCGAGGGCGGCGTGGTCGGTCACGTCGGCCACCGCCCCGCGAACGTCCCAGCCCAGGCCGCGAAGGCGCTGCACCTCACGCTCAATGCCGCCGGCGTCGAGATCGAGCATGGTCACCCGGGCGCCGTTCTCGGCCAGCACTTCGGTGAAGCCGAGCCCGAGGCCGGAGGCCCCGCCCGTAACGATGGCCGAGTATCCCTGCACGCTGAACATGTCCGCGGCCTTCATGCGCTCTCCCTTCGACGTCGCCCGGGCGCAAATCGCTCGCCTGAGCTCATGCAGCTTCGCTATAGAGCCATGAAGGAGGAAGCCAGATGAAAGCCGCCGTCTTCAAGGCCTTGCACGAGCCCCTGGTCGTGGAGGACCTGCCTGATCCAACGCCCGGACCCAAGGACGTGGTGATCAAGGTTGGCCGCTGCGGCATCTGTGGCTCGGACCTGCACATTACCGAGGATCCGATCTTCGGCGTGCCGCCGGGCGTGGTGCTCGGGCACGAATACTCCGGCGAGGTGGTGGCGGTGGGCCGGGAGGTCCGCAACATCCGGCAAGGCGACCGGCTGGCGGCGTTCCCGCTGATCAGCTGCGGTGAGTGCGGAGCGTGCCGCTCGGGGCAGGGAGCCTGGTGCGAGAAGGGCATGATCGTCGGCGGCGGCGGCTATGGCCAATACTCCCAGGTCGCCGAGCACCAGTGCGTGCGGATGCCGGCGGGCGTCTCGCTAGAGGACGGCGCCCTGGTCGAGCCGCTGGCGGTCGGGCTGCATGCGGTCAACGTCTCCGGCCTGAAGTCGGGCGCGCGCGTGCTTGTGGTCGGCGCGGGCCCGATCGGCCTGGCGGTGGTGTTCTGGGCGCGGCGGATGGGCGCTGGTCGGATCGTCTGCACGGCCTCGTCGAACCGGCGCGAAGCGCTCGCCATGGAGATGGGGGCCACCGGCTTCGTCGGCCCGTCGGAGACGCCCATCGAGGAGGTGGAGCGCGTGCTCGGCGGCCTCCCAGAGGTGGTGTTCGAGTGCGTCGGCCTGGAAGGGCTGATCCAGCGCTGCATCGACCACGTCCAGCCGCGGGGCACGGTGGTCGTCGCCGGTCTCTGCACCCGGCCCGACACCATCAGTCCCTTCTTCCTCGTCAACAAGGAGGTGAGGCTGCAGGCCTCGGCCTTCTATCACGTGCGGGACTTCGAGACGACGCTCGACCTGTTCGATTCGGGCGTGCTTGCGCCGCACGCCATGATCACCGACGAGGTCGGGCTGAGAGCGATGCCCGGCGCGTTCGAGGCGCTGAAGCACCGGACCCACCAGTGCAAGGTGATGGTCGATCCCTGGGCCTGAGGCCCGTGGCCGTCGCCTCGATCAGTTGCTGAGGCCGCCGGGCGGCAGCTTGCTGATGCCTTGCCTGTCCTGCATCATCTGCAGGTTGCGCTCGGTGACGCGGTCGTGTTCGGCCCACTCGTACCGCTTCATGCAGACCTTGCGGATGAACCGGCTTCCGGTCACCGCGTCGGCGCGGCAGATCACCTTGTTCGGATCCTCGGCCGCCGCCCCCCCGGCCGCCGACGCGCCCGGCGCCCCGGTCGCTGCGGGCGCGGGGGTCGCCCCAGCCACCGCGGCGGCCATCGTCAAAGCAACGAGCATCATGTCGATCTTCCTTCTGCTGTCCCGATCGAGCGCACCTCGGCGGGCGACGATCGACGGGCTTTGCTGAAAATCTTCCGATCGCCGACCCACGGCACGTTCTCGCCGCGCCAGATGTCCACGAACAAGGTCTTGAGGCGCCAGTCCGCGCCGGCGTCGCGGACCGCCAGGGCGTCCCACAGGCCGAGCCCGAACACGCCGTTCTGCTGGGTGGCCACGTCGTGCTGGAGGATCGACCAGAAGGCCTTGATCCTGACGTCGTCGCCTTCCGGGGTCATCAGCACCTGGCTCATCCGGTGCTGGCGGCCGAGGTAGTCGTTCGGATGCTCGTACCAGAGGAAGTCCGTCAGCTTGCGGATCTCCTCGCGGCCGGTGCAGCGGCCCGGCGGGTGGTGCTCGATCCAGCCGTCCTCGGTAAAGCAATCCAAGTAGGCTTCGACGTCTCCCGTATCGAGCGCCCACGCGTAGCGGGCAATGAGATCTTGAAGATCGAACCGGTCTTCTGCAGTGATCTTCCGATTCAACGGCGCCTCCCGAGCGAGGCGCTTCGTCGTTTTGTCGACAGAAATCCGCCCTTCCGGAGCAAAGTTCTTGCCTCTCGGAGGGGCTCGCGCAACCCCTCAAGCGCAGGAAATCATGTCTCTTCTGGCCGCACTGGGCTCTTGACGCCGAGGGTGAACGCTAGCGTGCGTTGCATTTCGGCATCACATGGCCCGGCGCGTAGGTTGGGCGTTTGACACGATTTGGGCCTTCCGCCATTACTGCGGCCAAGTACTGACCAAAAGGTCGCGAATTGGGGGGAGCCACCAAAGCCGAAGTCGGGCCCGAACGGGCCGCTGCGCCGAACGCCCAGCACGGGCCGGCCGCCCTTCGGACTTCGGACATTTTCTCAAGAAAATCGCAGATCTCGACACGTTAGGACCAGTCGGTTCAGGACCACCTGAACTATTGAACATCGTGGCGACCCGGGGACCGAATTGTGGCCCTTCGATCGCTATTGGGGAGGAGTTAGTAGGATGCAAGGCAAGTCACCGCGCGCGACCAAGTCGCTGCTGATCAGCTCGACGGCGATGCTGTTGGGCCTGGCTCTGACCGGAGGCTCGGCGTTCGCCCAGGCGGCCGGATCGCCGGAAGCAGCGCCCGCTGCGCCCACAGGGGCCCCCACCACCAACGGGGCTCCGCCGGAGTCCACCAGCACGGGCGCGGCCCCCACCGGCACCGACGTCGTCGTCACCGGCTCGCGCATCACGCGGCGGGACTACTCCTCCAACAGCCCGATCACGACCGTCACCTCGGCGAGCCTCGAGAACACCTCGAACGTCGCGATCGAAGCGACCCTCAACAAGCTGCCCCAATTCACGCCCGACCAGGACATGCAGGGCGTCAACGGCCAGGACGTGCAGCCGACCTCGACCCACACCGTCGGCATCTCAACCCTCAGCCTGCGGGGCCTCGGCCCGAACCGGAACCTGGTGCTCATCGACGGCCGGCGCGCCCAGCCGATCAACGGCGAGATGGTGGTCGACATCAGCTCGATCCCCTCGGCCGCGGTCGACAGCATCGAGATCATCACCGGCGGCGCTTCGGCCGTGTACGGCGCCGACGCCGTGGCCGGCGTGGTGAACTTCAAGCTGAAGAAGAACTTCCAGGGCATCGACATCGACACCCAATACGGCATCACCCAGGCGGGCGACGGCCAGGAGTTCAAGGTCAGCGCCCTGGTCGGCACCAACTTCGCCGACGACAAGGGCAACGTCATGTTCGGGGTTGAGCACTTCACCCGGCAGGCGTCGTACCAGAAGAACCGCGACTTCTATACCAAGGGCTGGTCCGACCCGACCGTCGGCACCAACGAGTTCTTCGACACCGGCGCCGGCTTCAACCCCGATGTCACGAACGCGCCGTCCCAGGCCGCGGTCAACGCCATCTTCTCCGGCCGCACCGGCAACATCGCCAACAACCAAGCCAACGAGTTTTACTTCAACAACGACGGCACCATCTATGCCGGCACCGCGGGCCTGTTCGGCGCCGCCGGCGCGGCGGGCGCCTACCGCTACAAGGGCGTCGTCGACGGTCAGTCCGTCGCCTACGTCAATGTGATCGACCCCTACAATGGCGGGGCGGTCGAGCAGGCGATCAAGACCAACCAGACCAACTACTACGTCACCGCCCCGCTGAACCGTTGGTCGATCTTCGGCAAGGCCAATTACGACTTCAGCGACAACCTGAGCTTCTTCAGCCAGGGCATGTTCTCCCAGACCACGACCCACACGATCCTGTTCCCGACGCCCTTCATCACCGGCTGGGGCGTGAACATCCCGCACGACGCCGCTCACCCGGTGCCGACCGAGCTGAACACCCTGCTCAACAGCCGGCCGAATCCCGGCGCCGACTGGTCGCTGTTCCTGATCCCCGATCCGAACGGCTGGCTGCCGCCGCGGTCGACCGAGGACAAGAACACCGTCTGGCAGATCACCGCGGGCTTCGACGGCAAGCTGCCGGTCGGCGACTGGACCTGGGAAGCTTTCGCCTCGCACGGTGAGGCGACCTCCTACACGCTCGGCCTGGGCTATGCCTCGCTGAACCGGTACCAGGAGATCATCTCCGCCCCGAACTACGGCGCGAACTACACCACCCACGGCAACTCCGAGCCGCCGAACTACGGTTTCGGCGTGGCCACGGCGCATTGTACGTCCGGCTTCTACGACACCATCTTCAACGGCGGCACGCCATCGCAGGATTGTATCGACGCCATCACCGCCAAGCTGCAGAGCCAGACCACGGTTCAGCAGAACATCGCCGAAGTCGACTTCCAGGGCGGCCTGTTCAACCTGCCCGCCGGCGAAGTCCGCGCCTCTCTCGGCGCGTCCTACCGCGAAGACACCCTGACCTACACGCCCGACATCCTGCAGAGCACCTCGTCGTTCCAGGATCAGGTGGCCGGCGTCTATCCGGCGGCCTACGAAGACGCCCGCACCAAGGCGAAGGAAGGCTACGGCGAGCTGCTGGTTCCGCTGCTGGGCAATATGCCCTTCGTGAAGAACTTCAGCCTCGAGCTCGGCGCCCGCTACTCGGCCTATGGCGCCAAGGACCGGCTCGCCAACCTCAGCGTCACGCCGGAGGGCGGCTGGACCTACAAGATCCTCGGCGACTACGAGGTCAACGACTGGCTTCGCTTCCGCGGCGGCTACAACCTCGCCGTCCGGTCGCCGAACGTGGGCGAGCTGTTCCTGGGCAAGCAGGAAGTCTATGCGGCCGGCGCGGCCACCGCTTACGGCGACCCCTGCTCGCTGGCGTCGTCCGCGCCGTTCGGCGCCGGCGGCGCTGGGGCTGACCCCGTGACCCACACGACCGCTCCGGTCGTCAACACCGGCGGCTTGGCGGGCGCTCAGAGCGCGCTGCGCATCTGCCAGGCGCTGATGGGGGCCGGCGCGCCCGTCTACTACGCCGCGCAACAGGCGCCGGGCGCGCCCTCGCCGTTCGGCTTCGTCTATCAGGCGGGTCAGCCCAACCTGAAGCCGGAGAAGGCCAAGACCTGGACGGCGGGCATGGTGATCCGCTCTCCGTGGCAGAACCCCTTGTTCAGCCGGCTCACCACCTCGGTCGACTGGTACCGGATCGCCATCGCTGGCGCGATCGAGTTCCAGTCGGTGGACAACGTGAAGGCCGCCTGCCTGTCGCAGAGCGCGCCTGACCCCGCCACCGCTGCGGTGGTCGCCGCGTCGCCTCAGTGCCAGCTGCTTTCCCGCAACCTGGGAACCGGGGCCGAGGCGCCGACGACGATCGTCTACGACAACCTGGCGACCATCAAGACCTCCGGCGTGGACGTGCAGGTCAACTGGGCCGCCGAATTCGCCGACATGGGCGCGAGCAACATTCCGGGCAGCCTGAACCTGAACGTGCTCCTGAACTGGCTCGACTACTACGACACCCAGTCCGCGCCCGGCCTGCCGGTCCGCCACTGGGCCGGGACGCTCGGCCCGAACCTGACCGGGACCGACCCGGGCGCCTTCAAGTGGAAGCTCAACACCACCCTGACCTACATGGTCGGGCCGGGCTCGCTGAGCATCAACTGGCGCCACCTGCCGCGGGTCCACTCGCAGACCTACGGCCAGCCGGGGGACAACACGATCGACACTCCGTCGCATGACGAGTTCGGTCTCTCGGGCACCTGGGAGATCAAGAAGAACTACATCCTGCGCGCCGGCGTCGATAACCTGTTCAACGCCCAGCCGGAGATCACCGGCGCCAACACCGGCATCCCGGGCTTCGCCCTGGCGACGTCCGGTCAGGGCACCACCAACGAGAGCCTCTACGACGCCCTCGGCCGCCGCTTCTACGTCGGCCTGAAGGCGAAGTTCTAAGCCTCAGGGCATGTGGTATTGAGAGGGGCGGGCCGCGAGGCCCGCCCCTTTTCATTTGCGGGCTGCGCATGGCGGACCTGGGGAGCACGGCTCCCGCCGAGGACATCGATAACCCGATCGTCGCCGCCGAGCGGCTGGACGCCCAGTCCAGGCATGGCGAGGCCGTCGAGCTTCTTGCGCGCGCGGCCAATGCCGGAGACCTGGACGCCCTCACCCGCCTCGGACTGCGGCTTCTGGTCGGACAGCACGGATTGGCGAGGCCGGCGGACGGCCTGCGGCTGCTCGCCAACGCCGCCGAAGCCGGCAGCGGCGACGCCGCCGGGCGCCTGGCGGTGGTGGCCGGCCTCGGCTTCTACGCGCGCCAGAGCTGGCCCGGGGCGCTGGACTGCCTGCAGCGCTCGGCCGCCATGGGCTCGCCGAGCAGCCAGGAACAGCTCCGCCTGCTCGCTCAAGGCCCCGCGGCGGAGCCGGTCGCGGCGGGCGACGACTGGGCCGGCCTGCGCCGGGCCGTCGATCTCGGCTTCTGGACCTCTGCGCCGTCGTCCAGCCCGCTTTGCCCATCGCCCTTGATCTATTCGATGAAGGGCCTGATCCCGCCGGCGGTGAGCGCCTGGGTGATCCAGCAGTCCCGTCCCCGCCTGGCGCCGGCCGAGGTCTATGATCCCCAGAGCGGCCGCTCGGGCCGGAGCGAAGAGACCCGGCTGAACAGCATCGCCAACTTCGGCCTGGCCGAGACCTGTCTGTTGAACCTCATGGTCCAGGCGCGGGTCAGCGCCGCCGTGCGGGTTCCCGCCAGCCATCTCGAAGCGTTCGCCGTGCTACACTACGAGGTGGGCGAAGAGTACGGCGAGCACTTCGATTATCTCGACCCCCAGATCCCCGGCTACGCCGCCGAGATCGCGCGGATGGGCCAGCGGGTCGCCACCTGCCTGATTTATCTGAACGACGACTTCGAAGGCGGCGTGACGGAGTTCCCCCAGCTGGGCCTCAGCTACCGCGGGGCGGCGGGAGATGCGCTGGTGTTCTTCAGCGCCGACGCGGCCGGAGCCCCGGACCGTCGCACGGTCCACGCCGGCCGTCCGCCCACGGCCGGGCAGAAATGGCTACTGTCCCAGTTCATCCGCAACCGGCCCGTGATCGGCGGCTGACGGC
>FTHL01000327.1_pt1 | contig 42009 bp, 41 predicted proteins | sample 1640951 | NCBI WGS metagenome assembly FTHL01 (sample SAMEA3914788, study PRJEB12502) | metagenome | biome: forest; material: soil | place: Canada | collected 2011-07-03 | depth 0.1 m
GGCCTTCCAGCGCTGGTTCTTCGCGTAGCGGGTGCGGTAGTCGACGTGCCCGTCCTTGATCCGGAACATGGAGATGTGCCCTTCGCCGTCGAAGGGGATGTCGTTCACCCACCGGGGGTCCTTGGGGTACTGGGGGTCGGGGCCGACCCGGTAGAAGGCCCCGGCGAGGCCATCCGGGAGCTTGCCCTCCACCTCGCAGTCATAGAGGTCGACCTCCGAGCGGTTCACCGCCCCGGCCGCGCTGCCGCCGGCGCCGAAGGGGCCGCCGAAGCCGCCGCCGCCCTTGGGGAACTGCACCTCCGCCCGCGCCGGCGCCGCCGCCGCGCCAGCCGCCAGGGCGCCTGCGCCCGCCGCCGCGCCGAGCAGGGCGCGCCGATCCAGTCCGTTCTTCATCTCAGCCATTGTCTTCCGCCCTCAAGTGCTTGTCGTTAAAGCCTTATCCGATCGTCCAGGACACCAGTTGGCGATCCGGGAGAAACCTATGGCGTACCGGCCTGATCCGGGCCTCCGCCGCGCATCCCGCGAGCACCTGGAAGTCCGCCCAGGTGGTCAGTCCGGTGATGCGCGCCTGCTGGCCGTCGCGCCGCGCCGTCTTCAGGGGACCGTACCACAGCCTGGCCACGTCGCCGCGCGCGTCGAACGCCTGGACGCCGCGGCGTTGCGCCGCCCGGCCGAAGCCCTCCGCCTCGGCAAAGCGGCCGTCGTAGACCACGAGCTCCGGCGCGCCGCCGGCCGCCGCCAGGCGGGGCGCGGCGGCCGCAGCCGCCGCGGCGATCAAAAGGTCGCGCCGGCGCATCAGCCGCCCTTGCCGCTGTTGCGGGCCAGCCAGGCGGCGATCTGGTCGAGCTCGGGGTCGGTGACCTCGACGCGGGAGATCGGCGGCATTGAGCCCAGGCCGTGGCGGACGATCGCCTTCACGTAGGGCGCCTGCAGGTCGGTGCGATGAGAGAGCAGGGCGCGGTCCTGGCCGAGCCGCCGCCCGAGCATGATGGCGCCGGGGCCGGCGCCTTCGTGGCAGAGGGCGCAGCGGGCCTTGAACAGGGCCTCGCCGCCGGCGGGACGCGACGGCGGGGCTTCCGCCGTCGTCGCGGCCGCGGCTGGGGCCGCCATCAGCAGGAGGAGCAGGAGGGCGGCCCTCATGCCCGGGTCCCGCGGTAGGCGCGCGGCCAGATGCCGTTCTTGCCCGGGGCGAGGATGCCGTTGGGGTCCAGTGCGTCCTTCACCCGCTCGTTGAGGCGGCGCAGCGCCCCGCCGTTCCAGTCGTAGGTGTCGGCCACCAGGTCCATGTAGCTGATATGGGCGCGGTACTCGGCGAAGCCGTGGGCGCGAGCGTCGGACACCAGGTCGCGGAACAGCGCCTTGGCGCCGGAGACCATCTGCGGGTCGTCCCGGTCGTAGATGATCATGTTGATGTTGTTGATGTGCCGGTGGCCCATGGTGAAGGAGGTGAAATAGTCGATGCCGTGCTCCTCGAACCGGGCCTTGGCGCGGTGGACCTGCTCCAGCGCGGCCCTGCCGTCCTGCGGCAGCACCGGCGAGAAGCCGAGGTGTCCCCCGCGGCCGCCGCGCCAGTTCACCACCTGCAACGGGAACACGCTGGGCGCCGGCCGGGGCGAACCTTCATAGGGCTGGCCCTGGGTCCAGGGCTTCCAGTCGATCGCCTTGCCGAGGTGCGGCTCGAGCGCCCGGTTCACCACCTTGGCCTGGGCCTGCACCGTTTCCTCGGACCCGTAGAGGGTCAGGGCGAAGTTCCACCAGCCCGTGCCGAAGCGCTTCATGATCGCCGGCCCGGCGGAGTCGGGCACGGCGCCGGGGCCGGTGTGCCAGTCCTCGCGCCGGGAGCCCGCCACCGCGTCGCGCATGTAGTTGCCGAACACGAACGGGTGCTCGATCACGCCGCGCGTGCGCAGCTTTCCGAGCTCGTCCACCGCCCAGACGATGTCCTCCATCTGAGGCAGGCCGACCTTGGCGGTGAGGGTGGCCTCGGGCTCGGGCATCAGCCACACGCCGGCCTTGGTCACCACCCCGTAGTTCGACTGGACGAAGGCCTGGTCCCAGGCGGGGCCGTAGCCGAACGGATAGGCCTGCCAGGTGGGAGCGCCGGCCATCGCGCCCATGCCGGTGCGGACCACCTCGCCATCCGGCAGCACCACCTCCATGCCACAGAGCTTGGAGGCGTGGTCGCCATAGGGGGTGTAGCCCAGGCCGCGCTCCAGGGCGTTGCCGATCATGCTTCCCCAGGCATTGCCGGGGATCGACATCCAGAGCGGAATCTTGTTCTCGATCAGGTGGTTGTAGAGATCATAGAAGCCGACGCCCGGCTCGATCACGCAATAGGCGTGCTTCTCGTCGATCTCCAGGATGCGGTTCATCCGGGTCAGGTCGAGCACCACGGAGCCGGACACCAGCGGGGCGGCGTAGCCGTAGCCCAGGTTCTTCCCGCGCGAGACCGGCCAGAGCGGCACGCGGTGCTCGTTGGCCAGGCGCAGGATCGCCTGCACCTCCTCGCGCGAGGCCGGCGCGACCGCGGCGGCGGCGACATGGTCCGAGCCGTCGCCGGGTGCATAGGCGTCCAGATAGGCGTCGCGGTCGGAATCGCTTGCCAGAACCCAATCGGCGCCCACTACGCCCGAGAACGCCTTCAGCGCCGCGTCCAGCTGGGACGCGCTGGTGCGCGGCGGCAGCACAAGCTTCACTTGGTCTCCTCCCGACAAGGCGCGACTTCAGACGACGACGCTTAGCAGGTCAAGCAAATCAACCGCGGGCGCTTGGGAAGGTGGAGTCCGGCGGGCCGGCGCCCTAAAGCCATCGCAAACACAGGAGGACGACGCATGCCGGGCAAGTTCAGGACCATCGCCACCGAGGAAGCGTGGTCGATCCCGGAGGTGGCGGCTGAGCTGCAGAAGGTCTCGCGCGTCCCCGGCTACAGCGCCGACCTGCTCCTGATGGCGGGCGTCTACGACCACAAGCCCGGCTACGGCGACATGAAGTTCCTGGACGGGTTGCTCGACGTCGATCAGCGCCGCCTGGCCGAGATGGACAAGCACGGCGTCGACATGGCGGTGCTCGCCCTCACTGCCCCGGGCGTGCAGATGTTCGACGCCGACACCGCCTGCGAGCTCGCGGCGCTGGCCAACGACAAGCTGGCCGAAGTGATCGCCAAGCACCCGACCCGCTTCGTCGGCCTGGCCTCCATGGCGCCCCACGCCCCCAAGCGGGGCGCCAAGGAGATGGAGCGGGCCATCCACCAGCTGAAGCTGAACGGTTTCATGATCAACTCGCACACCAACAGCGAGTACCTCGACAATCCAAAGTACTGGCCGCTGCTGGAGGCGGCCGAGGCGCTGGACTACCCGATCTACATCCACCCCCGCGCAGCCTCGGACATGATGAGCGGCCCCCTGCGCGACTACGGCATGGACGCGGCCATGTGGGGCTATGGCGTCGAGGTCGGCACCCACGCGGTTCGGATCATGGCCTCCGGCGTGCTCGACCGCTTCCCCGGGCTGAAGATCGTCATCGGCCACATGGGCGAGGCAGTGCCGTTCTGGATCTGGCGCATCACCTTCATGAACTCGCGCGCGCAAAGCATTGGCCGAGCTCCAAAAACCGACCTGACCATGGCCGAGTACTTCCAGCGCAACTTCGCCATCACCACCTCCGGCGTCGAGGACCCGCTGGCGCTGGACTATTCGATCAAGAAGATCGGGGCCGACAATGTGATGTGGGCGATCGACTACCCCTACCAGCCCACCGAGCCGGCCGTGCGCTTTATGAACGAGGCGCCGCTGGACGACGCCACCAAGGCCAAGGTCTATGGCGGCAATGCCGAGCGGATCTTCAAGATCGCGCCTCAGGCCTGAGGGAGACAACGAGCATGAGCGACGACGGACGCATCCGCTCGCGGGCGGACCTGCAGGATTACCTCGACCAGTTCAACGGCAAGGCCTACGACCGGCAGATCGCCTACTATGCCCCCGACGTGGAGTACAAGGTGGGCAATCTGACCCTGGATAGCCCTCAGAAGATCAAGGACTTCTACGCAGATTTTCACACTTATTCTAAGGAGTTCGTGCGCATCCACGACTTCGTCATGTCCGGCGAAACGGTGGCGGTGTCCATGCCCTCGCTGTTCGAGCCGTTCCGCGACTACGAGAAGCACGGCCTCAGCTTCAAGGCGGGCGACGTGATCAAGATCGTCAGCTTCATCTTCTACACCCTGAAGGACGGCAAGATCTGGCGCATCCGTGTAGCGCGCTACAACGGCCCGTTTTCGGATTTCGAGGATTAGCCGGGCGCTGTGCCCTAGCCGGGGGCCGCCGCGGCGGGGCTGTCCGGGCAGGCGCAGCCGCCCTGGTCCGTGGCCGTAGAAACGGGCAGGCTGTTCGGGCCAACGAACAGGAAGGTCCCCGGGGTCAGCCGGCGCAGCACCGCGGGGAAGTCTTCATTGGCGAAGGCGAGGCAGCCGTCGCTGCGGCCGGCCACGCCATAGCGCCTGACCCAATCCTCGCTGGCGTAGTTCTCGCCGCGCGCCGTGTTGGCGGCGTGCACCACGACGCAGCGGCAGCGGGCGTTGGAATCGGTGGGGTCGAGGCCGTCGAGCCGCACGGCGAGCCCGCCATGGGCCGGGCTGTCGTAGCTTTCGGCGGTGACGTAGCCGCCGATCGAGCTGGCCGCAGAGCCGATGGCGTTGCTCACCTGCACGGCGCGGCCGACGGCGTCCGGATCGGAGCCCTTGCCGTGGGTGGTCCGCATCTGGATCACCGAGCCGTCGCGCAGGTTGACGAAGAAGAAGCGCGGCTGGCCGCTCGGCCGCGCCAGGTCCGCGACCCCGATGCGCCGCCGGTTCGCCACCCCGCCGCGGTGTCGGCGCAGGCTGGCCAGGGCCTGCCGCAACAGGGGCGCGGGGATCAGCCCATGCCGGTCGAGGCGGACGCCGCGCCTGACCACGGTCTCGGCATGGACGGTCGCCCACGCCAGGGCCGCCAGCAGCACGAGCGAGGTCAGAACGAGGCGCCGCATCCCGCTCCCCTCAGGGACTCAGCATCCCGTCCTGGCGGTTGACCAGGAAGGCGGCGGGCTGCTCGAGGAAATCGGCGATCACGGCCGCGGCGGCCTCGGGCCGTTCCTCGGTGAGGCCGTGGCCGGCGTCGTAGACGAACACCAGGTTGCAGGCGGGCATGAGCTGGCGGTAGCGCCGGGCGAGGCGGGTCGGGACGCGCGCGTCGCGCTGGCCGAAAAGGGCCAGGGTCGGCGCCGCGATGGCCGGCATCAGCGCCTCGAGCGGGCCGTCCACCGGCGGACCGAACAGGCGCGCGGCGAGCGCGGCTTGCTTCGCGGCGATCTCGGGATCGACGCCGTCCTGCTCGGCGGTGTCGACCGAGGTGTCGGGCCGGATGGCCGATGGGGCCGCCAGCACCAGCGCCTCGACCGCGTCGGGCGCCTGCGTCGCCATCCAGAGCGCGAGCTTGGCGCCGAAGGATTCGCCCATCAGAGCAAAGCGGTCCAGGCCGAGGGCGCGTGCGGCGGCGATCATGGTCCCAGCCAGCTCCGGAAGGTCGCGGGTCCGCCGGTTGACCGGCGAGACGCCAAATCCGGGCGCCTCGAGGACGATCACCCGCCGGCGCCCGGCCAGCAGCTCATGGGTGCGGGTCAGGCGGACGCCGCGAGCGGCGTGCATGACCAGCAAAGGGCGGCCCTCGCCGGCCTGAAGGCAGCGGACGCCAAAGCCGTCCGCCTCGACTGTGCTCTCGTCGAACCGCAACTCAGAGCTCCCGGATGGCGGGGAGGACCTCTTCCCCGAACCGGCGGATGGAGCGCAGGGCGCCTTCGCCGAAGACGTGGCCGGGCACGAGGTCGAGCACCCCGGCCCCCACCTCGTCGCGGATGCGGCGGATCTGGTCGATCACGGTCCTGGGTCCGCCCAGAAGCAGGGCGCCGGCGTCGATGCGCTGATCCAGTCCGCCGCCGAAAGCCGCCGCGACCCGGCCCTTCTGCGCCTCGTCGCGGCCGTAGTAGCCGGCGTCGGCGATGGCCTTGTCGGCATCGCGGGAGATGGCCAGGCTCAGGCTGCGCGGGCCGCTGATGGCGGCCATCACCTCCTCGCGGGCGGCCTCGTCGCTGTCGCCGACGTGGAAGTTGATCCGGTAGATCACCTGGTCCGGCTCGGGCCGCCAGCCGGTCTTGTCGGCCTGCTCGCGATAGTAGGCGGCGGCCTTGGAAGCGAGGGGCAGGGTGGTGACCGCGAGCCCCAGGCCGATGCGGTTCTGGGCCGCGTACTCGCCCGATTCGGGGCTTGAGCCGGACATGTAGATCGGCGGATGGGGGTCCTGCACCGGCCGCGGCCAGATCGAGATGGTCTTGTATTGGTAGTAACGCCCCTGCCAGCCGAACGGCTCCGGCTCGGTCCAGGCCATGCGGATCAGCTCCAGAGCCTCCTGGAAGCGGCCCCGCGATTCGGCGGGATTGACGTTGTAGGTGATGTACTCGTTGGGGGTGCCCCGCAGCATGCCGGCGATCACCCGTCCGCCGGACATGGAATCGAGCATGGCGAACTCCTCGGCCACCCGGATCGGGTTGAGGATCGGGATGTCGGCACCCAGAAGGGCGATCCGGGCGCGCTTCACGGCCTGGGTCAGGGCGCCGGCGAGGACCATTGGGTTCGGGGTGATGCAGAAGGGGGCGAAGTGGTGCTCCGCCACCGTCACCCAGTCGAAGCCCGCTTCGTCCGCGGTGCGGGCCTGGGCCAGGGCCTCGTCGAAGGTCGCCTGCGCCGCCTGCGACGAATAGACCGTGGCGGGAGTCGGCCAACCGCCGGCCGAGGGGCCGTGGTAGGTGCAGGGGCTGAACAGGGCGGCCTTCAAACGGCCGGTCCGTTGGGGTTGATCTTCAAGTGTGGCTCCTGCAAGTGGTCCGCCGAGGTCAGGACGTGCTCGACGGACAGGCGGCCGATCTCCACCGGGCCGGCGTCACCCGCGCGGAGTTGGTCACCACGGGCTGGACGATATAGAGGTCGACGGTCGGCCGGTCTGAGTCGGGCATGGATCGTCTCTCGCGACGCTGAGGCCGCCGGACCCTGCTGGGCGCCGAAGGCTTTGGCAAGAGGACGAATCCGGAGCCATATTTCGGCCTGAGGCGTGCTCCAAGGGCGCACCCCGGGCCGCCGGACATGAGAGTGGGCGAGGGCAGTGGACAGCCACATCGATCTTCAGGGAACGTCGGGAACGACCTACCGCTACCGGCAGGCCGGCGAGGCCGAGCCCAAGACCGCCATGAGCGGCAACTTCGTCTACGTCACCGGCGTGGGCGCCGACCGCAAGGTCGTGTTCCTGGGCCAGACCGACAATCTGATGACCGGCGCCCGCTCGCGCTGGAACGAGGCGGTGAACAAGCACGGCGCCACCCAGCTGTTCATCCGGCTCAACATCTCGGCCGCCGCCCGCAACAGCGAGCTGCAGGACCTCCTGGGCGCGCTGGCCCCGGCGATGAACGCGCAGAAGGCCCCGGCCCGGACCGCGCCTCCGGCGGCGGCCCCGCCCCCGGCCAAGGACGCCGGCGCCTGACGAAAGTCGCCCCGGATCGGGCATAAGGGCCCGATGCCCTTCGAGTCGTTCCTTCCCGCCGCGCGCGACATCCTACGCCACACCTTCGGCCACGAGGACTTCCGCGGCCTGCAGGCGGAGGTGATCGGCGAGGTCCTGGCCGGCCGCAGCGCCATCGCCATCCTGCCCACCGGCGGCGGCAAGAGCGTCTGCTACCAGATCCCCTCGATGCTGCGTCCGGGCGTGGGGCTGGTGGTGTCGCCGCTGATCGCCCTGATGGCCGACCAGGTGGAGGGCCTGCGCCAGCTCGGGGTCAGCGCCGCGCGGCTGGATTCCAACATCTCGCCTCACGAGCGCGACGAGACCTGGCGGCGGATCGGAGAGGGGAGCCTCGATCTGCTCTACATCTCGCCCGAGGGCCTGATGCAGCCGGGCATGCTCGGCCGCCTCGCCAGGCGGCCCCTGGCGCTGATCGCCATCGACGAGGCCCACTGCGTCAGCCAGTGGGGCCACGACTTCCGGCCCGAGTACCGCATGCTGGGCCAGCTCGCGGAGGCCTTCCCGGGGGTTCCGCGACTGGCGGTGACGGCCACCGCCGACGCCCGCACCCGCGAGGACATCCGTGTCCAGCTGAAGCTGCAGGGCGCGCGCGAGCTGGTGGGCGGCTTCGCCCGGCCCGAGCTGCAGCTCGCCGCCGAGCGCAAGCAGGGCCAGGCGCATGCGCGGGTCCAGGCCCTGGTGCAGGCCCGCCCCGGCCGCTCGGGGGTGGTCTACGCCGGCTCACGCGACGGGGCCGAGAAGCTGGCGCAGCGGCTGGCCGACACCGGCGTGCGCGCCACCGCCTATCACGCCGGCCTGGACAAGCAGGTCCGCCACGACCGCCAGATGCGGTTCCTGCAGGAGGACGAGGCGGTGATGGTGGCGACCATCGCCTTCGGCATGGGCATCGACAAGCCGGACATCCGCTACGTGATCCACGCCGACCCGCCGGCCTCGATCGAAGCCTATTGGCAGGAGATCGGGCGCGCCGGCCGCGACGGCCTGCCGGCCGAAGGCATCACCCTCTACGGCGCGTCCGACCTGGCCTGGGCGCTGCGGCGGATCGAGACCCGCGAGCTTGCGCCGGAGGTCCGCCAGGCCCAGCAGCGCAAGGCGCGCCAGCTCTACGCCATGCTGGACGGCCTGACCTGCCGCGCGGCCGCCGTACGGCGCTATTTCGGCGACACGGAGGTCGAGCCCTGCGGGGTGTGCGACCTCTGCCTGGAGCCCCCGGCCGCCCGCGACGCCACCCTGGCGGCCCAGAAGGCGCTGTCGGCGGTGCAGCGGCTCGGCGGCCGCTTCGGCCGGGGCCGGATCGTCGACCACCTGCTCGGCCGCACTAAGGATGTGGCGGCTTTCGAGTCCGCGCTGTCCACCTTCGGCGTGGGCCAGGAGCTCGACGCGGGCGGCTGGCGGGACCTGATCGACCAGCTCCTGTTCGACGGCCTCCTGCTCGAGGACCCCAACGACGGCCGGCCGCTGATCGGCCTCGGCGCGCCGGACGATGTGCGGCAGGTCTACCGAGGGGAGCGCAAGGTTCAGGTGCGCGAGCAGTCCCGGCTTGCTGGGGACGGGGCGCCGGGGCGCCGGCGGGCGCGGGCCGCGGCGGTGGAAGCCGTGCTCGGGGAGTCCGACCGGCCACTGTTCGAAGCCCTGAGGGCCTGGCGGCGCGAGCAGGCCACCCTGCAGGGGGCCCCGCCCTACGTCATCTTCCCCGACCGGACCTTGATGGACATCGCCAGGCTGCGGCCGGCGTCCGCCGACATGCTCGCCCTGTGCAACGGAGTCGGACAAGCCAAGCTCGCGCGATACGGCGAGGCGGTGCTCAAGCTGGTGCGTGAGGCCTGAGGTCAAAAGCGGAACCAGAGGACTGTTCCAAGCGCTAACGGCTGTGGTGAAGCTTCGAGCCTCGCAGCCATGATCCAATACGCGGTCACGCTCAAGGATGGCGACTGGACGGTGTTCAGGGACGGCCAGCCGGTCGCGTCCGACCTGTCCCGCTCCAAGGCCGTGGAGATGGCCGAAGCCCTTGCCTTCGATGCGGAAGAGGCTGGCGAAGCCGTCGAGCTGCTCGTGCAGGACTACACCGGCGAGCTGAAGCGCAAGGTCTCGGGCGCGGACTGATCGAGCTTGCGCCGCCGCGCCTGCCGTGGCGAAGTTGGTCTGGGGGCCGGCCCGAGGGAGGCCTTGAGGTGAAGATCACCCGAGCTTGTCGGCGCTGCATGGGCGTGGCGATAGGGGGCGCGATCGCCGTTTCCAGTCCGGCAGGGGCCGCGCCATCGCCCTTCGACGGCGACTGGAACGTGACCTTGAACTGCCCGCCCTCGCCCGACGGACGGGCCATGGCCTTCTCCTACGAATTCAGGGCGCAGGTGAAGGACGGCGCGCTGCTGGGCGAGCGGGGCGACGCCGGCCAGCCGGGCTGGCTGAAGCTGTCGGGGCCCATCCGCCAAGACGGCTCCGCGTCGCTCACGGCCCAGGGCGTGACCAATCTCTCGGCCTATGCGCTCTACAACGTGGCGAAGGGCACGCCCTTCAAGCGCGCCGTCAGCGCCAGGTTCGAGGGCGCCAAGGGGGCGGGCGAGTGGATCACCCTGCGGACCTGCACATTCGCCTTCGAAAAGCGCTGAGCCGGCAGATCCGCTCCACCCGTGTCGTCCATCTCGTGGGAACCAGGTCGCCGTCGCCTTGCGCGCCTTGCGTCAGGCTCGGGGACAGGAAAGAGTCCGCCCGGCCCGCGGGGCCGCGAGGGAGCCAATGCCGACCGCCCAGCTCAAGGACATCGAGCTCTGCTATGAGCGCGGCGGCTCGGGCCCGCGGCTGCTCTACATCTCCGGCACAGGGGGCGACCTGCGCCAGAGGCCGGGCGTGCTTGAGGGACCTCTGGCAAGGCGCTTCGAGGTGCTGGCCTATGACCAGCGCGGCATGGGCCGCTCGTCCAAGCCCGACGTCCCCTACGCCATGGCCGACTATGCCGATGATGCGGCCGGGCTGATGGACGCGGTCGGGTGGGACGACGCCCTGGTGGTCGGGGTCTCGTTCGGGGGGATGGTCGCCCAGGAGCTGGTGCTCCGCCATCCCGATCGTGTGCGGCGGCTGGTGCTCTGCTGCACCTCGCCGGGCGGGGCGGGGGGCGCCTCCTATCCCCTACACGAGATCGCGCACCTTCAGGGCGAAGCCCGCGCGAGGTTCATGATTCCCCTGCTCGACACCCGGCGAGACGAAGCATGGGCGCAGGCGCAGCGGGACGCCTATCGCGAGCTTGTGAGCTTCACCGCCTCCAATCCCTTCGCCCACGAGCCGGGACACCTGGCCGGGGCCCGGCGGCAGATCGAGGCGCGCCAGGGGCATGACGCCTGGGACCGGCTGGAGGGCGTCGCCTGCCCCGTGCTCTGCGCCGGCGGCCGCTACGACGGCGTGGCCTTGCCGGCGACCATGCAGCGCATGGCCGACCGCATCCCGGGCGCGCGGCTCCGGTTGTTCGAGGGCGGCCACCTGTTCATGCAGGAGGATCCGGACGCCCTGCCGGCCATCATCGAATTCCTGGAAGGCTGAGATGGCCGCTCGTCCGGTGCTGCGCGAGGCCGTGATCCCGGAGCTGCCGGGCCATTACCAGGGCAAGGTGCGCGAGAACTATGACCTGGCGGACGGCCGACGCATCCTGATCGCCACCGACCGGCTCTCGGCCTTCGACCGCATCCTCACCGCCATTCCGTACAAGGGCCAGGTGCTGACCCAGACGGCGCGCTTCTGGTTCGAGGCCACGGCGGATCTCTGCCCCAACCATGTGCTGGCCTATCCGGACCCGAACGTGGTGGTCGGGCGGCGGCTGGATATCCTGCCGGTGGAGATCGTGGTTCGCGGCTATCTCGCAGGGACCACCGGCACCTCGCTCCTGACCCTCTACAAGGCCGGCCAGCGGCAGGCCTACGGCGTGAGCCTGCCGGACGGCATGCGTGACCACCAGAAGCTCGACCGGCCGGTGATCACCCCCACCACCAAGGCCGAGGTGGGCGGCCACGACGCCCCCTTGTCGCCGGCGCAGATTCTGGAGCGCGGCATCCTGAGCCCGGAGGTGTGGGAGCAGCTCAGCGCCTATGCGCTCGCCCTGTTTGCGCGGGGCCAGGATTTGGCGGCGGCGCGCGGGCTGATCCTGGCCGACACCAAGTACGAGTTCGGCCTCGACGGGAGCGGGGCCATCGTGCTGGCCGACGAGATCCACACGCCGGACTCCAGCCGTTACTGGCGCCTGGCCAGCTACAAGGACCGCTTCGAGCGGGGCGAGCGGCCCGAGAGCCTGGACAAGGACTTCGTCAGGAGCTGGGTCGCCGCCCGCTGTGACCCCTACAAGGACCCGATCCCCGAGATCCCGGCCGAGCTGGTCCTGCGCACGTCCGATGTCTACGTCGACGCGTTCCAGACCCTGACCGGCCAGGCCTTCAACCCGCCGGACCTGGGCGAGCCGATCGTCGAACGGATCAGAAGGAACCTGCGGCCCTACATCCCCGCCGCGCCCTAGGCGTCGGCGGTGTCCTGGCGCTTCAGGCCGAAGAAGTAGAACAGCGGGGGGCCGGCCAGGGCGATGAGCGGGGAGACATCCTTCCACCACTCCGCGCGGCGGCAGAGCTGGCGCAGGCGCGACAGGGTCGGCGCCTGCCAGAGCAGGCCGCGGTTCACGCGCCCGTCCTGCTCGGGCGGGCCGTCGTAGATCTCGAGGTAGGGATCGGCGTCCTCGGCCCGCTTGACGGCCTCGACGCTGCGCCGGTGGGTCATGGCGCTGTCCACAGCCACCATCCCCCAGAACAGGACCCAGAACAGGCTCGCCTGCTCGATGTGAGACCGCTTCATGCCAGACTCCGACACTCCAGCGGATTACATAGTGGAACCGCGCGCCAAGCCAAGCCTGAACCTCTCGACGGGCGAAAGCCGCAATGCGGGGCGGTCGCGAAGGACCGCCGCCGCACTTCAGGCGAAGGCTACTTCAGGTGGCCGGCGAGATGCTTGTTCATCTCGAACATGCTCACCTTGTCTTTGCCGCCGAAGACCTTCTTTAGCTTGTCGTCGGCCACGATCTCGCGCTTGTTCTGCGGATTCTGCAGCTTGTTCTTCTTGATGTAGTCCCACATTTTCGAGACCACCTCGCCGCGCGAAAGCTGGGCCGAGCCGACGACGGCGGCCAGGTCCGGCGAGGGCGTCATCGGCCTTTGCAGGGCGTTCGGGGCTTTCTTGGTGTCTGCCATAGGATTCCAGCTGCTCCAGTTGGACGTGCGTCATCGAGGGCGCGCGCGCCGCGAGTCGGCGAAGCTGGAGCGTGCGCAACCCCAGGCGGCTCGTAAAGGGGGAATCTGACGAAGATCCCTAGGGGGCGAGCCGGCCGGCCAGCTCGGGGAAGGGGATCATGACGTGCTCGCGGTAGGCCGGACGGTCTCCGAGGCGCGCGTACCAAGCCTGGACGTTTGGCAGATCGGGGCGCGCGATGTCGAGCTCGAACCAGCGGTAGAGCAACGCCCCGGCCGGGATGTCCGCGAGGCTCGGCGCCTCCCCGCCCAGGTAGGGACGGCCGTGCAAGGCCTGCTCCAGCAAGGCGAAGGCCTCGCCGCTCTCGGCCACGCTGCGGCGGATCGCCGGCCAGTCGCGCCGCGGCTCGGGCGTCCGGTAGAAGCCCCAGAACACGCCGCCTAGGAAGCTCGGCTGCAAGGTGCACTCGGCCCAGTCCATCCAGCGGTCGGCCCAGGACCGCTCGGCCGGATCGGCGCTCCAGAAGCGGGGCGCGCCGTAGCGGGCGGCGACATAGCGCAGGATGGCGTGGGACTCCCACACCAAGAGGCCGTCATCCTCGAGCACCGGGATCCTGCCATGGGGATTCATGGCCAGGAACTCCGGCGTGTCGAGCCCGCCGTGGTCCCCGCCCGCCGGGACGTGGCGGTGCGCCAGCCCGAGCTCGCCCAAGAGCCACATCACCTTCTGCACGTTGAGGGAGCTGCGTCGTCCCCAGATCGTCAGCATGGCCCCAGCTTAGCCGGACCCGCCTACCGCTGCACGCGCCGCGCCCGGTTCACCGCCTCGTCCAGCGCCGAGAGGAAGCGCGAGCGGTCCTCGGGACGGAACGGGGCGGGCCCGCGGGTGGTCTCGCCGATCGAGCGAAGGTGCTCGCCGAGCGCCCGCGAGGCGAGGGCGGAGCCGATCGAGTCGCTGGTGAAGGCGCGGCCGGTGGGGCCGAGGGCCTGGGCGCCGGCGGCCAGGCTGCGTCCGGCCAAGGGGATGTCGGCGGTGACCACGATGTCGCCGGGACCCGCCCGCTCGGCGATCCAGTCGTCGGCCGCGTCCGGCCCGGCCTCGACGATCACCCTCTCTATGTTCGGCTCCTGCGGGACCATCAGGAACGCGCCGGCCACCACCAGCACCTTGAGGCCGTAGCGGCCCGCCACGCGGTAGACCTCGGCCTTCACCGGGCAGGCGTCGGCGTCGACGAAGATGCGGGACCCCTCCATCGGTCAGAGCCAGCCAAGCTTCTTGAACCGCGTGTAGAGCAGGCCGCAAAGGCAGACCATGAAGGCGACACAGACGAAGTAGCCGTATTTCCAGTGCAGCTCGGGGATCCACTGGAAGTTCATCCCGTAGATGCCGGCGATGGCGGTGGGCACCGCCAGGATCGCGGCCCAGGCGGCGAGCATGCGGGTGATCACGCCCTGGCGCTGCTGCTCGAGCAGGTTGGCCGCCTCGAATACCGAGACCAGGACGTCGCGCAGAGTGTCGACCATGGCGGACACCCGCCGGATGTGGTCGCGCACGTCGGCGAAATAGGGCCGGGCGTCCGTCTCCACGCACGGCAGCTCGTGATGCTCGAGGCGATCGGCCACCTCCTCCATCAGGGTCAGCATGCGCCGGAACCGCAGCAGGTCGCGCCGCAGGCTGAAGATCCGGCTGACCTGGTCGCGGCTGAGGAAAGCGTCGAGGGCCTGACGTTCCATCGCCAGGACCTCGTCCTCCAGGCTCTCGACCACCGGGAGATAGCCCGTGACCAGATAGTCGAGCACCGCGTGCAGCACATAGTCGACCCCGTGACGCAGCAGGACCGGCGCCGCCTCGAGCTGTTCGCGCAGGCTGAAATGACTGCGCTCCGAGCCGTGGCGCACGGTGATGATGTGGTTGCAGCCCATGAAGATGGAGGTCTCGCCGTAGCAGATCTGCTCGCCGGCGAGCTGCGCGGTCACGGCTACCACGAACAGCTGATCGCCGTAGACGTCGACCTTGGGCTGATGGTGGGCCTTGTGCGCATCCTCCACCGCCAGGGGATGCAGGCTGAAACGCCCGGCGATCGCCTCGAGCTCCGCCTCGTCGGGGTCGACCAGGCCGATCCAGGCGAACTCCCCCGCGTCCAGGACCAGGGTGTCCGCACCGTCGAGGTCGATAGGGCGAAGGCGCTCGCCGTTCCTGTAGACGTAGCCAGCGACGACGGTCATTCGGCCTCCAGACAGCCTCCCAGACGGGTCGCCCCCCAGTCTGCATGGCGACTGTGACGGCGTCATCGGCCCCTTATGACTCGTTGATGCGGATCAAGGCCAAGCCCGATGGCGCCCTTACCCTGGCGCGACATAGGGTTGGGTGACCGACCACGGAAAACGTCATGTCCGACCTCATCTACCTGGCCATCGGCTGTCTCGTGCTGCTGGCTTTCGCCGGCTACGCCGTCCTTCTGAGGCGCGCCTGAGATGCTGATGATGCTGCTTTACGGGGCCGCCGCCCTGGGCGTCGCGATCTACATGGTCGTCGCCCTGGTGCGACCCGAGAAGTTCTGAGGACGCCGGCGGCCGTCCGCCGCCGGGGCTCCCTTTCGCCAACGACGTAAGGAGATCTCGCCATGGACGCGAGAGGCTGGGGCGAGATCGTGTTCACGATCGCCGTCACCGTAATTCTGGCCTTCCCGCTCGGGCTCTACATGGCCCGGATCTGGAAGGGCGAGAGCACCTGGCTCGATCCGGTGCTGCGGCCGGTGGAGGGGGCGCTCTACCGGGCCTTCGGCGTGGACCCGCACAGGCAGCAGAGCTGGCTCGCCTACACCATCTCGATGCTGGTGTTCAGCATCGCGAGCTTCGTGGTCCTGTACCTGATCCTGCGCTTCCAGAACCTTCTGCCGCTCAACCCGCAAAAGGTCGCCGGGACCTCGCCGGACTTGGCGTTCAACACCGCCATCAGCTTCATCACCAACACCAACTGGCAGTCCTATGTGCCGGAGACGACGCTCTCCAGCTTCTCCCAGATGGCCGGGCTGACCAGCCACAACTTCCTGTCCGCGGCCGCCGGCATCGCCATCGCCGCTGCGCTTGGCCGCGCCTTCGCGGCCAACCGCGGCGAGGGTCTGGGCAACTTCTGGGTCGATCTGACCCGGATCAGCCTCTACCTGCTTCTGCCGATCTCGATCGTGGTCGCGCTCGTGTTCGTCGCGCTCGGCGAGCCGCAGACCCTGGCGGCCCATGCCACCGCGACCACCGTGGAAGGCGCCAGACAGACCATCTCCCTGTTCCCCACCGCAAGCCAGGAGGCGATCAAGCAGCTTGGCACCAACGGCGGGGGCATTTTCAACGCCAACTCGGCCCACCCCTTCGAGAACCCGAGCCCGATCACCAACCTGATCGAGATCGTCGAGATGAACGTGGTGGGCTTCGCCTGCGTGGTCGCGTTCGGCCGGCTGGTGATGGCGCGCAAGGACGCCCGAGCCCTGGTGGCGGTGATGGCCCTGTTCGTCTTCGCTGCGGCGGCCGTGATCTATTGGGCGGAGACCCGGCCGGCGCCCGCCATGGCCGCCGTGCACGCCTCCACTCAGGTCAATATGGAGGGCAAGGAGGTCCGCTTCGGCGCACCCTCGACGGCGGTCTGGGCCGCGGCCACCACCGGCGCCTCCGACGGCGGGGTCAACGCCATGCACGACAGCTTCATGCCGCTCGGCGGCGGCATGGCGATGTTCATGATCCAGCTGGGCGAAATCCTGCCCGGCGGCGTCGGCTCGGGCCTCTACGGCATGGTGGTGATGGCGCTGCTGGCGGTGTTCGTGGCCGGCCTGATGGTCGGGCGAACGCCCGAGTACCTCGGCAAGAAGATCGAGGCGCGGGAGATCAAGCTCGCCATGCTGGCGGTGCTGATCCTGCCGCTGTCGATCCTTGGCTTCGCGGGGGTGGCGGCGGTGCTGCCGGTGGCGCTCAAGGGCCTGGAGAACTCCGGCCCGCACGGGCTATCCGAGATCCTCTACGCCTATTCCTCGGCCACCGGGAACAACGGCTCGGCCTTTGCCGGCCTCTCGGCCAACACGCCCTACTGGAACGCCACCCTGGGGGTCGCCATGCTGCTCGGCCGGTTCGCCTATGTCGTACCCGTCCTGGCCATCGCCGGGTCCATCGCGGCCAAGCCGAAGCTCGCCGCCTCCACCGGGACCTTCCCCACCGACGGTCCCCTGTTCGCAGGCCTCCTGATCGGGGTCATCCTGATCCTGGGCGGCCTGCAGTTCTTCCCAGCCCAAGCCCTCGGCCCGATCGTGGAGCACTTCCAGGTGCTGCACGCGGTCGCCGGGCGCTGAGCTCCTGGAGCCCTCAGGCCATGACCGCTTCCGCCGTCCATCTGGGCGACCCGCGCCGCTCCGCCATCGCCGGCACGACCTTCTCGTCGGCCATCGTGACCCGCGCGGCGCGAGACGCCTTCGCCAAGCTGAACCCCCGCCACCTGGCCAGGAACCCGGTGATCCTGACCACCGAGGTGGTGGCCGGGCTCGCCACCGTTTCTGCGATCGCCGCCTTCCAGTCCGGCGCCAGCCCCTGGTGGGCGGTCCAGCTGGCGATCTGGCTGTGGGCCACGGTGCTGTTCGCCAATTTCGCCGAGAGCGTGGCGGAAGGCCGGGGCAAGGCCGCGGCAGACAGCCTGCGCGCCCAGCGCGTGGACACCCAGGCCAAGCTCCTGGCCGACGCCGCCGGCGAGCAGTTCACCCTGACCGCCTCGCACAGGCTCGAGGTCGGCCAGGTGGTGCTGGTGCAGACCGGCGACATGATCCCCACGGACGGCGAGATCATCGCCGGCGTGGCCTCGGTCAACGAGGCGGCGATCACCGGCGAGTCCGCCCCGGTGATCCGCGAAGCAGGCGGCGACCGCTCGGCCGTGACCGGGGGGACCACCGTGGTCTCCGACTGGATCAAGGTGCGGATCACCGCCGCCCAGGGCTCCACCTTCCTCGACCGGATGATCGCCATGGTCGAGGGCGCCGAGCGTCGCAAGACGCCCAACGAGATCGCCCTGAACGTGCTGCTCGCCGGCCTGACGCTGGTGTTCCTGATCGCCGTCGCCACCCTCGTGGGGCTAGGCAGGTACTCCGACGTCAACCTCGATCCGCTGGTGCTCGGGGCCCTGTTCATCTGCCTGATCCCGACCACCATCGGCGGCCTCCTGTCGGCCATCGGCATCGCCGGCATGGACCGGCTTCTGAAGTTCAACGTGCTGGCCACCTCCGGCCGGGCGGTGGAGGCGTCTGGCGACGTGGACACCCTCCTGCTCGACAAGACCGGCACCATCACCTTCGGCAACCGCATGGCCACCGACGTGATCCCCGCGCCGGGCGTGCGTCCCGAGGCGGCGATGCGCGCGGCGGTGAGCGCCTCCCTCGCCGACGAGACGCCGGAAGGCCGTTCGATCGTCGACCTGGGCCTCGACAAGGGGGTCTCGATCGATCCGCCCGAGGGCTCGATCCCGATCCCCTTCAGCGCCACCACCCGCATCTCCGGCCTCGACGCCGGCGGACAGACCTGGCGCAAGGGGGCGGTCGACGCGATCCTCAAGAGCCTGTCGTTGCGGCCCGAGGACGTACCCGCCGAGCTGAGCGCGGCGGTCGACCGCATCGCCCGCTCCGGCGGCACGCCCCTGGCGGTCGCCGAGGACGGGATGCTGATGGGCGTCATCCACCTCAAGGACGTGATCAAGCCCGGCGTGAAGGCGCGTTTCGCCGACCTGCGCCGCATGGGCGTTCGCACGGTGATGATCACCGGCGACAACCCGGTCACGGCCGCCGCCATCGCCTCGGAGGCCGGGGTGGATGATTTCCTCGCCGAAGCCACCCCCGAGGACAAGCTGCGGCTGATCCGCGAGGAGCAGGCCAAGGGCCGGCTGGTGGCCATGTGCGGCGACGGCTCCAACGACGCGCCCGCCCTGGCCCAGGCCGACGTCGGGGTAGCCATGCAGACCGGCACCCAGGCCGCGCGCGAGGCCGGCAACATGGTCGACCTCGATTCCGACCCGACCAAGGTCATCGAGATCGTCGAGGTCGGCAAGCAGATGCTGATCACCCGCGGGGCCCTGACCACCTTCTCCATCGCCAACGACGTGGCCAAGTACTTCGCCATCATCCCGGCGATCTTCGTGGTCGGCCTGCCGGCGCTCGGCGCGCTCAACGTCATGCATCTGAACAGCCCCAGGAGCGCGATCCTCTCGGCGGTGATCTTCAACGCACTGATCATCGTCATGCTGATCCCGCTCGCCCTGAGCGGCGTGCGCTACAGGCCCATCGGCGCCGGCAAGCTCTTGCAGCGAAACCTTCTGATCTACGGCCTGGGCGGCGTTGTCGCCCCGTTCGTCGGCATCAAGATCGTCGACCTGATCGTCACCTCGATCGGCCTGGCCTAAAGGACCTCCGCCATGCTTTCCGACATCCGCCCCGCGATCGTCTCCACGGTGCTGTTCACCCTGCTTCTGGGCTTGGGCTACCCCCTGGCCATCACCGGCGTGAGCGAGATCGCCTTTCCCGGCCAAGCCCAGGGCAGCCTGGTGCGCGACGCCTCCGGCAAGGTGGTGGGTTCGGCCCTGATCGCCCAGGCCTTCGCCAAGCCGGAATACCTGCATCCACGTCCCTCGGCCGCGGGCTCCAGCGGTTACGATGCGTCCGCCTCGTCCGGCTCGAACTACGGTCCGCTGAACCCGGACCTCATGAAGCGGGTGAAGGGCGACGCCGCGGCGCTGCGGGGCTCCACCGGACACGGCGCGATCCCCGACGACGCCATCACCACCTCCGGCTCCGGCCTGGATCCCGACATCTCGCCCGATTACGCCCTGATCCAGGCCGACCGCGTCGCCAAGGCCCGAGGCCTGCCGGCCGCGCAGGTCCGGCGTGTCATCCTCGACCAGGCCAAGGAGCCTTTCCTGGGCTTCATCGGTCAGCCGCGAGTGAACGTGCTGACGACCAACCTCGCGCTCGACGCTGACCTGCCGAAGGCGCACACATAGGGCGAAGCCATGCCCGTGCTCGTCCGATACGGCCTGACCCTGGCGATGGTCGCAGCGGCGACCCTCGTCGCCTTCGTCTGCGAATATGCCATCGAGCCGCGCAATCTGGCGCTGGTCTATGTCGTGCCGGTGGCCCTGGCGGCCGCGTTGTGGGGATGGCGGCCGGCGCTCGTTTCGGCCGTCGCCAGCGTGTTCGTCTTCGAGTTCTTCTTCATCCCGCCGCGCTTCACCATCTGGGTCTCGAGCTCCTCGGACCTGTGGGCGCTGGCGCTGCTGCTGGTGGTGGCGGCGATCGTCAGCACGCTCGCGGCCGAGAGCCGCCGCCGCGCGCTGGAGGCGCGGGACGCGGCCGAGAAGGCCGAAGCCCTGCAATCGCTGGCCCACGCCGTCGTGCACGGCCGCCCGGCCGCGGAACTCGTTCGCGCCGCCGCCGATGCGCTCGCCCGCATGTTCAAGGCGCCCGCGGTGGTGTTCGTGCAGTCCGGCTCGGCGGTGACCCCGGCCGCGGTCGCAGGCGGGGCGGTGGTCTCCCAGGCGGACCGGGATGCTGCGGCCTGGGCCCTCGAGACCCATCTTCCGACGCGGGCGGAGACCTATCCCCATACCGAGGCGAGCTTCGACCTGATCCCGGTGACCACGCCGTCGGACGGCGGCTTCGTTCTCGGCGTCAGCTTCGCCGGCTTCGCCGATGGCCGGCCGGCGGCGGCCGATCGCCTGCTCGAGCTGGTCGGCGGCTACCTGGCCGCGGCGCCGCCGGACCGCCGCGGCGGCAAGCTGCTCGCCGCGGTGGCCTCCGATGACGCGGGCTGAGACCCCGCTCCGGCGTAGTTTCGCGCTTTGGGCATGACGGTCCAGGAGCCTCGCCGGCCAGATCCTGACGCGCTGCTGGACGAGGCCCGGCGCGCCGGCCGCGGCCGCCTCAAGGTCTTCCTCGGCATGTCTCCCGGGGTCGGCAAGACCTACGAGATGCTGGTCCAGGCCGCCCGCCGGCAGGCCCAGGGCGCGACGGTCCTGGTGGGCGTGGTCGAGACCCACGGCCGGGCGGACACCCAGGCCCTTCTGCAGGGCCTGGAGGTGCTCCCGCGCAAGCCGATCCCGTACCGCGGGCGCACGCTCTTGGAGTTCGACATCGACGCAGCCCTGGCCCGCCGGCCCGACCTCCTGCTCGTCGACGAGCTCGCCCACTCCAACGCCCATGGATCGCGTCACCTGAAGCGGTGGCAGGACGTCGAGGAACTGGTCGGCGCCGGCGTGGACGTCTGGACCACGCTCAACGTCCAGCACCTGGAAAGCCTGGTGGACGTGGTCTGGAAGATCACCGGAGTGCGGCAGCGCGAGACCGTGCCGGACTCGGTGCTGTCGGGGGCCGACGAGATCGAGGTGGTGGACATCACCCCGGGCGAGCTTCGCCAGCGGCTGGAGGAGGGCAAGGTCTATCTCCCCGACACGGCGCGGCAGGCCGCCACCCACTTCTTCAAGCCGGAGAACCTCGCGGCCCTGCGCGAGCTGGCGCTGCGGCGCGCGGCGCAGACCATCGACGACCAGCTGGTGGGGGCGATGCGCCGCGCCGGCGTGGAAGGCCCTTGGTCCGCCGGCGAACGGATCCTGGTGCTGGTCGGCTCGGAGGCCATGGCGGCGAGCCTGGTGCGCGCCGGACGGCGCCTCGCCGAGATGATGGACGCGCCCTGGACCGTGCTCCACGTCGAGCGACCGGGCCGCCCGCCGGCCGCCGGAGAGGGGGCGGCCCGCGTGAACGAGGCCTTCAGGTTGGCCGAGCAGCTCGGCGGATCGACCCAGATGCTGACCGGCGACGACATCGTCGCCTGCGTGATGGACTACGCCCAGCGCAACAACGCCACCCAGATCGTCATCGGCAAGGGGCGCGACAGCCGCTGGCGCGAGGTGCTGGGCCGGTCACTCGCCGGCGCCTTCATCCGCCGGGCGCGTGGGGCGGCCCTGCACGTCGTCACCGAGGCGGCGGGGCAGGAGCGGCCCTCCGCCGTGCGCCGGGTCGAGCTGGACATCGCACGGGGCTGGCGCGGCTATGCGGTTGGCGCGGCCTTCGTGGCGGCGGCCACGGCGGTCAGCTTCCCGCTCGACCAGGCCTTCGAGCGCGCCGACGTCGGCATGGTGTTTCTCTGCGCGGTGCTGGCGGCGGGGGTGCTCTATGGCCTGCGCACCGCCCTGGCGGCGGCGACCGTCGCCTTCCTGGTCTACAACTTCTTCTTCCTGGAGCCCCGCTACAGCTTCCGGATCGGCTCGCCCACGGACGTGATCACCCTGTTCGTGTTCTGGGCGGCGGCCCTGGCCACGGGCGGCCTGGCGGGCCGCCTGCACGACCAGCAGCGGGCGGCCAGCCGACGCGCGTCGGCGGTGACCACCCTGCTGGCCGCCAGCCGCCAGCTTTCCGGCGCGGCGCGCCGCGAGGACACCGCCCGGGCTTTGGCCGAGCAGCTCGCGGCCGCGGCCGGAGGCAAGGCCATGATCCTGTTGCCGCGGGACGGAAGCATCGCTCCGGCGGCCGGCTCTCCCGGGCTGGAGGAGCTGTCGGCGGGCGACATGGCGGCGGCCCGCTGGGCCTGGGAGAAGGGCGAGCCCGCCGGCGCCGGCACCGGAACCCTGCCAAACGCCGCCTGGAGCTTCCGCCCGCTGCAGGGCATCAAGGCGCGCTCGGGCGTGGCGGCGATCGAGCCGCGCTCAGCCTCGGCCGGCCCCGACGACGACCGTTTCGTGCTGGCGCTGCTCGACCAAGGGGCAGTGGCGCTGGAACGCGCCGAGCTCGCGGCCGACGCGGCGGACGCGGAAGCGTTGCGGCGCTCGGACCGGCTCCGCTCCGCCCTGCTCAATTCCATCAGCCACGACCTCAGGACGCCGCTCTCGACGGTGCTGGGATCGACCACCACCCTGCTCGAATACGGCGACGGGCTCGAGCCGGCGGTGCGGCGGGATCTCTTGGAGAGCATTCGCGAGGAAGCCGAGCGGCTGAACCGCTACGTCGGGGACCTCCTCGACATGACCCGCATCGAGGGTGGCGCGCTGGCCCCGCGCCGCGAATGGCTCGACGCCCGCGAGGTCCTGCAGGCGGCTCTGATGCGCGCCTCCCGCCGGCTGGGCGGGCGCCAGGCCCACAAGGACTTCCCGCCCAATCTGTCGCTGGTGAAGGGCGACCCGGGGCTTCTTGAACAGGCCCTAGTGAACATCCTGGAGAACGCCATCGACTACAGTCCCGACGGCACGGTGATCGAGCTTGCGGCCTACGAGGACATGAAGAACGTGGTGCTCTCCATCGAGGACGAGGGGCGAGGGATCCCCACGGCCGAGCTCGAGAAGGTGTTCGAAAAGTTCCGCCGGATGGAACAGTCGGGGGACCGCGGCAAGGGCGCGGGCCTCGGCCTCGCCATCTCCAAGGGCTTCGTCGAGGCCATGGGCGGCCGCATCGCCGCCGCCAGCCCAATCCATGAGGGCAGGGGCACCCGCATCCTGATCAGCCTGCCCAAGGAGATCGCCACCTTGCCGGGGCTTCTGTGAGCGCGCACCGCCCGCGCATCCTGGTGGTCGACGACGAGCCGCAGATCCATCGCTTCCTGGGCCCGGCCCTGGACGCGGCGGGCTACGAGCACGTGCGCGCCGACGACGGGGCCTCCGCACTGCGCGAGATTGCGCGCAAGCCGCCGGACGCGGTGGTGCTGGACCTCGGCCTGCCCGACATCGACGGCCGCGAAGCGTTGACGAAGGCGCGGGCCTTCTATGACGGACCGGTGATCGTCCTGTCCGCCCGCGACAAGGAGACCGAGAAGATCGAGGCGCTGGATGCGGGGGCGGACGACTACGTCGAAAAGCCCTTCGGCGTCGGCGAGCTGCTGGCGCGGCTGCGGGTGGCTCTGCGCCACCAGGTGCAGCGCGAGGGCGGCCAATCGGTGGTCCGGGCCGGCGAGATCGAGGTCGACCTCGTCAGACGCCTGGTCTGCCGCGGCGGCCAAGCCGTCAGGCTGTCGCCACGGGAATATGACCTGCTCGCCCTGATGGCGCAGGGCGGCGGCCGGGTGCTCACCCACAAGCAGCTGCTCACCGCCGTGTGGGGGCCGGCCCACGAGCATGACGTGCAGTACCTGCGGGTGTTCGTCGGCCAGCTGCGCCAGAAGCTGGAGGCGGAGCCGGAGGCTCCCCGGCTGATCGTCACCGAGCCCGGGGTGGGCTACCGGTTCATGGCGGACTGAGCGCGGCCCCGAGGCGCCCTTGCCCCTACAGCGCCACCTGGGCGCCAAGCTCGACCACCCGCGTCGGCGGAATCTGGAAGAAGTCGGCCGCCCGGATCGCGTTGCGCATCAGGAACACGAACAACAGGTCCTGCAACCGCGGCAGGCCGCCGGCCCTCCGGGGCAGGATGGTGCGGCGGCTGAGGAAGAACGAGGTGGTCATGATATCGAAGCTCAGGCCCTTGCCGCGGGCGAGCTTCAGGCCCTGGGCGACGTCCGGCGTCTCCATGAATCCGTAGGTCAAGGTCAGCGCCTTGAAGCCCGGCGCCAGCTCCCTGAGCCGCACCCGTTCCTCGTCCGTGACGCGGGAGCGATGGCTGAAGGTCACGGTCAGGATCACCACCTGCTCGTGCAGCACCTGGTTGTGCTTGAGGTTGTGCAAGAGGGCGATGGGCGCGGCGTCCGGGTCGCCGCTGAGGAACACCGCGGTGCCGCGGGCGCGCATCGGCGGACGCTGGGTGATCATGGCGATGACGTCCGCCAGCTTGATGTCCCGCTGCTCGGCGCTACGCAGGTGGTTGATGCCCCGCACCCAGCTCACCATCACCAGGATCAAGGCGCCGGCGATCAGCAGGGGCACGTAGCCGCCGTGGGCGACCTTCAGGAGGTTGGCGCCCAGGAACAGGGTCTCGACGATCAGGAACGGCGCCATGGCGGCCACGGCCAGCCAGATGGGGCGGCCGTGCAGCCGGTGCACCGCCACCACCGCCAGGATCGAGGAGGTGATCATCGCCCCCACCACCGAGATGCCATAGGCGTTGGCCAGGGCGCTGGATGAACGGAAGCCCAGCACCAGGGCGCAGACGCCGATCATCAGGATCCAGTTGATCTGGGGGGCGTAGATCTGGCCCACGTGCTCCTCGGAGGTGGGCTGCAAGGTCATCCGCGGCAGGAGCCCGAGCTGGATCGCCTGCTGGGCCATGGAATAGGCCCCCGAGATCACCGCCTGGCTGGCGATCACGGTGGCGATGGTGGCGAGCATCACCAGCGGCAGCTGGAACCAGGCGGGCGCGAGCAGGAAGAAGGGGTTGGCCGCCGCGCTTGAGGACTGCAGCACCAAGGCGCCCTGGCCGAGGTAGTTGAGGGTCAGGCAGGGGAACACCAGGCCGAGCCACGCGAGCTGGATCGGCTTGCGGCCGAAGTGGCCCATGTCGGCGTAAAGCGCCTCCGCGCCGGTCACTGTGAGGAACACCGAGCCCAGCACCGCCGGCGCCAGGCGCGGATGCGCCATGAACACATGGATGCCGGCCAGTGGGTTGAACGCCGTCAACACCACCGGCGCGCCGGCGACGGCGAGGGCGCCGAGCACCGCAATGGTGATGAACCAGACCACGCAGATCGGTCCGAACCAGCGTCCGATCCCGCCCGTCCCGTGCCGCTGCACCAGGAACAGGCCGATCAGCACGGCCAGGGAGATCGGCACGATGAACGGGTCGAGCCGGCCGCCGAGGCCATGGATCACCCCCAGGCCCTCCACCGCCGACAGCACCGAGATCGCCGGGGTCAGCATGGCGTCGCCGAAGAACAGGCCCGCGCCGATCATGCCGATCAGGAGCGTCAAGCGCGCGCCGCGGCCGCCGGCGCGCTGGACCAGGGCCATCAGCGACAGGGTGCCGCCTTCGCCGCGGTTGTCGAACCGCATCAGCACCATGACGTACTTCGCCGTCACGATGATCATCAGGGTCCAGAACATCAGCGAGATCACGCCGATGATGTCGGCCGCCTCAAGCACGCCGTGGCGGTGCAGGTGGGCGATGGACTCCTTGAAGGCGTAGAGCGGGCTGGTGCCGATGTCGCCATAGACCACCCCGGCCGACCCCAGAGCGAGGCCGAGCATCTTGCGCGACAGCGGGCGACTGGACGGCGCCTCGGCGGGCGCCGGTGGGGGGGAGCTCATGCGGGATCCGGACAGCCTGACGTCGGTTGTGCGGCGCGGGCGCATAAGAATCCCATGAGGTTGTGCGGCCCCGGTCACGCTTTGGCCTTGCGCGCGGGACAGGGAAGGGCGTTGTTTCCCGCCGCATCGCTCGCACCGCGCGGAGCGCCATGATCGCCGCCGACCCGCCCAGCCGTCACGCCCTGCCGCCGCGCCCGCCCGCCGCGCTCGGCTACGGCTTGGCCGTGGTGCTGGTGGCGGTGGCGACCATCGTCGCCCTGGTCATCGATCAGCTCGCCGCCGTGCCGAACCTGTCGCTGGTGTTCGTGCTGCCGGTGGTCATCGTCGCCGTGAGCTTCGGCTGGGGCCCGGCTCTGGCGGCGGCCGCCGCGGGCGTGCTCTGCTACAACTTCTTCCTGATCGAGCCCCGCTTCACCCTGAGGGTGCAGGACCCGGCCAACCTGCTGGCCATGGGCCTGCTGCTGGTGGTGGCCGCCATCGTCAGCGCCCTGGCCGCCCAGTCGCGGCAGCGGCTGATGCAGGCGCTGCAGCACGCCTCCGACGCCCGCGCTCTGCAGGACCTCGCCCGCGCCGTCACCGCGGCCAGCGGCGGCAAGGCGGTCGCGGCGGCCGCCGCCGAAACCCTCGGCCGCATGTTCGGCGCCCCCGCCGTGGTGCTCTTGTGCGAAGGCGAGACGCTCGAGCTCGCCGCCGCCGCCGAGGGCGCCCAGCTCTCCGCCAGCGACCTCGAGGCGGCGCGGTGGGCCATGGCCTCGCGCCTGCCCACGCGGGCGGACGCCTATCCGGTCGACCGCGCGATGTTCGACTTCTGGCCGGTGTTCACCCCCTCGCGCCGACAGGCCGTGGTCGGCGTCCGGCTGGCGGGGCGGGCAGGGGGCCGGCCGGCCGAGCCGGAGCGGCTCGTCGGCATCGTGCTCGGCCAGTTGGCCGTGGCCCTGGACCGCGAGCATTTCGCGGCCCAGGCGCTCAGCGCGCGGCTCGAGAGCGAGCGCCAGAAACTGAAGTCGGACCTGCTGGCCGCGGTCTCGCACGACCTGCGCACGCCGCTCTCGACCATCCTGTTCGCCCTGCAGAGCCTGCTGCGCTTCGGCGACGCCCATGACGCCGCCAGCCGCGCGGAGCTCCTGACCCTGGCCGAGACCGAGACGGCGCGGCTGAGCCGGCTGGTCTCCGACCTGCTGGACGCCGGCCGTATCGAGGCGGATGCGGTGACGGTGCGCCCCGCAGGCGCGGCGCCCGCCGACCTTGTGGCCTCAGCCCTGCAGCGCGCCAAGGCGGCCCTCGCCGGCCGCGAGGTGGTCAACGAGGTGGGGCCCGAGGCGCCGGCGGTGATGATCGACTATTCGCTGGCCGAGACCGCCCTGGCCAATGTGCTGGAGAACGCCGGCAAGTACGCGCCGCCAGGCTCGCGGATCCGGGTGCAGTCGAGCCGTCGCGAAGGGCTCGGCGTGATCGAGGTCCTGGACGAGGGGCCCGGCTTCGGCGGCCCGATCGAGCCCCTGTTCGAGAAGTTCGCCCGCGGTGCGGAAGGTGACGGCCGCCCGCCCGGGGCCGGCCTGGGCCTCGCCATCGCCCGGGGCTTCCTGGAGGCGCAGGGCGGCCGCATCGCCGCCTGCAACCGCACCGATCGCCAGGGCGCTCTGGTGCGCCTGTTCCTGCCCTTGGCCGGGCAGCAGAGCGCCGCGGCATGAACGAGGCCTGGATCCAGGCCGCGCCGGCGACCGTGCTGGTGGTGGAGGACGACGCCAGCCTGCGTCGCGCCCTGGCCACCACCTTGAAGGCCGCGGGCCTGCGTCCGGTGACCGCAGAGGATGCAGCCGAGGGCCGCCGCTGGTTCAGGCACTATGCGCCGGACGTGGTGCTGCTCGACCTCGGCCTGCCCGACCAGGACGGCCTGGCGGTGATCGCCTGGATCCGCGAAGCGGGCTCGACGCCCATCGTCGTCCTGTCCGCCCGGGACGCCGAGGCGATGAAGGTGAGGGCGCTGGATCTCGGCGCGGACGACTATGTGACCAAGCCCTTCGGGGTCGACGAGCTGCTCGCGCGGCTGCGGGCCGCCCTGCGGCACGGCGTGCAGGCCCGCGGCTCGGTCCCGGTGCTGCGGACCGGCGAGCTGGAGATCGACATGGGCATGCGGGTGATCCGCAAGGGCGGAATTCCGCTGAAGCTGTCGCCCAAGGAATACGACCTTCTGTGCGAGCTCGCCCTGAACATCGACCGCACCGTCACCCACCGCGAGTTGCTGCGCGCCGTCTGGGGCTCGGAGGCCGCCGACATCCAGTACCTGCGGGTCTACATCGGCCAGCTGCGCCAGAAGATCGAGGCGGACGCGCCCGCGCCGGAGCTGATCGTGTCCGAGCCGGGCGTCGGCTACCGCCTGCGCGCGACGCCGTGAGCGGGCGGGTCCGGTTGGCCTTCCGCCAGCGCCTGCCGCTCCCTAGATGAAGCGCGCCACGGAGGGCCGAGGATGAGCGAGCTGCTGCACACCGTGTGCACCAAGTGCGGCGGGGTGAACCGGCTGTCGCCCGAACAGCTGGGCCAGTCCGGCCGCGCCAAGTGCGGACGCTGCAAGGAGCCGCTGTTCGACGCCCGCCCCCAGGCGATCGACCAGGCGCGTTTCCCCAACTTCGTCGGCCAGAGCGACATCCCGGTGCTGGTGGATTTCTGGGCCCCCTGGTGCGGTCCCTGCCGAGCGCTGGCCCCGACGCTGGAGAAGGTCGCCGCCCAGCTGAGCCCGCAGGTGCGGGTGGTCAAGATCAACATCGACGAGGCGCCGCAGCTCGCCGCCCAGCTGCGCGTGCAGTCGGTCCCGACCCTGGCCATGTTCCGCCGCGGCAGGGAGCTGCAGCGGATCTCCGGAGCGTTGCCGGAAGCGGCCCTGGCCGACTGGGCCCGCAAGGCCGCGGCGGCCTGACCGCCCCTTCAGGATTGCGGCGGCGGGCCGAACTCCAGCACCTGGCGGATCTCACAGACCCCGTCGCCCGCCGCCTGCAGGAAGGTCTTGCAGAACTCCACAGCCTCCTCCTTGGAGGCGGCGTTGAGGAAGGCGTAGCCGCTGATCCGGTCGGCCTCTCCGGTGACGGTGAACTTGCCCGAGGAGAGCCGCACGCGCGCGCCCGCGGCCCTGGGCGCCAGCGGCTCGGTCGCCAGGAGCGAGCCGTTGGCCATCGAGGTCTCCACCAGCTTGCCCATCTGGGCCATGTGTTCGGGGTCGGGCCGGCCGCCCTCCTCGCCGGTCTCGGGCCGGTAAAGCGCCAGGAATTTCATGCACGGTCCTCCGTTGCGCGGGGGCCCGGGCGCCCGCCGCGATCCAAGGACGCAGCTTAGACCGCCGCGCCGACACCGGGCGAACCTCGCCGCCGGCGCCGCGTTTGAGCTTCACCGGACAGGAGAGCGACCCATGCGCCCCGATGACAGGCGGCCCGGCGACACGCCGCCGCACGCGCCGAGCGACGACGCCCAGGCCTCCGGCGATGGGGCTGCGCGGCTTGGCCGGGAGCGCCGGCCGGGGCGGGACGCGGAGCTTGTGGAGCGCGCCGCCGAGCCTCGCCAGGCGCTTCGCGCAGACCCCGCGCGCGGCGACGACCTGCGCGTCAACGACGAGCACTAGGCCCGTGGCGCAGCGCTGGCCCGACCGTCTCTGGATCGTCCGCCACGGCGAAAGCGCCGGCAACGTCGCGCGCGACCGGGCCTATGCCGCCGGGGTCAGCCACATCGAGCTGAACGTGCGCGACGTGGACGTGCCGTTGAGCGAGCTCGGCGAGCGCCAGTCGCGCTCGCTCGGCCACTGGTTCGCCGACCTGCCGGAAGGGGCCCGGCCCGAGGCCGTCCTGGTCTCGCCCTATCTGCGGGCGCGGCGCACCGCCGAGCTGATCCGGGACGGCGGCGGGCTCGCCGGCGACGCCGCTGGCCTGGTGGTTGATGAGCGGCTGCGCGAGAAGGAGTTCGGCATCCTCGACCGGCTCACCGGCCAGGGCATCCGCGAGCTGCATCCGGACCAAGCCGAATTCCGCAAGCTCCTGGGCAAGTTCTACTTCCGGCCGCCCGGCGGGGAAAGCTGGTGCGACGTGATCCTGCGCCTGCGGAGCGCGCTCGACACGCTCAGCCTGCACTACGGTGGCCGACGGGTGCTGATCGTCGCCCACCAAGTGGTGGTGCTGTGCATGCGCTACCTGATCGAGGAGCTGACCGAAGACGAGATCCTGGCCATCGACGCGAGAGGCGATGTCGCCAATTGCGCGGTCACCGAATATGCCTTCGATCCCTCTGGAGGGACCACCGGCTGCCTGAAGCTGCAGCGATACAACTTCACCGCCCCCCTGGCGCGAGAAGGCGCGCCGGTGACGTCCGCGCCCGACGCCAAGGTCGCGGCGCGATGAGCGCCGGATGAGCCATCCCACCCCCGTCACGGCGGACCTCTTCCGGTCGATGCCGTTGCCGGCTGTGACGGCCGACAGCGACAAGGACGCGCGTGGCCGGGTGCTGTGCGTCGGCGGCTCCGCCGAGGTGCCCGGGGCGGCGGCGCTGGCGGGCGAGGCGGCCCTGCGCGCAGGAGCCGGGAAGCTGCAGCTCGCCGCGCCGCGCTCGGTGGCGAAGGGCCTGGCCCTGGCCGTGCCGGAGGCGCGGGTGTTCGCCCTGGCCGAGACCAGGGCGGGCGAGATCGGCGCCGCCGGCGCGCGCAGCCTGGCGGGGGCCCTCGGCCGCTGCGACGCGGTGCTGGTCGGCCCCGGCATGATCGACTCCGAGGCGGCCGCGAAGGTGACGGCGATCCTGCTGGACCAGTCGGCGGGGCCGGCCTTCGTGCTGGACGCGGGGGCGATCGGCGGCTTGTGGGCGACCCCCGAGCGGGTGCGCCGCCACGGCGGACGCGTCGTGCTGACGCCGCATGCGGGCGAGATGGCGGCGCTCTGCGGCGCGACCCGCGAGGCGGTCGAGGCCGATCCGCTGGGTTGCGCCCGGGCGGCGGCGGCGCGGCTGCAGGCGGTGGTGGCGCTGAAGGGCCGCGACACCTTCATCGCCAGCCCTGACGGCAAGGCCTGGCTCTATGTGGACGGCCCGGTCGGCCTGGCCACCTCCGGCTCGGGCGACGTGCTGGCCGGGATCATCATCGGCCTGCTGGCGCGCGGGGCCTCAGCGGTGCAGTCCGCGGCCTGGGGGGTCTATCTGCATGGCGAAGCAGGCCTCAGGCTCTCGAGGAGGGTCGGGCGGCTCGGGCTTCTGGCGCGCGAGCTCGGCCGGGAGGTGCCCGCCATCCTGGAGGAGGTCGAGGGCTGAGGCCTATTCGGCCGCGTCCAGCCGCGCCGGCGCCTCGTCGTTGAAGCCCATGGCCGCCTGGAAGGCCAGTCGCACCGCTTCGGGCTGGCCGGCCTGGAAAGGGTAGGCCCGGATCGGGGTGCCGACCGTCGGGTGCCGGGTCATCTGCGCCTGCGGCAGGCCATTCAGGTAGAAATCGCGGTTGGCGGCGGGAAGCTGCAGCCGGTGGTTCCTCGCAGGCTCGCGGATCACGCCCTTGGGCTCCTCGCCGCGGGCGACCGCCTCGAGCTCGGCGAGGAAGCGACGGCGCATCATCAGGACTCCCTTGTCGCTGGCCGCGAGGTGCTCGTTGGCGCGGTCGGCGATGGTCCCCTGTCCGACCCAGGCGACGAAATCCTGGTTCATCACATGGCTGGTGATCCAGCGGCCGTCCGGCTCGCGGATGGGCCCAGTCCACGACGGGATCGGCCCCTGCTCATAGGGCTCGCGCTCCTGCGGCACCCGCGAGAAGGCCCAGGTGATCGACAAGGTCGTCTGGTCGTCGATCGGCGTTCGCCACTCGAAGTGATCGCCGAGGTAGAAACCGGTGGGCCACAGCGCCACCCGCCCGACCGTCCAAAGGTCGTGAGCCTCGGAGGTGTCCTCGCGAATCCGCTTGTAGAGCAGGCCGTGCTCGAACTCCTCGAAGTCCACCTTCAGGTGCCGCGGCGAATAGGGGCCGGTCTCGCCCCTGAGGCGCACGCTCCAGTTGGAGTGCATCCATTCGAAATGGACGGGGTCGATGGAGTTCTCCTGGCATTGCAGCCAGTTGCACGGCACCTCGGCGAAGACGATCTGGCTGAAGCCGTTCTTCCAGCTGAACGGCTCCCAGTCGGGCAGCTCCGGCGCCGGGTCAGGGCCCATGTAGGTCCAGAGCAGGCCGCCCAGCGTCCGCACCGGATAGGCCCTGGCGGTGATCTTGTCCCGATAGCGCGCCTGCGGATTGGCGGTGTCGTCGTAGGGTTGCTCCAGGCACCGGCCGTCCTCGGCGAACAGCCAGCCGTGATAGTTGCAGCGCAGCCCGCAGTCCTCGACGTAGCCATAGGACAGGTCGGCGCGGCGGTGCGGGCAGCGCCGCTCGAGCAGGCCGTAGCGGCCTTCCAGGTCCTGGTAGAGGACGAGGTCCTCGCCGAACAGGCGGATCGGCCGCGCGCCGGGCGTCGTGAACTGAGTCTGCGCCCCGATCGGATGCCAGTAGCGGCGGAGGTAGTCGCCCATGGGCTCGCCCGGCCCGACCCGGGTCAGCAGCCGATTGGTGTCCTCGCTCAGCATGGCGTCCGATCCGAGCGTCGGACGACGTCCAAGTCAAGCGCCCGGCGCGATCGTGGGCATGAGCTAAAGGCGGGGCTCCAGGTTGGAGCTTGCGCGTGATGTCGCTACCGTCCGACACATCCGCCGGAGCCATCGATGTCAGACGCCAGCTCGTTCACCACCAGCATGTTCCAGGACTGGGTCCGCCTCTGGTCGCCCAAAGCGATGAGCCTGAGCCAGCCGATCAATCCCGGCTGGAGCTTCGGCAATGTCGTGGTCAACGAGCAGAACTCCAGCGACCCGAAGGCCGAGCAGCAGATCGTTGCCGCCGAGAGCTACGGCCGCCAGCTCGGCAAGCTGCTGGAGGCGGTCTGCGCCCTGATCGAGGCCCGCGGCGCGGACGCCGATCCCGCCTTCCGCGACGTGCTCGAGCTCAAGGCCAAGGTGGACCGGATCAAGCGCGAGGCCGCGGTCAGCCGCATCGAGCAGCTCCGCCAGGACCTCGAGCTCCTGAAGCGCACGGACGCCGACGCCTTCCAGCGCCAGGTCATCGCCTTCGCCACCCTGCTGGGAGCCGAGCCGCAGCTGGACGCCGCGCCCGCCGCGGTCGTCGAGCCGTAAGGCGCCTGACCGCCGCTTCGCCGCTCAGGGCGTCGGACCCCACGAGGCCAATAGGCCGCCGTCCAGCAGGTAACTGGCGCCGGTGCAGTAGCTGGACTCGTCCGAGGCCAGGAACAGCATCAGGTTGGCCACCTCGTCGGCGGTGGCGTAGCGCCGCATCGGAATGGTGGCTGACAGGCCCGCCTCCACCGCCTGGGGCGCGTCCGGCGAGGCCGACTGGTGAATCCGGTGCATCATCGGCGTGTCCGCGAAACCCGGGTGGATGCAGTTCACCCGCACCTTGTCGCGCGCCAGCTCCAGGGCCGCGCCCTTCATCATGCCGACCAGGGCGTGCTTGGAGGTGGTGTAGCCGGTGGTGCCGGGCATGGCCGACAGGCCCTGGATCGACGAGGTGATGACGATGGAGCCGCCGCCCCGCCGCCTGATCGGGCCGATGGCCGCCTTCAGCCCGAGCCACGCCGCGCGCACGTTCACCGCCATGACCTCATCGAACTGATCCAGGCCGTAGTCCTCCAGCGGGATGTTCGGTCCGGTGATGCCGGCGTTCAGGAGCGCGATGTCGACGCCGCCCAGGCGCTCCACCGCCGCGCGGGTGTAGGCCTCGACCTGCACGGGATCGGTGACGTCGGCGGCGAATCCCAAGACCCCGTCCTCTCGCGCCGCCTCGTCGAGCGCCGCCGGGTCGCGATCGACGATCATCACCCGACACCCCTCCCGGACGAATTTGCGGGCCGCCGCCCGGCCCATGCCGCCGGCGCCGCCGGTGATCACCGCCGCCTTGCCGTCCAGTCGCCCCATGGTCGTTCTCCCGATCCGGCCTCGACCGTCGCCGTTCCATGCAATCTTTACCAACGGCTGCGAAAGCTGTGTTCGGCAGCCGACGGAGCGAGCGGGTGGGAACGTCAAGGCGCGAAGGCGCCAGAGGCTCAACGCCTGGGCGACGGCCGGTCAAGTCCGCCGCCCGCACGGCCCCCTTCACTGACGCCCGAATGCGCGAGGTCATGTTCGACCTCGCCGGCGTCGCGGTCTGGACCATCGAGCCCGGACAGGAGGAGGCCGCGCTGTCGCCGGAGCTCGGGCGACTCTTGGGAGTCGAGGCCGACGCCCTGCCGCTGCCGCAGTTCCGCGCCCTGATGGCGGCTTCCGAAGACGCCGGCGCGCTCAGCGCCGCCATCGACGCCGCGCGCCGGGGCGAGAAATCCGGGCCGGTCGAGCACCGCACCGGCGGTCCGTCGCCGCGACGTCTCAGGACCACCTTCGCGCGCGAACGCGCCCTGCGCGGGGGCAGCACCCTGATCGGCGTGTCGCAGGACATCACAGGGGAGCCGGACCTGCGCGACCTCGGCCGGGCCCGCTTCGAGCAGATGGCCGTGTCCACCCGCGGCTCTCCCGGACCGTCGGCCCTGTTCGACGCCCAGGGCCGGTGCCGCGCCGCCAGCGCCAGCTGGGAGGAGATCACCGCCTGCGCCGGCCAGGACTACCTCGGCAAGAGCATGGTCCAGATCGTGCCGGGCGCGGACGAGCGCGTGCTGGAGATGCATCGCAGCGTCCGCGACGGCGCGGCCATCATCAACGACGAGCCGGAGGCCTACATCGACGCCGAAGGCCGCCGGCGCTGGCTGCAATGCGAATACCGGCCGATGTGGTCGCTGGGCGGCGAGCTCATCGGCTATGTCGTCCATGGCCGCGACATCACCGTCCTTGCCGGGGCGCGGCACGAAGCGGAGGTCACCGGCGAGCGGCTGAAGGTGGCCCTGAAGGCGGCGCGGGCGGGCGTGTTCGAGACGGATTTTGTCGCCCGCACCTTCTGGAGCGCGCCCGAGTTCGTCGACGTCATGGGGCGCGGGCTCACCTTCGATGAAGCCACCGCCGACGTTTGGCCGATGACCCACCCCGCCGACGTGCAGAGGGTGCGCGAGCTGACCCAGGCTTTCCTCGCAGACACGCAGGTCGCAGCCGGTCCGCTGGACATCCGCATCCTGCTGCCCACGGGCGAGACGCGCTGGGTCCAGGTCCAGGCCGAGATGACCCACGACGCCGACGGCCGCCCGCTGAAGATCTGCGGCCTGGTGCTCGACGTCGACGCGCGCAAACGCGAGCGACTTGCGGCCCAGGAAGCCCGCCAGGAGGCCCAGGTGAACGCCGAGCGGCTCGGCCTGGCGCTGGACGCGGCGCGGGCCGGCGTGTTCGAGACCGACTTCCTGCACCGGACCTTCTGGTGCTCGCCCGAGTTCCAGGAGCTGATCCAGCACGAGTTCAGCTTCGCCGAGGCCTCGCTGGTGGTCTGGCCCATCGTCCACCCCGAGGATGTGGACAAGGTCAGGGCGGCGGTGCTGCTGTCCGAGAAGACCCTGCGCATCGACAGCCTGGAATGTCGCATCGTGCTGCCGAGCGGCGACAGCCGCTGGATCGACATCCGCGCCGTGGTGCACATGAGCCCCGATGGCGCCGTCGAGCGCGTCGTGGGCCTGATGCTCGACATCGACGAGCGCAAGCGCCAGGAGCTCGCCCTGGCCGAGATCCGCGCCCGCGCCCAGCAGAACGCCGAGCGGCTGGGGCTGGCGCTCGACGCCGCGCGGGCCGGCGTCTTCGAGATCGACGTCGCCCGCAAGGCGGTGTGGTCCTCGCAGGAGCTCGACGCCATCCTGGGCCGGCCGCTGACCTATGCCGACGCCGCCCAGCGCGTCTGGCCGTTCGTCCTGGCGGAAGACCGGGCCATCGCCCTCGAGGCGTCCGGCCGCGGGCTCCAGTCCGGCAAGGTCGACGCCCACGAGGTCCGAATCGTGCTGCCTTCGGGCGAGCACCGGTGGGTCGACATCCGCGCGGTGGTCCACGCCGACGACAAGGGAAAGCTTCGCAAGATCGTCGGCGTGGTTCAGGACATCGACGCCCGCAAGCGCCAGGAGCTGGCGCTCGCCGAGGCGCGCCTGCAGGCCCAGCGCAACGCCGACCGCCTGAAGGTCGCGCTCGACGCAGGCCGCGCGGGCGTGTTCGAGACCGACTTCAAGAACCGCACCTTCTGGTGCTCGCCCCAGTTCACCGAGATCATGGGCAGCTCGCTGACCTTCGAGGAGGCGGCGCGGCGCTCCTGGCCCATGACCCATCCCGAGGACGCCGCCGGCGTGGCGGAAAAAGTGGGAATGTCCGCCGACGAGGCCCACGGGACCCGCGGCTTCGGCATGGTGCAGAGCCGCATCATCCTGCCGTCGGGCGCGGTCCGCTGGATCGATACCTGCGCCGAGATCTATCGGGACGGGGAAGGTCAACTCGACAAGGTGGTGGGCCTCGTCCTCAACATCGACGAGCGCAAGCTGCAGGAGCTGGAGCTGATCGAGGCCCAGCAGGCCGCCGAGGCGGCCACCGAGGCGAAGTCGCAGTTCCTCGCCAACATGAGCCATGAGATCCGCACGCCGATGAACGGCGTGCTGGGGGTGCTGCACCTGCTCGAACGTGAGGCCCTCTCCGACGAAGGGCGGGGGCTGCTGGACCAGGCCGTCGCCTGCGGCCAAATGCTCGCGCAGCTGCTCAACGACGTCATCGACTTCTCCAAGATCGAGGCCGGCCGCCTCGAGCTTTCGCCGGAGCCGATCGACATCGGCGACACGGTGCTGAGCGTCGTCCGGATGCTGCGCCCCGAGGCCGAGCGGAAGGGCTTGCAGCTGCACGCGTCGGTCCAGGCCGAGGATCCCTGGATCCTCGCCGACCCGGTGCGCATCCGCCAGGCCCTGTTCAACCTGATCGGCAACGCCGTGAAGTTCACCCAGGAAGGCGGCGTGGATGTCGGCCTCACCGTGCAGGAGGGGCCGGACGGCGCCCGGCGCGTCCGCTTCGAGGTGCAGGACACCGGCGTCGGCATTCCCGCGGCGGCGCAGGCTTCGCTGTTCCAGCGCTTCACACAGGCCGACGGCTCGACCGCCCGCCGGTTCGGCGGATCGGGCCTCGGCCTGGCGATCACCCGGGCGCTCGCCGACATGATGGGCGGGGAGGTCGGGTTCAGCAGCGGCGAAGGCGAGGGCTCGACGTTCTGGTTCGACGTGCCCGCGCCGTCGGCCTCGCCGCCAGAAGCGGGCGCGTTCGACGATGCGGCGGCGGGCCTCGGCGGCCTTTCGGTGCTGGTGGTCGAGGACAATCCCACCAACCAGATCGTCGCCACCAAGATCCTGCAGAGCATGGGCGCGGTGGTGGACACCGCCGCGGACGGCCTGGTGGGCCTGGAGGCGGTGGAGCACGGCGCCTATGACGTGGTCTTGATGGACATCCAGATGCCCCGCATGGACGGCGTGGAGGCCACCCGTCGCATCCGCGCGCTGGCCAACGCCGCCCGCAGAGTGCCCATCGTCGGCCTCACCGCCAACGCCCTGGCCCACCAGAGGCCGATCTATCTTGCTGCCGGCATGGACGGGCTCGCGGCCAAGCCGATCTCGCCTGGGGCCCTGCTGACCGAGATCACCCGCGTGCTCAACGAGGCCGAGACGCGCGCGGCCTGAACCTCGCGCCGGCCCAACGAAATCGCCGCCTGAGGGCTGGAACGCGTCCTTCGATCCGGTGCAGGCTTGCGTCGCAGAGGAAGGGGACGCAGGGCATGGCCGAAGAGCCGCAATACGATCTTGTGGTGCTGGGATGCGGGGCGGCGGGCCTTTCCGCGGCCGTCAGCTACGCCGGCGCGGCGAAGGCGCGGGGGAGGGTTGCGCGCATCGCGGTGCTGGAGCGCGCCTCCCGCGAAGGACGCGGCGGGGCGACCCGCTGGACCAGCTCCTGGTTCCGCATCACCGAGGACCGCCGCCTGGACCCCGCGTTCATCGACCGCATGCGGACGGTCTCCGGAGGCATGGCCGACCTCGACTACTGCCGGGCGCTCGAGCGGGAGGCGGCCGCGACCCTTGGCTTCTTGGAAGCCAACGGGGTCGAGCTGATCTTCTTCCAGCAGCCCTTCCCCAACCGCAACACAGGCGGGGGCCTGGGCATGCCGGCGCGCGGCGGCGTGGGCATCGTCGATGGCCTGGCCGAGGTGGTCGACCGCACCGAGGGCTCGCAGATCCTCTACGACACCGAGGCGGTCCGGCTCACCCTTTCGCCGGAGGGCCGCGTGGACGGCGTCCTCGTGCGAGGCAATGACGGGCTGCTGCGCCGGCTCGGCGCGTCGGCCGTGGTGATCGCCTGTGGCGGCTTCGAGGGGAGCAAGGAGATGCTGACCCAGTACCTTGGCCCGCGCGCGTGCGACCTGCCGCTGATCGCGCCGACCCTGAAGAACAACCGCGGCGAGGGCGTGCGCATGGCCATGGAGGTCGGCGCCGACACAGCCGGCCAGTTCGACATGTTCCATGGCGAGCCTGTCGACCGGCGCTCGTCGAAGCCCGACGCTGTGATCTACGGCTATCCTTACGGCATCGTCGTCAACGGCAAGTCCGAGCGGTTCTTCGACGAGGGCCAGGACAGCTTCGACTCCACCTTCGAGGCGCTGGCGTTTGAGATCTGGCGCAACCAGGACCAGACCGCCTTCTTCATCGGCGACCAGACCACCCTCGGCATCGAGCACATCGACGCCATCACCTTGACCGACCAGCCGCCGATCAGCGCCGCATCCATCGGCGCGCTCGCCGAGGCGCTCGGCCTGGATCCCGGCGCTCTGGAGCGCACCATCCACGCCTACAACGCCGCGATCGGACCGGGCGCGTTCAACCCCCATGTCCGCGACGGCAGGGCGGCGCCGGGCCTGCAACCGCCCAAGTCGAACTGGGCCTTCCCGATCGAGCGCCCGCCCTTCATCGCTTATCCCCTGACTTGCGCCATCACCTTCACCTTCGGCGGGGTGCGGACGGACAGCGAGGCGCGGGTGGTCACGCCGGCGGGCACGCCGATCCCGAGCCTCTATGCGGCCGGCGAGGTGACGGGGCTCTATTATCACCAGTATCCGGCGGGGACCTCGGTGCTGCGCGCGGCCACCTTCGGGCGCATCGCCGGCGCGCACGCCGCCCGCGTCAACTGAGCGAGGCAGGCAATGCAGGTCGTGCAAGCGGCGCAGATGGACTGGGGCGAGAATCTGGCTTCCCACCGCCAGGGCGGCATGGCCCACAAGGTGCTGTTCGAGGGCGAGGAGGGCAGCCCGGACAACTACGTCCTGGTGCTGGCCCGTGAAGGTTCGGACTACTATTCGCCCCGCCATCGCCATGCGTGGGACCAGGTGCGGTTTTGCCTAGAGGGCTCGGTGCCGATCGGCCGTGACCTGAGCGTCGACGCCGGAGAGATCGGCTACTTCCCCGAGGGCGTTCCATACGGACCGCAGGCGGGCGGCCCGGACCGCATCGTGCTGCTGCTCCAGTTCGCCGGCTCCAGCGGGCTCGGCTATCTCAGCGCCGGCCAGATGCGCCGCGCTCGCGAAGCCCTCTCCGCCGAGGGCCGCTTTGAGAAGGGCGTATTCCGCCGTGAGCGGGGGGAGGGGCCCAAGAACCAGGACGCCTACGAGGCCATCTGGAGGCAGGCCACCGGCCGGCCGATCGTCTATCCCAAGCCGCGCTACAAGACTCCGATCGTGATCCGGCCGGGCGGCTTTCCCTGGCGCCCGGCGGAGGGAGTCGCGGGAGTGCGCCGGCGGACCCTCGGCGTGTTCCCGGAACGAGGCCTCTCGCTGGAAATGGTCACCCTCGACAAGGGCGCGGCCTGGGCGGCCGATCCGGGGGATGCCCGGCGGCTGGTGTTCGTGACCGCCGGCGCGGGGCGCTGGGGCGAGGAGGCCTATGTGACCCAGTCGGCGATCCGGCTGGAGCCCGGCGAGGGGGCGACCGTCTCGGCCGCCGAGGACACGGAGCTTTTCGTCATCGCCGCCGCACCCATCCGGACCGCGGCCGCGGGAGCCTAGGCTTCCTTCCGCTCGAGCGTCCGATCCCGATCGATCCGGAAGCCCGCGTAGCCTTGCGCGGCCACATCGTCGCACCGCTGGCGATAGGCCGGAAATCCGCCGGCATAGGGCATGAACACCCGCGTCTTGCCCGGCACGTTTGCGCCCAGGTACCAGGAATTGCAGCTTGGATAGAGCGTCGCTCCGGCGATGGCGTTGACCTCGTCGACCCACGCCTCCTGGGCCTCGGGCTGGGCCTCAATCGCCTGTGCGCCTGTGGCTGCCATGGCGCCGATGCAGTCTGCGATCCAGTTCACATGCTGCTCGATGCTGGCGACCATGTTCGACAGCACCGAAGGGCTGCCGGGTCCGGACACCATGAAAAGATTTGGGAATCCCGCTGTGGCCAAACCGAGATAGGTGCGCGGTCCCGCCGCCCAGGCGTCCGCGAGGGGCCGTCCGCCGCGCCCGCGGACGTCGATCGCCAGCAGGGCGCCGGTCATGGCGTCGAAGCCCGTCGCGAAGACCAGGCTGTCGAACCTGAAGGTCCGGCTCGCGGTCTGCAGGCCCTCGGGCGTCAGTGTCTGGATCGGGTCGGCGCCGACGTCGACCAGGGTCACGTTCGGCCGGTTGAAGGTGGCGTAGTAGCCGGTGTCGGCACACAGCCGCTTGCAGGCGAAGGTGTGGCGTGGGGACAGCCGCTCGGCCGTCTGCGGGTCCGCAACGATCTCCCGGATCTTGCCGCGCACATAAGCAGCGGCGGTCGCGTTGGCTTCGGCGTCGGTGAAGAGGTCGCTGAACGCCAGCATGAAGGGCAGGCCCCCGCGCGCCCATCGCTCGTCGTACACGCGGTTGCGTTCCGCCTCGTCGACCGCCAGGGCCGAGGTCTCGCCGGGATCGAACTGGGCGGCGCCTGCCTGGGCGTTGCTGCGGGCGCGGAAAGCTGGATATTCGGCCTTTACGCGCCGCTGCAGCTGCGGGTCGAGCGGACCGTTGTTCGCCGGCACGGAATAGGTCGGCGTGCGCTGGAAGACGTACAGCCGCGCGGCCTGTTGGGCGATCTCGGGGATGCACTGGATCCCCGACGATCCCGTCCCCACCACGCCCACGCTCTGGCCGGAGAAGTCGACTCCTTCATGGGGCCATTCGCCCGTGTGCAGCACCCGGCCGAGGTACCGGTCCAGGCCGGGCAATGTCGGCTTGTTGGGCCGTGACAGGCAGCCCGTGGCCATCACCAGCCAGCGCGCCGAATAGTCGGCCCCGCGGCTCGTGTGCAGGCGCCATCGGCGCGCCGCCTCGTCGAAGTGGGCGGACTGGACGCGGGTGGAAAGCTCGATGTCGGGCTTGAGGCCGAACCGTTCGGCGACGTGCTCGAGGTAGCGCAGGATTTCCGGCTGGGCGGCGTAGCGCTCGGTCCACTCCCAATCCTGCTGCAGCGCCTCTGAGAACTGATAGGAGTATTCCAGGCTCTCCACGTCGCAGCGCGCGCCCGGATAGCGGTTCCAGTACCAAGTGCCGCCGACCCCGGCGCCCGCCTCCAGCGCCTTGGCCTTCAGGCCCAGCCCGCGCAGCCGGTGCAGGGCGTAGAGCCCGGCGAATCCCGCGCCGACCACCAGAGCGTCGACCTCCGTCTCGCTCATCCGCCGTGTCCTCGTCGCGGAGCGCATGCGACGGCTCCGTCGGCGGAGCTTTCCACGTCATTGACGGCGGGTCGATAGTCGGGCGAAGCCGTTGTCGATCCGACAGGCTGGAGGACGTCATGGATGCCGAACTGCGCGCCGAGCTTTTGGCGCTGCGCGCCCTGTTGCTGCTCACCCTCGGCGAGGTTGCGAACCTGCGGCCCGACACCGACCGCTTCCTCGCCGAGGCGCAGAACGAGCTGGTCCGCGCGCTCGGCGCCATCCGCATCGAGCCGGAAGCCCATCAGGCCGCGGTGCGCGCCAGCGCGGTGGCCTTCGCCCAGGACTGGTTCAGCCACATCCACTTCCACGACGAGGGCCAATCTGCGCCTTACTGACCGCC
>FTHL01000008.1_pt1 | contig 40612 bp, 36 predicted proteins | sample 1640951 | NCBI WGS metagenome assembly FTHL01 (sample SAMEA3914788, study PRJEB12502) | metagenome | biome: forest; material: soil | place: Canada | collected 2011-07-03 | depth 0.1 m
CCTCGGCTGATCAGCCGAGGAACAGTACATTACATGCGCCCTCTGCATCGACGGCGAAATCAGCTTCAATTAGGCCTCGGCTGATCAGCCGAGGAACAGCTGTGCGCGGACATGACAGCTGCGACCCGGACCCTGATGCTTCAATTAGGCCTCGGCTGATCAGCCGAGGAACAGGCCGCTGGAAGACGAACTATGCGACCGGCGACCAGGCGGCTTCAATTAGGCCTCGGCTGATCAGCCGAGGAACAGAACCTACGGCGCCAACGATCGTCCAGTGTGTCTTGCCGCTTCAATTAGGCCTCGGCTGATCAGCCGAGGAACAGCGGTGGGCGGAAGCTGCATGTCTGCCCGGCTATAACGCTTCAATTAGGCCTCGGCTGATCAGCCGAGGAACAGCTCTTTGCGACGCGATATCCGCTGCCCAGCGGGCGCGCTTCAATTAGGCCTCGGCTGATCAGCCGAGGAACAGGCCCAGGAGGCCGCTAGGAGATGGTTCAATGACGATGCTTCAATTAGGCCTCGGCTGATCAGCCGAGGAACAGGTGACCGATATATGGTCGAGCCCGAACGTCCGGCGTTCCCGGCTTCAATTAGGCCTCGGCTGATCAGCCGAGGAACAGCCGGAACATACAAGGGCTTGCGTTACGATGGAATTATGAGCTTCAATTAGGCCTCGGCTGATCAGCCGAGGAACAGACCTCATTGCCATCTCCTCGAAAGCGGGGAATTATCTGCTTCAATTAGGCCTCGGCTGATCAGCCGAGGAACAGGGGGCCGAGCAGTTCCAAGAGGTCAAGGACGACTGGGCTTCAATTAGGCCTCGGCTGATCAGCCGAGGAACAGCAGGTGGGCAACCCCGCGATCAACCAAGGGGCCGCCGCTTCAATTAGGCCTCGGCTGATCAGCCGAGGAACAGAGGATGCGCTGAATTCGTCTAAGCGGCGGATGCGGTTGCTTCAATTAGGCCTCGGCTGATCAGCCGAGGAACAGCCTGGGCGCTCTTGCTGGAGCCGCTGCGTCACGTCTCGCTTCAATTAGGCCTCGGCTGATCAGCCGAGGAACAGGGCGCCTCTCGGCGCTCGATGTCAACCCAGCCCGTCGTAGCTTCAATTAGGCCTCGGCTGATCAGCCGAGGAACAGGACGTGGAGGCGTTCGGCAGGCGGCAGGTGACGTGGCTTCAATTAGGCCTCGGCTGATCAGCCGAGGAACAGCCAGCTGGCGGTAACACCGCGATCACTGGCGCCTATACGCTTCAATTAGGCCTCGGCTGATCAGCCGAGGAACAGCTGGCCGTTCCTGCACTTCTCGCGCGCCACGCCGATGCCGCTTCAATTAGGCCTCGGCTGATCAGCCGAGGAACAGGACGAGGCGCGGTACGCCTGCATGTCCAGGCCGTTCGTGCTTCAATTAGGCCTCGGCTGATCAGCCGAGGAACAGCGCATGTCCGGGGTGCGCTCCCGTAGCTCTTGGATGCTTCAATTAGGCCTCGGCTGATCAGCCGAGGAACAGTAGCGTCCACAAGCTGCGCGCCGTGCCGGCGGTATGCGCGCTTCAATTAGGCCTCGGCTGATCAGCCGAGGAACAGGGCCGAGTGCCGCAAGGTGCTCTGCCAGATCGGTCGAGCTTCAATTAGGCCTCGGCTGATCAGCCGAGGAACAGCTGGGCAACGATTATCCGAACTGGGAGAACCCCTCCACGCTTCAATTAGGCCTCGGCTGATCAGCCGAGGAACAGGCCCGGGACGTGGTCGAGAAGCTTGAACGCGCCGACAGGCTTCAATTAGGCCTCGGCTGATCAGCCGAGGAACAGGCGGTTCTCTCCAGGCCGAGCCACTCGGCGACGGTCTGGCTTCAATTAGGCCTCGGCTGATCAGCCGAGGAACAGCCGCCCTCAACCGGCCTCGGAACGCCGAGACGCTGGAGCTTCAATTAGGCCTCGGCTGATCAGCCGAGGAACAGGCGGGAGCCGCCAGCTCGCCCCACCGGGACTGGGCCTCGCTTCAATTAGGCCTCGGCTGATCAGCCGAGGAACAGAACGCGACTGGCACGGCGACTATCCGTTCCCTGCGGTGCTTCAATTAGGCCTCGGCTGATCAGCCGAGGAACAGAGCGACCGGACGGGACCGGCTGGTTCGGTTCCGGTGTTGCTTCAATTAGGCCTCGGCTGATCAGCCGAGGAACAGCTCCAAGGCGACGGCCTGGAGTTCCGGATCTAGGTCGGCGCTTCAATTAGGCCTCGGCTGATCAGCCGAGGAACAGGAGTGGTGCGCCGTTCTTCTTGTATTCGACCGATGGAGGCTTCAATTAGGCCTCGGCTGATCAGCCGAGGAACAGCGTCGCGCGCTTGCTCACACGCCTCGATAGCCTCCTTGCTTCAATTAGGCCTCGGCTGATCAGCCGAGGAACAGCTCGTAGGCTACATCTTCAGCGAAAACAATCTGCTGGAGGTCGCTTTGCGAGGGGCGCCGCGCCGCGGGGGAACGCCGAGGAGGATCGCTGCCGTCCATGTCTTCACGATGTCAAAGATCACGCGGGAAATCAACCGCTTAGTCGTTTGCGAGCGCTGCCCCGGATATGCGTCGCGCCACAGCGCTCGCCTTCGCGAGGCTAGTCTAATCGCGCCGGCGTCAAATCACCACCGCACGCCGTTCGATCGGCTCGAAGGTCTTGCCCAGGCTTTCCACCATCAGGTCCACCTCCTCGGCCGCGCCGAGGTCGAGGATGATCACGTGGTCGGTCGCCGGGTCGATCAGGCGTTCCAGCGCCATGGCCATCTCGGCGCGCCGGCCGCCGTCCAGCCGGCAGTGGAACACCGACAGCTGCAGCCAGCGCCCATAGCCGTGCATGGTCTTGAACACCTTTCGCCAGCGCTTGGGCTGGGAGATGTCATAGGCCACCACATAGGCGTGCTCGGCGTTGGAGCGTCGGAGCGAGGCCATGGCTCACCTCGGCAGATAGTGCGGATAGTCGGGGATCTCGCCCAGCAGCCAGCGGGCGAACAGGCGCGCCTGCACCTGGATCAGCCGGCGCATGGAGACCTGATAGCCGAACACCGGATGGGTGGTCTCCTGGTCCAGCCTGCGCTCGTAGGCGGTGATCAGGGCCCGGCGCGCCTTGGGCTTCAGGTTGCAGCCACCGGCGGTGGTGACGAAATCGTCGGGGCCGAGCTCGCCGTTGTTCAGCGCCGTGAGCACGGCGGAATCGGCGATCAGCGGGCGATAGGGCTCGATCAGATCCAGCGCCAGCGACGGCCGACCGGGCCGCTCCACGTGGTAGAAGCCCTTCCAGGGATCGAGGCCCGCGGTCGTCAGGGCGGCGCTGAAGGTCCGGGTCAGCACGGCATAGGCCAACGACAGGCAGGCGTTCACCGGATCGGCGGGCGGGCGGCGGTTGCGCTGTTCGAAGGCGAAAGCCGGCAGCGCCGCCACGGCCTCGGTGAACAGGTTGGGGAGGGCCCGGAAATACAGCGCGGCGGCCTCGCCCTCCATCCCCAGCAGCCCCGGCGTATCCTCCGCCCGATCGGTGCGGCCGGCCAAGAGCGCCAGGCGGTCCAGCGTCGGTCCCCGGCCGCCGCCTTCACCACGCCAGTTGCGGCGCAGGAAGGTGCGTTGGTTCTTGATCTTGGCGCCGACCAGGGTCTTGGCGAAAGAGAGCCTCCGCGCGGGATCGGCGGCGAAGGCGTATTGCGCCGTGCGGATCGCGGCGCTGCGTGGCCCGTGGCCTCCGGTGGCGCCCAGGAACCAGAAGCCGGAAGAGGTCCAGGCCACCGGAGTCTCCCGCCGCAGCAGCTCGTGCATGGCCGGCGTCGTCAGGCCCACCGGCCCGGCCAGGATCAGTTCAGACACCTCGTCCAGCGCCACGACCCGGTCCGCCTCTCCCTCCACCTGGATCACCAGGGTCGCGTCGCGCTTCGTCACCCGCGCGCCGGGCGTCTGGACATAGAGCGGCAGGGCCGGGCGCGCCGCGGGCGGCGGCGTGCGCGGGATCGCGCCCTTGCGGAACCAGTTCACCTCGTCGGGAAGGCAGATGGGCAGCAGTGAGCAGCGCGGGCACTTGGGCGAATGGTCCAGCGGCGGCGGCGGCCGGCCCGAGGCGGCCGACAGGCGCAGTTCGGACGCCGCGCGCAGGGTGGCCGCGACCAGCTCTTCGGTGAAGGGCACGCGAATCCGCTCGCGGCCGCCGGCGAACCACAGCGCGCCCTCCTCGCAACGATAGCCGGCGTCGCGAAGCAACAGCCCCTGGACGCAGACCTGGACCCGCTCGGGCAGATAGGCCCCTTCGGCCACATGGGGGCGCTTGCCGGCCTTCACGTCCACCGGGGTGACGACACCGTCCTCCGCTTCCAGGATGTCGATCTCGGCGGAGAGCCCCAGCCGCTCCGACGCCAGGGACAGGCGGCGGGTCTTCAGCTTGCCGTCCTCCGGCAGATCCTCCGGCGCCGGCAGGGCCGGCGCCCGCCCTGCCTCTGTGGCGGCGTGGGCGCGGTTGCCGGCGGCGGTGTCGGCATTGCCTGCCCATTCGCCATGCGCCCACTCCAGGAAGGCCAGCCGGGGGCAGTAGACCCACTCGTTGACCATCCGCGCCGGGACCAGCAGCTCCTCGGCGTTGGCGGGCGGGGCGAAAAGCTCCAGCTCCCCCTGGACGGCGCGCGGGCGCGCCTCGGCGGATTCCGTCTGGATTTGGGACATCTGCGGCCCTCCCACAGCCTATGGCTGCAAAAGAGACGCCGCGCAGCAACCCAGGCATGCGACGCAAGGGCGGCCGGCATTGGGTTACGCCTCGCGGTTCTTGGCTTTCCCGGTCCTTCCAGTCCGGCGTCTGGACGCCAAGCGGCCGACGGCGGCCTTGAGCGGAAGGTGGTCGAAGGCTTCTGGATCATAGCCGTCGAACCAGTCGAGAATGTCGGCGTGTTCGGGATGGTCGGGATCGGCCAGGGCTTCGAGCGCGGCGTAGAAGCCGGGGAGGCCGCCGCAGTCCTCGGGCGGCGCCGCCCGATCGCCGGCCACGTAGCGCGGATAGGCGACGGCAGGATCGGCGGCGCGGACATCGGTGAGGGTGAGCCGGTGTTCCCAGCAGTCGCCCATGTCGTAGGTGTAGCCGATCACGGTCTTGCGCGGCTTCAGGAGCTCGCCCAGCTGGACCTTGGCGGCGCTGACGGGCGGGTTCGGGTTCCAGGTCTCGCCCCCTACCGGCTGGCCATAGATCTGCCGGCCGATCTGGAACTCCCAGAGGTGCTGGTTGAACCACCCCATCGCCGCCTGGACGATATCGTGCAGGCCTTTCAGGGTGATCGAGGTCGGGACCTCGACCTGTCGCCAGATCAGCGGATCCGTATCGACCAGCTCGATCCGCACGGTGGCGATCTCTTCGGGGCTGTCGGCGGCCGCAGTCATGCGGCCAGTTTGCCAGGGCCGTGATCGCGTTTCCAGGGATGCCGAGCGCGACTCAGATGACCGCCGCCTCCAGCAGCCGCCCTACGCCCTCCGGATCGCCGGCGATGACGGCGAGAAAGGCCCGCGCCGGCTGGTCGGGCGTCGAGCGCCCCTGCTCCCAGTCCCGCAGCGTGCCGAGCGGAATGCGATAGCGGGCCGCGAACTCCTCCTGGGTCAGATGCAACGCACGGCGGAGCACCTTCACCCGCGGCGTTCGCGGCAGACTCCGCAGTTGCTCATCGCTCAGGGGCGGATTGTCGGGATCGGCCGCCGCGGCGGCTTCGACCTCGTCGTCCGTCATGGCGCGGAGGCGATCCCAGTCGGTGCGGTCGGGAAGCGGTCGAGCAGACCCATCCAGAAGGACCTCGACCAATGTCCCATCAGGAGTCCGGTTGGCCAGAATTGTAGTCTTGTCGCTCACGTCGGGTCGCTCGCCTGGCTGATATGATCCGGATACGGTCGCCGCGTTCGACATAGACAACGGTTAGGAGCGCCACGGCCGCCGAGCCCGTGACGATGAAGCGGTCCTCTCCATAATCTATTCTTGTATCGAGCCGCTCGAGAGCGATCCGATCCTCGAACACCAGCGTCGCCGCCTCGAATGAAACCCCATGTTTGCGAAGGTTACCCTCCGCCTTTGCAGGATCCCATTCGAACCGTTGGGTGTCCTTAGACATACTGGTATCCCGTAGTCTCGTCCAGTGTTTTGTAGCGGGACGGGGCCGGACGGAAAGCTTGTCAATCGTCGGCTGTCGCCAGACCACGACGCTGCTTCAATGAGGCCGCCCGGCCCGCCGCTCGGGACCAGCCTTCTTCGGATGATGGAGTCCGAAAGAAATCTATACGGCTGAGCCGCCGGGAGACGCCTTCCCACCAGAGCGCTGCTCGCTTACCACAGAATAGAAAGGCGGGGAATATATATCCTCTTGGCTATCGCCAGACCACTACAGTGAACCGGAGTTTGATAGTGGTCGTCCGTGCGTGAAATTCATGAACTTCCCCACGGACATTCGGCCGGCTTCCACGACCTGGACGACGTCGTTCCGCGCCAGCTTCTCGGGCTCTCGCAAATGGGGATGCGCCAACAGGGCGCGGATGGCGGACAGGCTGGCCGGGTGACGCCAGATCGGCCATGCGAAACTGAAGCCTCTGCGATCAGCGGACCCTCCGATCGTCGCCAAGCGGACCCGCCGCTGCCGCACCACCGGGACGACCGGAAGCGCCGCCAGCCCAACGGCCGCCAGCCGGTTCGCGCCATGCTGGGTGCAGGTCTTCTGGGTCGAAGGATCATCCGCAATCATGGCGTAGCGGACGTCCTCCGCGGGATCCCAGCGGAAGGCGAAGGTCGCGTCCGGACGCTCCCAGGTGTGAAATAGAGTTTCGGCGAGACATTCCGCAGCCGTCCGCGCGATCGCTTTCTTGCCACGTCCGCGCGGCGGCGGTTCTGGCGTGTTCGGAACGGCCGTGAACCGATCCAGGAAGTGCTGATGGCCTTGGCCGAACAGCAGGCAGAACGGAGTGGCCTCGACTTGGTCCTTGTCCTCCTTGACCGCTGCGTCGCTCATCAGGCTGGTTAGCAGGTCGGCGCGGGAGCGCTTGTCTATGGACGCGTCGAGCAGCGCTCGGGCCTCGGCCTTGCGATAATTCAAGTCGGCCTGACCCGCGAAATCGTGATCCGCGGCCAACATCGCCACGCCCGTCGCGGCGGCTTCGCAGATGGCCTTTTGGGTCTGTGGCGACGCCAGATGCAGCACGGGCCGCAGGGGCGGCTGCTCGACGCTCCAGGACACCCTGGGCAGCCAAACGCGTATCCGATCCTGCGCGCCCACAGCCTCCAGCGCACGCAGGAGGCCGAGCAAGGCGAGGAAAGCCAGGAGGTTGTCGGGCTCCAGTCCCTCCAGCCGATGGGTCGTCACAGCCTCGGTCACGCGGCCTCGCTTCCAGGCGTTCCACGCCGGGTCGGGTTTTCGGAGGCCCGGTGATCGGCCAGTCTGACAATCGCTTCGAGCCGCGCAAGCTCCCAAACGCCGTAGCGGGCTTTCAGACGCTCGAACATCTGGGGCCAGTCGAACCCTTGGAAGTCGAACGCCAAGGACTGCGGGCCAGGGGCCGCATCGGCACGCAGACCATCCATGACATCGGGGAGCTCGAAGACCTTGTCCTCGGCGGCGTCGGGATACAGCGGCCGGCCGTGACCATGATGGACGCCGATCAGCCACAGCACGAGTTCCTGGTCGTGGGCGTCTTGGAACCGCGGGTGCTCACGCGCGATCCGCACCGACAGCGCTTCGTGCCGCCAGGCATCGGGCAAGCGTGCGGCGTCCCGGGCGTTCCGCGGCAAGGGCTGCACGGACTTCGCCAGGACCCGTCGGTCGTCGACGCTCATCCAAGCGCCGCCGTAGAGGAAGGCCTGAAAGCGGGGATCCGCCTTGCCGACATCGTGCAGCCAGGCCGCCAAGACGATATCGGCGGCCATCGCCGGAGGGAGGCCAGCCTTGCTGGCGAACAACGTGGCCCTTTCCTCCACGTCGGCAGAGTGATCGGCCAGGGTCAGGCCTGAACCGTCGCCAGATCCCAGCGCATCGTCCTCCGTAGAGGGAACGCCCCCTCGCTCCTGATCCGCATCCCGCTCCGCCGCTGCGATCCCGTGCGGAGCGAAGAACACCACGCCGCGCGGGTGGCCGTCCTGATCCAGGCCATAAGGGAAGTAGGCCTTGGTTCCTCGCGGCATCTCTTTCAGGACGGTCGGCGTCGCATCATCCAGCCGCTCACGGAGTTCCCTGAGCAGGCGATCGGCAGATCGTCCCTGCTCGGGCTCGGTCAGTTCCTGGAGGAGGCCCTTCAACACGACCTGGAACGATAGGTCCGGCGCACCGCCCTCTTCAGCGTCGGAGGCCCGCAGCCGGAAACGGAGCGCGAACCGCTTGGCGCGCAACGGCCATGCCGCCTTGTCAGCGACATCCTGTACGGGTTCGGTCGATCGGGGGCTCCATCCGAAGCGGTCGCAGCCTCCATAGGAAGCGGGGACGACGATCACGTCGTCGGGCTTGAGGTCGCGGGGCTGTACGAGCCTGGTGCGACTGTCGTCTGCGCCTGCCCAGCGAAACGCCGGCCGCCCCGCGGTCGGTGACGACGGCGGAGGGCTCGATTGGGGCGCATCGGCAAATTCAGCCTCGCCGACGGCCCTTTGTTCGACGTCTTCCCTCAGCCAGCGGCGCGCTGCCATCAACGTGACCTGGACCGCCTCGGCCGCCTTGGGCGGCAGGAGCGAGAGTAGGAACGCCGGATCCGCGCCGTTCTCTGCGCGCATCAGGCCGGGATCTAGGTCCTCGCGCCAGACGATCTGCACGGCCGGGGTGGAGCGATCCACGCCATGCAGGAACAGGGAGACCTCGGGATCGGCCAGCGGCCTTGGCGAGGTCTGGGACCAAAGATCGACATAGGCGGGCATCATCACCGGCGCGTCCGGCTTGTCCGCCAGCAACGACGACAGCCGATCGGGGGCGATGTCGCCGATCCAAGGGTCCGTTTCAGGCCGCGACAGGCCGAAATCCACGCGCGCGCCTTCGCCGCCGAGCGTCTGCAGCACCTTCCAGGTCTTGGCCGCGGCCTCGCCGTAGACGGGATCGCTCTCCTTGCCGGGCCGCTCGTCCTCGCGGGCGGCTAGGATCGTGGCGTAGGGAGCGATGTTGCGGCCGGCCCGATTCAAGCGGCCGAACCGCTGTTTCAGCGCGTCGAGCGGCGCGACCTCGGTGATCAGACCATCGAAGTCGAGATCGGCGCCGGCTTCGATGGTCTGGGTGGCGACGACGATCAGCGGTCGCTTCAGGTTCCGCGTCTGCCCAGTCTTGATGGGTCGCAGTTCCTCGGTGGCCGCATCCCGATCGATGCTCCGCGCCGGCCCGATGATCAGCATCACGTCGGCCTGTTCGCCGAACCGCGTCTTCAAGTCGGTGAAGATCGCCCTTGCCCGCAGCACGCGGTTTACGACCACTCCGACCGCCGGCGGTTGGCTCGACTGTCCCTTCAGGTGATCGAGGGCCACACCGACCTCCGCCGCCGCGGTTTGGACGCGAAGGTCGTCGGTCTCGGCCGACTTGCCCTTGATGGATTTCAACAGCGCCGGCTTTCGCGCCTCCAGCCGAAGGCGCAGCATCGGATGCTCACGATCCGCTTGAAGCAGACCGAAGGGAGCCTCGGTCGGCTTGTCCGGCGTCGCCGTAAGGAATGCGGACTGGAACGGCGACAAAGGCGCGGTCTTATCCCGCCACCGCTCCCGATGTCGTTTCACCGCGACCAAGGTCTGGCGGAAGGGCTCCGACAGATGGGCTTCGTCCAGCAGGAAAAGGCAGTCCGCTCCGAGCAACCCGGCATGCACCGGCCTCATCGTGTCGCGGATGCCATAGCCCCGGAACAGAAGCCGCGAGCCCACCTGATCGACGGTCGAGCAGAGGATGGTTGGTTGGGTGGGCGTACGGGCCCAATCTTCCTCCCGTGGGACGCCGCCCCGCAAGCGGCGGGCGAGCAGTGGCTCCTCCGGGCGCTCGGAAAGCCTGGCCAGTCGTTCGGCGACGAGGGAGACAACTTCGGTCGTCGGCTCGGCAAGCGCCCTGGCGATCTTCTCGGCTCTCACGAAAGCGTCATCGACGATGATCCGGCGGTCGACGACGAAGGCGATGCGGACCGGCGCGAAACGCCGTTGGGGCTTATCAATCTCCAGAGCGAGATGAAAAACGGCGATGTCCAGGGCCGCCGTCTTGCCCGCTCCCGTGGGCAGGTCGAGGACGGCGGGCCATTCGCCCGTCTCTGCGATCTGTGCGGCCAGCCGAGCCTGCCAGGGAAACGGCTCGGCGCCGTGGACCTCTTCGAAAAAGGCCGGGAAGTCCGCCGCTTGCAACGCGGCGGTCACGGCTGATCGTCCAGCGGCAGGCAAAGGCCGAGGCCACAGAAGCGGCCCGCTCCGAGGATCAGGGGGCCCTGCACCGGTTCGGAAAAGCGGATGACGGCGTGGCTCAGGGCGCGGCTCCGCTGCGGTTCAGGGACCCGCCATCCAGTCCAGCCGGGCGCGCGGCCGGAGGGGTAGGCGGAGGGAGCGCCCGCGATGGCCGAATGCTTGTCCGCGACCACCGTCGCTTCCACGGCTAGGCCGATGTTGGCGCAGGCGCCTCGAATGATCTCTTCGATCTCCTTCTGTCGAGCCTCGGCGCCGTCGCGCCCGATATCTGTCTTCAGGTGCCGGTCGAGCACGATCGGCGTTGCGGTGGCCCAGGTTCGCGACGGTTGGGAATAACGGTCTGACCCGAGCGAGAGGCGAAGGCTTTCCGAGACCGGCTGGAGCTTCAGGCCCGTTCCGCTCAAATCGAGCGCGCGTGCTCCGTCACCCCACGGTCGCAGGACCGAGCGCATCGCGCGATGGAACTCCGGATCCTGCATCAGGCCCGCGCCCTCAGGCGCGCGCGGCGGGACCAGAGCGAACCCGAACAGGGCGCCGTCGGAATAGGACCAGCCGAGGTTCGCCAGGGGAATCACGGCCAGATGGGGTTCGGCCGTGGGCGCGCCGTCGGCCTCATGCCCCGACACTGCGGCGGGCACAGCGCCGCCGCCGTAGCCGCTCATCACCGCCTTCAGCAGAAGCTTTCCGAGCGGCGCGGCGGCGCGGAGGTCGGAGGAGCCTTCGACGATCTCGAACACGATCCAGTCATCGCCGAAGACGCTCTGGGGCTGGGGATTCCCGGCGGCCGGTGCAGCCTCGACCCAGACGCCGGGCGAGGGCCGCCGACGAGGCTCCGCCGTGTAGGCTCGAGTCAGCTCGGCGAACCTGCCGGGGTAGATATGTCGGCGCGCCGGTCTCGGCTCGTGCTTCGGTTCACCGTCGGCGAGGAAGCGGCACCTCGTCAGGCTGGCGGAGTGGCCGACATAGGCGGTATCGCGCGCAAGGGCGTTCAAGGTGTTTAGCATGGCCGGTTCAGGCGCCGCGCCATCCCACACTAGCTGTACCAGCGGATCGTGCGGCAGGGCGGCCGGGAAGCGGCGCGGCTGGCGGCGGCGATATGGCGGAGCGACTTCCTTGTTGCCGACCCGGCCGGTCTCTGGATCGTTGGGCGGCACGAAGGTGACCGGGGATGGACGTGCGGCGTGCCGGCTGGCGGCTACCCTTGGCGGCGGCAGCGCTTCCAGCCAGGTCAGGGCCTCGAGTTCATCGTCTCGTTCACCCCGCGCGCCCCAGGCCGCCACCAGGGCCGAGAACACCCGGTCGGGCTGCGGCGGCCAGTCCGGCTCGACACTGTCCTGGCCCTGCGCGGCAAAGGCCACGCCGAGCAGATGATCGATCTCCAGGGTGAGCATCAGGCGTCCGCCGAAGCAGCCTCGCCTTCGGCCTCGCCGCCGGCGCCTTCCAGGGCCAGCCTGCGGCTCTCACGTACGATCTCGACCAGCTTCGGCTGGGGAGTCAGCTTCAGGGGCTCTGCCGAGATATGGAAGCCGGCCGCTTTCGCCGCCGCCATCGCCTGCTCATAGAGCGCCCTGGCGTCCGCGCGCGTCAGATTGATCTGTTCGGCCGAGCCGTCGAACCGAATCAGTTCGAGCGGCGCCGAGCCGCCTTCGCAGACGAGGTCGCATCGGGATCGCAGCGCGTAGCCCCGAGCGTCCTGTTCGGTCAGTGCAAGCAGGCCCAGAGCCGCAAGCGCCGCGCGCGCCGTCTCTGAGCGGGCGGCCTCACCAAAACGGAGACGGCGAAGACCGGCAAAGGTGACCACGGCCGTCTGTTCGGCATAGTCGCAGGTGACGCCCAGCGGCTGGACGGAGGGCGCGATGTTGCCGTGGTTGATCTCCGACGGACGCGCCTTCTTGGCGCCCTTGCCAGCGCCTTGAGCGGTGACGTCCCAGCCGGTCTCGCTCTTCCAGACTTCCACCTTCCGCAGCACGCCCAGCGGATCGATCCGGCTGCCAGTCCTGCGTCCGGCGGTCCGCGCTTCGACCTCGCCGCGGGCGTCGGGCGGCGAAGGCTCGACCGGCGTGTTCACGGCGATGATCTCGGACACGAGGCATCGCGGGAACTTGGCCCCCAGGCCGCCGCCCTCGCCCGTCGAGTTCCAGGCCCCGAACAGGAGGGCCGTCGGCGACAGCTCGAACACCGCCGTCGCGTCCGACATCTTGGCCGTCTGTAGACGCTGACCAGTGTCTGATTTCATGAAGGGCTGATCGCCGAGCAGGCTGTCGCGCAGGATGGCGTCGAAGACCCGATGCGGCGCGTCGAGCGAGCTGATTTCGGCCAGATCGTTGAAGCCGGCCGCCGCGAAGTCCACGGCGATGCGCGGCAGAGCCACGGAGCCGTCCTGTGCAGCGCCCAGCAGCGCCTCTTCCAACCGGTTCGCCTGGCTTTGGACACTGTCGACCAAGACGCACCAGGCGTCCTCGCCATTGATTCTTCGGCGCTCGAAGACGTGGCGGGGGCCGGCGTTCCGCCCCTCGCCGGGATAGGTCGGCGGGAAGATCTTGTCCCCCTGCCCGCCCACCGGCTGGAGCCGCTGCCGGCGGCGGATGGCGGCGTCTTCGGCGACGCTCCGCTTCAATGCGGCGTAATCCATGGCAGCCCTCCCCGGCCGGTTCAGGTAATCACATTAACTGTGCGGATACTTTCTTGGAGGACTCTGCAAGAGTCAAGCCCTCTGATTCGCGCTGGAGCCATCGTTCTTGCCTGAAGATCCGCCCTCGCCGCCGCCCAACGCCGCTTCGCCCCGATGGAGCGTCGAGCGCAGGCTCGACTTTATCGCGAGTCGCCTGGCTTGGGAGGGGCGGATCAACCGGATGGACCTTGTCGCGCGGTTCGGCGTATCGCCCAACCAGGCGACGGCGGACCTCAGACGTTTCGACGAACTGCATGCGGGCGCGCTGCGCTACGACACTCGGGCCAAGACCTATCGCTCCGGGCCTGGGCTGGCGCCGCCCGATGCGCCGGCGGCCCAGGCGCTGCTTCGGGAGCTGCGGCTGATCGCGGAGGGGGTATTGGAACCCTCCGATGGGGTGCTGGCCACGCCGCCGCCGGCCGAGCTGGCCGAACCGCCGTTCCGGCCCGTGCCGCCAGCCATCCTGTCAACGGTGATCGCCGCCATCCGGGAGCACCGCGCCTTCGACGCCGTCTATCAGTCCTTCTCTTCGCCCGAGCCCAGGCGCAGGCGCCTGGAGCCGCACGCCCTGGTGTTCGACGGCTTCCGTTGGCACGTCCGGGCGCGGGACGCTGACGAGAACAAGTTTGGCGATTTCGTGCTCGGGAGACTGTCCGCCGCCGCGCTAGACGGACCGGCGACCGCAGGCGCAGACGCCGATCATGAGTGGAAGTCACGCGTCACGCTGGAGATCGCCCCTCACCCCGGCCTGCAGCCTTTCCAGCGGGCGGCGATCGCGGCCGACTATGGCATGACCGGCGAGCGGCTGACTCTCAGGCCACGGCGAGCGGTGGTCTATTATGTGAAGCGCCGGCTGGGGCTGACCGCCGGACATGAAGGCCGCCCCCCCGCCGATCAGCACATCGTGCTGATCTCCGAAGGCCCCTCTCCCTAATTCGCCCCCGGCAGGGTCACGCCCGTCGGCGGCGGGCCGGCGTGGAAGCTCAGGACCTGGCCGTCGGCCTTGGTGATGCTGATCAGGGAGCCGGCGGGGCGGCCGTCGCGCATGGGAAAGCCGGTGGCGGTGATCTTGTCGCCGGGGATCAGCGAGCTGTGCTTGACGCCGTTGCGGAGCAGGGTGCTGGGTCCCTCGGACTCGAAGCCCCACTCCACCACCTTGCCGTCGGCGCCCGGGACCAGGACGATCACCCAGGAATGGGGGTTGGTGTACTGGAAGTCCTTCACCGTGCCGGAGACCGAGATCTGCCTGGAGCGGTCGAACATCGCGAACGAATGGTGCGCCGAGGCCGGGGCGGCGGCGAGGAGGCCCAGGCAGGCGCCGGCGGACAGGGCCGTCGGCTTCAGGACCTTGATCATTGCGGCGCTCCTGGGATGGTCGGCGGCGCTGCGGGCGCGCCTCCCCGGTTGTTGGGATCGCGGTAGCCGGCTTCGCCGGGCAGGGCGAAGCTGGTCGTGCCGGTTCCGGTCTGGACCACGTTGTTGTTCTCCTCGCAGGACCAGTGGTTGATCCTGAGGTTCGGCGTCGTCACCCGCCGATAGGTGTGGCGCACATGCCAGGGCGTCTTGAGCGCCGGCGGATCGTAGATATCGATGATGTCCTCGAGGGTGTCGGCGTCGATCTTGCGGATCCGCTCGACGGTGGTGACCTGGTCGGAATAGCCCGGCTGCAGCCGCTGGTATTGGCCCGCTTTCAGGTGGTTGGTGTGCGCCACCAGGGTGTCGCCGTCCCAGAAGCCGACGGAATCGCCCTCCCACAGGGGATAGGCCTCGTCCTCGGGCACATGACCGCGGCCGTCGGTGTAGATCCGGCGGATCTCCGCGTTCTGCTCGGTGAGCAGCCAGGCCTCCTCTGGGCGCAGGATGTACTCGCGCAGGAAAGGCTCGACGATCCAGCGGGGATAGCCGGCGGGCAGGCAGGCCGAGAGCGGGTCCCACTCGACGCCCTTCCTGATATTGGCCAGCTTGTCGTCGTACTTCTTGCGGTATTCCGGGGTCAGGTCGGCGGTGGCGTAGAAGCCGTGCTGCTGCGGATCGAAGTTGAAGCCGTCGGCATGCTCGAACAGGCCGGTCCAGTCCGGCAGCCGGTCCCAGGTCATCCGGGTTCCGCCGTGGGCGGCCGCCAGCATGGCCTGGTATTCCTCCCAGGAGCTGGAATAGGTCTTGCCGTAGGTCCAGCCGGACGCGGCGGCCGCCGGACGGGCATGGCGGGGCCAGAGGCGCTCGAACGGATTGCGCGCCCAGGCGCCGCTCGCCGCCGCCGCGACGACGGTCAGCGCAACCAGCATCCGCGCGGCCCAGGGCGAAGCACGCATCCACGACCTCCCGGGCGGCTCTCTCGGCCGCCTCGCCTCTGATCATGCCTTTGCCGTGGCTTGGCGCAAGCCGTTGACGACGCAATGAACCAAACAATCGACCGGGGCCCGCCCGGCCGCTATCAAGACCGTCGCCCGATCAGCTCCGCCGAGGCGCATGCTCCAGACTCCAGACCCTTCCCCGGATCCGGCTCATGCGGACATCCGCGAGGCGGTGCGCCGGCTCTGCGCGCGCTTCCCGGGAAGCTACTGGCAGGCGCTGGACCGCGAGCGGGCCTATCCGGCCGCGTTCGTGACGGCCCTGACCGAGGAAGGCTATCTCTCCATCCTCATCCCCGAGGCCTACGGCGGCGCGGGCCTGCCGCTGGCCGCCGCCGCGGCGGTGCTGGAGGAGGTGCATCGCTCGGGCGGCAATGGCGCCGCCTGCCATGCCCAGATGTACACCATGGGGGTGGTGTTGCGGCACGGCTCGGAGGCGCAGAAACAGCGCTGGCTGCCGGCCATAGCCTCCGGAGGCCTCCGGCTGCAGGCCTTCGGCGTCACCGAGCCCTCCAGCGGGGTGGACACCACCCGCATCACCACCTTCGCCCGCCGGGACGGCGACCGCTATATCGTCCGGGGCCAGAAGATCTGGACCTCCCGCGCCGAATACTCCGACCTGATGGTGCTGCTGGTCCGCACCACGCCGCGGGAAGAGGCCGCGCGCCCAAGCGACGGCATGAGCGTGCTGCTGGTGGACATGCGCGAGGCGAAGGGCCGTGGCCTGACCATCCGCCCGATCCGCACCATGCTGAACCATGCGACCACGGAGCTGTTCTTCGACGACCTGGAGGTTCCGGCCGGGAACCTGATCGGCGAGGCGGGCAAGGGCTTCCGCTACATCCTGGATGGCATGAACGCCGAGCGGATCCTGATCGCCGCCGAGTGCATCGGCGACGGCCGCTTCTTCATCGACCGGGCCACCGCCTATGCGAAGGAGCGGGAGGTGTTCGGCCGCCCGATCGGCCAGAACCAGGGCGTGCAGTTCCCCATCGCCCGCGCCTACGTCCAGTTGGAGGCGGCCGCCGGCGTGGCGGCGCGGGCCGCGGCGCTCTACGACGCCGGCCAGCCCTGCGGGACGCAGGCCAATATGGCCAAACTCCTGGCCTCGGAAGCCGCCTGGTTCGCGGCCGACACCTGCCAGCAGACCCACGGGGGCTTCGGCTTCGCCGAGGAATACGACATCGAGCGCAAGTTCCGGGAGACGCGGCTCTATCAGACCGCGCCCATCCCCACGAACCTGATCCTCTCCCACGTGGCCACCCACGTGCTCGGCCTGCCCAAGTCGTTCTGAGCATGGCCGGAGCGCTGGACGGGCTTTTGGTGGTGTCGCTGGAGCAGGCGGTGGCGGCGCCCCTCTGCTCTTGCCGCCTGGCCGACGCCGGGGCGCGGGTGATCAAGATCGAGCGGCCCGAAGGCGACTTCGCCCGCGGCTACGACCACGTGGTCCACGGCGAGAGCGCCTATTTCGTCTGGCTGAACCGGGGCAAGCAGTCCCTGGTGCTCGACTTCAAGGCGGCGGCGGACGCAGCGCTCCTGCACCGGATCATCGGCCGGGCCGACGTGCTGGTGCAGAACCTGGCGCCCGGCGCGGCGTCCAGGGCCGGCTTCGGATCCGAAGCGCTACGCGCCGCCCATCCCCGGCTGATCACCTGCGACATCTCCGGCTACGGCGAGGAGGGCCCCTATGCCGAGATGAAGGCCTACGACCTCCTGATCCAATGCGAATCGGGGCTGGCGTCGGTGACCGGCACGCCGGAGGGACCGGGGCGCGTGGGGGTCTCGGCGGCGGACATCGCCTCGGGCATGTATGCCCACGCCGCCATCCTGGAAGCCCTCTATGAGCGCGAGCGGACCGGCCGCGGCAAGGGGGTCGCGGTCTCCATGTTCGACGCCCTGGCCGACTGGATGACCGTGCCCCTGCTGCATCACGACTACGGCCGCGGAGCGCCCCTGCGCGTGGGCCTGAGCCACCCTTCCATCGCCCCCTACGGCGCCTTCTCCACCCTGGACGGCAAGCAGGTGGTGCTGGGCGTGCAGAACGAGCGCGAATGGCGGGCCCTGTGCCGCGAGGTGCTGGGCGACGAGCGCCTCGCCGAGGACACGCGGTTCGTGAGCAACGCCCTGCGGGTGCAGAACCGCATCGTATTGGACGCCATCATCTCCAACATCTTCCGCGACCTGCCCAAGGCCGCCGTGGTCGGCCGGCTGCGGACCGCGAAGATCGCCTTCGCCTCCGTGAACGGGGTCAGGGACCTCTCGGTCCATCCGCAGCTGCGGCGGATGGAGGTCGACACGCCTTCCGGTCCGGTCGCCCTGCCCGCCCCGCCTCCGCGCTGGTCCGGCGAGGACGCGCTGCGCCCCGGCTCGTCGCCGGCCTTGGGCGAGCATTCCAACTCGATAAGGGCGGAGTTCTCCTGAAACTCCCTTCCCCTCGATGGGGAAGGTCGGGGATGGAGGGGTGTGGGCCCACAGACGCCTGGCGACAGGCGGAGGTGGCGCCAGCGCCAAATGCGCCTTATTCCGCTCTCGGAGAATGCACCCCCCACCCCTGCCCTCCCCCCTCGGGGGAGGGCTAAGGAAGCGATCTTGAGCTATCAGACCCTCCTGCTCTCCGAGCCGGCCGAGCACATCGCGGTGGTGACCCTGAACCGCCCCTCCGCGTCCAACGCCTTCGATACCCGGATGGCGCTGGAGCTGGCGGAGGCGTTCGAGGCCTTCTCGCGGGAGGACAGCCCCCATCGCGCGGTGATCCTCACTGGGGCGGGGGACCGGGCCTTCTGCGCCGGCGCCGACCTCAAGGAACGCGACGGCATGTCCGACCCCGAGTGGGCGGCGCAGCACAAGGTGTTCGAGGCCATGGGCGAGGCGATCCTGGCCGCACCCATGCCGGTGATCGCCGCGGTCAACGGCGCGGCCTTTGGGGGTGGCTGCGAGATCGCCCTGCTCTGCGACTTCATCTACGCCGCCGAGACCGCCCGCTTCGCCCTGACCGAGGCGACCCTGGGCATCATGCCCGGGCTCGGGGGCACCCAGACCCTGGCCCGGGCCGCCGGAGCGCGGCGGGCCAAGGAAGTCATCACCAGCGGACAGCCGTTCTCCGCCGCCCAGGCGCTGGATTGGGGCGTGGTCAATCGCGTCTGGCCGCCCGGCGAACTGATCGGCGCCGCCCTGGAGGCCGCCGCACGCATCGCCGCCAACGCTCCCCTCGCCGTGAAGGCCGTCAAGCGCGCCATCGACCTGGGCGACGGCCGGTCGTTGCGCAGCGGCATGGCGCTGGAGCTCGAACAGTACGAACGCCTGTTCCAGACCGATGACCGGCGCGAGGGCGTGACGGCCTGGGGAGAAAAGCGCAAGCCGGTTTTCCGGGGCCGATGAAGCTGCGCGCCCCGAGCCCGCTCGCGGTCAAGCGGCTCAAGATCGCCCGGCGGCTGATCGCGGTGCTCATGGCGCTGATCGCCATCGCCGCTGCGCTGACCCACCGCGTCCTGTTGGGGCATCGGCCGCCGCCTTTCCACTAGCGCCGCGGGACGCCGCGCCGCTAAACTGTCCATAAGGGCGCGGACAGGCGGCGGGCGAGCATGACGACCATCAATCTTCAGGTGAACGGCCGCGCGGTGGCGGTGGAGGCCGAACCGGACACGCCGCTGCTGTGGGTGATCCGCGACGAGCTGCACCTCACCGGGACCAAGTTCGGCTGCGGCATCGCCCAATGCGGGGCCTGCACCGTGCACATCGACGGCAAGCCGACGCGCGCCTGCGTGACCCCGGCCGCCGCGGTCCAGGGCCACAGCATCACCACCATCGAGGGCCTGGGCGGCGCCCATCCCGTCCAGGCCGCCTGGCGGGCGCTGGACGTGCCGCAGTGCGGCTACTGCCAGTCGGGCCAGATCATGTCGGCCGCGGCGCTCCTCGCCGCCAAGCCGCAGCCCACCGACGCCGACATCGACGCGGCCATGCGCGGCAACATCTGCCGCTGCGGGACCTACCAGCGCATCCGCGCGGCCATCAAGCAGGCCGCCGGCGTGGCGACGGCCTGAGGGAGCATCCGGCATGAACGCGCCCTTCAAGTCTCTTCAGGCCAGCCGCCGCCAGATCCTGATCGGCGCCGCCCTGGTCGGCGGATCGCTGATCGTCGGCCCCATCGAGGCGGGCGCCGAGCCCGCGCCGGGCGGCTTCGGCGCGCCGGCGGGACCGTTCGGCCCCTTCGTGAAGATCGCGCCCGACGGCTCGGTCGTGGTGGTGAACAAGTTCCTGGAGATGGGCCAGGGCAACCATGTCGGCGTCTGCGCCCTGGTGGCCGAGGAGCTGGACGCGGATTGGGATCGCGTGAGTTTCGAGCACTCGCCCGCCAACGGGAAGCTCTATGCCAACACCGCCCTCCGCATGCAGGGCACCGGGGGCTCCTCGGCGATCGCGAGCTCCTACACCCAGATGCGCACCGCCGGCGCGGCGGCGAGGGCCATGCTGGTCCAGGCCGCCGCCCAGGGCTGGGGCGTCCCGGCGTCGGAGATCACGGTGAAGGACAGCGTGGTCCACCACCCCGGCTCGGGCCGCAAGGCCGGGTTCGGCGAGCTGATCCAGGCCGCGTCCCGCATCGCGCCGCCGCAGGCGCCGGCGCTGAAGGACCCCAGGAGCTTCACCCTGGTCGGCTCGGAAAGGGTCCGCCGCAAGGACTCGGCCGCCAAGACCACCGGCAAGGCCCGCTACACCCAGGACGTCCAGGCCCCCGACCTGCTGGTGGCCATGGTCGCCCACTCGCCGCGCTTCGGCGGCAAGGTCTCCGGCTTCGACGACAGCGGCGCGCGCCGGGTCGCCGGGGTGGTGGAGGTGGTGCAGGTCCCGACCGGCGTCGCTGTCCTGGCCCGCAACACCTGGGCCGCCAAGAAGGGCCGCGACGCCCTGAAGGTGAGTTGGGACGACAGCCAGGCGGAGATGCGCAGCTCGGCCGAGATCCTGGCGGAATTCAAGACCATCGCCGCCGGCCGGAGCCTCCTCAAGGGCGCGCCCTTCGACAGCCACGGCGATGCGGCCCACGCCTTCGACGGAGACCTGCTGGAGGCGAGTTACGACTTCCCATACCTCGCCCACGCCACCATGGAGCCGATGAACTGCTCGGTGGTGCTGAAGGGCGACAAGGTCAAGCTCACCTACGGCTGCCAGGCCCAGGGCTGGGATGCGGCGGCGGTGGGGCGGACGCTGGGGATCGCGCCCGAGACGGTGGAGATCGAGACGCTTTTCGCGGGCGGCTCCTTCGGCCGCCGCGGCACGCCCTCCGGCGACTATGTCGTCGAATGCGTGAACGTGGCGAAGGCGGCGGCCGCCAAGACACCGGCGCTCGCGGGGCGGCCGATCAAGCTGGTCTGGACCCGCGAGGACGACATGGGGGCCGGCAAGTACCGCCCCCTGGTGCATCACGCCGTGGCCGTGAAGCTCGGGCCCGACGGCTATCCGGCCGCCTGGCGTCACCGCATCGTCGGCCCCAAGATCCTGGACTTCCCCGGCATGGCGGTCGATCCGACCACCGTGGATGGGGTGATGGGCTCGCCCTATCTGAAGGCCACGCCGATCACGGACACCCTGGTCTATTCCCCGCAGAGCATCGTGCCGATCTCCTTCTGGCGCTCGGTGGAGGCGACCCACACCGCCATGGTGATGGAGCACACCGTCGACCAGCTGGCGCATCGGGCCGGGAAGGACCCCGCGGACTACCGCCGCGAACTCTATCGACGCGCCAAGGCCGACCGGCATCTGGGGGTGCTCGATCTGGCCCTCGCCAAATCCGACTTGGGCAAACCGACGGCTCCCGGCTGGGTGCGAACCCTGGCCGTGCACGAATGCTTCGGCACGGTGGTGGCGCAGGTCGCCGACGTGACCTTCAAGAACGGCGAGCCGCGGGTGGGACGGGTGGTCTGCGCGGTCGACTGCGGCGTCGCGGTCACCCCCGACCAGATCCGCGCGCAGATGGAGAGCGCGGTCTGCTATGGCCTCTCGGCCGCCTTGTTCGGCCAGGTCACCCTCAAGGAGGGCGTGCCCGAACAGCATAACTTCAATACCTACAGGGTGTTGCGCTTCGACGAGGCGCCGGTGGTGGAGACCCACGTGGTTCCGTCGGCCAATCCGCCGTCCGGGATGGGCGAGCCGGGCACGCCGCTCATGGCCCCGATCATCGCGGCGGCGATCCTGCAGACCACCGGCAAGCCGACGTCCAGCCTGCCGTTCATTCAGGCGTAAGCTCACGGCGCCAGCTTCGTGTCATCTCGGCAACCTATGCTGAAGGAACGGAACACAAATGCGCCGCATTGCCGACATTAGATCGGCGTGCTGAAAAGGCGCGGCCCGACGCGGCTTTTGGGGGCGCAAGTGAAATCATCGCTGCAGGACAAGGAGCCGGGAAGGCCCGGCCTGGGCCTCGCGATCGCGGGCGTGGTGGTGGCTGGCCTGGGCCTTCTCACCATGGGCTCGGCCTTCCCACCGCTGCCCAAGCCCGAAACGCCGGTGGTGGTCCCCCGCGCCGACAAGCCCATGGCGACGGCGACCTTCCACACCATCTCCACCGAACCGACCATCCGGCCCGATGAGGTGGCCGATGGCGCCATCCTCACGCCGGAAGCCGACGAGGCGGAGCCGGCGCGGGTCATGGCGGCGAAACCCCATGCCCACAACGGGATCATCAGGGCCTCCGCGCCGGTGACGGTTTCGCCCCCGCCGGCGCCGGCCGCCGCGCCGCCGCGGGATCTGGCCGAGGCCTCGTCCGTCTCCGGCCCCAAGCTCTGCAAGGCGCCGGCGCCGGAGGATCTGAAGGCCAAGCTGGTCCAGCCCGGCCTGATCCTGCGCTATGACGCCCAGGCCAAGCCTTTCGACCTCCCGCCTCAGGGGCCGCCCCCTGAGGAACAGCGCCGCCTGAAGCTTTCGGCTTTGCTGGAAGGCATGCTGAGCAACTAGCCGCATGGTGGCAGCGCCCGAGGCGCTGAAGGCCGGTGCTGTCGGACGTGGAGCGCATGGAGCAGATGATCGGCCTCGGTGTTGGCCTTCATCAGCGACGGCGCCAAGCGCGCCGGCGTGAGCACCTGTTGTCCCTGGTCGATCGCGTGGCCGACGACCCCAAGCGCGCCGGCAGCGACGTGGAGCTGCAGCGGGGAGGCCATCATCGAGGTCCGTTGCAGGCCCGGACTGCCCCCCCGCGGAGCTGGAACGAGTTCTAGCCTTTCTACGGCCTGGCGCAGCGCGCACCCTCGGCGGCTTCGGCCCGTCCATCGCCCGCTTTATCACGAGGCGGTGAGGTGTTGCTGAGCTACCGTCCTGGCGCGGACTGGTGGCGGCGGTGCGGTTGCCGCCGGCGGCGGGTGCTCAGTAGCTCGAACCGAAACCAACCGCTTCGAAGGCCTCAGGAGGTCGGAGAGCCGACATTGGAACACCTAGGAGGCATCCGGCTTTCTCCTTCGAGAGGACAAATCGTGTCATCGTTCCCGCCCTAAGAGCCTGATTCGTTCGTCAATTCGGCGAGGCAGCAGCAACCGCGACTAGGCGGGCGACTCGTCTGGCTGTCGCTAAGCGCCTCATGCGCGCCCCCCGGGAGTTGGAGCCGCTGGATTGAAAGAACACGAGCGCTTCAAAGAGGCTCAGACCCCCGAAGGCCGTTACCGGCTCCTGGTCGAGGGGATTAGCGACTACGCGATCTACTTGTTGGATCCGGAAGGCCGAGTGTCGAGCTGGAACCGCGGGGCGGAGAGGTTCAAAGGCTACCGGGAAGACGAGATCATCGGAGAGCATTTCTCTCGGTTCTACACCGATGAGGACAAGGCATTCGATCTGCCTGCAACGGCGCTCCGGACAGCTCGCGACCGAGGTCGGTTCGAACACGAGGGCTGGCGCGTGCGCAAGGACGGCACACGCTTCTGGGCGCACGTGGTGATCGACGTGATCCGGGACGCTGAGGGCGACCTCATAGGCTACGCAAAGATCACCCAGGACCTTACCGAACGGCGACAGGCCGAAGAGCATCTGCGCCAGAGCCAGGAGCAGCTCCGCCTGCTCGTGCAAGGCGTCACCGACTACGCACTCTACATGCTTGATCTGGAGGGCAGGGTCAGCAGCTGGAACGCTGGCGCCGAACGCATCAAGGGCTACGCTCGCGACGAGATCGTCGGCCATCACTTCTCACGGTTCTACACCGAGGAAGAGCGAGCAACGGGCGTGCCCAACAGGGGCTTGCAGCAGGCTGCGGCGGAGGGACGTTGGGAGACGGAAGGCTGGCGCGTGCGCAAGGACGGCAGCCGCTTCTGGGCTCATGTTGTCATCGACGCCATTCGCGACGATGCGGGCGAACTGGTCGGTTTCGCGAAGATCACGCGGGACGTCACGGAACGGAGGAACGCCCAACGGGAGCTGGAGGAAGCTCGCGAGGCGCTCTTTCAGTCACAGAAGATGGAGGCCGTGGGCCAGCTCACGGGCGGCGTGGCGCATGATTTTAACAATCTGCTGACGGTCATCATCGGGGGCCTGGACACGATCGCGCGGAGCAAGCCGAGCGATACGGTCCGCATCCGTCGAGCGCTGGAAATGTCGCGACATGCGGCCGATCGGGCGTCCAGCCTGACTTCGAGGCTGCTGGCCTTCTCTCGCAAGCAGGCCCTCGAGCCTACGCCGACCGAACTCAACAGCCTGGTCCGCAACATGGCCGAGCTACTCCATCGAACGTTGGGGGAGCAAGTCGAGCTGGAGAACGTGCTCTCGCCGCGGCTCTGGCCTGTGGAGGTCGACCAGAATCAACTCGAAAGCTCGCTCCTCAACCTTGCCGTCAACGCACGTGACGCCATGCCGTCGGGGGGAAAACTCACCATAGAGACGCAGAACACCTTCCTGGACGAAAGCTACGCCGCAGCCGACGCCGAAGTTCGCCCGGGGCAATACGTCGCCATTTGCGTGAGCGACACCGGCTCGGGAATCTCTAAGGACAACCTCGCGCGCGTGTTCGAGCCATTCTTCACGACGAAGGAAATGGGCCGCGGCACCGGCCTTGGCCTCAGTATGGTCTATGGCTTCGTCAAGCAGTCCGGCGGGCACGTGACGATCTATAGCGAGGAGGGAGAAGGAACCACGGTCAAGCTCTACTTCCCGCGCCACCAGGGGAGTGCGGAGAAGCTGCCGGACGAAGACAAACAGGAACGTCCCACCGCGAGCGGCGATGAAGCGGTGCTCGTCGTCGAGGACAATCCGGACGTGCGGGCTTTCAGCGTGATGTGTCTCTCCGAACTTGGGTACCGGGTGCTCCAAGCTGGCGATGCGGAGACCGCCTCATCCATCCTGAGGTCTGACGAAAGCGTGGATCTCTTGTTCACCGATGTGGTCTTGCCCGGTCGCACCGGACGGGCGCTTGCTAATGAAGCCGCCCATCTGAGGCCCGGCCTGAAGGTGCTGTTCACCACCGGCTACTCGCGCAACGCCATCGTTCACCACGGCCGGTTGGATGCGGGCGTTCGTCTGCTGCAGAAACCATTCACCTTCGATCAGCTGGCCGACCGAGTGCGGGAAGTGCTCGACGAGCCTCAGGTCGAAACTGCGCGTCCGCAGATCGGGACTGTCGAGCCGAAGCGCCAGTGACGCGGATAGTGGGCGGTCCCCCCGTCGGCATGACGCGGTTTCGTCCTGAGCAGCGGCGCTGCAGCAACGATTGGCGCTGCGCTCCTCCAATCGTGACGGGGGTTCTGCTGAGGTAATGCGAGGCAGCAACAGCACATCGAGCAGAAGCAAGCGCCCTTCCGGCGTCGCGCCGACGCCCTCACTGTGCTGGGGCAGCCACGTCGGGCATCTCTTCGGTCCCAGCCGCCTCGGCAAGATTCTGAAGCGCCTGGGCTATGCACGCCTGTCGGCGCGGCCCATGCATCACGCCCAGAACGAGTACACACTCGAGGCCTTCCGGAGAGACTTTACCCCTCAGGATCCAAGAGATCCGCAAAGGGCTCCCAGCCGGGATCGAGGTCTGGTGGCAGGCTGAGGCTCGTATAGGCCAAAAACAAGATCATCAGCCGCTGGCGCATCATGTCCATTGGCCTCAGAAAATGGGCCCAGGGATACTGATCAGCGCCGGCTGGTATGATGCGCCTTTACACAACGGACGGCGGGAGACGCTCAAAGGCCGTTGAGCGGTCTTGGTGCGCACGGTTCGGGTCGGTCCTGCCCCTTCGACCCTCGCCGGCAGCCGATATCCAGCCGCGGGATTTAAGCGTCAGGTCTGGACCACGCGCTCAGCGCCAATACACGAACCCCATGGCGTTGCCGGTGCCCGCGGTCGACCGGTAGCAGGGCACGTAGTCCACCACGGTGGGCGCGCAGCCGAGCTCGGCCATGGCGCCGATCACCGGGATCCAGTTCTTGGTCTCGGAGGTGCCGGACTGGAACACCGCTTCGCTGAGCTGCTCCAGCCGGCCAGGATCGCCGGCGCGGATGGCGTCCAGGATCACCGCGTCCACCTCTTCGTCGATGACGAAGTGGGTGAGGCCGCCCGAGCCGATGATCGCCACGCGCTTGTCCGCATCCCAACCGCGGATGGCCTTGGCCAGGGCGCGGCCGAAGGCGATGGAGCGGACCACCGTGGGCTGGTTGGGCGGGTAGAAGGTGTTCTCCACGATCGGCACGGTGGGCGGGACCCTGTCGCCCATCAGCCGGTGGAAGACGAAGCCGAAGGCGTGGGGGATCGAGGTCCAGCCGCCCTTGTGCGGCGGCAGCTTCTGCATCGACGCCAGGTCGAAGCCCTCGGCCTGGACCGAGGTCAGGATGTGCAGGCCGAGGTCCGGCGCGCCGGGATATTCGATCGGCGCGTCCGGGGCGTTGGCGCGCATGGCGATGCGGATGCCGGGCGGCCAGTTCCTGGCGTACTCCTCCGGCGGCAGGCTGTTGGGAATGGTCTGGCCCCAGTAGACGGTGAACATGGGCACGAGGCCGTCCCAGAACATCTCGGTCTGGTCGTTGCCGATCACCACCACCGCGTCGGGCGCGGCCTCCTCGAACACCCGGCTGAGGGTGGCGATGGCGGCTTGGCAGCGATCGTAGCGGTCCTGGGTGATCTCAGGCGTCAGCTGGGCGGCGAGGTTCTCGCCGGCCCGCGCCGCCTCCAGCTCGTCATAGGTCCAGACCCGGCCCTTGAAGTGGTGCTGCGGGTTCCTGCGGTCGTCGGCGGCCCTGAGGCTCCACTGGTCCGGCGGGGTGGACAGCATCGGTCCGTGCGACGTGCCGATGCCCAGGACGATCTCGGCCATGGCTACAGATCCAGCTTGAACACTTGCCGCGCGGTGTCTTCGAAGATCGCCTTCCTGTCGGCGTCGGTGAGCCAGCCGATGGCTTCGACATAGGGCTTCACGTCGTCGAAGGCGTGGCCGCTTTCGGGGTTCATGTAGGAGCCGGTGCCGGGGCATTCGGAGCCGAACATCACCCGGTCAGGGCCCACCACCTTGACCAAGAGCTCCACCGCCTCCGGAGTGTAGAGGGTGCAGTCGAAATAGAGGTTGCGCAGCCGGTCCAGGAACCGCTCGCCCACCGGCCGACCGGCGCTGGAGGCATGGAAGCGGCCGAACTGATAGGGCACGGCCCCGCCGCCATGCGGGCAGATCAGCTTCAGGTCCGGGAAGTCCTTGAAGACGTCGGAGTTGCAGAGGCTGACCACCGCGATGGTCTCCTCGTTGATGAAGTGGGTGGAATAGGCGGTGCGCTCGGACTTGGAGCTGGCGGTGTGGATCATCGCCGGCGCGTCCAGCTCGCACAGCTTTTCGTAGAGCGGATACCAGTAGCGGTCCGACATCGGCGGAGGCTCGGTCCCGGAGTTCTCGTAGGGGTCGGGGTTCACCAGGCAGCCGACGAAGCCCAGCTCCCTGACGCAGCGCTCCAGCTCCGGCAGCGCCACTTCGATCGGCAGGCCAGCCACCTGGGGCAGGCCCGCCACCCCGCGGAAGGTGTCCGGATGCAGGCGCACCTGCTGGGCGATGACGTTGTGGAACTCCTCGTGCAGCCACTGCACGATCTTTGCCGGCCGCTCGGAGTGCATCAGCTGGAACGGCCGGGGCGACAAGAGCTGCAGGTCGGTGCCGTGTTTCTTCAGCTGGTCGAGGTGCCCGTCGCCGAACACGCTCCTGGCGTTCAGCGCCTGCTCGATCTGCTCGTCGGTGAACCGCGGCCCGCCGCGCCCGTGGGAGCCGCGCGCGGCCAGCAGATTGGCCTTGTAGGCGTAGAGCCCCTGGGGCGCGGAGACGTGGCCGTGGATGTCGATGATCATGTCCGTCCCTCAGGCCTTGACCGGCGGGTTCAGCACCAGGATGCGGTGGGCGAAGACGCGGACCTCCTGGAAGGCGCCGGCCTGGGCGTAGGGGTCGTTGTGGGCGATCTGCGTCGCCTCGGCCTTGTCCGTCGCCTCCAGGATCACCAGCGAGCCCTTGGCCGGGGCGCCGTCGAAGTCCTCGAACAGGGGCCCTGCCAGCACCAATGCGGGGCCGAGGTCGATGCGGTACTGGATGTGGGCTTGGCGGTTGGCCGCCCGCACCTCCCCGGACTCCGGCCGATCGAAGTACTCGACCACGAAATGGGGCATGCTTTGGCCTCTCCCGATCGCGTTTGCGGGCGCAACTCTAAGCCATTATCCAAGCCGACGTCCCACGAGAAAGCAGGAGCCTTGATATGTCGCCGGACCCTTTCATAGACCGGCTGAAGGCGCTGGACGTCTGCGCGGTTTCCGACGCGCTGGACCGGCTGAAGCTGGCCTCCTCCGTCGGCGGCATCGAACCGAAGACCGTCAGGTCCCGCATCGCGGGACGGGTCACCACGGTGAAGTTCGCCGCCGGCGCCAAGGCGGGCGCGCGCCACGCCTGCACCGCCGCGGTGGAGGCCGCCGAGCCCGGCGGGATCGTGGTGGTCGAGCAGCGGACCGGCGTCGTGGCGGCCGGCTGGGGCGGCATCCTCTCCCGCGCGGCCAAGGCGCGGGGGCTTTCGGGCGCCATCGTCGACGGCCCCGCCCGGGACATCGACGAAGCCCTGGAGATCGGCTTCCCCGTCTTCGCCCGCGGCGGCACCGCCCGCACGGCGCGGGGCCGCATCTACGAGGCCGACACCGGCTGCCCGGTGATGATCGGGGAAGTCGCCGTCGCGCCCGGCGACTACGCCCTGGCCGATTCCTCCGGCGTCGCTTTCGTCCGGCCGGCCGATATCGAGGCGGTGCTGCAGGCCGCCGAGGCCATCGCCGCCCGTGAAGCCGCCATGGCGGCTGACGTCGAGGCCGGCCAGCCGGTGAGCCAGGTGATGGGCGCCAGTTACGAGCAGATGCTGAACAAGACTTGACGGTCTGTGAAATAAAACCGTCTCAAATAGTTCATACGGACGACCGGCCGTCGGATTGACCTGCATTTCTAGTATTTCCTGAGGTCTGCATTTACGAAAGCTTAGGCGAGCGCACCTTAGTGCTTGGGTCACCCGATGCGAGGAGCCCATGCCGTCCAGCCTGTTCGAGCTCGCCCAACCCGTCCTGCCGGTGACAGCCGCCACCAGCGGCGGCGTCGTCTACCAGCGGTTCGAAGCCGACCTGGACTGCCTGGTCCTGGCGGTGGTCGATGAGGCCGGCCGGCCGGTGGGCATCATCGAGCGCAACGCCTTTTTCCTGCGCATGGCGGCGGAATACGGCCGCGCCCTTTTCGCCCTGCGTCCGGTTTCGCTGCTGATGAACCCGAGCCCGTTGGTGGCCGAGGGCGAAACGCCGGTCTCGGACTTCTGCCGCGATAACCTGGCGGACCGGCCGTCCGACCTCCTGCAAGGCTTCGTGGTCACGGACGGCGGGCGCTATGTCGGGGTCGGCAGCGTGTTGTCGCTCCTGAAGGCCTCGAGCGACGCCAACAAGGCCCATGCCGAGGAAATGACCCGCCTGGCCGTCTCCCTGGACCGGGCCAAGCAGGATGCCCAGGCGGCCCTTTCGGCCCGCTCGCAGTTCCTGGCGACCATGAGCCACGAGATTCGCACGCCCCTGAACGGGGTGCTGGCCATCGCCGAACTGCTCGCCAGGCGGATGACCGAGGCCGATCTGAAGCCCTATGTCGAAACCATCCTGCGATCAGGCGAGACCTTGCTGCGGCTCCTGACCGACGCGCTCGACCTGTCGCGGGCGGACGCGGCGGCGCTGGAGCTGGTGGAGGAGCCCTTCGCCCTGGCGCCGATGATGGAGGACGTCTGCGCGCTCTGGCGAGCCAAGGCCGCCCAGAAAGGCCTGGCGCTCTCGGTGACCTATGACGGCGCGCCCGGGCAGGGAGTGCTGGGCGACGCCATCCGCATCAAGCAGATCTTCGGCAACCTGATCGGCAACGCCATCAAGTTCACCGACGAGGGCGGGGTGGAGGTCCGGCTGAAGGCGGTCTGCGAGGATCTCTATGTCCGGCTGGAGGGCGAGGTGCGCGACAGCGGCGTTGGCGTACCGGAGGCCAAGCGCGCCGGCATCTTCGCGCCCTTCGGTCAGACCGACGAGGGCCACGCCCGCGGCGGCGCCGGCCTCGGCCTGTCGGTCTGCCGGGAACTGGTGGGCCGCATGGACGGCGCGATCCGCATGGAGGCCAATGCGCCGACCGGATCGGTCTTCCGCTTCGAGGTGACCCTCTATGATGCGCCGGGGCTGGTCTCAGGCCATGACGGCGCGGCCGAGGACGGCGGCGTGCGCCTGCCGCCTCTGCGAATCCTCATCGCCGACGACAACCCCACCAACCGCCTGGTGGCCCAGACCCTGTGCGATCACATGGGCTGCAGCAGCGAAGCGGTGGAGAACGGCGAGCTGGCGGTGGTGGCGGTGAAGTCGGGCCGCTTCGACCTCGTGCTCATGGACGTGAAGATGCCGGTGATGGATGGGGTCGCCGCGGTGCGCGCGATCCGTCAGCTGCCCGCCCCGCTGTGCGAGATCCCCGTCCTGGCCCTGACCGCCAACGCCGACCCCTGGGACGCGGCCCAATACCTGACCGAAGGCATGGACGCGGTGGTCGAGAAGCCGATCAAGATCGACCGCCTGGCCCAGGCCATCGACGCCGCCCTGCAGGTGGAGCGTCGCCGAGCGGCCTGAAGGTTGACCTCGACCGGGCTGCTGCCCTGGCCTTCTGGACCGTGGAGAGCCTGGAGATCGTCAACACCCTCACCTGTGGCGGAGTCGATGCGGCGCAGTTTCCGCTGGACATCTAAGTCGGCTGGTTCCGCACCTTCCTGACCTTCGTCGTTCCGCTGACCTGCGTGGTCTACTGGCCCGTCGCGGCGGTGCTGGGGCGCATGGACCGGACTGGGGCGCCGGAGTGGATCGCGCCGGTGTCGCCGCTGTTCGGCTTCGTCTTCCTGGCCCTGACCTTCCTGGCCTGGCGCCGGGGCGTGCGCCGCTACACCTCCGCGGGTGGATAGGAAGCGCCGCGCGCCGGGACTATAAGCCTCCCTGGCCTCTCACAGCCGGAGGATGAGGGTGAGCGAACGATCCAAGCCGCCGTTCCGCGCCGACCACGTCGGCAGTCTGATCCGTCCCCAGAGCCTCGTCGAAGCCCGGGAAAAGCGGGCCAAGGGCGAGATCACGGACGGCGAGCTGAAGGCGGTCCAGCACCAAGCCATCGGTGAGGTGGTGAAGTTGCAGGAGGGCCTCGGCCTGCGCTCGGTCACCGACGGGGAGTACAACCGCGGCTCCTGGCACACCGATTTCCTGCTCAAGTTCGCCAACGTCAGCGAGGCGGCCTCGCGCATCCCCACCACCTTCCACAACGAGGCCGGGACCACCGAAAGCCGGCCGCACATGGTGCAGGTGACCGGCAAGCTGGCCCGGCCCGAGCCGATCTTCGTGGACGACTTCCGCTTCCTGAGGTCGGCGACCAAGGCGACGCCGAAGATCACCATCCCCTCACCTTCGGTCATGCACTTCCGCGGCGGGCGCGAGGCGATCTCGGAAGAGGCCTATCCGGACATGGGAGACTTCTATGCAGACCTCTCCCGGGTCTATCGCGAAGAGATCGCCGATCTGGCCGAGGCCGGCTGCCGTTACCTGCAGATCGACGAAGTGAATTTCGCCTATCTGTGCGACCCCGCGCTACGCGCCCAGGTCAGGACCAATATCGGCGAGGACCCCGACCAGCTGGCCCACACCTATGCCGCCCTGATCAACGACGCGATCCGGGAGAAGCCCGCCGACATGGTCGTCTGCATGCACCTCTGCCGCGGCAATTTCGCCGGCCGTTGGGTGGCCGAAGGCGGCTATGACCCGGTGGCCGAGATCCTGTTCAACGAGATCAAGGTCGACGGCTACTTCATGGAATACGACACCGCCCGCGCCGGGGGGTTCGAGCCCTTGCGCTTCCTGCCGGCGGGCAAGACCGTGGTCCTGGGCCTGGTCACCACCAAGACGGGTGCGATCGAATCCAGGGACGCGCTGAAGCGCCGCATCGAGGAGGCGGCCAGCTTCGCCCCCCTCGACCAGCTCTGCCTGTCGCCCCAGTGCGGCTTCGCCTCGGGCGTCGGCGGCGCGGCCATGGGCGTGGACGAGGAGAAGCGGAAGCTGGCCCTGGTGGTGGAGACCGCGGCGGAAGTGTGGGGATAGGGCCCTTTCTGCCCGAGACCTGCAGCCGTGGCCGGCAATCCGCCGAAAGGAAGAGGAACGCAAGGTCGCAGAGACCTTGCGGCCCATCGGCTGGCAGGGTGATGGCGGAACTCGAGCGTCAAGACACCGTGCGTCCCCCGGCCGCAGCCTATCGGTTAACGTCTCCTTTATCCGGCTCCGGCCAGACTCTCAGCCTCGGGAAGAATCCCGATCAACGACGACGCCTTAGGCGCGCCCGCCGCCGCGACGATGCAGTAAGCGTCGGTGTTCCGCAGGGGGCTTGCGCCACAGGGGGCATGGCATGCGTTCACCGGCCGAAATGGACATTGTGCAGATCGACATCAGCACAAAATGCCATCTGAAATGTTCCAACTGCACGCGGCTGATCCCTCACCAGCCCAAGCGCGAGGACATGAAGCTCGAGACCTTCGAGCGCGCCGTGGGCAGCATGGAGGGCTGGAACGCCACCGGCAAGGTGATCGGCATCATCGCCGGCGAGCCGACCCTGCACAGCGAGTTCGAGCAGATCTCGCGTAGATTCGCCGAGCTGTGGGGCGGGCCGCTGACCGGCAACGGGACCCTGCCGATCAAGGATTTCAACCAGTTCGCGACCGAGCGGCTGTTCGACCGTTCGACCGGGCGGGGCCTGTGGACCAGCCTGGGGGCCGGCTTCAACAAGCACTACGAGACCATCATGGAGGTCTACGGCCACTGGAACACCAACACCCATGAGTCCGGCGGCCGTCACCAAGCGCTGTTGATCTCGCGCAAGGACTACACCGCCCAGACCGGCATGTCGGACGACCAGTGGCTGTCGAATCGCGACAACTGCTGGGTCCAGAAGCTGTGGTCCGCCTCGATCAACGACAAGGGCGCCTATTTCTGCGAGGTCGCCGCCTCGATCGACCGGCTCTATTTCGGCGGCAAGCACGCCTGGCCGGTGGAGCAGGGCTGGTGGCAGCGCTCGCCCGCCGACTTCGGCGCCCAGCTCGACCTCTGCAACTACTGCGGCCTGGCCCAGCCCGGCCCGTCCCAGCTCGACATCCTGGAGCGCGACATCATCTCCGACGAGAACCGCCAGAAGCTGGCCGAGGCCGGCAGCCCGGCGGTGAAGAAGGGCGCCTATGAACTGTTCGACGCCAAGCTGCACGTGGAGAAGCGCGCGGTGGAGACCCGCGACAACTACATCGGCGAGGAGCGGCGCGTCGGCATCGGCAACCGCTCGACCAAGCCCAAGAAGCTCTCCGGCGTGGTGGTGTCGGTGAATTACGGCGACCGCCTGGCCGAGACCCTTCCGGCCAACGTCGGCGTGTTCGACCAGTTCGTGGTGGTCACGACCGCCGAGGACGAGCTGACCCAGTCGCTGGCCAAGGCGCATGGCGCCACCCTGGTCATCTCCAACCGCTGCTATGACGAGGACCATTCCTTCAACAAGGGCCGGATGCTGAACGACGGCCTGGCCGAGCTGAAGGACCCGGATTGGGTGGTGTTCACCGACGCCGACATCATCCTGAACCCCAAGACCCGCGAGCACCTGTTCGAGCACTCGCTGAACCCCGGCGTCCTGTATTTCACCATCCGCCAGGACCGCACGCCGGTGCAGGGCCAGGGCGACGGCATCAACATGCAGCCCAACGGCTATTTCCAGCTGTTCAATCCCAAGGCCCTGACCATTCGCGACCAGTGGCCCAAGGTGATGTGCGAGGAATTCTGCTCGGCGGGCAGCATCGATTCCTGGTTCTGGCAGCAGTGGCCGCGCCAGAAGATCGTGCTGATCCCCGAGATCGCCGTCGAACACCTGTCCAGCCTCCGCCTCGGCGAGAACTGGAACGGCGTGACGCCGGCAAGCGGCGTCGGCAAGTGGACCCAGCTGGGCGTGCTGACCCAGCAGGGCTTCTCGTCCTTCCTCAACATCACAGCCCTGCCGGAGGTGATCAAGCTCACCGACACCCGTTTCGGCCAGAGCGTGGTGATCGAGACCAAGGCGTTGAACGACTACGTCCGCATCGTGCCGAATGGCCTTGAGTTCCTGGGCAAGCCGCTGGAGGGATGCCACATCCACGTGGCGTTCCGGGACGGCGCCCTGGCGGAGCCCGCAAAGGCGAGCCCGTCGAAAGCGGCGCGCTCCCCGAAGCGCGTTAGAAAGGCGGCCGAAGGGCTGATGGAGGCCGTCTGACCCCGGCCTCACCGCGCGAGATCGCGATTCCTCAGGCTTTCCCTGAACCGGCGCCTGAGCGTGGCAAGATGCCTGCGCGGCATAAGCTACGCTCAGGAAGGCCTCCGACATGGGATCGATGAACCATCTTGGACCGAACCTCCAAGGATCGAACAACGCGCCGGCAAGCAACAGCGCGGCTCCCACGCAAGCGCCCAGCAATCTCCAGCTTTACGACGCCGCCGTTCCCGCCGCCGATCGCGCGACGGCTGCTTGGCAGGACTGGGCCGTAAGGATGAACAACTTCACCTCGCGGATAGGCCCCGAAGGCCATGAAACCGCCATCTACGATAGCGAACCGCCTTCGCCTCCTGAGCCCATGCCCAAGGGCGTGACGGTTGGAGAAGACGCCTTGAAAGCCGGAGCGGTTGCGGCATTGACCTTAGGCGCCAATGCACTTTTTGAAGGCGCGCCAGCGATCGCGCGAGCGATCCTCGGCCTCGGTACGGGAGCTGCGAATTCAACCGCCGACGAAGCCATCAAACGCGATTGGAATATTTGGCAAGCTTGGCAACTCTACAATTCGGTGGTCAGTCGCAACAACGGATTAAGGCTCGGCGAGGCGCTCAATGGGGTCAATTACAAGCATGACTTCGATTAAATAACTAGAGCCAAATAGAAAAAGCGGAGACATTCAATCAATGTTCGGCTGGATCATTGAACTGATAATTTGGTTCTGGATCGACAGCTGGAGTCGAAGGACCAAGATTTTCGCCACCTGTATCTGGTTTGCCTTCATCGCGATGATGGGAATATTGTATCTTGCCTTTAAATACAGGCTTCTATGACTCAAGACAGGCGAAGCGTCGCGCGTTCAGGCTTGCTACGCCCCCTGGTCGTAGATCGCGTTCGATAGGATCCAGCGGATCGAATCCGCCCGCGCCTGGGGGTAGGGCTCGTCCGGCACCGCCGCCACCATGGCGTCGCCGCGGGCCTTGATCACCTCGCGGAACTCCGGGTGGCTGAAGATGAACAGCTGGTTCTGCTGGATGCCCCGCAGCACATGACGGCCGGCCTCGACCTCGCTCATGGCGTTCAGCATCATCGGATGCGGCGGCGCGTCCGCAGGCGTCTCCGGCATTCTGTAGCCGGTGTTGGAGAGGTGGGCGGGCCTGAGCTTCACCGCCTCGCCGAGGTTGGATTTCACCGGCCCCGGGCAATAGACCGAGACGCCGATGTTGCGGCCGATCATGTCGGTGCGCAGCGACTCGGTCAGGCCCAGCACCGCGAACTTGGAGGTGGCGTAGACCCCCACCGTCCCCAAAGCCGCCGCGCCGCCCATCGACGACACGTTGACGATGTGACCGTCCAGCCCCGAGGCGATCATCCGCGGCAGGAAGGTGACGATGCCGTTGATCACCCCGCCGACGTTGACCCCCATCACCCAGTCCCAGTCGTCGTAGGTGGCGTCCTCGATCAGCCCGCCGACGCCGACGCCGGCGTTGTTGACCAGCACCTGCACCGGGCCCAGCGCCGCCTCGGCCTCGTCGGCGGCGCGGACGAAGCCCTGACGGTCGGTGACGTCGAGCTTGATCGGATGCACTGTGCGGCCTTCGAGCAGGCTGAGCGCGTGGTCCAGGTGGTCCTGCCGCCGCCAAGTGAAGGCGACCTTCATACCCGCCTCGGCCAGCACCTGGACGATGCCGAGGCCGATGCCGCTGGATCCGCCGGTGACGAAGGCGACCTTGTCCTTCAGCTCCTGCATCCCAGACCTCCTCCTAGACTTCCGCCCGCGGCAGGCTCTTGCCGAGGAGCAGGTCCGAGCCCTTCTCGGCGACCATGATGGTGGGCGCATTGGTGTTGCCGCCCGGCACGTCCGGCATGACCGAGGCGTCGATCACCCGCAGGCCTTCCACGCCCCGGACCCTCAGCTGGTCGTCCACGACCGCCATGGGATCGGTGTCGACGCCCATCTTGCAGGTGCCCACCGGGTGCAGGGTGATGGCCCCGTTGGCGCGCACGAACGCCTCCAGCTCCGCGTCGGACTGAAGTCGCGCGCCCGGCGAGATCTCCTCGCCGATCATGCTCTTGAGGGGCTCGGAATTGTAGATCTTCCGGGCCGCGCGGATGCCGCGAACCATGCGTTCGACGTCGGACTTCTCCTTGAACAGGTTGATCAGGATCTTCGGCGGATCGTGCGGATCGGCCGAGTTCAGGGTGATCTCGCCCCGGCTGTCCTGCTTGATCATCGAAACCCCGACGCCCAGCATGTACATCGGCTTCTGAAGGCCGGGCATCCAGACCTCCCGGCCGGTGACGCCCGACGCCATGCAGGTGAGCTGCATGTCCGGGCGGTCGGCCTGCGGCGTCGTACGGATGAAGACGTTGCCCGCCGCGCCGTTGCTGGCGAAGGGCCCCTTGCCGAAAAAGAACCAGCGCAGCACGGAGATCGCCGCCCGATCGAACCTGAGCTCGCTCTTCACCTTCTCCGGCCGCGCCTGCCAGCCGACGAACAGGAAGGGGTGTTCGACCATGTTGCGGCCGACGCCCGGCAGGTCGGAGATCACCGCGATGCCGTGCGCCTTCAGGTGCTCGGCCGGCCCGATCCCCGACAGCATCAGGATCTGGGGCGAGCTGATCGTGCCGCCGGACAGGATCACCTCGCGGCCCGCCCGCACGGTCTTGACCTCGCCGGCCTGCTCGTACTCGACGCCGACGGCGGTCTTGCCCTCGAACAGCACCTTGCGGGTCAGGGCGCCCGAGCGGACCTCGAGATTCGGCCGCTTCAGCGCCGGCTCCAGGAAGGTCCGCGCCGTCGTGCCGCGGCGACCCGTGCGGGTGACGGTGACCTCGCAGCGCTGCGCGCCTTCGGTGTCGTCGCCATGGTAGTCCTCGGTGGCCGGCCAGCCGGCCGCGACGGTGGCCGCCTTCAGCTCGTCGAACATCTGGTTGGAGTCGGGGATGATCACCTCGAGCTCGCCCGAGCCGCCATGGTACTTGCCCTCGCCCAGCCAGTGGCTCTCCGACCGCTTGAAATAGGGCAGCACGTCCGCGTAGCTCCAGCCGCGCAGGCCCTTCTGGGCCCAGTCGTCATAGTCGAGCCGGTGGCCGCGGGCGTAGACCATGCCGTTGATCGCCGAGGAGCCGCCCAGCACCTTGCCGCGCGGCACGTCGATCCGCCGGTTGTCGGCGTAGGGCTCCGGCTCGGAGACGAAGTTCCAGTTGAGCCTGGGCAGCCGGTCGTACTTGGTGAAGGCGATCGGCATGTCGAGCCAGAGCTCCCTGGCCTTGCCGCCCGCCTCGAGCAGCAGCACCGAGATGTCGGGATCCTTGCTCAGCCGGTTGGCCAGCACGCAACCCGCCGATCCCGCGCCGACGATGATGTAGTCGAAGGTGTCTGGCATGGTTCGCGTGAAGCCTTCAAATCTGCTTCCCTCCCCTTGCGGGAGAGGGTGGCGGCCAGCGGGCCGCCGGGTGAGGGGTCGCGCTCCGCTCGCCGGATGGGCCTTCGACCCCTTGTCCCTCTCCTGCGGCGACACCCTTTCCCGAATAGGGGAGAAGGGCGCCAGCAGATGCCCTGGGCGGGACTAAAGCTCGAACTGGACCTCGTCGATCTGGATCTGCGGCATCTGCTTGGTGAACAGGGGCACCTCGTCCAGGAGCTCCTGGGTGCGGGTGGCCATGGCCTTCTCATAGGCTTCCCAGTCGGCGATCCAGATGCTGATCACGGCGATGTATTGCGGCGGCGCGTCGGGGCCGCCGCCGGCCGTGCCGCGGCGGATCTCGATCCTGTGCAGGGCGTCGCCCAGGATGTCCTTGATCAGGGGAGCGTGGCGACGCCTGTAGAAATCGAAGTCGAAACCCTCGTTGTCCTTGGCCGGATAGAGAACCGTGATGCACCGCATGGCCGCCGCCTCCTTTTATGAGTGCTTAGCGGGTTAAAGGCCCCGGTTGTCAGGGTCAACCGTGCTCAGGCCGCCATGCGCAGGACGGGCTTGATCGCGCGCCCCGATCCGGTATCGGCGAAGGCCTGGCCGATGTCCTCGAAGGCGTAGGTGCGGATCAGCCGGTCCAGGGGGAAGCGCCCCTGGCGGTAATAATCCACCAGCATGGGAATGAAGAGCTGGGGCGCGGCGTCGCCGCCCAGGATGCCCTTCATCGCCTTGCCGCCGGCCAGCATGGGGAACATGGCCGGCGCCCAGGGTCCGCGCGGGGCGGTGACGAAGCCGGCCACGCCCTGCATGGTCAGGCAGTCCAGGGCGGCGGTCCAGACGTCCGGAACGCTGGTGGTGTTGAAGCTGTAGTTGACCCCGTGGCCGGTGATCTCCCGGATCGCCCCGACCGCATCGCCCTGGCTGGAGTCCACCACGTCGGTGGCGCCGAGCTCGGCGGCCAGCGTCAGCCGGTCGGGAAGCACGTCCACGGCGATGATGCGGCTCGCGCCCACCAGCCGCGCGGCCATCACCGCCGAGAGGCCGACGCCGCCGACGCCGAAGATGGCGATGGTCTCGCCGGCCCCCACGCCAAGGGAATTGATCACCGCCCCCGAACCGGTGATCACCCCGCAGCCCATGGGCGCGACGATCTCCAGGGGCACGTCCTTGGGAACCTTCACGCAGGTCGGCTCGGGCGCCAGCGAATAGCGGGAGAAGGACGACTGGCCGAAGAAGTGGCTGTGCACCCGCTCCCCGGCCTTGGAGAGGGCGGTCGATCCATCAGGCCGCTGGCCGCCGAAATTGCGGCGCAGCATGTCGTGGCAATAGCTCGGGGCGTTGTGGCGGCAACTGGGGCAGACCCCGCAGGAGGCGCCGCTCATCACCACGTGATCGCCCACGGCGAGGCTGGCGACGCCCTCGCCGATCTCCTCGACCACGCCCGCGCCCTCGTGGCCCAGCACCACCGGCTTGGGGGTCATGGCCCCGCCGCCCATGCCCGCGTGGGCCCCCAGATCGGTGTGGCAGATGCCGGAAGCGACGATCCGCACCAGCACCTCGCCGGCGCGGGGCGCCTCGATCTCCAGCGATTCCAACGCGGGGGCCGGCTGGCCCTCCCGCGAGACGGCGGCCTCGGTCTTCATGACTGCGGGGTTACTTGGTCGCGCCGGCGAGCTCGCGGGTGAGCTCGGGCGGGGCGCCGGAGGGATTGGGCTGGGGCTGCATGGCCGGCGGCGGCGGGACGGGCCGGCCCTTGACCGTGACCTTGCCCTTCCAGGGGACGGTGTCGCGGCTCACCCAGGCGTTCACATAGAGGGTCTTGAACAGCCACTTGCCGTCCCGCTTCACGCAGAGGTCGTCGCGGGTGCCGATGCCGAACACGAAGTTGGTGCCGTAGTCGACGTTGAACTGCAGGATCTGGAAGAAGCTCTTTACCCGGGCCCCCTCCTCGCCCTCGGGCGTCGTCTCCGGCTCCATCAGGAAGTGGTTGAACAGATGCTGGCGGCCGAACCACCAATGCTGGCGGTCATACCAGAGCTCTTCCAGGTTCTTGATGATCGCCACATGGCCCTGCACCCGCCCCTGCCACAGGTGGTCGAAGTAGGCGTCGTCGGCGAAGCACTGCACCGCCAGCTCTGGATCGGCCAGGTCGATCGCCCAGGAGTACTTGGCGAACAGCTCCATGATATCGAGCCGGTCTTCGACGGTGAGCTTCTTGGCTTCGGACATTCGGATCCTCTTTTTCTTCGGGGCAGGCTACACGCTCAGGCCACGAGCTCCATGTCGTAGAGGCCGCTCTTCAGGGCCTCGGCCGGGGCCCAGGTGCCGTGGAAGGTCGAGCGGACCCGGGTGGGCAGCTTGATCAGGGCCACGGGGCCGGCCTCGATGTTCGTCGCGTCGAGCACCGCCAGGTCGCTGCGGTTCTCGGCCACGCGGCTCACCAGCACCAGCAGCCAGCCGTCGCCCTCGGGCGCGTCCGGAGAGCGGGGCACGAACTGCGGCTCCTGCACGCCGGAATCGGGGCCGGGCGCCCAGGTCTCCACCTTGCCGGTCTGGTGGTCCAGCCGGCCGATGGCGCTGGATCCATCGGCGCCGCGGTAGCAGATCATGTAGCCATAGCGGTACGGCCGGCCCTGGTAACGGTCATCCGTGCGCGGCATCTCGCAGGGCGCCGGCGTCAGGACCTTCTGGGTGAACTCGCCGGAGTTGGAGTCCAGGTCCATGGTCAACCGCGTCAGGATCGGCGGCACGGTTGCCGTGGTCTCGCCCGCGGGCGTGGGGAAGAAGGCAAAGCAGTTGCCCTGATAGAGGCAGAGGTCCAGGTGCACCTTGGAGCCTTCGGTCACCGCATTCATCATGTGGCCGGCGGTGGTGTTGGGGCCCCGGAACCAGCGGATGTCCTCGGCTGTCCCGTTGCGCGGGACCACGGCGACGACGGTCTCCTTGTCCGGATGGTACTGGTAGAACGGCCCGCCCTTCTTCAGCACCTCCAGGTCGGTGATCAGCGGGAAGAAGGGGAAGATGGCGTGGGTCTCG
>FTHL01000310.1_pt1 | contig 38768 bp, 34 predicted proteins | sample 1640951 | NCBI WGS metagenome assembly FTHL01 (sample SAMEA3914788, study PRJEB12502) | metagenome | biome: forest; material: soil | place: Canada | collected 2011-07-03 | depth 0.1 m
GAGCTCACGGGCGCTCACCTGCTGATCGACCAGATCACCACCGCCGACGCCCTGGACACCCTCTCGCGGGCCAAGTTGAAGAGCCTCCGAGTGTGCGCCACCGCCTCGATCAACCACCTGAGCTTCAACGAGCTCGACATCGGCGACTATCGAACGTTCTACAAGCTCACCCCGCCCCTGCGCCGGGAGGAGGACCGCCTCGCCCTTGTGGAAGGCCTCTCCAACGGACTCGTCGATATCGTGGTCTCCGCCCACGCCCCGGCCCCGGCCGAGGACAAACGGCTGCCCTATGACGAGGCGGCGCCCGGCGCCGTCGGGCTCGAGACCCTGCTGGCCGCCTTGCTGGCGCTGCATCACGACGCGGGAGTCGCCCTGGTGGACCTGCTGCGAACCGTCACCCTGGCGCCGGCCAACCTGCTCGGGCTCAAGGCCGGACGGATCGCCCAGGGCGCGCCCGCCGACCTGGTGCTCTGCGACCTAGGCGCTCCCGTTGTGATCGACGCCGACCAGCTGATCTCCAAGTCGAAGAACTCGCCGTTCGACGGTCGCCGGCTGCAGGGCAAGGTGCTGCGCACTGTGGTGGCCGGGCGCACGGTCTACGAGGCCTAGCGGAACTCCGAGGGGGCGTCCCGCAGGGTTTCAGCCATCCGGCCGAGCGAGGTAACGGTATCGCGTCGAAAAACCGCAACCTGCTCGCGGTAGGCCAGCACCCGCTCGCGCGAGGCCGCCGAGGCCGCGCGCCAGCCGCGCGTCGAATAGGGTCGGCCCAGCCCCAGAGCATGGCTGCGGACCAGAGGGTACTGCAGAGCCTCGACATGGTCGGGCGGGCTGTCGACGGTGACGATGGGGCCGAAGCGCGGACGCTGTACGCCCAGCGAAACAGCCGGTCCATCGTCTCGGCGGCGCCTTCGGCCAAACGGACCGACCGTCACGGCGTCGCCGCTCGTCATCGTCCTTCAACTCCGTTGCAGTCGTGGACGGCCGTGGCTTAGCCGCTCGTCGCCGGGGCGGCAGGCTTTTTTTGTTCGGGCCGGCATGACAAGACTTGGCCGTGCCAGCGCTCTGGACCGATATCGCGGCCGCCCTGATCGGCGGCTACCTCCTGGGCTCGATCCCCTTTGGCGTGATCGCTACGCGCCTCGGCGGCGTGGGAGACATCCGCCAGGTGGGCTCGGGAAACATCGGCGCGACCAACGTCCTGCGCACCGGCCGCAAGGACCTCGCCCTGATCACCTTGCTGGGCGACGGCGGCAAAGGCCTCGCAGCCGTCCTCCTGGCGCGCTGGCTGTCCCACACCGCAGGTCACGACGCCGCAGAGACATGCGCCTGCGTCGCCGGAGGAGCCGCGTTCCTCGGGCACCTGTTCCCTGTCTGGCTGGGGTTCAAGGGCGGCAAGGGGTTCGCCACGTTCCTCGGCGTCATGTTGGCCGCCGCCTGGCCCGTGGGTGTGCTGGCGGCCCTCACCTGGCTGGCCGTGGCGTGGCTGTTCCGCGTCTCATCCCTGGCCGCGCTGGCCGCGGCGGCCCTGTCGCCGCTCTATGTCTTCGCCGCCGACCAGGAGCCGCTGGCCAAGCTCGACCTGGCGGTGGTCATGGCCGTCCTGATCTTCCTGCGCCACGCGACCAATATCCGCCGGCTCCTGAAGGGCGAGGAGCCGCGCATCGGGGCCGGCAAGGCCTCCCCGCCGCCAGAGGCCGCGTGAACCCCGCCGAGCGGGTGGCCTGGCTGCGGTTGGCGCGGACGCCCTCAGTCGGCCCGGTGTTGTTCCGCGACCTGATCGCGCGCTTCGGCTCGGCGGAAAGGGCGGTCGCCGGCTTGCCCCGCATCGCATCGAAGACCGGCGGCGGGCCCAAACTTGCCGATCTCTCCGTTATCGAGGCCGAAATCGAGGCGGGCGAACGGCTGGGCTGCCATCTGGTGCTGAGCGCCGACGACGCCTTTCCACCCTTGCTGCAGGCTCTGGATCCGCCTCCGCCTGCGGTCTGGGTGCGCGGGGAGGCCGTGCTGATCTCCCGCCGCGCCGTCGCGGTGGTCGGGGCCAGGACCGGCTCGGCCGCTGGGCAGCGGTTCGCGCGGACGCTGGCCCGGGACCTCGGCGCCGCTGGCTTCGTCGTCGTCTCGGGCCTCGCCCGGGGCATCGACGCCGCCGCCCACGAGGGCTCGCTGGCCACCGGCTCCATCGCTGTACTGGCCGGCGGGGTGGACGACGTCTTCCCGCCCGAAAACGCCGACCTCTATGACCGGCTGATCGCGCGGGGCGGCGCGGTGATGTCCGAGCGGCCGATGGGCGCGCGGGCCATGGCCAAGGACTTCGTGCGCCGAAATCGCCTGATTTCCGGCCTTTGCCTCGGGGTGGTGGTGGTGGAGGCGGAGCTCCGGTCGGGATCCCTCACCACCGCTCGGCTCGCCGTCGAGCAGAATCGCGAGGTGTTCGCGGTGCCCGGCTCACCGCTGGATCCGCGGGCGCGGGGGACCAACGACCTGATCCGCCAGGGCGCCGTCCTATGCGAGGGGATCGAGGATGTGTTGCGCGCGCTGGACCTGCCGTTGACCCTCGCGCGGCCCTCGCCGCGGCCCTTTCCCGAGCACGCGCCGGTCGGGGATGATGAAGCGGACTCCCTGCGCGAGAAGGTCCGCGCGCTGCTGTCCTTGACCCCGGTCCCGCGGGACGAGATCGTCCGGCTGACCGGCGCTCCGGCCGCCGCCGTCAATGGCGCCCTGATGGAGCTGGCGCTGGCCGGCGAGGCCGAACTGCACCCTGGCGGAACAGCCACGGCCGCCAGTTAACTCGCGCAGAGATTGGCGCCGCCGTTGACAGAGGCCCCGGCGCATCCCCACTTTCCGCGCCCGCCTATGTTGTGAGCCCCCCACCCCGCATGAACCTCGTCGTCGTCGAAAGCCCGGCCAAGGCAAAGACCATCAACAAGTACCTCGGCCCGGACTTCAAGGTTCTGGCGAGCTATGGGCACGTCCGCGACCTTCCGTCGAAGGACGGCTCAGTGCAGCCCGACCAGGACTTCGCCATGACCTGGGAGGTGGACGCCAAGTCCGCCAAGCGCCTGAACGACATCGCCGACGCCGCCAAGGGGGCCGAGCGGCTGATCCTGGCCACCGACCCCGACCGCGAGGGCGAGGCCATCTCCTGGCACGTGCTGGAGGTGCTGAACCGTAAGAAGGCGATCAAGGGCGCCATCGTCCAGCGCGTGGTGTTCAACGCCATCACCAAGTCGGCGGTGACCGAGGCCATGGCCCACCCGCGCGACATCGACATGGAATTGGTGGACGCCTACCTGGCCCGCCGCGCCCTCGACTACCTGGTCGGCTTCACCCTCTCGCCGGTGCTGTGGCGCAAGCTGCCCGGCGCCCGCTCGGCCGGGCGGGTGCAGTCGGTCGCCCTTCGGCTGGTGGTCGACCGCGAGGTCGAGATCGAGGCCTTCCGCGCCCAGGAGTACTGGTCGATCGAGGCGGAGGTTTCCGCGGGCGCCGAGCCCTTCGTCGCCCGCCTGGTCAAGCACGACGGCAAACGGGTCACCCGCCTCGACATCGGCGACGAGGCCACCGCGCGCGCCGCGCAGCAGGCTGTGGAGAGCGGACGCTTCACCGTCGCCGCGGTGGAGACCAAGCCAGCCCGCCGCACCCCGGCCCCGCCCTTCACCACCTCGACCCTGCAACAGGAGGCCGCCCGCAAGCTCGGCTTTTCCGCCCAGCGGACCATGCAGGCCGCCCAGCGCCTCTATGAAGGGGTCGACATCGGCGGCGAGACCCAGGGCCTGATCACCTACATGCGCACCGACGGCGTGCAAGTGGCCGCCGAGGCGCTGGACGACGCGCGGCGGGTGATCGCCGGCCGCTACGGCAAGGAGTACGTCCCGGCAGAACCCCGCCACTACAAGACCAAGGCCAAGAACGCCCAGGAGGCGCACGAGGCGATCCGGCCCACCAGCCTCGCCCGCAACCCCGGCTCGGTCCGGCTTGAGGGCGATCTCGGGCGGCTCTACGAGCTGATCTGGAAGCGGATGATCGCCAGCCAGATGGAGGCGGCCCGCATCGAGCGGACCACGGTCGACATCGAGTCCGCCGACGGCAAGACCGGCCTTCGGGCCACCGGGCAGGTGGTGCTGTTCGACGGCTACCTGGCCGTCTACGAGGAGGGCCGCGACGATCCGGAAGACGAGGAGTCCGCCCGGCTGCCGCAGATCCGCCAGGGCGCCGAGGCCAAGGTGCTGAAGGCCCAGGCCGACCAGCACTTCACCGAGCCGCCGCCGCGCTACTCCGAAGCCAGCCTGGTGAAGAAGCTGGAAGAGCTCGGCATCGGCCGGCCGTCCACCTACGCCTCCATCCTGACCGTGCTGCGCGATCGCGAATACGTGCGCATGGACAAGGCGCGGTTCGTGCCCGAGGACAAGGGTCGGCTGGTCACCGCGTTCCTTGAGCGCTTCTTCCCTCGCTACGTCGAATACGACTTCACTGCCGCCCTGGAAGAACGGCTGGACGAGGTGTCGGCGGGCAAGCTCGACTGGAAGGCGCTGCTGCGCGACTTCTGGCGCGACTTCCACGCCGCGGTCGGAGAGATCGGCGAGCTGCGCACCGCCCAGGTGCTGGACGCCCTGAACGAGACGCTTGGCCCGCACATCTTCCCGCAGCGCGCCGACGGCGGCGACCCCCGGACTTGTCCTGCCTGCGGCGATGGCCAGCTCAGCCTCAAGGTCAGCCGCTACGGCGCGTTCATCGGCTGCTCCAACTATCCGGAGTGCCGCTACACCCGGCAGATCGGCGCGGACAGCGACAACGAGTCCGGCGAGAGCGGCGACCGCAACCTGGGGTCCGATCCGGTCACCGGCCAAGCGGTGTGGCTGAAGACCGGCCGCTTCGGCCCCTATGTCCAGCTCGGCGAGGGCGAGAAGCCCAAGCGCGCCAGCCTGCCCAAGGGCTGGACGCCGGCCGCCGTCGACCTGGAGAAGGCGCTGCGCCTGCTGCGGCTGCCGCGGGAGGTGGGGGCCCATCCGGAGGACGGCGAGCCCGTGCTGGCCGGGATCGGCCGCTATGGGGCCTATGTCCAGCACGGCAAGACCTACGCCAACCTGCCCGACGCGGACGAAGTCTTCGACGTCGGCTTGAACCGGGCGGTGTCCCTGATCGCTGAGAAACGCAGCGGCGCCGCCGGGGGTCGCGGCCGCTCGGGGCAGACGGCGCTGAAGGAGCTCGGAAGCCATCCCCAGTCCGGCGAGCCGGTACGGGTGCTTTCAGGGCGCTATGGGCCCTACATCGCGTCAGGCGGGGTGAACGCCAACGTGCCGCGAGGCGCCGATCCCCAAGCGGTGACCATGGAGCAGGCGGTGGCGCTGCTGGCAGAGCGCGCGGGCAAGTCCGGCGGCAAGGCGCGCCGCCCGGCCAAGACCTCCGGGCCATCGAAAGCCAAGGCTGCGGCCAAACGCCCAGCCCGCGCCGCGCCCGGCAAGCGCAAGGCCGCCAAGGCCTGACCCCGGGCCGCGCTTCCAGCCGGAGGCGCGCCGCGCTAGCTTGCACGAATGGACGTGATGCAACCCCTCCCCCGCAACATGGTGCGCGCAGCCGGCGTCGTGCTGCTGCTGATCGCCGCCCTCGCCCTCTATCTGGGAGCGCGCGGGAGCATGTCGCGCCAGACCGCAGGCAGCGAGGAAGACGCCGTGTCCGCGTCAAACGCCGCCGCGGCGGCGGCCATGACGCCGATGACCGCCCAGGCCTTGAGGCCCGAACTCGCCGCCTCGGCCGCGCCCGCCGCCTCCTCCGCGCCCGCCTCTGCCGCCCCTTCCGCCGCCGCAGCGGCCGCCCAGGCGTCCCGGGCCGACGCGCGCGCCGCTGCCGCCGCGGCCGCCTCCAAGCCGCCCGCCAGCGCCGAGGAGGCGGCGCCTGAGCCTGCCCCGACGCCGCCGCCCGTCCCGGCTACGCCGCCCCCGACCCAGGACTCGGAGCTGCCGCCGTTCTGATCCTCGGCCGGAGCCGTGGTCTGGGCGTTATAGGAGCCGATCCCCGGAGGATGCGTGGCCAGGCCTGACCGACCCGAGCCGGGACTGCCGGACCGCGAGACCCTCGCGCGCTACATCCGCGAGGCCGGCGAGACGGACGTCTCCGCGATCGCCCAGCACTTCGGCCTGAAGGGCTCGGCGCGACGCGCGTTGCGGCAGATGCTGAAGGCGATGCAGGCGGGCGGGGACGTCGGCCGGCGCGGCCGCCGCCGGTTCGCCGAGGCGGGCGCCCTCCCCCCGGTCGGCGTCGCGGACGTGGTCGAGCGGGACGCGGACGGGGACCTTTTCGTACGCCTGTCGAAGGCCGGAGAGGACGCGCCTCTGGTCCGACTGGCCCCGTCCGGAAACGAGAAGGTCGCCGGCGCGCCGACCCTCGGCGACCGCGTGCTGGTGCGCTTCGAGCGCGCCCAGGGCGTGGCGTTCGAAGCGCGGCTGATCAAGCGGCTCGGCCAAAGCGCCCACAAAGTGCTGGGGGTGGTGCGCAAGTCCCGCCGCGAGGTGCGGGTCGAGCCGGTCGATCGCCGCTCGCGAGAAAGCCTGATCCTTTCGCCCGCCGACACCGCCGAGCTGAGCGACGGCGACCTCGTCCTCGCCCAGGTCAATCCCGCTCCCCACCATGGCTACGGCCCCAAGCCCGCGCGGGTGCTGGAGGTGGTGGGCAATGAGGAACACCCCCGCGCCGCCTCGCTGATCGCCATCTACACCCACGGGATCCCCGTCGGCTTCTCCGAGGCGGCGGAGGCGGAGGCCGCCCTCGCCGCCGAGCCGACCCTGCAGGGCCGCACGGACCTTCGCGATCTGCCTCTGGTGACGATCGACCCGCCCGACGCCCGGGACCACGACGACGCCGTCTACGCAGAGCCCGACGCCGACCCCAAGAACCCCAATGGCTGGGTGGTTTGGGTGGCCATCGCCGACGTCGCCGCCTATGTGCGGCCGGGCTCGGCGCTCGACCGCGAGGCCCGCGACAAGGGCAACTCGGTATATTTCCCCGACCGCGTCGAGCCGATGCTGCCGCACGCCCTTTCGAGCAACATGTGCAGCCTTCGCCAGGGCGAGCCGCGCGCCTGCCTCGCCGTGCGGATGGTGTTCGACCGCGCCGGCCGCAAGCTGAGCCACCGCTTCGTCCGCGGCCTGATGCGCTCGGCCGCCAAGCTGTCCTACGAGCAGGCCCAGGCCGCAATCGACGGCCAGCCCGACGACGCCGCCGGTCCGCTGCTCGAGGGCGTGCTGAGGCCGCTGTGGGCCGCTTTCGCCTGCCTCAAGGTCGCCCAGGACGCCCGCTCGCCGCTGCAGATCGAAACCCTCGAGCGCAGGATCGTGATCGGGCCGGACGGCAAGGTCGCCTCAATCACGGCGCGCGCTTCGCTGGAGGCGCACAAGCTGATCGAAGAGATGATGATCCAGGCCAACGTCTCGGCGGCCGAGACCTTGGAACAACGCCGGTCCCCCCTGATTTACCGCGTCCACGACACCCCCTCGATGGAGAAGATCCAGGCGCTGGCGGATTTCCTGGCGACCATCGGCGTCAAGTGGTCCAAGGGCGAGGCGCCGCGCACCGACCGCTTCAACCGCCTTCTCGATGAGACCCGCGGCGGCCCTCACGCCGAGATCGTCAACGAGGTGGTGCTGCGCAGCCAGATGCAGGCCATCTACAGCGCCGAAAACATCGGCCACTTCGGCCTGAACCTCGCCCGCTACGCCCACTTCACCTCCCCGATCCGCCGCTATGCGGACCTTGTGGTGCACCGGGCGCTGGTCTCGGCCCTGAAGCTCGGCGACGACGGCCTGTCGGAGCAGGACGCCATCCGCATCGGCGACACCGCGGACCTGATCACCGCGGCCGAGCGGCGCGGCATGGCGGCCGAACGTGACGCCACCGACCGCTACGTCGCCGCCTTCCTGGCCGACCGTGAGGGCGCGGAGTTCGCCGGCCGCATCACCGGGGTCACCCGCTTCGGCCTGTTCGTGCGCCTTGCCGATGTCGGCGCGGACGGGCTGGTGCCGGTGTCCAGCCTTGATGAGTTCTTCATCCACGACGACCGCGCCCACGCCCTGGTTGGCCAGCGCTCGGGCCGCCGCTGGCGCCTGGGCGCGTCGGTGCAGGTGCGCCTGCGCGAAGCGACGCCGCTCACCGGCGGGCTCCTGTTCGAGATGCTGAGCGAGCCCGAGCCGCCGGACCGCTCCCTGCCCCTTCCCCGGCTTGGCGTCCGGCGCCGGGGGCCAGGTCCAATGGCTAAGGGCGGACGCGGACGCAGGCGCTGAGTTAGCTGTACAGTTTGGCGGACCGCTCGCGCAGCCTGGCCTTCTACGCCTTGCCCGTGGTGTTGCGCGTCAGGTCGTGGACGAACAGCATCCGCTTCGCCGCTTGCAGGCGGCCAGGCGCAGCTCCAGCGCCCCCTCAGCGCGGCGCGGCGGCTTGCGTCGTCGGCCCGGCCGTCAGCCGCGCGAGCCAGGCGGCGACGGCGTCATCGGTGGCCGGCCCTCCGGGCCAGCGGACCTGCGGGTCGTACCACTGGTTGTTGGACCGGACGCGGTGCCGATACACCTTCATCGAGTAGCCGAAGAAGGCCAGCCCGCTCGGCAGCGTCACGAGGGTGTTGTCGATGTAGACGGTGTCGGCCGAGGTAGGCCAACCGACCTGTAAGGTGTTCGGCATCCGCCGGGCGATGTCCATGAAGTCCAGGCAGGCGCTGGCGCAGAAGCCGTCGGTGACGACATAGGCGCGCCCGTTGAACGGGCTTGGCGGCGCGGGCGCGGCAGCCGCATCGGGGGGATTGGGGACCCGCGCCAGGGGCCTGCCCTCGCTCAGGGCGCGCGAGATGGCGTCGCGAGTGGCGGTCAGTCCCGGCAGCGCTTCGGTCAGGTTGTTCTTGCGGTACCTGGCGATGGTGTCGTCGATCTTCTGGAGGTTGGCGGGCGAGGCGCGCCAGTCGACGGTCCAGTCGAAGCTCCCCGCCACGCGGCGCACGGTCGGCTCGCCCCAGATCAGCACCGCGACCTCGTCGCCCCAGTCGCTGCCGCCGCCGGTGTTGCCGCGCAGGTCCAGCACCACGCGGCCAGCCCTGAGCTCGCTCTGGTGCGCCTTCATCTGCGCCAGCAGCCGTTCGATGTCGGCGGTCTGCTCGGGCGTCTGGAACATGAAGGTCGGCAGACGCACGATCCAGGCGCCGCCGGACCGGGTCAGTGTCGGCGCGCCTTCGTAGAAGTGCTTGGCGCGCAGCTGATCCGCGCGCTCGCGCGGCAGCGGGCGCCAGGCAAGCGCGACATCCCGGGAGGAACCGCCGTCGCGAATGCGACAGGCACCGATCCGCGACGGCTCGTCGCCGGCCTCGAGCACGAACAGCTTGGCCGCGTGCAGGCTGCGCTCGTGGGGAAGATCGACGTTCCAGTAATAGGGATCGATCCGCTCGTGCATCAACTGGTCGATGGCGCGGCCGTCGCAGCTCTCGACCACATCGCCCGGCTTCACCGGAAGGCCGGGCTCGGCCTGTTCGATCCGGTAGACGCCGTCGTCGCCGAGCACGACGTCGAAGCCCGGCCATTCGTAGGCGGTCGGATCGACCTTGAAGATGACGCCGGTGTGCCCGTCGCGGAAGGCGTTGGTGTAGAACAGGATGGCGCGTTTGTAGTCGAAGAAGCTTGCGGCCGACGCCGCCTTCTCCAGCGCTCGCGGGTAGATAGCCTCCAGGCGCTGGGCATAGGCCGGGTTCTCGGGATCCACGGGACCTGGATGGTTGTCCCGCATCAGCGCGGCCATGCGGACGATGTCGGTCCGGGCGAGCTCCGCCCAGGGACTTTCGGCCGCCCTCGACGCGGCTGCGAGCGACAGCCACAGGGCCAGGACAAGGCCGGCGGACAGAAGCTTCATCCTACCCCCAACGGGGATCCGGCCCTCCCGCAGGCGGATCCGGGCGAAGTCTGCGCACCGCCCCGGCGGCAAACCAGTGAATTATCGTTCAGATCGCGGGCGCCTCACCCCGCATAGATTCCCGCAAACCGCTCTCGGAGCGCGGCCTTCTGCACCTTGCCCATGGTATTGCGCGGCAGGTCGTCAACGAACAGCACGCGCTTTGGGCGCTTGAAGGCGGCCAGGCGCGGCTTCAGCGCGGCCAGCACCTCCGCTTCCGAGGGCGCGGCGCCGCCGCCGGCGGCGATCACGGCGGTGACCGCCTCGCCGAAATCGGGATGCGGCAGGCCGATCACGGCGCTCTCCACGACGCCCTCCAGGGCGTCGATCTCCTCCTCGACTTCCTTGGGATAGACGTTGAGGCCGCCGGTGATGATCAGGTCCTTGCCGCGGCCGACGATGCAGACGTAGCCGTGCGCATCCCGCGTGCCGAGGTCGCCGGTGATGAAGAAGCCGTCCGGCCGGAACTCGGCCTGGGTCTTCTCCGGCATGCGCCAGTAGCCCTTGAACACGTTGGGGCCTTTCACCTCGATCATGCCGATCTCGCCGGACGGCATGGGCGCGCCGGTCTGCGGATCGGCGATGCGCACCTGCACGCCCGGCAGCGGCAGGCCGACCGAGCCGGGGACGCGCTCGCCGTCGTACGGGTTGGAGACGTTCATGCCGGTCTCGGTCATGCCGTAGCGCTCGAGGATCGCGTGGCCGGTGCGGGCCCGCCATTCGCGATGGGTTTCCGCGAGCAGGGGCGCCGAGCCGGAGACGAACAAGCGCATGCGGCCGGCCGCCTTGCGGGTCAGGCCGGGGTGCTGGAGGAGCCGCGTATAGAAGGTCGGCACCCCCATCAGGCAGGTGGCCTTGGGCGCCAGCCGCAGGATGGCGTCGGCGTCGAACTTCGGCAGGAACAGCATCGAGCCGCCGGCCAGCAGCAGCACGTTGATGGCCACGAACAGGCCGTGCACGTGGTAGATCGGCAGTGCGTGGATCAGCACGTCGTCGGCCGTGAACCTCCAGGCCTGCACCAGGGTCTCGGCGTTGGAGGCCAGGTTGGCGTGGGTCAGCATCGCCCCCTTCGAGCGGCCGGTGGTGCCAGAGGTGTAGACGATGGCCGCCAGGTCGCCGTCCGATCGGTCCACGGTCGCGAACTCGGGCGCTTCGGCCTCGGCCAGGTCGGCGAGCGACCCCCGGCCCGCCTCGTCCAGCGTCTCCACGCGCGCGCCGGCGGCGATAGCGGCCACGCCCGCCCGCGCGGCGGGATCGCAGACGATCAGACGCGGCTCGGCGTCGCCGATGAAATAGCCGAGCTCGGCCAAGGTGTAGGCGGTGTTCAGCGGCAGGTAGACCGCGCCGCACCGCAGGGTCGCCAGGTAAAGCACGGCGTTGGCCGCCGACTTGTCCACCTGCACGGCGATGCGGTCGCCCGGCCGGACCCCGGCGCGGACCAGCGCGGCCGCCATACGCCCCGTCGCCTCGATCAGCGCCTGATAGGACAGACCTTCCTCGCCCGGCGTCTCGAGCGCCGCGCGGCCGGAGCCCGCCTTGGCCGCCAGCAGGGTGCTGAACAGATTAGCCACGGGCCGCCTAGCGCAGGCGGCTGCAGCGCACTTGCTGGGACTTGCTGACGTCGCAGAAGTAGCCACCCAGCCTGCCACGGTGGACCGGCATGACATAGCCGGGCTTGGGCATCGAGCGGATCGGTTCGGAGTCGGTCTGCTCCCAGATCTGCCCTTCGCTGGTCATCAGCATCAGCTTGCCGTTGCCCTCGATGGCCACACGGGTCAGCGACAGATTGACGTTGTCCTCGGTCTCCGACGCTTCCGCGGCCTGGGCCTCGCGCCGCCGCTCCTTGTTGGACTCGGATTTCTCGGCCTTCTCGGTCTTGTCGCCCTTGCCCCTGAGGATGTTCACCTGAGGCACGGACAGGCCGAACAGCCGGTGCCTGGCCTCCCTGACCGCTTCGGGCTTGGGCGCGTAGCCGGCGTCGCGCATCGCCGCGTCGTAGCAATCGACGCGGTCGTCACGGTCTCCGATCTGGGCGCAGTGGACCAGGGTCTGCCAGGTCGGGGGCGTCGCGGGCGCGGCCTCCTGCGACAGGGCGGCGACGGCCAGCGATCCGGTCACGCCGGCGCCCAGCAGCGCGGCGAGCCCGAACTTGGTCAGCTTAGACATGTGGTTCTCCGTCGGTGGCGCCGCCCCGGCCGGTTGTCCGGGCTGGACCGAACCCAATCAAGCAAAATCAGGCGATCAGTGGGTCCGCTCGCAGCGCACCGAGTTGCGCTTGTCGAAGACGCAGAAGTAGCCGCCGAAGTGGTTGCGCTTGATCACCATGGTGCCGCCGCCGGTCGGCAGCGGCGAGATCTGCTCGGGATCGAGCTGCTCCCAGATCGCGCCGTCGGTGGTGACCAGGAGCAGCTTGTTGCCCGGCGGGATCAGGGCCACCTGGGCGAGCTGGACGGTGACCTCGTTCTTGTCTCCGCCTTCCTCGGCGGGCCCGGCCTCGGGGCCCTGGCCCTGAGCGACCTCTGATTCGCCCTTTCCGCCCTTGGACTTGCGCCGCAACGCGCTCGTCACGCCGAAGCCCTTGCGGTGGGCCGAGGCGACCGCCGCGCTCGGCCGGTAGCCGGCCGCCTTCATCGCCGCCCGGAAGCAGGCGAGCTGGTCGTCGTCATCGGCGATGTCGGCGCAGTGGGTCAGGGTCTCCCAGGAGGGCGGGGTCCCCGACGGCGGACCCGGCTGCGCCCAGGCGGGCGCGCCGAGCAAGAGCCCGCCGGCCAGCGTCAGGGCCGCGATCGCCTTCGATATGGTCATCCGCAGCCCTCCCCAAGCGCCGGCAACCCGGCTGTTGTGCCGAGGGACTGCGGCCCCGATCAAGGGAAAACGTCGGGCTAGGAGGCGGCGCCCTTTTCGCCGCGCCGCTCGGAGTAGATCAGGAGCGGCTGAGCGCGGCCTTCGACGACCTCGGCGTTGACCACCACCTCTTCCACGCCCTGGTAGGTCGGCAGCTCGAACATGGTGTCGAGCAGTATGCCTTCCATGATCGAGCGCAGGCCCCGCGCGCCGGTCTTGCGGGCGATGGCCTTGCGGGCCACGGCCCGAAGGGCGTCGTCGGTGAAGGTAAGGCCGACGTTCTCCATGTCGAACAGCCTGGCGTACTGCTTGACCAGCGCGTTCTTGGGCTCGGTCAGGATCTTTGCCAGAGCGTCCTCGTCCAGGTCCTCGAGGGTGGCGATCACCGGCAGGCGGCCGATGAACTCCGGGATCAGGCCGAAGCGCAGCAGGTCGTCGGGCTCGACCTGGGACAGAATCTCGCCCACCCGCCGGTCGTCCGGGTCGCGGACATTGGCGCCGAAGCCGATGCCGGCGCCCTGCCCGCGGGCGGAGATGATCTTCTCAAGGCCGGCGAAGGCGCCGCCGCAGATGAACAGGATGTTGGTCGTATCCACCTGCAGGAACTCCTGCTGTGGATGTTTGCGGCCGCCTTGCGGGGGCACCGAGGCGATTGTGCCTTCCATGATCTTGAGCAGGGCCTGCTGCACGCCCTCGCCCGAGACGTCGCGGGTGATCGAGGGGTTGTCGGACTTGCGGCTGATCTTATCGACCTCGTCGATGTAGACGATGCCGCGCTGGGCCCGCTCGACGTTGTAGTCGGCCGCCTGCAAGAGCTTCAGGATGATGTTCTCGACGTCCTCGCCGACATAGCCCGCCTCCGTCAGGGTGGTGGCGTCGGCCATGGTGAAGGGCACGTCGATGATCCGCGCCAGGGTCTGGGCGAGGTAGGTCTTGCCCGAGCCGGTGGGCCCGACCATCAGGATGTTCGACTTCGACAGCTCGATGTCGTTGTTCTTGGTGGCGTGGTTCAGGCGCTTGTAGTGGTTGTGCACCGCGACCGAGAGCACCTTCTTGGCGTGGTCCTGGCCGATCACATAGTCGTCCAGCACCTCGCGGATCTCGCGGGGGGTGGGCACGCCGTCCTTGGACTTCACGAAGGCGATCTTGTGCTCTTCACGGATGATATCCATGCAGAGCTCGACGCATTCGTCGCAGATGAACACGGTGGGACCAGCGATCAGCTTGCGCACCTCATGCTGGCTCTTTCCGCAGAAGGAGCAGTAGAGGGTGCTCTTGGCGTCGCCGCTCGCGGCCTTGGTCATGGTTGCTTCTCACTCCGTGGCGGCTCAGGGAGCCGCCGACCGCCTGGGTCGAATCCGTCACGCCACGCGTTGCAGGATACGGGCCGCAGGTTGTCTAATCCTTGACATTCTCCGATGCCGGGCCTGACGACAAGCGCTTCAGCGCCGCACTTGGTAAAAAGAACCTGAGCCGGCCTTCCGATCAAGCTGAGCTGCGCCATTCCCGGACAGAGTAAAGATGGGCCGCACAAATGTCGGGCGCCAGGGGTCAGGCCCCGTCGTCGCCTTTGATTTCGACGGAACACTGACATTTCGGGACAGCTTCGTGGCGTTTCTCGCCTGGAGAGCCGGCTTTTTAGGATATCTGCTCGGACTGGCGCGGTTGGCTCCGGCCGCCGTGGCGTATGTTTTCCACCGCGATCGGGGACGGTTGAAGGCCGCCGCCGCCCATATTTTCCTCTGCGGCCTCACGCCGCACGAGCTGGATCTGGCCTGTGAGGCCTTCGCCGAATCGCCGCTTGGGCGGCGGCTGGTGCGCCCCGACGCCGAACGCTGCTGGCGCGACTGGGGCGACAAGGGGGCGACGCGCGTGATCGTCACCGCCTCCCCCGAGCCGGTGGTGGCGCCCTTCGCGCGCCGGCTCGGCGCCGACTCCCTCATCGGGACTCGCCTCGGCCTCGACGCGGGGGGCCGCATCGACGGCGGCCTGCAGGGCGGCAATTGCCGGGGCGCCGAGAAGGTGGAGCGGCTGCGCGCCATGTTCGGCCCCGGCCTGCGGCTTGCGGCCGCCTACGGCGACACCTCCGGCGACCGTGAGATGCTCGAGCTGGCCCAAATCCGCGGCTACCGCGTTTTCCACGGCAAGGCCGGCTGAGCCGCCGCCGGCCTCCGCGGTTGCGCTACAGGGCCCCCTCCCTTACAGGGGCCCGCCGGGGCCGCAGAAGCTGGGGACCGACGCCCGGCGGACCGGGTGCGCGCAACCCGGCGCAGGCTGGGCGGGACGCGTAGAGGAGACGTCGATGTACGATGCACCGGGCGTGAGCGGAGCGCCGTTCCGCGCCGACCACGTGGGCAGCCTGCTCAGGCCCAAGCCCTTGCTCGACGCCCGCGCCCGTTACCAGAAACGCGAGATCACCCGCGCCGAGCTGCGGGTGGTCGAGGACGAGGCGATCCGCCAGGCGGTGGCCTTCCAGCAGGGCGTCGGCCTGCAAGCCATAACCGACGGCGAGTACCGCCGCGGCTCCTGGCACATGGACTTCCTCTACCAGTTCGGGGGCGTCGAGAAGGTGCAGGACAATCTGCAGGTCACCTTCCACAACCAGTCCGGCGACATCCAGTTCACGCCCTCCGCCCTGAAGATCGTCGACAAGCTCACCTTCAAGGGCTGCATCTTTGGCGAGGACTTCAAGTTCCTGCAGTCGGCGGTCACCCAGGGCACGCCCAAGCTCACCATCCCTTCGCCCAGCATGATGAACTATCGCGGCGGGCGGAACGTGATCGACCCGCAGGTCTATCCGGACCTGGAAGAGTTCTGGCACGACCTCGGCCACGTCTATGCCCAGGAGGTTGCCGCCCTCGGCGAGCTCGGCTGCACCTACCTGCAGATGGACGACACCTCCCTCGCCTATCTGAACGACCCCACCCAGCGCGAGTACATGGATCACCAGGGCCTGCACGGCTCGGACCAGCACTTGACCTACATCAAGGTGTTCAACGCGGCCCTCGCCAACAAGCCCGCGGGCATGACCGTCTGCACCCATCTGTGCCGGGGCAACTTCCGCTCCTCCTGGGTGGCCTCGGGCGGCTATGACTACGTTGCCGACGCCCTGTTCAACGAGCTGAACGTGGACGGCTACTTCCTGGAGTTCGACGACGAGCGCTCGGGCGGCTTCGAGCCGCTGCGCTACGTGCCCAAGGGCAAAAAGGTGGTGCTCGGCCTGATCACCTCCAAGCGCGCCGAGCTCGAGGACAAGGACTTGATCAAGCGCCGCCTCGAGGAGGCGTCCAGGCACGTGCCGCTCGACCAGATCTGCCTGTCGCCCCAGTGCGGCTTCTCCTCCACGGTGGACGGGAACGCCCTGACCTGGGAGCAGCAGGAGGCCAAGCTGCGGTTGGTGGTCGAGACGGCCAAGGAAGTGTGGGGCTGATATGACGGTGATGACGAAAGACGCGAACGCGCCCGCCGCCCTGGCGGACCTGCTGCACGACTATTCCGCCGAGGTCACCGCCCACGACAAGAAGTCGCTGGAAGCCGCCGCCGACGTCATGCGGCCGGGCTCGGAGGTCTATATCGCCGCCATTCCCGGCGAGACCGAGGACAAGATCGTCGCCGCGGCCGTGCAGCTTCGCCGCGGCGGGCTGGTGCCGGTGCCCCACATCGTCGCCCGCAACCTGAAGAACCGCAGCTCGCTCGACGTGCTGCTCCGCCGCCTTGTCGCCGAGGCGGGCCTCGACCGCGCCCTGGTGCTTGGCGGCGACCGCGACAAGCCCGAGGGCGAGTTCACCTCCAGCCTGCAGCTGCTCGAGACCGGCCTGTTCCAAGCGCACGGGATCGGCAAGATCGGCCTCGCCTGCTATCCCGAAGGCCATCCGCGCATCAAGGACGAGGTGCTCGAGGAGGCCAGAGCCCAGAAGCTCAAGGCGGCCGCCGCCGCCGGCCTTGAGGTCACCCTGATCAGCCAGTTCTGCTTCGACGCCGAGCCGGTGGTGGCCCTGGCTGAGCGCATGCGCGCCCAGGGCGTGACCCAGCCCTTCCGCGTCGGCGTCGCGGGTCCCGCCGACCGCGCCAAGCTGGTGAAGTACGCCCTGATGTGCGGCGTCGGCGCCTCCCTGCGCGCCCTGCGCGAGCGCCACGAACTGGCCAAGAGCGTGATGGCCGGCGAGACCCCCGAGGCTCTCTTGTCCGAAGTCGCCCTCGCCCGGCGGGCCAACCCGGCCCTGGGCATCTCCAGCGTGCACTTCTTCACCTTCGGCTCGCTCGAGAAGTCGGCCCGCTGGGCGGAGGAAAAGCTGAGGCAGGCCGCCTAGGCCGACACGCCTCCCGGACGCCATCGGCACAACCTCAAGGCCCAGATTGGGCCCCTGCACGGTGGCGTGGCCGCCGCCGCCCGACTAGCACGCCCCACTTCCAGTTCGAGGGTGTGGATATGGCGTTGGCGTCGGTCTTGGTCGTCGATGACGATCAGCCGTTCCGTGAGGCGATTTGCCGGGTGTTGCGTGGCGCGGGCTATGCGGCGGAAGCCGCAGCCGACGGCGCCATGGCCATCAAAATAGTGCGCGCGCGCGCGCCCGATGTCCTGATCACCGACATCATCATGCCTGACGGCGATGGCATCGGGCTCATCAACGCCACCAGGCAGGACTATCCGCAGGTGCGCATCCTCGCCATTTCCGGCCGGCTTTATCTGGGCGCGCTCGACCTGCTCAACCTGGCGACCACCCTCGGAGCCGACGCCGCCCTCGCAAAGCCTCTGCGCACAGAGGAACTCCTGGACCGGGTGGCCGAACTCACCCGAGCGGCCCCGGAAGCGGGCAGCGGCTGCCGCCGCTAGACCGGCGGCTGCTGGCGAATCAGCTCGGCGACGACCTCGAAATTGCGCACGGCGAGGAGCTCGATGGCGGTCCGGGCGCCGGCGAGCTGCTGATAGGCCACCGCCGTGAAGCGCAGCTCGTTGCCCTGGCGCGCGATCCAGCCGGCGTCGATCAGCTCGCCGACCTTTCGCCGCACGGTCTCCCTGGGGACGGCGATGGACTCCGCCACCGACCGGACGTTGGTCCCCAGCGTCGGGAACACCGGGATCTCGCCGCTGAGCAGCTGTTCCTGGGTGTAGGTCGCAAACAGGCTGTGCTCCGTCGTGCGGATCGCCACGACCACCATGATCAGGAACTTGTCCATGTCGCCGCCGCAGGCCTCGCGGGAGACGCTGAGGAGGTCGAGCAGCGGCCGCAAGAGGCTCCTGGCGAGCACCGGATAGTTCGCCGCCACCAGATCGAGCAGGGTCTGGTGGTCGAGATCCAGGGCCTTGGGTTTCGCTGGCATCACCTCGCCCCCGGGGCTTCCATAGCACCGATGGGACCAGGCGGCTTCAGCGCCGGCGCCCTCCCGCCATCAGGGGGCGCGTCGGCCGGCAAGCCGATCAGCGCCGGCGGCGAGCCCCCGGGCGGCGAAATAGTCGTCCAGGGAGTCGGGAGAGCCGCGCGGGTCGGCGAGGGCCACGTAGGTGTCCGGCCGCAGAAGGTAGAGGGCGCCCCGCGCGAGGCCGACGTCCCCGTGGCGCGGATCCCACGCGAAGACGTGGAGCGGCAGGCCGTGGGCGGCGCACCAGTCCCGCACGCCTGCGCCGGGCTCGCCATAGACGTGGACCTGCCATTCGATGGCCGCGAGCGGGCCGAAGTTGTCCGTGTCCCCGGTCGGCGCCCAGGGCAGCCGGTCGCCCCCGCGCACCTGTCCCGCGGCGCCCTCGCTGAGCGGCATGCCCCGGTAGTTGAGGGTGATCTGCGAGATGGTGCGGAACATGAACTCGCGCAGCGGCTCCAGGGCCAGCGCCGCCGGGGCGATGATCGGGAACAGGCGGGTGCGCATCAGGTCGGCGACGGGACCCTCGGAGGAGGCGAAAGTGAACAGCCGGTCGGTGCTGGCCACCAGCCGCCGGGCGAACGCGCGGCGCTCGATCTCGTAGCTGTCCAGGAGCGCGTCCGGCGCGCGTCCCGCCAGCACCGCCGCCAGCTTCCAGGCCAGGTTTATGGCGTCGCCGATGCCGGTGTTCATCCCCTGCCCGCCCGCCGGGCTGTGGATGTGGGCGGCGTCGCCCAGCAGGAAGGCGCGGCCCGTGCGGAAGCGGTCGGTGACGCGGTGGTGCACGTGGTAGGTCGAGAACCAGTTCACCTGCCGCACCTGCAGGCCCAGATGGTCGATGGCGCGAGTGCTGACGTCCTCGAACTTCAGGGTGTCGGCGTGGTCGGCCCGCTCGTCCCGGACCGTGCCGACAAGGCGGGCGCGCCCTTCGCCGCGCAGCGGGAAGATCGCCAGGAGATCCGCCTCGTCCAGGTCGACGTGCAGCTCGCCATTGATCGGCGGGCCGCTGGCGACCACGTCGGCGACATAGAATAGCTGGCGGTAGGTCCCGCCCTCGAAGCCGGAGCCGACGGCATGGCGAACCACCGATCGGGCGCCGTCGCAGCCGGCGAGATAGTCGGCCTCGCACAGTCCCTCGCGCCCGTCCGAGCCCTTTAGGCGCGCCAGGACGCGGGTGTCGTCCTGCTCGAAATCGACCAGCTCGACCCGTCTCTCGACCTCGACCCCCAGCGCCTCCAGCCGCTCGGCCAGCAGCCGCTCGTGCTGGTCCTGGGGAAACACCTCGAGGAAGCCGTAGGGAGAAAGGTCGCCGCCGACGGCGCGAAAGTCGAGTCGCGCGCGAGGCTTGCCTTCCGTCCACAGGTTCACCGCCGGCACCACGTGGCCGCGCGCCACCACTTCTTCGGCCAGGTCGAGCTGGCGGTAGAGCTCCAGGGTGCGCGCCTGCACGGCGAGGGCTCGCGAGGTGGTCCCGGCCTCGGCCGCGGCGTCGACCACGCGCACCTTGACGCCTTGCCGGGTCAGCCAGAGGGCCAGGGCGAGGCCGGTCGGGCCCGCGCCGACGATCAGGACCTGGGGTCTTGGCATCGGATCGCTATTTCTCGCGCGGATCGGTCTCGCCGAGGGCGGGATAGAACAGCGCCTTGTTGCTGATCCGCTCGTTGAAGATGTGCCGCTGCTTGAACAGCCAGTGTCCGCCCGTCTTCACCAGCTCGTCCTCGTAGTGACCGAACTCCAGCACCTTGAAGCTCTTGTCGGGCGTCTCGTTGGTGAAGGCCATCCACATGGCGACGGCCTTGGCGGTGTCGCCGGTGACATCGATGCGGTGGTTGGTCATGACGTGGATGGTGCGCGGGCGCTCGGTGGCGTCCGCGGGCAGCTTCTTGCGCCCGGTGCCAAAGCCTGCGAGCCCCTGGCGGATCTCCGCGCGGCCGTGCTCGGTTCCGCCGGCCCAGATCAGGACGCCGTCGGGCGTGAAGGTGGACGCGTAGGTGTCGAGGTCGCCGGCGTCGAGGGCGATGATGTACCTCGCGGTCAGGTTCTCGATCTCGGCGCGGTCGTCGGCGTAGGACGCCAGCGCGGCGCAGGGCGCGAGCCCGGCGAGGGCGGCGGCGGCCAGGCCCAGGATGGTGTTTCGCATCGTCCGGTCTTTCTTGGTGACGTTTCCCTGGCCGCATCCTGTCACAGCCGGCGGGCGCGGCGCCAGTTCGCCCCGTCCGGGAATGCTTCACCGCACTGGCTCGCCTCTTGCTTGAATGCCGGCCAAGTCGATGTCGGGGCCGTCAATGGTCGATTTGCAGTACCAGATTGGGTTGCGCACTGGGGCGCGCGCGGGACCGCTCGATCCCATCCTGGAACGCGTGGCTAATCCGGGCCTGTTCGCCGCGATCTGCGCCTACGCGGCGGTCTTGAGCGCCGGTGGCTGGGCGCTGGCCCACGTTGCGCCCGACACCCTCGCCTTCCGGATGTTCGGCCACGCCCTCGCCGTGCACCATCTGCACGCGCGGGTGATCGACGACGCCCTGGTCGCGGCCCTGATCCTGCCCGCGGTGTTCCTGGTCGAATACCTGTGCGTGGGCTGGGAGGCGTGCTCGGCGCGCGATCTGCTGGTCCGCCGCTCGGGATCGATCTGGTCGGACGTGGCCTGCTTCGCCGTGAGCCTGACGCCCCTGATGACCGTCGCCATGACCCTCACCAGCTTCGGCGTGGTGCTGATCTCCAGCGAGGCGGCCAAGACCTGGCTGGCGCACGCCACCGGCTACGCGCCCAATATCGCCCGCGAGCCCCTGGCCCTGCAGGTGGTCCTGCTGTTCGTGGTCTATTCCTTCTTCGACTACTGGAGCCATTGGCTGGACCACACCAAGGTGTTCTGGCCGCTGCACCGCTTCCACCACGCCGCCGAGAGCTTCTCGGTGCTCACCGCGGCGCGGACCCATCCGGCGGTGTTCACCGCCCTGATCGGTCTGACGGCGCCCGGCATCCTGGTCAGCGCCTCCCCCGAAGCCTTGGTCGACCTCAACCTGTTCGTCATCGCCCTGCGGCTGTTGATCCACTCGCGCATCGATTCCGACTTCGGCTGGATCGGCCGCTGGTGCCTGCAGTCGCCGCGGCACCACCGCCAGCACCACAGCCGGCACGTGGAGGACCACGGCCTGCACCTCAGCATGTTCCCGCTGTGGGACCGGCTGTTCGGCACCTGGGGGGACTGGGCCGAGCCCCACGGCCGCATCGGCGTGGAGACGCCGTACCGCCACGGCGCCTGGATCGGGCCGGACATGTGGCGCGACTACCGGGACTTCTGGAGCGGGCTCATCCGGCTGCGCTGGCCGGCGAAGACCTAGAGCCCTAGCCGAGCGCCCTGACGCGGTTGTTGCGCGGCCCGTGCTCCAGCTCGGCGCGGCCGAGCCGCTCCAGGATCGGCGTCACGTAGTTGGCGAAGCGGCCGCGGTAGCCCTTGCGCAGCCCGTAGTAGCCCCCGACCGGATTGTCCTCGGCCCGCGCCCAGGCCTCGACCGAGCCGGGCGCGACCGGCTTGCCCTCGTCGGCGGAGCCAAGGGGCGCCCAGTCGCCACGGGCCTTAAGCATGGCGTGAAGGTCGTCCAGCGCCCGGGCCTGATAGGAGAGCCGGGTCGCGCCCACCTGGACGAACAGGACCTCGCCGGCCGTCCACGCCTGGAATCGCGAGGTCTGGGCGGGGGTCTGCAGCACCCACGGATCTTGCTCCGTGCCGCCCCCCTGGCTGGCGCTGGTCATGGCTCGCCTGGCTCCTCGTCGGCATCAGGGCGCGCGCGGCGTGCTCGCCGGCTGCGCGAGCTTCGCCTCAAAGGCGCCCGCCCGCAACCTGCAGGGCCGCGGCGATCATGAGCGACCGCCAGCGGGCCAGCATGGCCAGCAGCGCCGAAGCAGTCGCCCCGGGGCCGCCGGCTTGACCGGCCCGCCGCGAGGCCGGCCAATGAGCCCGGGCGGGGGCGCCGGACGGGGAGAAACCATGAGCGCGCACGAACTCGAGGTGCTGCTGGGCCTGCTGCGCGAGGGCGGCCCTGATCTGACGGCGCCTCCGGCGCAGGCGCGCGAAAGCTTCGAGCAGATGCTGGCCGGCGTCCCGGTGGGCGGGGACGCGGGTTTCGAGCGGGTCACCCTCGGCGGCGTGCCCGCGCTGGCGTCCTTCACCCCGAACGCGGCTCGCGACCGGGTGCTGATCTATCTGCACGGCGGCGCCTATGTGATCGGCAGCGCCCAGGGATATCGCGCCCTGTCGAGCGACCTCGGCCGCGCCGCCGGCGCCCGCGCGCTGTCGCTCGACTACCGCCTGGCGCCCGAGCATCCGTTCCCGGCGGCCGTGGACGATGCGGTGGCGGCCTACCGCGCGCTGCTGGATCAGGGCGTCCGGCCCAAGAACGTCGCGATCGCCGGGGATTCCGCGGGCGGCGGCCTCGCCGTGGCCATGCTGACGGCGGCCCGCGACGCGGGCCTGCCCATGCCCGCGGCCGCGGTGGCCATCTCGCCGTGGGTCGACCTCGAATGCGTGGGCGAGACCATCGCCAGCAAGGCGGCCGAGGATCCGGCCCTGACCCTCCAGGGCCTGACCGGCATGGCCGCCACCTATCTGGCCGGGGCCTCAGCCCGCGAGCCCCTCGCCTCCCCGATCCACGCGGACCTCGCCGGCCTCCCACCGCTGATGATCCAGGTTGGCTCCTCGGAGATCCTGCTCGACGACGCGGTCCGGCTGGCCGCCGTGGCGGGCGCGGCGGGTGTGAGGAGCCGCCTCGACGTCTGGCCGCGCATGGTCCACGTCTGGCACGCCTTCGGCTTCATGCTGAGCGAGGGCCGCGACGCCATCGCGGAGGCTGGGGCCTTCATCGCCGGCCGCCTCGGCCAGGACCCGGCGCACTGAGCGCGGACCCGGCCCGACGCCTGGCGCCGCCTGATCCGGTGGTGCGGACGGGACGCGGCCGCCGCGCTATGGTCCGCGCGCCTCCACCCGGACCTGCCCATGAGCGGCCACGCGCCTGAACCCCCGTCGCCCGCCGGCGCCGTCTACACCTGTCCGATGCATCCGCAAATCCGGCAGGCTGGGCCCGGCGCATGCCCGATCTGCGGCATGGCGCTGGAGCCGGTGGCGATCACCGCGGAGACCGGGCCTAGTCCGGAGCTGAAGGACATGAGCCGGCGGTTCTGGGCGGGCCTCGTCCTCACCGTCCCGGTGTTCGTCCTGGAGATGGGCGGGCGCATGATGGGCCTGGGCCGTTTCGTCGGCCCCCAGGCCTCGGACTGGATCCAGCTCGGGCTGGGCACGCCTGTGGTGCTCTGGGCGGGACGGCCGTTCTTCCAGCGCGGCTGGGCGTCGCTGGTGTCGCGCCGGCTCAACATGTTCACCCTGATCGCCCTCGGCGTGGGCGTCGCCTGGGTCTACAGCCTCTTCGCCGTACTGGCGCCCGGGCTGTTCCCGCCCGCCTTCCGCGACAGCGACGGCAGGGTCCCCGTCTATGTCGAGGCCGCGGCGGTGATCACCGTCCTGGCCCTGCTCGGCCAAGTGCTCGAGCTGCGCGCGCGCGAGCGCACGTCCGGCGCGATCAAGGCGCTCCTGACCCTGGCGCCCAAGACGGCCCGTCGGGTGGGCGACGGCGGCGATGATGAGGAGGTGACGCTTGATCTGATCCAAGTCGGGGACCGGCTCAGGGTGCGGCCCGGAGAAAAGATCCCGGTCGACGGCGAGGTGCTCGACGGGCGGGCCTCGATCGACGAGTCGCTGATCACCGGCGAGGCCATGCCGGTCACCAAGGCGGCTGGCGCGAAGGTGGTGGCCGGCTCCATCAACAAGACCGGCTCGTTCGTGATGCGCGCGGACAAGGTGGGCGCCGACACCCTGTTGTCCCGCATCGTGCAGATGGTGGCCGAGGCGCAGCGAAGCCGCGCGCCGATCCAGCGGATGGCCGACCATGTCGCGGGCTGGTTCGTGCCGGCGGTGATCGCCGTCGCGGTCCTGGCGGGCGTGACCTGGGCCAGCGTCGGGCCAGAGCCCCGCTTCGCCTACGCTCTCCTCGCGGCCGTCTCGGTGCTGATCATCGCCTGCCCCTGCGCGCTCGGCCTGGCGACGCCGATGTCGATCATGGTGGGCGTGGGCCGCGGCGCTCAGGCGGGGGTGCTGATCAAGACAGCCGAGGCGCTGGAGCGGCTCGAGCGGATCGACACCCTGGTCGTCGACAAGACCGGCACCCTCACCGAGGGCCGGCCCGCGCTGACCGCGATCGTGACGGTCCCGGGCGTGGACGAGGCCGAGCTCCTGCGGCTGGCCGCCAGCCTCGAGCGCGGCTCCGAACATCCCCTCGCGGACGCGATCCTGCGCGCCGCCAAGGACCGCAGCCTCACCCTTTCCGAGGCCTCGGGGTTCGATTCCCCGCTCGGCAAGGGCGTGCTGGGAGTGGTCGAGGGCCGGCGGGTGGTGCTGGGCGGCGGCCGCATCATGGCCGAGCAGGCGGTGGACGCGGGCCCCCTTGAGAGTGAGGCCGAGCGGCTGAGGGCCGAGGGGACGACGGTGATCTTCGCCGCTGTCGACGGCAGGCTCGGGGGGATCCTGGGCGTCGCCGACCCGATCAAGGCCTCGACGCCGGATGCGGTGAGGGCGCTGCAGGGCGAGGGCGTGCGGCTGGTGATGATCACGGGGGACAATCGCACCACCGCCCTGGCGGTCGCCGCGCGGCTGGGCATCGAAGACGTCGAGGCGGAGGTCCTGCCCGAGGACAAGGCCAAGGTGGTCCAGAAGCTGCGGTCGGAAGGCCGCGCGGTGGCCATGGCCGGGGACGGCGTCAACGACGCGCCCGCCCTGGCCGCCGCGGAGGTGGGCATCGCCATGGGCGCGGGGGCGGACGTCGCGATCGAGAGCGCGGGCGTGACCCTGCTGAAGGGCGACCTGCAGGGGATCGCGCGCGCGCGGGCCCTGTCACGGGCGGTGATGCGCAACATCCGCCAGAACCTGGTGTTCGCCTTCATCTACAACGCGGCGGGCGTGCCGGTCGCCGCCGGGGCGCTCTACCCCGCCCTGCACCTGCTGCTCTCGCCGCAGATCGCCGCGGCCGCCATGGCGCTGTCCTCGGTCAGCGTGATCAGCAACGCCCTGCGGCTGAGGGTGGCGAAGCTCTGAGGTCGCCGCCGCCGGGACCTTCGCTGCGTTGTCGGCAAGGCCGACGCCTGCTAGCCCTTGGCGATGACTCCACGCGCGCCCGCCGCCGAGAAAACCATCTTCGGACATCCGGTCGGGCTCGCCTACCTCGCCTTCGCCGAGGCGTGGGAGCGGTTCTCCTACTACGGCATGCTGGCCCTTCTGGCGCTCTACACCTCGCAGCAGCTGCTGTTCCATCCGCACGTCGACCACGTGCTCGGCTTCACCGCCTTCCGCGCGGCGCTGGAGGGCGTGTTCGGGCCGATGACGCCCGTCGCCATGGCGACGCAGATCGTGGGCCTCTACACGGCCTTCGTCTACGCCACGCCGATCCTGGGCGGGCTGCTGGCCGACCGGGTGCTGGGACGGACCAAGACGGTGACCATCGGCGCCTGCCTGATGGCGCTCGGCCACTTCCTGATGGCCTTCGACGCCAGCTTCCTGATCGCCCTGGCCTGCCTCCTGGTCGGGGTCGGCTGCTTCAAGGGCAACATCGCCACCCAGGTCGGCGCCCTCTATGCCCCGGGCGACCTGCGCCGCGCGGACGCCTTCCAGGCCTTCATGCTGGGCATCCAGGTCGCGGTGATCATCTCGCCCCTGCTGTGCGGCTGGCTGGCGCAGACCTACGGCTGGCACTGGGGCTTCGGCTGCGCCGGCGTTGGAATGCTGATCGGCCTCGGCGTCTATCTGAGCGGCCGCAAGCACCTGCCGCCGGAACCGGTGATCCACCGTGGATCGAGGACCGAGCGGCCGAAGCTGGCGCCGGGCGAGCTGCGCACGGTCGCCGTGCTGGTGGCGCTCCTGCCGGTGCTGGCGCTGGGGGCGGTCGGCAACCAGCAGATGAACAACGCCTACCTGATCTGGGGGGCGGACAACTTCCAGCTCATGATCCTCGGATTCCACGTGCCGCCGAGCTGGCTGGTGAGCCTGGACGCCTTCATCAGCGCCTTCACCATGGCCGGAGCGGTGATCTTCTGGCGCTGGTACGGGACCCGCTGGACCGAGCCGAACGAGATCACCAAGCTGACCATCGGGGTGGTGATCTCCGCGACGGCCCCCTTGATGCTGGCCCTGGCGGCCCTGCACCCGGCCGGCCAGAGGGCGAGCCTGTGGTGGGGCGTGGCCTTCCACGTGATCAACGACATCGGCTTCGCCAACGTGCTGCCGGTCGGGTTGGCGCTGTTCTCGCGGGCCGCGCCCAAGGCGATCGGCGGCACCATGATCGCGATCTACTATTTGCACCTCTTCGCCTGCAATTACTTCGTCGGCTGGCTGGGCGGGTTCCTGGACAAGACCAGCGGCTTCAACTTCTGGGTCATGCACGCCGCCATCATGGCCGTGTCGGCGGCGCTGCTGCTGGTCGCCCGGGCCGCCGCCGGCCGGGTGCTGGCGCCGACCCTCGATCCGGAAGCGAGCGAGGGCGCGCTGGCCGCCGCCTGAGCGCCGAACCGATTCAGGTGAGGTCCGTGAACGGGTTGTGGGCGACCTCCCACAAAAAGCCGTCCGGGTCGGCGAAGTAGCCGGAGTAGCCGCCCCAGAAGACCGCCTGAGGCGGCTTCACCGCCCGGGCCCCCGCCGCCAGGGCGACGGCGAAGACGGCGTCCACCGCCTCGCGCGAGGCCACGTTGTGGGCGAGGCTGAAGCCGGCGAACCCGCCGCCGTCGTCCGGCGCCGCGGCGTCCGCGGCCAGCAGGGCGCGCGGATAGAGGCTGAGCCATGTCCCCTCCAGCCGGAACATCACGTGGTCCTGGCCCTCGGTGTAGCCGTGAGGCTCGAACCCCAGGCCGCGCCTGTAGAACTCGAGCGAGCGGGCAAAGTCGCGGACGCCCAGGGTGACCAGGCTGATCTTAGGCTTCATGGCAGGGGGTCCTTGCGCCAGCGTCGGAATAGTTCCCGTTCTGTTCCCGTGCGTCAATAGGCCTGCGCCGACCTGAGGGACCCCCGTCCGTCATCCTGGCAAAGCCGCCGCTGGGAGAGTCGATGAGGGAGAGCCGGGGGCGCAATGACGCCGCCGGCGCCCCAAACGAAGAAGGGGCAGGTCGCTGGACCTGCCCCTCCCCTGTCTCGGCTTATGGCCGGTGCGGTCAGGCTTCGACCGGCTGGCGGGTGCGCCAGCCCTGGGCATAGGTCTCGCGGGCGTCGCGGGCGTAGGGCACCGGGGCGACCTTCACGCGGACTTCCAGCTGCTTGTGACGCTCGGCGGTGAGCTTCTTGGAGCCGCCGTTGGGCTCGCCCCAGATCAGGGTGAGCACCTCGCCTTCCTGGATGTTCGGATCGACCACGCCCAGCGAGAGCGCCTGGCGCTCGTTGGTGGAGTAGCCGGCGAACATCGACAGGCCGACCACCTTGCCGCTCTTGTCGACCACCTTGTCGAAGCTCGAGGAGCCGTAGTTGGCGATCGGAATGTCGAAGAACTTGTAGACGTCCGCGCCCGGCGTGAAGAGGCCGGAATAGGTCTTGGAGACGTCGTCTCCGTGCCAGGCGAAGGTCACCTTGCGGCGGTGCGGCTTGCCCTCGTAGTTCTTCTTCAGGTCGTCCGCCCCGATGAAGTCGTGGTCGAACTTCACGAACGGGCCATACCCCAGCTCGTAGGGGGTGTTGTAGTAGTCCTCGATCTTGTTGGAGTCGTAGCTGCCGGCGATGGAGCCGGTCGCCTCGTAGGAGTTGGCGGGCAGCCACTCGCGGTAGGACTTCATGCGGTCGTCGGAATAGACGGCCGGCAGCGGCGAGGGGATCCAGCCGGACTCCAGGGTGTTGGAGGCGTAGGCGCGCGAGCCCACCGGGATCAGGCCGAACTCCTTGCCCGCCTCCAGGATGATGCCCCGGATCTCCTGGTACTCCTCGTAGGGGCCCCAGATTTCCAGGCCCGGCTCGCCGGCCATGCCGTGGCGCAGGGCGCGCACCTTGCGGCCGCCGATGTTGATCTCGTCCATGAAGAAGAACTTGATCTCCGGAATCGGGCCGCCGTTCAGCTTCTCGATCACGTGCTTCGCGTTCGGGCCCTGGATCTGGAAGCGGTAGTGGTGGCGGGTGACCGCCTTGCCCATCGGCGCCGAAGGCGAGCGGTCGTCGCGGCGGATGTTGACGTTCCACTTGCCGTCCTTGGCCTGGAACTCGATCCAGTTCACCGTCGGGGCGCGGCCCACGAACAGGTAGGACTCCTCGCCCAGGCGGAACAGGATGCCGTCGCCGATGACGTGGCCGGAGTGGCTCAGCGGCACCATCTGCTTGGCCCGGTTCACCGGGAAATTATTGAAGGTGTTGATGGTCAGGTGGGACATGAACTTGCCCGCGTCCGGGCCTTCCACCAGCATCTCAGCCATGTGGTGCGATTGGTCGAACAGCACCGCGGACTCGCGCCAGGCGATCTGCTCGTCACGGAAGTTCGAGAACTCCGACGGGACCACCGGATAGACGTAGGCCCCGAGCTGGGAGTTGCGCAGCATGTCGACGACGTTGCCGCCGTGCGCCTGGATCACTTCCTCCAAGTTTCTTGGACTCATAGCTTTCGTAACCTCCTAAAGTGGGCGTGCTTCTTGGTCGCGCCCGATATCCCGCTCCGTCGCAGCAGCGTCAGGAGCGCAGTGGAACCTCGATCCGCGCTGGGTGGGCGACCGTTTAGACTGTCCGCCAGGATTTTCAATGGCGCGGGCGGCCCGCTCATCCGGCGAAGCCCGTAACCAGCTGATTTAGACTGAGGCCGACAGGTCCGCATCCCGACCCTGGCCGCGCACGGTCGCAAAAAGCCTGGGTCCCGGCTTTCGCCGGGATGAGCGATTGAGAGGATCAGCCCTGGGCGGCGAGCTCGGCGGCTTCGCGGGATTCGTAGACGTGGTCGACGAGGCCGAACTCCTTGGCCTCCTCCGGCGTCATGAAGTAGTCGCGGTCCAGGGTCTTCTCGACCACCTCGATCGGCTGGCCGGTGTGGCGGGCGTAGATCTCGTTGAGGCGGCGCTTGGTGCGCACGATGTCCTCGGCGTGACGCTCGATGTCGGAGGCCTGGCCCGAATAGCCGCCCGAGGGCTGGTGGACCATGATCCGGGCGTTGGGCAGGGCGATGCGGTTGCCCTTGGCGCCGGCGGCCAGCAGGAACGAGCCCATCGACGCGGCAAGCCCCATGCACACGGTGGAGACCGGGCTTCGGATGTACTGCATGGTGTCGTAGATCGCCAGGCCGGCCGTCACCAGCCCGCCCGGCGAGTTGATGTACATCTGGATGTCCTTCTTGGGGTGCTCGGACTCCAGATAGAGCAGCTGGGCGCAGACCAGGGCCGAGACGCCGTCGTCGACCGGGCCGTTCATGAAGACGATCCGCTCCTTCAGAAGCCGCGAGAAGATGTCGAACGCCCGCTCGCCGCGGCTCGTCTGCTCGACGACCATGGGCACGAGGTTAAGGCCAGTGGTGCGGTGTTCCATGAGCGGACCTTGACTGAAGGAAGGCGGAGCGGCTCGCCCCGCCTCATCATATCGCGTTGCGACGGAGTCGTTGCAAGGCGGCCGGACGGCGCGCCGGCCCGCCCACGCTGCGCGGCCAGCGATTAAGGACCCGTTCTGAAGGTCAGGAGCCGTAGCGGTCGGGGACGTTGTCCTCTTCCAGCAGCTTTTCCTTGGTGACCGGCTGGTCGGCGACCTTGGCCTTCTCGAGGATGGCGTCGACCACCTTGTCCTCATAGAGCGGCGCGCGCAGCTGGGCCTGGATCTGCGGGTTGTTGCGGATGGCGTCGAACACCTGCTGCTCCTGACCGGGATAGCGCATGGCCTCTTCGCGCGCGGCCTGCATCACCTCCTGGTCGGTCACCTGCACGTTCTGGCCCCGGCCGATCTCCGCCAGCACCAGGCCCAAACGCACCCGGCGCTCGGCGATCTTGCGGTATTCGGCCTTGAGCTGATCCTCGGACTTGTCCTTGTCCTCCTCGGAGGGCCCTTCCCGCTCGTTCTCGGCCTGGACCTGGGCCCAGATGCCCTCGAATTCCGCGTCCACCATGCCCTGCGGCAGGTCGAAGCTGTGCTTGTCGTCCAGCGCGTCGAGCAGGGCCCGCTTGGCCTTGAAGCGCGACATTCGGTCGTAGCGGCCCTTGAGCTGGCCACGCAGCGCATCCTTGAGGGCGGCGAGGTCGGCCAGGCCCAGCTTCTTGGCGAACTCGTCGTCGGCCGGCGCGTCCACCGGCGCGCGGACCTCTTTCACCTTGACCTCGAACTCGGCCGCCTTCCCGCGCAGGCGCTCCACCGGATAGTCGTCCGGAAAGGTGACCTTGACGACGAGGTCGGCGCCCGGCTTGGCGCCGACGATCTGGTCCTCGAAGCCGGGAATGAACTGGCCCGAGCCCAGCACGATCTGGGCGTCTTCGGCGCTGCCGCCCTCGAAGGCCTCGCCGTCGATGCGGCCGACGAAGTCGATGACCACCATGTCGCCGTCCTGGGCCTTCACCGTCTTGCCGGCGCGGGGCTCATAGGTGCGATTCTGCTGGGCGAGCTCGCCCAGGGCCTCGTCGAGGTCCGCGTCGGTGGGCTCGTAGACCGGGCGCTCCAGCTCCAGGGTGGCGACGTCGACCGGCTGGAACTCCGGGATCAGCTCGACCGAGAGCTCGTAGGCCAGGTCGGCCTTGCCGGCGAGCACCTGGTCCATGTCGGACTCGAGCTTCAGGTCCGGCTGGCCGGCGGGGCGCAGCTTGGCCTCGTCGAGGGCCTTCTGGGTGGACTCGCTCAGGGTCTGCTCGATCACCTCGCCCATCAGCGAGCGGCCGTAGATGCGCCGCACGTGCGCGGTGGGCACCTTGCCGGGGCGGAAGCCCTTGAGGTTCAGCTGCGGCGTGATCTCGGCGATTCGCGCCTCGAGCTTCTCGGTCAGGTCGTCGGCGGGAACCAGCACGCCATAGGTCCGGCTGAGACCTTCGGCCGATTTTTCAACGATCTGCAAAGACATCTTGAAGCGAGCTCTCGATAGAGGGGGTGGCCGCAGCGGCGCGCGGCGGGGCGCTTATGTCACGCCCGCGCCCCGCCTCCAACCCCGCGCCCTAGCGGCACTCGAAGCTGGCGGCGGCGTCCGCGTCGCCCGCGCCCTTGTAATGGGGCATGGCGGGGTACGGACACAGCGGGCGCGAGATCTTGGCCCCCGCCTTGGTGGCCAGCAGGGTCTGAGGCGCGCGGCCGGTGGTGACCCAGGCGTCCAGGGCGTCGAGCTGGTCGATCTGGTCCGGGCCCGGGCCGCCGCCGCAGTGATAGACGCCCGGCGCCAGGAACAGGCGGACCGCGGAAGCCGCGCCCGGATCGGCCGCACGGACCTTGTCATAATAGGCGATGGTGCCGACCGGGCTCGGGCCCGGGTCGTAGAAGCCGTGCCAGAGCAGCAGCTTGCCGCCGCGGCTGGTGAACCGGCCGATGGCCGGGTCGCTGGCGTCATAGCCCTTGGCGAAGGCGCTGTCCTCGATCCGCGGCACGTCCCGGGCCGCGTCGAACTTGCTCATGTCGTAATTGGGGTCGCCGAGAATCGGCCCCCGCAGGCCGCCCAGCCCGCCGCCGTTGGTGGCGTCGCGGGTGGTTCCGGAGATCTGCATGAAGCGGGACCAGCCCACCTCCCCGCCCCTCGCGAGCGGCCAGGCCGCGACGCGGCCGTCCGACAGCTTGACCCCGGCGTAGGCGGTGCGCAGCGCCTTGACCTCGGAGTCCGACAGGCAGCTCTGGGCGCGGGCCTCGCCCGGCTTGCAGCGCAGCTCGCCCGGGTCCCAGCGGCACAGCAGCGGATTGGTGATGATGCCGTCGGCAAGGCCGTCCTTGGCGTCGCAGGCCTTCAGCGCCGCCTGGTTGACCAGCTGCAGCTTGGACTCGTCGAAACCGGGCTGGGCGGACCCGAAAGTCTGGTTGCGGATCACCGCCGAGGTCTGCACCTGCAGGCTGTAGACCGGAGCGCCGGAGATCACCCCGTCGTAGTCGGCGGGGAAGCGCTGCACCTCCATCAGGCCCTGGCGGCCGCCGGTGGAGCAGCCTTCGAAATAGGCCTTCTGCTGGGGGCGGCCGTAGTAGCGCGCGGCCACCTCCTTGCCGACCACGGTCATCAGGTGGATGGCGCGATAGGAGAAGTCGGTCACCGCCTCGGGATTGGCGGCCCAGGAGGTGTCCCAGACGTTGGCGGCGGAGTGGCCGCCGTCGGTCTGGGCCGTGGCGTAGCCGCCCTTCAGGCCCTGCGCCGCGCTCTCGATGCGGGTGTTGCCGGCCCAGCCGCCGCCGCCGAGGCCGAGCAGCTTGCCGTTCCAGGCTTCCGGCAGGCGGTAGACCACGCCGATCGTGGAGCCGGCGGCCGGGCTGACGGTGGCCACGACCTCGCAATAGGCCGGCAGGCCCTTCGTCGGATCGGCCGCCACCGACTGCACGGTGGAGACCGTGGTCTGTGAGAACAGGCCCGCGCCCGAGAGCGCCGCGCAGGCGCCTGACGCCGGGGCCGGCTGGGCCGTCGCCGGGGACCCCGGCCCCGCGGCCGCGCCCAGCGCGGCCAGCATCCCGACACTCGCGCCCGCCAAGAGCCTGTGCGTCGCCGTCATGGCATCCTCCCCTTGTTTTGAGGGACGCTAGCGGACCGCGAAGGTCGGCGCCAGCAGAGGCGAGCATAGATCGGCGCCGTGATCGTGATCGCAGCCTAGCATTTGTCATAGGGGCGCCCCATTCGGGGAGTTAAGGTGCGTTTCGGGAGGGCGTCGCCTTCCCAAGGACCGCGCAGGACCCCCGATGACCAAGGCCCAGGAACTTCACGCCAAGGCCGACAAGTTCGCCGCCCGGGCCGCCAACGCCAAGGCGCGGACGGCGCGCAACACCTTCCGCTCGCTGGAGCAGTCTGTCCGCTCGCTCGCCGACGCCGAGGAGCGCGTCGAAGGCCACGCCCAGGAGCCCGCGACGACCGGGTGAGGCCCGCGCTCCACTCCGCATCGCCTTGCTGACCCCGCCGCCGCCGCGATAGACCGTCGCCTGCGCGGTCGTGGCGGAATTGGTAGACGCAACGGTTTTAGGTACCGTCGGGGTAACCCGTGGGGGTTCAAGTCCCTCCGGCCGCACCAGGTCAGCGTTGACGCAAAACACCTGGGGCTCCGCCACTCCCCGGTTTGGAGCGGCTTGCGTCCGGCTTCGCACGCTCGGGCCACGGCCCGCCGGATCCTCGCGAAGGAGGCCGGCGCGGTTGAGCCACGGCCAAGCTTGCGATGGACAGCCGCCGCCCCGCGCGTACCATGCCCCGGCGGCGCCGTACGCGCCGCGCAGCGAGGACCGCCATGCCGGCCATCGCCGTGATCAACGCCTCCACCGCCATCGGCGACGCGGAGATCCGGGGCTATCTGCCGGCCTTCGAGCAGCAGTGGAACCGGGACCTGCAGCCGATCTGGTCCACCGACAGGGCCAGCTTCAGCTTCGTGCCCAAGGGCCAGGCGCCGGCGGTGGGGGCCTGGTGGCTGGTGTTCCTCGACAACTCCGACCAGGCCCGGAACCTCGCCTACCACGACCTCACCAACGAGGGGCTGCCGGTCTCAAAGGTGTTCGTGAAGACCCTGCAGGCCGACAAGGCCAGCGTCAGCGTGGGCGCCAGCCACGAGCTCTGCGAGATGGCGGTCGATCCCTGGCTGAACAGCGCCTACCAGGACACGAACGGCACGTTCTGGGCCGGCGAGATCTGCGATCCCGTTCAGCACGACCAGTACGGCTACAAGATCGGCCAGGTGCTGGTCACCGACTTCGTCACCCCGGCCTGGTTCGGCCACAAGTACGCCCAGGGCGCGATCGACCTGCAGGGCCACGTCAAGGCGCCCTTCGAGGTGCTGGGGGCGGGCTACGCCCAGGTGTTCCACCACAAGGACGGCTGGCGGCAGCTGAACGGCTCGGACGCGGTGAGCGGCGAGCATGCGCTGCGGCCCTCCAGCGGCTCGCGGCGCGAACGGCGCAAGCGCCGCGCCGACTGGGTTCCCAGCGGGGTGCGCTGGCCCTGACGACGCTCAGGCCGTCCGTGCGCGGGCCAGGAGGGCCTTCAGCACGGCCGGCGCGAGCTGCGGCAGGTCCTCGGCGATGAGGCCGGGGCCGAAGGCGCGGCCCGCCTCGGCATGGATCCAGGCCCCGGCCGAGGCCGCCTCGAACGCCGGCATGCCCTGGGCGAGGAGGCCGCCGATGAAGCCCGCCAGGACGTCGCCCGAGCCGGCTGTGGCCAGGAACGGCGTGTCCTCGACGATCACGGCGGCGCGGCCGTCCGGGCCGGCCACAACCGTGTCCGGCCCCTTCAGCAGGACGACGGCGCCCGAGCGGGCCGAGGCGGCCCGTGCGGCGGAAACACGCTCGGGGGAGCCGGCCAGCAGGCCGGGGAACAGGCGCTCGAACTCGCCGGCATGGGGCGTCAGCACGTCGTCCCCGCCCAACGCGGCGAACAGGCTCGCCGGCTCCTCGCGGAAGGCGGTGACGGCGTCGGCGTCCACCACCAGCGCGACGCCCGCGCGCTTCAGCGCAAGGAGGTTCTCGCAGGTGGCCGGGCCGACCCCGGCGGCGGGGCCGATCACCGCGGCCCTCGCCCCCTCGGCGGCGGCCGCCAGGGCGGCGGCGTCCTGGAACGGGCGCACCATCACCGCCTCGAGCTGGGCCGCGTTGACCAGGAGGGCCGAGGGCGGGCTGAGCACGGTCACCAGGCCGGCGCCGATCCGGAGCCCGCCGCGAGCGGCCAGCCGGGCGGCGCCGGTGTGCGAGGCCGAGCCGGAGACCACCACCAGGGCGCCGCGGGAATGTTTGTGGGCCTGCGCGCCGGGCCAGGGGAAGCGCGCGAGCCAGAGGTCCGGGTCGTTCTCGAACAGGGTCGGGTGCTCGGGGTCGTGCAGGCCGATGTCGGCGAGCACCACCTCGCCGCAGAGCCCCCGCGCGGGCTGCAGGGCGTGGGCGAGCTTGCGGCGGTGGAAGGTGACGGTCAGGCGGCACGCCGGCGCGAAGCCCAGCGGGACGGCGGCGTCCCCCGGCAGCCCGGACGGCAGGTCCACCGCCACCACCGGGCGGCCCCCCTCGCCCGCCGCGCGCAGGGCCCGCTCCGCCGCGCCCTCGACGGGCCGGGCGAGGCCGGCGCCGAAGATGGCGTCGACGACCAGGCCGGCGCCCTCCAGGCCCTCGGCGTCCAGCGGCCCGTCCGGGCCGGACCAGCGGCCGGCGGCCCAGGCGGCGTCGCCCTTCAGCGCCCCGCGGGCGAGCGACAGGGTGCGCACCGGCCAGCCGGCCTCGGCCAGAGCGCGCGCAGCCACGTAGCCGTCCCCGCCGTTGGCGCCTGGGCCGCAGAGCACGACGGTGGGCGCCGGGGCGAAGCGCGCCCGCACGGCCTGGGCGACCGCCTCGCCCGCGCGCTGCATCAGGACCTCCCCCGGCGCGCCCGCCACGATCGCGGCGCGATCGGCGGCGGTCATCTCAGCCACCGTGAGGATCGGCTTGGCGCGCATCATGGCCGGAGCATCCTCGCCCAGTGGGCCGGGTGCAAGCCGGGGCGTCTGCACACGGCTTGGGCGCCCGGCGCCTACCGTCTTGGCGCCCCTACAGAGCGGTGAAGCTTGCCCAATAGAGCGGCAGACCCCCTCTTGCCCGTGCGCGCGGCGCATGCTTCCTGCCGCCGTCCGCGCCGGGGCGACTGGCCCGCGGCCGCTTTACCGTACAGAGAATGAAAAAGATCGAAGCCGTCATCAAACCGTTCAAGCTGGACGACGTGAAGGAAGCGCTGCAGGAGATCGGGGTTTCGGGGCTGACCGTGCTCGAGGCCAAGGGCTTCGGCCGGCAAAAGGGCCACACCGAGCTCTACCGCGGCGCGGAATACGTCGTCGACTTCCTGCCGAAGATCAAGATCGAGGCGGTCGTCTCGGACGACCAGCTCGCGCCCGCCATCGAGGCCATCCAGGCCGCCGCGCGCACCGGCAAGATCGGCGACGGGAAGATCTTCGTCTCGGACGTCACAGAAGTCATCCGCATCCGCACCGGCGAGACCGGCGCGGCGGCGATCTGACCCAGTCACCAACCAGACCCACGCATCATCAGGGGATCGAGAGAATGAACGCCAGCCAGATCCTGGACCAGATCAAGGAAAAGGACGTCAAGTACGTGGACGTGCGCTTCACGGACATGCGCGGGAAGATGCAGCACGTCACCTTCGACATCGACCTCGTCGATGACGAGTTCCTCAACGACGGCACCATGTTCGACGGCTCGTCCATCGCTGGTTGGAAGGCGATCAACGAGTCCGACATGAAGCTGAAGCCCGACCTGGCGACCGCCCACATCGACCCGTTCTACCAGCAGACGACCCTGTGCCTGTTCTGCGACGTGGTGAACCCGGACGCCGGCGACCCCTACAACCGCGACCCGCGCTCGATCGCGAAGAAGGCGCTGAACTACGTGCAGTCCTCCGGCGTGGGCGACACGGTGTTCTTCGGCCCGGAAGCGGAGTTCTTCATCTTCGACGACGTGCGCTGGAACACCGATTCCAACAACACCAGCTATTCGTTCGACTCCACCGAGCTGCCGGCCAATACCGGCAAGGAATACCCGGAAGGCAACATGGGCCACCGGCCGGGGCCCAAGGGCGGCTACTTCCCGGTCAACCCGGTGGACTCCGCCCAGGACCTGCGCGGCGAGATGCTGGCGGTGATGGGCGAGCTGGGCATGCAGCCCGAGAAGCACCACCACGAGGTGGCGCCGGCCCAGCACGAGCTCGGCCTGAAGTTCTCGGACCTGCTGACCATGGCCGACCGGATGCAGCTCTATAAGTACGTCATCCACAACGTGGCGGCCGCCTACGGCAAGACCGCCACCTTCATGGCCAAGCCCTATTTCGGCGACAACGGCTCGGGCATGCACTGCCACCAGTCGATCTGGAAGGACGGCAAGCCTCTGTTCGCCGGCGACGGCTACGCAGGCCTGTCGGAGATGTGCCTGTTCTACATCGGCGGGGTGATCAAGCACGCCAAGGCGATCAACGCCTTCTCCAACTCCACTACTAACTCCTACAAGCGCCTGGTGCCCGGCTACGAGGCCCCGGTGAAGCTGGCCTATTCGGCGCGCAACCGCTCCGCCTCGGTGCGGATCCCGTGGGTGCCGTCCCCAAAGGGCAAGCGCATCGAGGTCCGCTTCCCCGATCCCATGGGCAACCCCTACCTGACCTTCGTCGCCCTGCTGATGGCGGGGCTGGACGGGATCGAGAACCGCATCCACCCCGGCGAACCTCTGGACAAGAACCTCTACGATTTGCCGCCGCGCGAGCAGAAGCGGGTCCCGGAAGTGTGCGGCTCCCTGCGCGAGGCGCTCGACAACCTCGACAAGGACCGCGGCTTCCTGACCAAGGGCGGGGTGATGGATGACGACTTCATCACCGCCTACATCGAGCTCAAGAACGAGGAGGTGGCGCGCCTGCAGCTGCACCCCCACCCGGTCGAATTCGACATGTATTACAAGTGCTAGGGCCCAAGGCCTGACACAGCGATGCAACGGGGCCGCGGGGCGATCCGCGGCCCTTCCGCTTTCATGGCCCTGTCGCCGAGCCGGGCTGCGCCAGGTGTCGAACCGTGTTATGCTTCGGCCAGGAGGGCAGCAGATGCGCATCCTTCTGGTTGCGGCGGCGGGCCTTGCCGTGGCGGCGACGACCGCCGGAACGGCCCAGGCGTTCGAGACCGTGCTGGGCGGGCTGGCGGGCGCCTGCTCTTCCGAGGCCAAGCAGGCCGTGAACGTCTCCCACATTCTGGACCTGTGCACCCAGGCGCTGGACCGGGAGACGCTGCCGGTGCGCGACCGCGCGGGCACCTTCGTCAACCGTGGCTCGATGTACCTGCTGATGCGATCCTGGGAACTCGCCCACGACGACTTCCAGTCCGCCCTGCGGTTATGGCCGAAGCTCGGGGAAGCCCACGTCGGCGAGGGCGCCTACCTGCTCACCCAGGGGCGCTTCGACGAGTCCGAGCAGGAGACCCAGCGCGGCCTCGACCTCGGCACCGAGGAGCCGGAGAAAGCCTATTACATCCGCGGCATGGCCCGCTGGGGCGAGGACGACTTCGGCGGCGCCTACGCCGACTTCCACAAGGCGCTGGAGCTCAAGCCCACCTGGGATCTGCCGCGCCAGCAGCTCACCCATTTCTCGGTGAAGCCGGCCGGCTGAGCCGGCCCGGCCGGAGGCGGCGCTTGCGTCGGGGGCCGTCAGAGGCTATCTCCCGCGCCCTTCGGAAGGCGGTCTTGCCAGGACCCTAGCTTCCGGGCGCTCGGCCCGGGACGCCAGGCAGGATCCATCGTTCGCCGCGGAGCTTCCACCGCGCCGGGCGCCGCCCTCCACAGGGAAGAAGGACACATGGCTTTATACGAACACGTGCTGATCGCGCGGCAGGACATCTCCGCGCAGCAGGCCGAGGCCTTGAACGACCAGCTCAAGGCGATGCTCGAGGAACAGGGCGGCAAGGTCGCCAAGATCGAGTACTGGGGCCTTCGCAACCTCGCCTACCGGATCAAGAAGAACCGCAAGGGC